>Ga0182012_10000826_pt1 | contig 33987 bp, 28 predicted proteins | sample 612S2SmetaG_FD_120486 | JGI IMG/M metagenome (GOLD analysis project Ga0182012, IMG submission 120486) | Permafrost microbial communities from Stordalen Mire, Sweden - 612S2S metaG | ecosystem: Environmental > Terrestrial > Soil > Wetlands > Permafrost | place: Sweden: Stordalen | collected...
GGGCGTGAGTTTGGCGTCGGCCAGACAAGCGCGGCACGGTTCAAGAGTACGCTCGACGATCGGCGCAATCAAACGTTCCAGGAGTTCGCGGCTAATGGCGCGCTGATAGCTTTTGCCGCCGTATTTCAGTTCAATTTTCGTATCGGGAACGAACGAGAGTTCTTCTTTGGCTTTAATGACAGCGCGGCGCAAGCGCTGTACGCCTTCCGAGTCTTGTGGAATTTCCGATTCTTCGAGTGCGATACGCAGCAGCAGATTATCGATATCATCGCCACCCAAATGGGTGTCGCCGTTGGTAGCAAGAACTTCGAAAATACCTTCATGCAGCCGCAGTATGGAAATATCAAACGTGCCGCCGCCGAAATCGTAAACGGCGATAATGCCGTCTTTGCGTTTATCGAGACCGTATGCAAGCGATGCAGCCGTGGGTTCGTTAACCAAGCGCAGCACCTCAAGACCAGCCAAGCGGCCGGCATCTTTGGTGGCTTGGCGCTGGGCATCGTTGAAGTACGCGGGAACAGTGATGACTGCTTGGGTGACAGCCTCACCCAACGCGGCTTCGGCATTGTCTTTTAATTGCCGCAGTACGGCTGCTGAAATTTCCGGAGGCGTAAACGTGCGATCGCCAAGCTTGAGTTGAATGGCCGAATCGCCTTCGCTAGTGATGCGAAATGGGAAGAGCTTCAACTCGTCCTGCACATCGCTGGCACTGCGGCCCATGAGTCGCTTAACGGAATAAATAGAGCGTTCCGGCTTTGTGAGCAGAAACTCCCGCGCGGCTTCTCCGGCGATAAGTCGATTATTGTCCGCCAATGACACAACGCTCGGAACGATCTTGTTGCCGTCGTGGTCTTCGATGATTTTCGGGCCGGTGAGATCAAGATAAGCTACTAAGCTATTGGTGGTGCCTAGGTCAATGCCGACGATTTTAGATTTGCGGCTTTCGCCGAAGTCGATTTGAAAAGTACCCATTGCTATAAACGTTCTTCCACAGGAGCGCTGGTTGAATTGAGAGCGCGGTCCACGTCACGCAACAAATTGTCAATGTAACGCCGGCGGTTCAGCAATCCACGAACCTCATGCAGCGCCTGTTTGGCCGTGTCACTCTCGGGCACGGCGGCATCGTACTTGCCAAATAAACTTTCGAGTTGATGGTCAACGTCATTCTGCAATTTGGCGAAGTTCGCGCGAGCGCTTTCGAGTTGCCCACGCGCGTCTGCGTCGCCGCTCTTGAGCTCTTCGAGCATCATGCTCAACTCAAAAACTTCTTCCAGTAACTCAGGCGGAACATCTTTTGATCGCTGCTCGCCAATCGGAAAACCTTCTTCTTTGAGGAGGTACTCGGCACGCTTCACAGGATCTTTCAGCGTTCGGTAGCCATCATTCAGGATAGATGTCGCTTCCAATGCCTCAGCTTGTTCAGTTGGGCTCTTGCGGCTAAATTTATCTGGGTGCCACTGGCGGCTCAGTTCGTAAAACCGCTTCTGAAGCGCGTCCGCATCCAAGCGCAGTTTGGGTTCCAGTCCGAAGAACTGGAAGAAGTTTCTGGAAAGAATAGGCATCTACGCCGAGAAGGAGGTGCCGCAGCCGCAACTCTTTGTGGCGTGCGGATTTTCAAAAACAAAACCAGACTGCATGAGCGAGTCTTTCCAATCGAGCGTCATGCCATCAAGGAAGATCATGCTCTTGGGATCGACAAACACTTTGACGTCTTCGAATTCAAACACATGATCGCGCGGGCGCGGTTCCGGCGCAAACTTGAACTGATAACTGAGACCAGAGCAACCGCCACCCAACACGCCGAGGCGAAGACCACCGCTCACTTTTTCGCGGGCGAAAGCGGCGCGAATTTTTTCGACCGCCTTCGGCGTGACGTGTACTTGCTTAGGTGCGTCGACGTGTTTAGCGTCAGGCGCACCAAGTTGAGTGAGTTCGGACATACTTATTTAGTGAACAGCGACGGCTTCGTTGCTGGTAACGCCGGCCTTTTTGCTCTTGTAATCGCCGATAGCGGCCTTGATGGCGTCTTCAGCAAGCACGGAGCAATGAATCTTGACCGGAGGCAACGCGAGTTCGTTCACGATATCGGTGTTCTTGATTTCGAGCGCTTGATCCACCGTCTTGCCTTTGAGCCACTCGGTGGCCAGCGAAGAACTCGCAATTGCACTGCCACAGCCGAACGTTTTGAACTTCGCGTCTTCAATGACACCGGTTTCCGGATTCACCTTGACCTGCAGCTTCATCACGTCGCCGCATTCCGGGGCGCCCACCATGCCGGTGCCCACGTCGGGGCTGTTTTTGTCCATCGAACCCACATTGCGCGGGTTGTTGTAATGATCGAGAACTTTGTCAGAATAAGCCATGTTTTATGTCCCTTTTCTAAATTGTCTTAGTGAGCCGTCCAAGATACTTTCGAGAGATCGACGCCTTCTTTCGCCATTTCGTACAGCGGAGAAAGCTCTCTTAACTTCTTGACCACCTCGGCTACCTTGTTGCCGACGTAATCGACTTCTTCTTCGGTGTTGAAGCGACCGATGCCAAAGCGGATGGAAGAATGGGCCAGATCGTCACCGGCACCCAATGCCTTCAATACATAAGAGGGTTCGAGCGTTGCAGATGTACAGGCAGAGCCGCTAGAAACCGCGATATCGTTAATGCCCATCAGCAAGCTCTCGCCTTCGACGTATGCGAAGCTGATATTCAAGTTATGGGGAAGGCGATGTTCCCAAGAACCGTTGATATAGGTTTCATCGAGATCGTTCATCAAACGATCTTTGAGTTTGTCGCGCAGGAAGCGGAGACGTTTAGTTTCTTCCACCATTTCCTTGCTGCAAATTTCGCAAGCCGCGCCTAAACCAGCGATGCCAGGAACATTGAGCGTACCGGAGCGCATGCCGCGTTCATGACCGCCGCCATCCATTTGGGCAGTGATTTGAACGCGCGGGTTCCGACGGCGAACATAAAGGGCACCAACACCCTTGGGACCATAAAGTTTGTGAGCTGTCAACGAAAGTACGTCAATTCCGTCTTTATTTACGTTGACGGGAATCTTTCCCACAGCCTGCACAGCGTCACTATGAACAAGTACGCCCTTTTCCTTCGCTATCTTTGCAATCTCCGCCATTGGCTGCACCACGCCAATTTCGTTGTTGGCATACATGATGGAAATAAGGATAGTCTTGTCGGTGATGGCGTCGCGCAATTGGTCGAGGTCGATCAAGCCATCGGTTTTTACCGGCAGATAAGTGACTCGGACGCCTTCTTTTTCCAGCCGCTTGCAGGTATCCAGCACGGCCTTGTGCTCCGTGGCCTGCGTGATGATGTGGTTGCCCCGCTCAGCGTACATCTGAGCGATGCCTTTGATTGCAAGGTTGTTGGATTCAGTGGCGCCGCTGGTGAAAACAATTTCCTTCGGCGTGGCGCCGATTAGATCTGCGATCTGTTTGCGGGATTTTTCTACCGCTTCTTCGGCTTCCCAACCGAAGCTGTGATTACGTGAAGCGGCATTGCCGTAAATATCTAAGAAGTAAGGCTTCATCACTTCAAACACGCGCGGATCCATGCGTGTAGTGGCGTGATTGTCCATGTAAATTGGCATCTTCATAAAGTCAATTTCCTTGTTGATTCCCGAGCGGCGGAAGTTTCGGAGGCTCCTTCGAGCGCTACCAGCGAAGCGGAGAGTGATTCGTGCGGATCTTCCGCAGAATCTCGTAACATATCTTCGATGCTCACGCTGTCTAAGAGGCGCAAGATTCCTTCGTGGATGCGACGCAACGGTTTCTTGATGGTGCAGCGATCGGAATGTCCGCAAGCTGTAGCGGAGGTGAAGCAATTGGCCAGCACAATGGGGCCGTCGATCGCGCGAATCACTTGCAAGGCGGAAATGTCGCCCGGATCGCGCGCCAAACGATAACCGCCATTGGTGCCGTATTCTGAAACGAGAAAACCGGTCTTGCCGAGTTTCTGCAAAAGTTTTGACAGAAGCGGTAACGGGATGCCGCTGCTTTCGGCCAGCTCTTTGGCACTGAGTGCGGGCGATGCTGAAGAACCGGCAACCGCTCGAACCGCCGCGAAGTGCTTGAGGGCGATAAGGCTATAGTCCGCTTTTTTGGTAAGCCGCAGCATGAGGTGGGATCTAAGACCGAAAGTATCCTATATAGTTATAGCACGAATGTAGCGGCTGCGGTCAACGTTTATATGTGGCTTAGAATCAAGACCCTAGGGCGCTCCATTTGAGCGTCAAATTCTTCCAATTCCTCGCCATTCGAATTGGAGGAGAATATCCTAGTGAACGCTTCTGTGATTGAGAGACTCCGAGCAAGTAATCTTTGGACGGTTGCAGAAGTACTGCCACGCGCGGATAGAATGCTCACTCTTGTTTGGTGGACAGTTCTCATCCTGCGCGGATTATTGCCGGCGGTTTTTGCAATTGCGATGGGCTTGCTGGTTGGGGCGGTTCAGCAGAAGACCAACGTTCTGACGCCGCTGGCATTCTTCGGCTGCGTTTTTGTTCTACTGCAAATCCTTCCTCCCATTCATAAGGCCGTGGGCGCGAATCTGGGCAACCGAACGGCCGCGTGGCTCTACGACAAACTCACCGACGCCTGTGTACTTCCACCGGGCATGGGTCATTTGGAAAATCCGAAGCTCACAACGGATCTAACGATGGCGCGTGATTTCGATCTCGGCATTACAGGCCCGCCGATGTTCATCTCAATGGATTTCATCGCTGGAGGTTTGGTGGAGATGGTGGGCGGTATCGCATCGGTGGTTTTGGTGGCGGTGTTTATGTGGTGGGCTGCAATCTTGCTGGCCGGCGCTTGGATGGCGACACATTGGTTATTGCGCGAAAGTGCGATTTGGAAAGACAGAAACACGGACGAAGTTAGGCAGGCGCAGCGCCATGCTGACTACGCCTACAGGCTAGCGGTGGAACCTGCGGGCGCGAAGGAACTGCGGCTGTTTGGCTTGGCGAACTGGGTAGTGGAACGTTTTCGTTCGCGTCGGCAAAAATTATTTGAGCTGCGTTGGGAGGCTACACGCTTGCGAGAGCGTCCGCTGGTATGGAGCATTCTTCTGGTGCTGGCTGCAAACGTGATCGTGTTTTGGGCGATGGCAACGGCGGCGCTGGCAGGGCATTTCGATTTAGCGCGCCTTGTGACGTTTGCGAGCGCAGTGATTGGTACGAGCATGATTGCGTTCGGTGGATTGTCTTGGGCGCTGGATGGAACCGCGGCGCCGATTGCGGCCGTGCTCCGCTTGCAGGGAAACATGGCCAAAGAAGGCGCGTTGGCAGCGGGCAACGAATCGGCGCAAGGCATGCCTGCGCGGGAAATTCGCTTCAGACATGTGACGTTTGCCTATCCGCAAGCGAACGAGCCAGTTCTGAAGGATTTCGATTTAACGATTCCGGCTGGAACTTCGTTGGCGATTGTTGGACAGAATGGTGCGGGAAAAACGACAATGGCCAAACTGCTGTGTAGACTGTACGATCCGCAAAGCGGCGCAATCGAAGTGGATGGAAAAGACATTCGAACTTTGGGAATTGCAGGATGGCGTTCGCGCATCACGGCGGTGTTTCAGGATTTTATTCGATTCGAATTGTCATTGCGCGAAAACGTGGCACCGGCAGGTGCGCCTGATGAGATGATCCGTCAATCACTGGAAGACGCGGGCGTGGCGCATGTGGCGAGCCTTGACACAATTCTGGCGCGCGGCTACCCAGACGGCACCGATCTTTCCGGCGGGCAATGGCAGCGGATTGCGCTTGCGCGGACACTATGCGCGGTGCGATTTGGCGCGGGGTTGGTTTTGCTGGATGAGCCAACGGCGCAACTGGACGTGCGCGGCGAAGCAGAGATCTTTCGGCGCATTTTGGCCGCCACCCGCAATGTGACGACGATTCTGATTTCACACCGTTTTTCTACGGTTCGGCATGCGGACCGCATCTGTGTGCTGGAAGAGGGAAAAGTTGTGGAACTGGGTAGCCACGACGAATTGATGGCGGCGGGTGGGCGTTATAAAACGATGTTTGAATTGCAAGCTTCGCGGTTTGAAACGGAGGAACAAACACTCGATGTCCTGGACTAGCGCGATATGAAACCGGCAAAAGAGATCGATCCGATGCCGGGGGCGATGACGTCGATGTGGCGCGCTCTGATGCGTGCCCGGGAAGCAGAACCTTTGTTGCTGACTGTGTCGTTTTCCCTGGCGCTGCTAGCTGCGCTTCCTGATGCATTACTCGCGTTGTGGTTGAGCCTCTTAGCGAACGGCATCGTTGCCGGGAGACGCGGGGAAGCTCTGAGTGCGGCCGTTGGCTTGGGCGTATCTGCCGCCGCGACTTGGTTCCTGCGAGTGGTGAGTGATCGCACGCAGCGGCGCTTTCGTGAGCGACTTACGATTTCGCTCGAGGCGCATGTCGCGCGCTTGCAGGCAGCGGCAGCGAGTATTGAGCATCACGAAAGGCAGGAATACGTAGACCGTCTTGCCATGCTGCGAAACCAGGTATTCGTGCTTGATCACATGTACTTTTCGCTCTTCACCACCTGCGGTTGGCTCTTACGTTTAGTTGTGACCTTGGCGCTGCTTATCTCCATTCATCCAGTCCTAGCGTTGCTTGCTATATTTGCCGTGCCTACAGTGTTCACCTCAACGTGGCGACCGGAAGTTGAGCGAAAGGCAGACGAGCGAGGTGCCTGGGCGAACCGGTTAGCGCGACATTTGTTCGATCTGGCGACTACGGCATCACCTGGCAAAGAAGTGCGCGTCACCGGCATAGGCCCCAATTTGGTGATTCAGCGGCGCTCGGCTTGGCAGCATTGGTTTGGACCTGTAGTTGCTGCGCGCATGGGCAGCGCGGGTTGGCAAACGCTGAGTTGGGGGATTTTCGCCGGGGGTTACGTCGCAGCTGTCGTATTTGTAACGTCAATACTGAAAGCATCGCCAGGCTCGGTGCTGTTGGTGTTGGCGGCAGGCGCGCGCTTGTCTATGTATATCGGGGCGGCGATTGGAGAGATTGGATTTCTCCGCGGATTCTGGCTGAATGGATCGAGACGATTGGCCTGGCTGGAGGATTATGTGGCGTCATTGCAGAGTGGCGCTGATGCTTCTGCACCAGAAGTTCTTAAGCGCGGGATCGAGTTTGAGAATGTCATGTTTTCCTACCCGGGCACGGATCGGATTGTTTTAGAGAATGTGAATCTGTGTCTGAAGCCAGGGTCGGTGGTTGCGATTGTTGGTGAAAATGGAGCGGGAAAGACTACCTTCGTCAAGTTGCTTTGTCAGCTTTATCGGCCGTCTAGCGGACGCATTCTGGTGGACGGTGTGGAGCTATCGCGCATTGCGCCGGAGGCTTGGCGTGCAAAGCTCGCCGGCGCATTTCAAGATTTCTTTCGTTTCGAATTCAGGGCATTGAATAGTGTGGGCGTGGGTGATCTGCCCAAGCATGAGGATGAACCGGCCGTGGCTGCTGCTGTGGGACAAGCAGGCGCGGATGATTTGGTGAAGCATCTGTCAGCGGGCTTGCAGACGCAATTGGGGCCAACTTGGCCCGGAGGAGTTGAAATTAGTTTTGGCCAATGGCAGAAACTCGCACTCGCGCGCGGATTCATGAGAGAGCAGCCGCTGCTGATGATCCTAGATGAGCCGACGGCCGCATTGGATGCAGAGACGGAGCATGCGCTTTTCGAACGCTTTGCTACAGCAGCGCGACAAGGTGGTTCTGATGGGCGTGTGACGATTTTGGTTTCGCACCGCTTTAGTACAGTGCGCATGGCGGATTTCATTGTAGTGCTGGATGGCGCGAGAGTTGTGGAATCAGGCAGCCATGAAGAGCTGATGGCGAAGGCGGGTAAGTATGCCGAGCTTTACGGGATACAAGCAGCAGCGTACCGATAAGCTACCGTAGCTGGTGGTTGAACTACAACTGCGTCAATACGACTGTTAAATCATCTTGCTGAGAAGGTGTGAAAATCCTTCGAAACAGTTTCTCGATGAATTCAGTTGGGGAAGAGTTTTGCGTGTCGAGCAACAATTGCTCTAGATTTGTCAAGCCAAATTCTTCTCCCGTTGGCCCGGTTGCTTCGAGAATACCGTCGGTATACAGAAGCAGTTTGTCTCCCCGGTCAAAGGGAACGGAGATGTTCGAATAAGTGGCTTGCGGAAAAGGGCCTAGGAGCAGCCCGTTCTCTGCTAGCGGCAACACATCCCGTTTATGTGTTCGTAATAGCAGACTGGGAGGGTGCCCGGCTCCGGCATAAGTGATAGTTCCGAGTGACAGATCGATAGCGGCACACGCAGCAGTTACATATTGGCCGCCAAGACTGCCACGAAGCATGTTATTAAGTCCAGCCAAGACCTTCGCAGGATCTTGCGCGTGTTCGCGTTGTGCGGCGAAGCACACCTTGAGCATGGAGGCGATAAGGGCTGACGCGACACCGTGCCCGGAAACGTCAGCTACCAAAATTGTCAATTCTGTTTCGGTTGTCTGCAGGAAGTCAAAGAAGTCGCCTGCCACGGCAGTCATAGGCTGGTAACGCGAGGCAATGTCAAGGCCAGGCACGTTGGGAGGGGAATTGGGAATGATCGCAGTTTGGATACGGCGGGCGGTGGTTAATTCGTTTTCCACCTCTACAAGTTTTCGTTCGCGCGCGACCGCGTGACGGAAAGCTTCTGCCGCTAGCGCGGCCAGCAAAATAACGAAACCAAACGGTTCTATATCCAACCCTGCCGGCCGATAGCCTCTGTTTGTCAGAATCACGACGATGGCGAAGATGATGAGTGGCCAGGTTAGGTTTCGCTCCAGGGATGAAGAACTCTGGCGAATAACAGTGACGTTCAGCAAGATGAGAAGTGTTCCGCCAATGATCACAATTCCATTGATTTCATTCCAGATTTGCCACTGCCCGGTGAAGAGAATCGCAGGTATGGCTAGGACGGCTAAGCCAATCTCAGCCCAGAGCCAAAGTAGTATCAACTTCTTCCAACCTCGTCCGAGGAGTTCGAGAATGAATAAAGCAAACGGAATAGGAATGAGAAGCGTCAAGCAAAAAGTAACCAAAGCAAGCTGCCGATCGGATTCGTGAATTGCAGTGCGCATCAAGCTGTTCTCGCCGAAGAGGCGAGCAGCGTAAAGTATCGATAAGATTCGCAGCCACAAGGGGAGTCGGTCGCGAGATCTAAGTACTGAAAAAACGAGTGAGGATATTCCAGCGGCCAAGACGATGCTGGCCACACCGAAATACGGAAGGCTGGTACGCAACTCTGATTGAATAAATCCGACCGAAAATGTGTTGGGACTCACGCCAAACAGATTATCCTAGGGGTGGGTGTATTTCGACGCAAGGCTATCTAACCCAACGGTTTGGGCATATTTGAGAAGCGCCTCACCACCAGTTTTTCCGTGGAGGCCGACGTAGCCATCAGGACGAACTAGAAAGAGCTGCGGACCTTTCCCAAGTAAAGATTCAATCGGGGGATCCCACCCGGAACCCTGAGAATTGATCTCCGATATAATTGCGCCATTCAGCTCGCGAGGTACATCTTGCGGCGGTACATCGAGCGCGACAAGTAGATGCTGTCCTGATCCTAAAGCTGATAGTAGTGTTTTGCCTGACGAATGTTGATCCGCGTCCGGCATTCGATCTCCTGCGTGGATCTTGCCTTCGTGGCTATTGTCAACAACGATTGACGATCCCCGGTAATCGATGGAAGTCTCAGAAATGCCTTTTGCGATCAATTCCTGGACGGCTTCGAGTTGAATGGCGCCGTGCAAAACAAAATCTCGTAACTTTTCAAGTACTGGACTAGCTAAGGTTGCGGCCCGAAGACCAAGGGACGTACCTCGTAGGAGCGCGTCGCCAACTTTGCCGCGCTCTTCATTGTAGGAATCGAGTAAGGTCTCCGAGGCTCCTTTAGCGACAGCCGCTAGCTTCCAAGCCAAGTTTGCTGCGTCTTGAATGCCGGTATTCATTCCTTGTCCTCCAACTGGAGAATGAATATGTGACGCATCGCCAGCTAGAAACACGCTCTTTACCCGGTATTGCCCTGCTTTGCGCTGATTTACACGAAAGGGAGCGCGCCAAATTGCGGATTGCGCTCGGATGTTTAATCCGTAGCTTTCAAATGCACCGTTGAAGTCCGCCAATTCAGGCACATGTTGGGCATCAGCGTTTTGCTGGTCATGCAACGCGACAATAACTCGATGAATATTGCCAAGCAATTTGGCTATAAACAAGACGTCGCCACCCTTGTGGAGATGGATCTCAAGTTGATCTCCCGGAACGTCTTCGCCCAGGAGTTTCAGGTCTCCGAGTGAGAAATGCAACCCCACGGTGTCACCTTCGAATGAGACGCCTAGCCCGCTACGGACTTTGCTGTGAGCACCGTCGCAGCCCGCAAGCCATCGAAAGCGATTTTGCTCAACCTTTCCGTCTGGACGGCGGATCTCTGCCGTGACACCGGTTCCATCGAACGAATGCTGAAAGGCGATCAACTCCGCATTACGTTCGATTTTTCCACCCATTGATTGAAGATGCTCAATCAATAGTTGTTCCGTCTCGTTTTGAGGGAGGAGGAGGACGTAGGGATAGCGGCCCGGGATTTTTTCAAAGCGCAGAGATGCGACTAGGTTGCGGTCGCTCCAGAAATTCACTTGATCGATTTTGTGTCCTTTCGCGGCGGCTTTGTCGGCAATCCGGTAGCGAGCAAATTGCTCGAGCGTGCGGGCTTGCACCACCAGCGCTTGCGACCACTTCGCTGCGTGATCGGATTTGTCGATCAGCCGAACGGGGACGCCGAAGCGGAGGAGTTCAATGGCCAGAGTTAATCCCGTTGGTCCTGCGCCGACAATCAGTGTTTCGTCACTCATTACCTGATCTTGGGGAGCGAGAGCAATCCCCGCAATTCTCAGTTGTACCTACTTGAACTCTAAGTGAATGTTATGCCTGACGAGATAGCGTTTCAGCCCACTGATTTCAGATAAGAAAAACGCCGCAGAAAGCACCGCCTGTTGAAAAACGAGCGGAATGCCAGGAATGAAACCCTGACTAATTCGGATGAACAGGAGGCGAAGAAGAATGTTCTTCGGCAACCCGTCCTTCGAGGCTCCTCCTTCGTTTGCCACTGCATACGCAAGTTGAAATGCCTCCGCCACGGTGCCTGCTGGATTTGATTCGACGGAGATGAGAGATGCTGTAGCGCGGTAATTCGCGAACGTGTGAGGGCGGCCAATGGGCACGGTGAAGCTGTCGCCGGCATTGAGCGCTAAAAGCTTTCGCTCGCGACCGAGATAGAGATCAAGCGACCCTTCAATTACCTTGAAAGTTTCTGTGAATTTGACGTGATAGTGAAGTGGCGGACTGGGCCTTCCTGGAGGTAGCAACACGCGATAGAGTTGTCTCGCCTCGTTGCTAATAAGCATGGTTAAAGTTTCCCCGGTGTGATCGTTCGAAATCGAGGCGCCCGCGTCCATAAACTTCACGCTCAGATTCCAGGCGTTAAGGCGTGATGAGTACTTTGCCGGTGCCGCCTTTTTCGGCTGAAGTTTGCGCTTCGCGAATTTCGCCGAGCTTAAAACGCTTGCCAATGGGGATGACCAGATCACCGGCGAGAACGTCGTCTGCTAATTCGGCAAGGCGTTTGGCATCCGGCTGGGCCCAGACCTCGGATACGCGGATTGCAAATTGTCCTGCGGCCGAAGGTTTGCCCAAAACTGTGCCTAGTACACCATCTTTCTTGAGCTTGGGCAGAAGCTTATCGATGGTGGGGCCGCCCACGGTATCGGCGAGGGCGTCTACCTCTGCAAGGCCTGCTATTTCGCGATCGTCATCAAGAGCAATGATTTGATCCGCTTCAAGAACTTGTGCCTCGGCCTTCTGGTTCTTGCGCACGCCCGCGATCACGAGTGCACCGTGTAGTTTGGCAATATAGATGGCGGTACGGCCCACCGCCCCCAGAGCGCCGGTTACCAAGACTCGATCTCCGGCCTTGGGTTGAACGCCTTTTTCGATTAACTGCGCGCCTGTCAAGGCGACCAGTGGAATCACAGCGGCTTGGTCCATGTCGAGACCTTCTGGAATGAGCGCGAGATCCTCCGCTTTGGCCGTGAGAAATTCGGCATAGCTGTGGTTAACCAATCCGAGAACTTTATCGCCTACTTTGAAACGAGTAACATCTGGAGCGATGGCGACTATGGTGCCAGCGACATCACGACCCAGAATGACGGGAAGTTGCAGCGGCAGGACTTCCTTCAGATGCCCGGCGCGGATTTTCCAATCGACGGGGTTGAGGCTGGTACCGGATACTTTTACCAGCACCTCTCCTGCGGATGGTTTGGGAGTCGAAACTTCGGTGCACATCAGTTGATCAACATCGCCGTAGGCATTTAATAGGACTGCGTTCATTCGTGAATGGCTCTCCAAGAAGTTTGATTCGCTCTGGGCTGAATAGTGTTGGATAAGTTTGCATATAATTCGAGCTGACGAATTATTTACTCAGGAGAAATGATTATGCGTGTTTTTTGTATTGTGGCGGGGATGATTGTCGCTGCGGCGTTTGTGCGGGCGCAGGATGAGACTTCCCGCAAAGTTGAGGGCGGAGGAGTATCAGTGCCTGGTTGGACGGGAAAGATTGATGCCAATGAAGAGAAGTCGGGCAAGACATTGAACGACGCGAAGCTGACGAAGGAAGGCAACGATCTCCACATGGTCACTGGGCCGGCCGTGACTTACTGGAATCCGGCGAACCAGGTGAAAGGCGATTACATAGTCAAGGCGACTTTTACCGAACCGAAATATATGAACTTGAACAGTCATCCGCATCCTTATGGGATTGTGATTGCGGGCAATGATATGGGAACCGGGGATCAAAGCTTTCTCTATTGCGCTGCGTACGGGAATGGCAGTTTCATTGTGCGCGGATTTGGTCCGGCGCCATTCCAGATGAATGGTAGGCGCAGCGAAGAGAATGCTGCGGTTCATAAGGCGGCCGGTCCGGGCGAACCGGTGACGCAGGAGATCGCGATGTCGGTAAAAGGTGACAAGGTGGATTGCTCGATCAACGGCACTGTGGTGGCCAGTTACAACAAGTCGGCGTTAGTGATGGCGGGCAAGCTGAAATCGACGGATGGGATTTATGGGATTCGCGCGGCGCACAATACCGATTTGGTAGTGAGTGGGTTGAGTGTAACGAAGAATTAGTCAGCGGGCGTTGGCCTCAATGGAAAGAAGAACGCGCGTACCCATGCCGTCGGGAAGTTCGTAGCGATCGAGTTGTTGCGCTTTGATTCGGTATTTCTTGACGGCGGCGAGCTCTGTTTCCACCTCGGGCCCTTTATAGAGAATCAGCTTTGCACCTTGTTTCATGGGCTGGGCGAAGAGATCTAACAATCTGTCGAGTGGCGCGACGGCACGGGCGGTGATGATTTCTGGGCGCTGGGCGAGTGCGATTTGTTCGGCGCGATCGCCCAACACTTCCACGTTATGTAGTTCTAGAGATTCGACCGCACTGTCGACGAAGCGCGCCTTCTTTTGCGTAGATTCGGCAAGGGTGAAGCGGACATCGGGCAAAACGAGCGATAGGGGAACACCAGGGAAGCCCGCGCCCGTTCCGGCGTCGAGAACGCGGCGGACGCCTACAAAATAGCGCCACGGTGCGACTGAATCAAAGACGTGCTTGATGGCGGCTTCCGGCGCATTGATAATGCGCGTGAGATTGAAGTGTTCGTTGGCCGCCAGAATGAGAGTCAAGTGCGCCGCCGCCTTTTCAATCAGGCGATCACGGTTCGGAATGTCATCAGGAAGAACACGGTTTAACTCCGCGGCAAACTCCACATCCACATCATGACATTCGCAATCTGAATTGTTTGAAACTCCGATACGCGAAAATGGAGGGGAATGTTAAGAGCTGGAATTGTGGGTCTGCCCAATGTTGGGAAAAGCACCCTGTTTAATGCGGTGACACAAACCCGCAAAGCGATGGCCGCGAATTATCGATTTTGCACAATTGAGCCAAATACCGGAGTAGTTACGGTGCCGGACGAACGGCTGGAAGTGCTTTCCAAGCTGAGTGGATCAGTGAAGCTGATACCGGCGGTGTTTGAGTTTGTCGATATCGCGGGGCTGGTGAAAGGCGCGAGCAAAGGCGAAGGGCTGGGTAATCAGTTTCTGGGCCATATTCGCGAAGTGGACGCGCTGATCCAGGTGGTGCGCTGTTTTGAAGATTCGAACATTGAGCACGTGATGGATACGGTTGACCCGGTGCGGGACATCGAGATCATCAACACCGAGTTGGTCCTTTCTGATTTGGAAGCGGTGGAAAAGCGCAAAGCGAAGCAGCAGAAAGCTTCAAAGGGAGGCGATAAGAAGGCGCTGGCGGAAGTGGAACTTTGTGAAAAGCTGGAAGCGCATCTAAACACAGGCAAGACCGTGGTGACGATGGATCTGACGCCGGAAGAGAAGTCGCTGGCGAAGACGTTTTTCCTGCTGACGAGTAAGCCGACTTTGTTTGCTTGCAATGTGGCCGAGGGCGATTTGGCTGACGCGGATAACAACAAGTATGTGAAACAAGTGCGCGCCTATGTGAGGGAGCACCATGACACGAGCGCGGTGGTTGTCTCGGCCGAGATTGAGTCGGAGTTAGTAACGCTTTCGGAGGAAGAGCGCCAAGAGTACTTGGTTGGGTTGGGAGTGAAGGATACGGGTGCGAGCAATTTAATTCGCGAGGCGTATCATCTGCTTGGTTTGCGCACGTATCTAACGACCGGTGAGAAGGAAACGCGTGCGTGGACAATTCACACTGGGGACAAGGCGCCAGTGGCTGCTGGAGTGATTCACTCCGATTTCGAAAAGAGCTTTATTTCGGCGGAATGTGTGTCTTATACGGACTTGGTGGCTTGTGGGTCGTTTGCGCGCGCACGAGAACAGGCCAAGTTGCGCACCGAGGGAAAGGAATACGTCGTGCAAGATGGCGACGTGATTGAGTTCAAGACCTTTCTTTAGCCCGTGTGAGTTTGCGGAGCTTGACCACTTCAGCGGGTTCAAGCTCGCGCCACTTTCCCATTTGCAAGCCATCGAGAGTGAGTGGTCCAATGCGCACGCGCACGAGTTTTAGTACTTTACTGCCGACAGCTTCGAGCATGCGACGGACTTGCCGGTTGCGGCCTTCGCGAATGGTGATTTCTAGGAACGTATATTTTTCGGAGTCGCGCTCGCGCTTGACGATGGCTGGCGCAGTTATGCCATCGCTTAACTCGACTCCCTTTGCAAGTTGGGAGAGTTGTTCATCGGTCAAGAGCGTGGATGCCTTCACCAAGTAAGTCTTTTCGAGCTTGTATGCGGGATTGGTCATCCCCTCGGCTAGGGCGTTGTCATTTGTCAGGAGCAACAGGCCGGAGGTTTCCAGATCAAGCCTACCTACGGTGCCGACAAATTGACCGAGGCCAGGAATGAGATCGTACACGGTTGGCCGATTTTCGGGATCTTTGTAGGTTGTGAGATAGCCCTTCGGTTTGTTCAGCAGAATGTAACGGAGTTCCTGCTTGACGAGAGGCTTGCCATCGAGAGTGACCCAATCGCGATCGACATCTACCCAATGATCGGGCGATTGAATTAGCTTGCCATTTACCTTGACGCGGCCGCTGCCAATCCAACTACGCGCTTCGGTGCGAGAGCCGAGGCCGGCTTTCGATAGGATGCGGTCGAGTGTCTTAAGTTTGCGCTCGGGCTGGTTTGGAGCCCTTTTTACGGCTTGAACTGGTCGAATAAGTCACCCCGGTCAATGTGTTCGCCGCGTAGATAGACAGCGTTAATGTGTTCCGTGGCGGAGATGTCTTGCAATGGGTCTCCGTCTAAGACGATGAAGGTGGCGTCCATGCCTTTTTTGATGAGACCGATGCGATTGTCTTGGTGCAACGTTTTGGCTGCGTTATACGTGGCGGCCTGCAGAGCTACCGCCGCGGGAATTTTGGCGTTCACCCAGAGTTCAAGTTCATGCTGCACGGTGGGGCCGTGAATCACCAGCATGTTGCCGGCGTCGGAACCGGTGATGAGCGTGACGCCGCTTTGATAAGCATGCAGCAGGTTTTGATTCGCTGTTTCAAGCAAGGCGTTCAGTCGAACGGGGCCAGTATTCTTTGGCGGTTTGGAGAAAACTGTCTTCGTGTTGCTTAGTAGGTCTGGGGGACCAACCTGTTGGAGCAATGGCCGGTTCAGGAGTTGGACGTTTCCCTGGCCCATGGCTGAGAAGGCTTCGAACACGCTCAGCGTTGGGTCGTATACGAGATCGTGTGCCTTCATGGCGGCGAAGGTTTCGTCAGGAATGAGATCAACCGTAGAGCCATGTTCAATGCTATTGCTGCCGGCGTCAACAGCGAGCTTCACGTCGGCTGCATTGCCGGTGTGAGTCGCAGTGGGTAGGCCCTGTTTGGCGGCTTCAGAGATGATTGCCTGGTAGATGATTGGATCGAGATGATTAAACTTCCCCCACGTTGGGTTGCCCGCTTCCAGCACGGCTTTGACGCAATCAACGCCGGCTTGCTTGAGCGCCGCAACTTGAGCGCGGGCTTCGTCTGCGGTTTTGGGTTGGCGCAGGAACTGTTCCTTCGCCATTTTGCGCATGAATTCGGGGAAGTTTTCGAGAAGTTCTTCTGGATGCCCTCCAGCGGCAGTGAAGAGAGGGCCGCAGGTAAAGAATTCTGCGCCTTCGTATTTTCCGGAAGCCATTGTTTGGCGGAGGGCAATTGCACCTTCGAGTAGGTCGCCGGTGCTGCGAACTGCGGTGACTCCGCTATACAGATAGCCTGCCAGGCGCCGGGTCTCGAGGCTTGTGTCCGCGTATCTTTGAGGATTGGAGAAAACGCCGCCGGGCGCGCCTACGTGGACGTGCATGTCAATCAAGCCGGGCATCAACGTCTTACCGGCTTCTTCAACTACATCTGCGTTGAGTGCTTTGGTGTCTTGCGGTGCTTTGCGAAAGACTTGCGAGATTTTGCCATCTTTGATTAGCACCGACCCGCCTTGAATGGTTTCGCCGTTGCCAACAAAAATATTGACATTGTTGAAAAGGACGGTGCGCATTTGTGATGCCGCTCGGTCCATTTGCTTTTCTCTATCGATGCTTTGCTTGGTCTTTGCCTGATATACGCCGATGATGAAGAACGGCGCCAGCACAACCAGAACCCAGAGCTTGGCCTTGCCGGAGATCTTCTCTTCTTTTTCCCAGCGGAAGAGTTTGATTCCTACAAACAGGGCAACTGCCATCGCAGTGATTAGACAGAGAGCGGAAATAAGGTTTGCTTTAGAGGTTGCGTCCTCTCCTCCCAGCAGAATTGATTTCATTCCTTGGTAGAGATAAGTGGCGGGAAGAAAGGCGGCGATCTGTTGCAGCCAATTGGGCATCATTTCCTGCGAAAACGTCGCGCCGCTTAAAAACAGCATGGGCAGGTAAAGCAACTGGATCAGAATTGTTGCTTCCTGTTGAGAATTCACGACAGCGGCAATGATCATGCCCATGGCACGAAAAGCTAACAAGCCGATCGTTATGAAAAAGAGAAGCGACAGCAAGTGGGCCGGAAACGGTGCACCGTAAAGGAATTTGCCGAAAAGCAAAAACAGGAAGACCGTTGGCATGTATGCCACCCAACCCGATATCATCGATGCCACGATAATGGGTCCGGCGTTGATGGGAGCCACTTTGAAGCGGCGCAATACGTTAGTTTCACGATCCACTACGGTTCGGATGCCGGCGCCAAAAAAACCATTTCCGAGCACTCCAATAATCATTACGCTCGCGATTACTTGCGCCATGGCGCCAGAGCTAGATCCGGCGTGGAATGCCTGCGCAAACACGAAGAAGAAGACCATGGGGAATAGTGCGCTGAAGAACAACACAGCCGGATCGCGCCCCATGAGGCGGAGATTGCTGGCGGTTTGAGCGATGTAGGGTTTCATGATTCGCGGAGTCGCTTTCCGGTAAGTTCAATAAAAACGTCTTCAAGCGTGGGACGCTTCATGTGGATGTCTTGCAATTCAAAGCCAAGCTGATCAATCCAGCGAACCAACTCAACAATGAGTGCCGCAGGTGTCGGGCTTTGAACAGAGAGCGTGCGCCCCGCAAAACGAGACGTATGCTTCTCATTGCGGATTTTTTCCGGAAGGTTCTCAAGTGGCAAAGGGCGCTCTGTTGTGACCTCCACTTGCGTGTGGCCAAGGACTCGTTCTTGAATCTCGCGCGGAGTACCGAGTTCGATGATTTTCCCGGCGTCAACAATGGCTACCCGGTCACAGAGCCGTTCCGCTTCTTCGATGTAATGGGTGGTGATGAGGATCGAGCGTTTATCCTCCTTGAGTTCCTGAATCACATTGTGGATTTCGTGGCGAACCTGGGGGTCGAGGCCCGTGGTAGGTTCATCCAGGAAAAGGAGGCTGGGATCGTTAACGAGCGAGAGCGCCAGTGCCACTCGCTGTTTCTGTCCGCCGGAAAGCGATTTGTAAAGCGCGTCCTTCTTGTCCCAAAGCTGCAACCGTTTTAGAAGTTGATCACGGTCCGCGTTCTTTGTGTAGAACGCCGCAAATAGATCTAGTGCTTCATGTACCTTCATCTTGTCGGGGAGATTAGTAGCCTGCAAGCAAACCCCGATGCGGTCTTTGATTTCGTTACTTTGTTCTGCGGGATCGAGACCTAGAACCGAGACTGCGCCGCTTGTGCGCGGCCGCAAGCCTTCCAGGATTTCCAGCGTCGTTGTTTTGCCGGCACCATTAGGGCCAAGCAGCCCGTACACCTCACCGCTTTTTACTTCGAGGTCAATGCCGCGGACCGCTTCGAAGTCGCCGTAGGATTTGTGAAGATTTTCTACCGAGATACAAGTGGAGCGAGCCATTCTGACTATGGTAGCGATTCGCCACGCATGAGATCGTCGAAGGTCTCGCGACTGCGGGCGACAAAGACGCGCCGTCCATCAATCAGAAGCTCGCATGGGCGAGGACGAGAGTTGTAGTTCGAAGAGAGAACGAAGCCATAGGCACCGGCAGTGCGGAGAGCGATGAGGTCGCCTGGCTGGAGTGCAGGGAGGCGACGATCACGCGCGAAGAAGTCGCCAGTTTCACAAACAGGCCCAACAACGTCGGCGGTCATTGTTTCGGCCGGCATTTCGATCACCGGTGTGACTTCGTGATGAGCCTGATAAAGCGCAGGTCGGAGCAGATCGTTCATCGCGCCGTCGACAATCACGAAAGTCTTCTGGCCGTTCCGCTTAATGAGCAACACCTGGGTGAGCAAAATCCCAGCTTCCGCGACGATGGACCGGCCCGGTTCGAGCATCAGCGTCAGATTCAAGGATTCGAGTTTAGGCCGTAAGCGAGCCGCGAAGTCGGCGATGCTGGCGTTGCGTTCGTTCGGTCGGTATTTAACGCCGAGACCGCCGCCAAGATCAAGAAAGCGAATGGGTAAACCGCCCTCCCGCAGACGAGCCACCAAGGCGAGCGTTTTATCGGCCGCCTCCAACAGTGGATCAAGTTCTAAGAGCTGCGAGCCGATGTGGCAGCTCACCCCTTCCGCCGTGATGCCGGGAAGCAGGGCAGCGCGCCGGTAGATGTCTTCGGCTGCATTGATATCGACGCCGAATTTGTGTTCGCGCAGGCCCGTGGAAATATACGGATGCGTTTTCGCGTTAACGTCGGGATTCACGCGCAAGGCGATGGATGCTTTGAGGCCGCTGGCGGACGCGATTTGCGAGATTAACGCGATCTCCGCCTCCGACTCACAGTTGAAACTATGTATGCCACGCTCTAGCGCAAACGAAATTTCGTTCGCGGTTTTACCCACCCCTGAAAAAACGACGGACGCCGGATCACCGCCTGCCTTGAGCACGCGAAACAGTTCGCCGCCTGAGACGATATCGAAGCCAGCGCCGGCCCGCGCCAGAGTCGCCAGTACCGCAAGGTTCGAATTCGCCTTCACCGCATAGCAGACGCGATTTGGAATGCTACACAACGCTCGCTGATATTCATGCCAGCGCTCCAGGATGGCATTCTTGGAATAAACGTAAGCGGGTGTACCATGCTGTGCGGCGAGTGTCTTGAGATCGACCTGTTCGCAATAGAGTTGTCCCTGGAGATACTGAAACATCTCTTATAGGACCCGCAACGCGATGATCGTCTGATCGTCAGTCAGTGAGGTAGCGCCGCGGAAGTTGTCAATATCGGTGAATATTTTCTCCGCCACTTGTTGCGGCGATTTTTGATGATTGGCTTTCAAAACTTTTTCCAAGCGGGTGCGTCCGTACGTTTCCATGTCTTTTTCACTAGCGGTCACTTCATCCACCGAGGCGGCATCTTTGCCTAGCTGATCTTCCACGCCGTCTGAATAGAGAAGCAGAAAATCGTTGGGCTGAGCCTCAATCGTGACCTGATCGTATTGCTGATCTTCCAGCAGACCAATAGGAACGCCCTCGGTTTGCAGTTCGATAATTTTGCCGCTGCGGTAAAGCATGGGGGGCAGAGTACCCGCACTCACAACACTGAAGGTCCGTGTTTTGGCGGCCCACGTAATGAGCGACAGCGTGGCGTATTGCGCATCAACCTTGCGTTCGAGCAACGCTTCGTTCAGCGCCTTCATCAGGTCGGAAGGGCTGCGGCGGCGCGGGGCAAGAATGCGCAATAAGCCCGAAATCAGCGCGGCATAGAGTGCGGCGGCTGCGCCCTTGCCACTTACATCGCCGAAGGCAATCAGCGCGTACTCATTGCTATGTTCAAAGAAATCGTAGAAATCTCCACTGATCTGCCGCGCCGGCCTGGTCTTGATGCCGACCTCCACACCATCCACATCCGACATCGTGCGCGGCACTAAAACCGACTGAAGCTTAAAGGCCGCGTGCAGATCTTGCTCCATCCGTTGTTCGCGTTGCGCTAGTTCGCCGTACAAACGCGCGTTTTCGACCGATGTGGCAATCTGCGGCGCCAGCAAAGAAAGCGCGCGCACGTGATCGTCCGTGAAGAACGAAGGGCGCTCGCTTTCCAAATCCATCACGCCAATCACTCGGTCATGTAGAACCAGCGGAACAGCCACTTCCGAGCGAATTTCCGTTTCGCTGGCAATGTACCGCACATCTTTTGTTACGTCACCCACCACTACGACTTGTCTCGATTCGGCAGCCGCTCCAGTAATGCCTTTCCCCAAAGGTACATTCTGAGTAGTTGCCTTTTGGTCGTAGCGCTGGCTGAACCGGCAGCGCAACAACTTCTGCTGTTCGTCCACCAGGAAGATCGTGAACGAATCGAAGTTGATCAGCGCGCGAATCGTGACCGCGATCTTGGTAAGCAACTCATCAATCTCGAGAATCGAACTGAATTCCTGCGAAAGATGAGCCAGAACCCGCAGCGTCCGGTTCTGCCGCTCGACACGCCGGTAAAGCCGAGCGTTGTCAATTGCCGTGGCCACGCGGCTCGCGATGAGCACGAGCAGCGAGCGATGCTGCTCAGTAAAGGCGTTCGGGCGCGTCGATTGAAGATCGATTACGCCCACCAGTTTGCTGCGCACGAGCATCGGCACGGCGAGTTCGGCTCGCACTGCGTCCAGGGCGTTCAAGTAACGCGCATCCGCGCGAACGTCGTGAACAAGTATTGGTTGGCGCGCGCCTGCGGCCGTACCTGTTAGACCTTCGCCGAGCGGAATGGTAAGGTTTTTCGCCACTTCATCGCGATGCCCAATGGAGTAGCGCATGCGCAATGTGCGGGTGCGTTCGTTGTAGAGAAGAATGGCAAACAGCTCATGCGGCACTACGTCTTTGACGATGTCGGCGACATTGGCCAGCAAGCGATCTAGATCCAGCGTCTCGGCCGTAACGGCACTCACTTCCAAAAGGAAGTCGAGAAGTTCGGCGCGTTCACGGAACCGCACCTGCGCTTTGGGCGTTTGCTTCATCTAATAAGCGCCCGGATTGGTGGTTTGCGAAGTAGCAGCGCCTTCGCGAAATTCGCGCAAAATCTGAACACCGGAACTGGTGCCGATCCGAGTTGCGCCTGCCGCCACCATGCGGCTCAGCGCCTCCAGCGAACGAATACCACCGGACGCTTTCACTCCGACTGCAGGCCCAACGGCCGCTCGCATCAACCGAATATCGTCCTCAGTGGCTCCCGAGGTTGAGAAGCCGGTGGAGGTTTTAACAAAATCCGCTTTGGCCGCAATGGCAAGGTGGCAGCTAACGCGCTTCTGATCGTCATTCAGCAGGCAGGTTTCGAGAATAACCTTCAGCAGCGCTTTGCTTCCATGTGCGATCTCAGCCAATTCAGCAATCTCGCTTTGTACGGTATCGAGGTCTGCCGAGCGTAACGCGCCAACGTTCTGAACCATGTCAATTTCAGTCGCGCCTTCGCTCAAAGCCAACCGCGCTTCTGCGGATTTCACCTCGGTCCTGTTGGCACCCAGCGGAAAACCAATCACTGTACAAACGCGAACAGAGGAGCGGCCCAATGTGGTGCGAGCCAAACGAACCCAATGCGGGTTTATGCAAACAGAACAGAAGCTATGTTCAGCGGCTTCGCGGCAGAGGCGAACGATATCGTCGCCGCTTGCTTCCGGTTTCAGCAGCGTTTGGTCAATTAGGTTGGCGATGGATTGCGTGCTCGCCAGATGCTCTTCTACAGTCACGGTCGGCGATCAAAAAACGGGGAAATTCGCGGGCGGTTACTTGGTCCCACGTGCGATCAGCATAACACGCGAGACGCTTCAGCATAGAATCAATGGCGAAGGTGATTAGGAATGAAGCGACGTGGTTTTCTTCCAGCCATAGCTAGCGCGGCTATCGCGTTGGGTGCGCAAGATTTGGCCCCTGCGCCGGCAAAACGGAAAGGGCGCCTCAAGCAGGGCGTGACGGCGGGTGTTTTTCGCGGCAAGCAAATGTCTATGGATGACATGTGTCGCGAGGCTGCCAACTTGGGCATCTACGGTTTTGATTTAGTCAAACCGGAAGATTGGTCCATCCTGAAAAAATATGGATTAGTGCCGACAATGATGCCGCCGCCGTTCGGCGGGACGATTCCCGATGCGCTGAACAGAACAGAAAATCACGACCGCATCGAAAAGACCCTGCGCGAAGCGATTGATATCGCCGCCGCAGCCGGCTGCCCGAATGTCATCACATTTTCCGGCAATCGCCGCGGCATGTCAGATGACTTAGGCGCCGACAACTGCGTCACCTTTTTAAATAAGGTCAAAGCCCAAGCGGAAGACAAGGGCGTCACCATCTGCATGGAACTCCTGAACAGCAAGGTGAACCACAAAGATTACATGTGCGACCACACTTCGTGGGGCGTGGGTGTTGTGAAGCGAGTCAATTCACCGCGCGTAAAACTTTTGTACGACATTTACCATTTGCAGATTATGGAAGGCGATATTGTGCGAACCATTCGCGAAAACTTCCAATATTTGGCGCACTTTCACACCGGTGGAAATCCGGGACGGCACGAAATTGATCAAACGCAGGAGCTGAATTACCGGGTAGTGGCGCAGGCCATCGCGGATTTGGGTTTCACCGATGTGATTTCACACGAATACACGCCGGTACGCGACCCTCTCACCTCGCTCGCCGAAGCAATAGATATTTGCACCGTGTAATTAGTCTGGTTTGGCCATGCTATTCTGGCGCCAGCCACTGAATCCCTATGCGCGCGCGTGGCATTTGCCTGCTGGTTTTTTCGGGTCTAGCTCTCTTAAGCGCAATTTGCGCTACCGTTCCGCTGCCCGATCAGGAATCCCTGCCAAACGATGCCGGCAACGTTGGGAAACGAACGACACGCAAAGAGCAACAACCTGGCGTTTTCCGCGAGTATCCAGCTTGGGAATACAACGATTTTCCGATTCCTGACGATTACGCCACGCCGGGCGAATGGGTTTTTGCGCGTTTTATGTATCGCGCAGTTCCCATGTGGGGCATCCGCCGGAATAACTGGACCATTGATTATCCGCGTTCTGACCGTCACCTTTCTGCCGCTGTGCGCCGTCTTACTCGTATACAAGCGCGCTCGGCAGAAGAACCGGTGGCGGCCGAAGATGGCGACGACATTTACAACTGGCCGTGGCTCTATGGCGTGGAAGTCGGGCATTGGGACCTGACGGATTTTCAGGCCGCCAAACTGCGCGATTTTCTGCTACGCGGCGGCTTCTTTATGTGCGACGATTTTCACGGCAGTGAAGAGTGGGATACGTTTACCAGAAGCATGAAGAAAGTATTTCCCGATCGCCCGATCGTGGATTTGCCTAACAGTGATCCGATCTTCCACACTGTCTACGATCTTGACGACCGTTATCAAGTGCCTGGCATGCAGGTGACCGTAACGCACCGCATTCCTGAAAAGGATGGCTTTATCCCACGATGGCGCGGCATCTATGACGATAAGCAGCGCGTCATGGTGGCTATTTGCCACAACATGGATTTGGGAGATTCATGGGAGAATGCCGACGATCCTCGTTATCCGGAGCAGTATTCTGCTTTAGGTTTTCGCATTGGCGTCGACTATCTCGTTTACGCCATGACACATTAGGATTGATCACTGCACATGTTTGAATTCTTCTTCAAATATCCGCTCAGCGTTTTTTCGAAGGGTCAACTTGTGCTGCTAGGTTCGTGGCCGCGCTGGGTGCTGGTGCTGGCTATTTTGGCGGCGGCGGTAGGCTTGGCCGTGTTTTTGCTAAAGCCGAAAGCGCATTTCACGAAAGCGCTGCAAGGCTATCGGCGGGTAGCGTTGTGGGCGCTCGATTGGGCTTTGCTCGCCCTATTGTTACTACTACTCTGGCAACCGGCTATTTCGGTGACCGCACTCAAACAAAATCAAAATATTATTGCGGTAGTGGTGGACGATAGCCGCAGCATGGGTCTGAAAGACACGGGTCAATCGCGTCAGCAGGAAGCGGTGCACTTGCTTGAGGGCGGTCTCTTGAAAGACTTGCAAAGCCATTATCAAGTAAGGGTGTACCGGCTTGGTGCCTCAGTTGATCGCATTGATGCGCTTTCCCAATTGACTGCGCAACAGTCAGCTACCCAGATCGGCAGAGGGCTGCAACAACTTGCCGATGAAGCGGCCACGCTGCCCATTGGGGCGATTGTTCTCGTGAGTTACGGTGCCGATAATGCAGGCGGCATCGACCTCAAAACCATGACCGAACTCCAACGGCGCCGGTTGCCCGTAAACACGATCGGTTTTGGCAAAACGGAACTTGCGTCGGATGTAGAGTTGGACGGTTTTGAAGTGTCGAATAAGGCGCTGGAAGGCTCACGTTTGGAGGCGCAGGTAACCATCCGGCAAAACGGCTTTGGCGGAAAACGCACTCATTTGAATCTGTCCGGCGGCGGCAAAGTTTTGGCCTCTCGCGATATCGTCTTCAGCGGCACTGGCAAGCAAGTGGAAACTCTGGAGTTCAGCGCCGGGGCGAGTGGTGTGAAAAGTTTGGAGGTTCGCCTTGATCCTTTGCCCGGTGAGCAAAATTTGGAAAACAACAAGCTCACGCGCGTGCTGTTAGTGACAAGCGGTAAACACCGCGTGCTTTATGTGGAAGGCGAACCGCGCTGGGAGTATAAGTTTCTACGCCGCGCGGTGGATGACGATCCAGCCATCAGCGTCGTCTCCATGCTGCGAACCACGCAGAACAAGATTTACCGGCAGGGCATTAGCAATCCAGAGGAGTTAGCGGAAGGATTTCCGAGCAAGCCTGAAGATTTGTTTGAGTATGAAGGCATCATTCTAGGCAGCGTCGAAGAAGCGTTTTTCACTGCGGGCCAGGCGCAGGCCATCAAAGACTTTGTCGATCGGCGCGGCGGAGGACTATTATTTCTGGCTGGACGCTCATCATTATCGGACGGTGGTTATAATGTGGCGCCGTTTGCTGATCTGCTGCCCGTTCAATTACCGCAGCGGAAAGACACATTCCAACGGAATTTTGTAGCGGCGGAGCTGACGGATGCGGGAAAGCGCAGCCTCCTTTGCCGTATCGAAGATGATGCCGAAAAGAGTAATCGGCATTGGGATATTCTGCCGTATCTCGCAAATTATCAGGATATGGGCATTCCCAAACCCGGCGCCGTCGTGTTAGCGAACGTTGACGTCGGTGGCAAACGGCTTCCTTTGTTAGTAACGGAAAACTACGGACGTGGGCGGAGCGGCGTCTTCGCTACTTCCGGCAGTTGGCGATGGCGAATGCAACAACCGCTGGGGGACGTGAGTCAGGAGACATTCTGGAGGCAATTACTGCGGTGGGTAGTGGGTGCAACTCCCACTCGAGTTGTGGCGTCTACTCCCGATGAAAACCTTGAGGATGAAGGGAACGTAGCATTGCGTGCCGAAGTGAGAGATCAGCAATATCAGCCAGCGAGTGATGCGCAGGTGGAAGCGAAGATCATTAATCCTGATGGTTCGTCAGAGACCGTGGCTCTGCATCCTGATCCCCTGACGGCTGGGGTGTACGCGGCCGACTGGCAAGCATTGAAATCCGGCTCATACGTGGCCGAAGTTTCTGCAAGACAGGGTGACAAGATCTTAGGCAAGGATGCCTTGACGTTTCGGCGCGAAGATGGGCAAGCTGAAAACTTTCATCGAGAACAGAATAAAGAACTGTTGAGAAAGTTGGCAGAGCAGACAGGCGGCCGCTATTATGCGCCGGGCGACGCAAAAGCGCTGACCAAAGAGATCTCATTCTCTGAGGCGGGTATCACTGGCCGCGAAACGAAAGAGATTTGGGATATGCCCGCTGTTTTCTTGCTTGTCCTAGGTCTGAAATCGACAGAGTGGCTTTTGCGCAGACGGTGGGGCGTGGTATGAAGATTTGTCTTCTACTACTGTGCGGGTGTTTCGTTGCGCATGCTGCTAATTACTTCGTTACTGTTGCTGGTTTGGGAGGCGATCCTGAATATGACAAGCAGTTTGTCAAATGGGCGCAGGATTTGGATCATGAATTAAACACGGGAGTCGATGCACACGTCATCACTTTGAGTGGATCTTCTGCTACGAAGCAGCAGGTGGAACAAGCCTTGAACAAGGTGGCGAGCGAAAGCAGCGCGACCGATAGCTTTGCGCTCTTTCTAATTGGGCATGGAAGCTTTGACGGTGTGGATTACAAGATTAATTTGCCTGGACCTGACATGACGGCAGTGGAATTGGCCAAGGCGTTGAATCGGATAACCGCGCATCGGCAGCTGGTAGTAAATATGACCAGTTGTAGCGGCGCTTCACTCACGGCGCTAGCTAAGAAAGATCGCGTCGTCATCTCCGCGACAAAATCAGGGACAGAGAAGAACGCTCCGGTCTTTGCGCGTTATTGGGTGGATGCGTTGCACGATCCGAGTGCGGACACCGATAAGAACGGGTCCATTTCAGCGTTAGAAGCGTTTCGCTATGCCGATCGCAAAACAACCGCTTACTTTGAAGCGGAGAAGTTGCTGGCCACAGAGCACGCCATTATCACCGATACCGCGAACACGAACGGCGTGCGTGATCCGAAACCGGAGAATGGACAAGGATTGCTGGCCGCATCCTTCATTTTGATTCATGCGCGCACAGAAGGCGCAAAAGTACTGGGGCCTGAAAAACAAAAGCTGGTGAGCAAGAAAGAAGATTTGGAAGCGAAGATTGACCGGCTGAAATATGAGAAAGCTGCCATGGAGGAAAACGAGTACAAGCAGCAATTAACGGCGCTCCTGCTGGAATTGGCGCGCACACAGGCGGAGATTGATAAGTGAAGGCGTTGCTTTTCCTGATGGTCAGTGGGCTTGCTTTTGCGGCAGTGCCTGGAGAGAGTTGTAAGACTCTGCATCGCCACGGTCAGATAAAGGAGGCCCGGGCTTGTTTTACGGCCTTGTTGCGCAGTGGGGACGCTTTTGCTCGAGCTGAAGGTTCCTGGGGACTTTATCAATATTTGGATGCTAACAACGAATTTAAGGCTGCGGAGAAAGGCGGCCTGGCTTCGGCCGACTTTAACACGGAGTGGGGATCTTTCTTCTTGGAAGCCAGTCAGCCGGGCGATGCTGCGAAGTCGTTTGCGCAAGCGATTGTGGCCGATGGAAACGATGCCCAAGCTTTCTTAGGATTGGCGCGCGCGGCAGCGCAGGGATTCGACCCGAGAGCCGCAGAAGCCGCTGAACAGGCTTTAAAGCATGATCCAAAACTGTACCAGGCTCATGAGTTGCTGGCGTATCTAGCGTTGGAAGACAGCGACACAAAGAAAGCGTCAGAGGAAGCACAAAAAGCGCTGGCGATTTCGAACGAAGCGCTGGATGCGATGTCAGTGCTGGCTTCCATGGACTGGCTGAATAACAAAGAGCCCAGCGAATGGATGCAGCGGATTCTAAAAATCGATCCTTTTTATGGCCAAGCTTATGCCACGGGCGCGCATTTTTTCGAGATTAACCGGCGTTACGACGAAGCCATCTCCTATTACCGAAAGGCGCTCAGTTTAGATCCTTCACTAAGAGCGGCACGGTCCCAATTGGGTGTGAATCTTATGCGTCAGGGCTCCGACGCGGAGGCGCACCAACAGTTGGAGCAGTGTTTCAATACCTATTACCGCAACGCCGAAACTAGAAATTCACTGCGGCTGCTGGACAGTTTTGGCAATTACGAGATCTTCAAAACAGCGAACACCGAATTGTTGCTAAGCAAAAAGGAATCGGCGCTGTTACGGCCTTATGTTGAGGCCGAAATGCAGCGCGCTATCGCAACCTACGAACGCAAATACAAGATGAAACTGCCCGGGCCGGTGCACTTAGAGATGTATCCGAACCACGATGACTTTATTGTGCGCACGCTCGGTGTGCCGGGACAGGGCGGGTTGTTGGGCGTTACTTTCGGGCTCACGGTGACAATGGATAGCCCCACCGCGCGTCCACCAGGAGAGTTCAGCTGGGCCAGCACGATGTGGCATGAATTTAGCCATGTGTTTGTACTGACTGAGACGCATCATCTGGTGCCGCGGTGGTTTACAGAAGGCCTCGCGGTCCACGAAGAAGGTGCCGCGTCGCCCGATTGGGGCGACCGACTGACTCCCGAGATTGTGTCAGCTCTGGAGAAAAAACAGCTTCTGCCGGTATTGGAACTGGATAAAGGATTTGTGCGTCCAACGTTTCCTCTGCAGGTGATGGTGTCCTATTTCGAAGCCGGGAAGATCTGCGATTTCATCGACAAGAAGTGGGGCGATGACGCGCTGTTAGGTATGATCCATTCCTTCGCCGACCGCAAAACCACAGAAGAAGCCATTCAAACGAATCTGCATGAGACTGCGACGGCCTTTGACAAAGAGTTCCAGTCCTGGCTCAGTTCCAAAACGGAGAACACCGTAAAGCATTTCTCCGAATGGAAAAAAGGCATGAAAACCATGAACGAGGAACTGGAAGCCAGCAAGTTCGACGACGTAATTCGTGATGCTCTTGCCGTGCGTGATTCGTATCCCGACTACACAGGCAATGGAAGCGCCTACGAAGCGCTAGCAACTGCCTATAAACACAAAGGCGATCAGAAGGCAGCCATGGCGGAGTTGGAGAAATATAGCAGCGCCGGCGGCACTTCGGTGGAATCGTTAAAGAAACTGGCCGAATGGGAGCAAGAGGCCGGAAACGCCAAGCAGGCTCGAAACACACTTGCGAAACTAAACTACATCTATCCCGAAGACGAGGAGACACATCGAAGACTAGGCAGTTTGCTGTTGGATGCAGGCGATGCAGAAGGAGCGGTGAAAGAAGCGAAGGCGCTTTTAGCATTGCAGCCCGTCGACACCGCCGAATCGCATTACGAATTGGCCAAGGCGCTCAAGGCGGCACGCCGTCTGAGCGAAGCAAAAGACCAAGTCGTACTGGCTCTCGAAGCCGCCCCGGGGTTTAAGCCCGCACAGCAATTACTTCTTCAATTGAGCCAATAAAATGTCAACCACTTCTACCGCAACGCCCGTTGATTCGTCTGAGGTGCGTGAACGCGTCAAACGCTTTCACGACGCACAGAATGTGATTCGCAATGAAATTCATAAAGTGATCGTCGGGCAGGATGACGTGATCGACAGTGTGCTGATTGCCCTGTTTGTCGGCGGCCACTGCTTGTTGACAGGTCTGCCTGGAACAGCCAAAACCTTGCTCGTGCGTACGCTGTCGCGAACGTTGGGCTTGCGGTTCAATCGCATTCAGTTCACGCCTGATTTGATGCCGTCCGACATTACCGGTACTGACATCATTGAGGAAAATACAACGACCGGTCACCGAACTTGGACGTTCGTGCCGGGTCCGATATTCTCCAACGTTCTTCTTGCCGATGAAATCAACCGAACCCCGCCGAAGACGCAATCGGCACTGCTGGAGGCGATGCAGGAGCTGTCATGCACGGTGCGCGGCAATCAGTATAAAATTGAGCCGCCTTTTTTCGTATTAGCTACACAGAACCCCATTGAGTTGGAAGGAACCTATCCGCTGCCGGAAGCGCAGTTGGATCGCTTTTTGTTTAATGCTGTTTTGGACTATTTGCCCGCCGAAGAAGAAGTGAAGGTGCTCGACCTGACCACAACTACGACTCGCGCCGAAGCGAATACCGTTACCACGGGTGAAGAGATTTTAGGTTTTCAACAGTTGGTTCGAATGACGCCCATTGCTGATTCGGTGGCCCGCTATGCCGTGGATTTAGTGCGTGCCACCCGGCCGACACAAGGCGAAGCGCCGGACTTCGTCCAGCAATATGTCAATTTCGGCGCCAGCGTTCGTGCGGCACAATTTCTAGTTTTGGCCGGCAAGGCCCGCGCACTCATGCAAGGCCGCTTTCACGTTTCTTACGACGACATTCGCGCATTGGCAGCTCCGGTTCTGCGCCACCGTGTGCTGCTGAATTTCCATGCAGAATCGGCTCGCATCAATACGGACGAGATCTTGCGCCGGTTGCTCGATTGGAAGCAAGCGCCGCGCGGCTAAGACTCACGGAGCCTACATACCAGTGCCAGCCCAAGTCTCAAACAGGTTTCTAGATCCCGCAGTGTTGGCTGGAATTTCCGGCCTGGACCTGATCGCGAAAACGGTGGTGGATGGGTTCCTGGCGGGGCTGCACCGGTCGCCGGATTTCGGCTTCAGTCAGGAGTTCGAAGAGTACCGCGCTTATTCACCGGGCGATGATTTGCGGCACGTGGATTGGAATGTGTACGCACGAACTGAACGCGCCTATCTGAAACGCTACCGCGGCGAAACGAATACATCTACTATCGTCCTGCTCGATGCCAGCGCCAGCATGGGATTTGGCGGTAAGGTGAAAAAGTTCGAATATGCAAAGTATTTGGCTTCTTCGTTGGTATATATGGCGCATTTGCAGCGTGACAGCGCTGGGCTGGTTGTTTTTCATGATGATGTCGCCAACTTTGTAAGACCTTCATCGCGCCAGGGCCAATTGATGCGGCTTTTGCACGGAATTGACGAAGCGGAACTGGGCAAGCGTACGAATTTCGTAAAGCCATTTTTTGAATTGCAGCAGTTCATGAAGCGGCGCGGCGTGACGGCGCTCATATCCGATTTCTTTGAAAAACCGGAGGTGGTGGTCAAGACCGTAGAGCCGTTGCGCTTTCGCGGCAACGAACTCATTCTGTTTCATGTGCTTGATCCTGGTGAAATTGAGCTCAAACTGGATGACGGTGCCCTGCTGGTAGATATGGAAACCGGCGAAGCATTGGAATCCACGCCCGACTACGCCAAAACCGAGTACCGCCAGAAGATTCAAGCGCATATTGAAGAACTTCGTACCAAGGCGCAGGCTGCGGGCATCGATTACTTTCTGTTGCGAACAGACCGGCCATTGGATCAGGCGTTGCGCGAGTATTTGACCATCCGGCAAGGAAGAAAGTGAATGGGATTTCTCTCGCCGTGGTTCCTGGCTGGGCTGGTGGCAATAGGACTTCCTCTGTGGCTGCACTTGTTGCGGCAATTCAAGCGCACGCCGCAGCCGTTTAGCTCGCTGATGTTTTTTGAGCGACGCGTGCAGAGTTCCGTACGGCACAGGCGCTTGCGTTATTTGATGTTGCTGGCGCTTCGGCTTGCTCTGCTGGCGCTACTGGTGCTGGCATTCGCCAATCCCTATCTAATGCGGAGTACGGCTTCGCAGAACCGCAGGCACCTTACGGTGATCGCCATTGATCGCTCATTCAGCATGCGCGATGGCGAGCATATGGAGCGCGCCAAGGAAGAAGCACGGAAGCTTGTTCGAAATCTGCCCAGCAGATTTGTTGCGCAAATTGCTGCGTTGGATTCGCATCTGGAAACGCTGACCGGCAATGAGACCGATCGTGCGCCTTTAAACGCCGCGATCGACGGAATAACCGCCGGAGACCAAACGAGTTCGTACGGTGAATTGGCGCGCGCCCTACGATTGCTGGATAAGACGGCCAACATGCAGATTGATGCGCATCTGATTAGCGACATGCAACAGAGTTCCATGCCCGCAAATGGGTTTCACGATTTGCAATTGGAGCCGGGAACGGCGTTTGAGCTGCATTCGGTCGCCGAGCCCAAGAAAGAGAATTGGGCCGTGGAGAGTGTCACGGTTGCACCGCAGATTTTTGATCCAAAGAAGAGCCGATTAACGGCCACCGTTGCGGGCTGGCAAACGTCTGCCACAACTCGCCAAGTGGCGCTCGTTCTGAATAATCGCACCGTTGCTACCAAGAGCCTGGCGATTCCAGCGAACGGGCGCGCGCAGGTTGAGTTTCTAGGGTTTGATGTTCCTTATGGTGAGAATCGCGGCGAAATCCGGATTGAGCCGCACGATTCGTTGGCGCAAGATGACACCTACTTGTTTTCAGTGGAACGCGCCGACCCGCGGCGTGTCTTGTTCCTTTATGCGGGCGGACGAAGCCGCGAAGGATTTTTCTACAAAGCGGCCATGGAGTCTTCCTCGAACTCAGGGCTATTGGTTGATCAAGCAGCATTGGAGCAGGCTTCCAATATCGATTTGACAAAGTTTGTGTTTGTCGTACTCAGTGATCCGGGCGAACTGGAATCCGACGTTGCCCGAAAAATGCGTTCTTACGTGGAGAAGGGCGGTGGCCTTTTTGTCGCAGCAGGCCTTGATACAACTCGCTCCGGCGCGATTCCGGTGACTGGTGACAAGGTGAGCCCCAGCAATGCCGCGCAGGCTGAGGGCGAAGCCGATACTCAACATCCTGCTTTGGCTGAAGCTGGCCGATTTGACAACGTGCAATTTCTACGCAGCGCCACGGTTCAGCCGAACGCAGGGGCGAACGTGGTTGCGAAATTTGCAGATGGATCGCCGCTGTTGCTAGAGGAACGGGTGGGCGAAGGGCGCGTGCTCACGTTGGCCGCCATGCTCGACAGTTCGAATAGCGATTTTCCGTTGCATGCCTCCTATGTTCCATTTGTTGTGCAATCCGGTTTATACCTGGCGGGGGCGAGCGATGTTCCATCGAGTGTGGTTGTTGGGTCGCCGGCAACCTTGCGGCATGCGAAAAGTGAGACGACTGCGGCCGATGTCGTCGGGCCATCAGGCAAACACGAACTCGCGCTGAGCGATGCCGGCAAGGCTATGACGTTCAGTCTGACGCAAGCCGGGTTCTATGAAGTGCAGAGTGCCAGCGGCCGCAGATCATTGATGGCAGTGCACGCGGATCGCCGGGAATCGGACCTGACGACCATACCGGACGAAACGCTCGATTTGTGGCGCAATACTGGTAGCAAGACTCCGGTGGAGAAAACCGCTGCCGGGCAAAGTTCGGTCACGCCTTGGAGTTTGTGGCGCTATGTGTTGTTGTTGGTTCTGCTAGCGGCTTGTGTGGAGAGTGTATTTGCGGCGCGGTATCTGAAGGAAGAAAGGGAGGCGGCATGACGGCAATTGTTCAACTGGATGATTATCTTCGACGCGTGGAATCGCGGCTAAGGTTTATGGCGGCGTCGCGCGGTGCTGCGGTGACAGCCCTGGCGGCGCTCACCCTGACTCTTCTGTTCGTTTGGATCGCTAATCAATACCGTTTTGTAGAAGA
>Ga0182012_10000827_pt1 | contig 33945 bp, 34 predicted proteins | sample 612S2SmetaG_FD_120486 | JGI IMG/M metagenome (GOLD analysis project Ga0182012, IMG submission 120486) | Permafrost microbial communities from Stordalen Mire, Sweden - 612S2S metaG | ecosystem: Environmental > Terrestrial > Soil > Wetlands > Permafrost | place: Sweden: Stordalen | collected...
GCGTCAGGGACCCGCCGCTGCCGCCGCCGCTGAAACCGCCGCCGCCGCCGCCGGCCGCCGAAGCGGAGCCCTGTCCCCCCGTACCGGCAAACCCACCCATGCCGCCGGAGGCCGAATACCCGGCACCATTGCCGCCGGAGAAGCCCGTCAGGCCAGGCCCGCCGCCGTTCACGCTGGCGGGCGTCACGCCGCCGCCACCGCCAGCGATCACCAGCGGCAGGTACGACTGGCCCAGCGCCGGATTGGGCGGTACGAACACGAAACTGCCACCGCCGCCGCCGCTGCCGCTATACAGGGCGCCGCCGCCCATGCCGCCGGCCACGACATCGATGACCGCCCCGGCCGGGAGGGTGAAATCGCCCCCCATCTCGGCCCCCAGCCCACCGGTCCGGTTGCCCAGAGACGCGTTGCCGCCCTGTGCGCCGAAGGCGGTGATGTCGTAAACGCCGGTGGTTTGCACCGTGAAAGTTTGGATGATGGCGCCGGCGTAGCCAAAACGCGTCTCGGACATGCGCATCGTCTCCGGCTGCGATGCGGCGCCCGGTCTCCGGACCGAGGGAGGTAGACGAGACGACACCGAATCGTGATCTATCAGGGACGTGATGCTACCGATCCGTCGCCGATCGCCAAATCACGAATTCTTGCCAGAGAATGCCCGATCCAGCGGTTACGGGCCGCTATGCCACCGCCCGCGCGCACCCGTCCGCCAGGTACCGGGTCCGCCCGCCGAGGTTGACCAGCAGTTCGAACGGCGCGGCAAACCCGGCCCATAGCGAGGCCGGGATCGCCGCGTCGCCATCGGTCCAGCGCCAGTTCGGCTCCGCCTCGAACGCGTGAAACCCTTCGTCCAGCCGGCTATCCCGCGCTTCGGTCACGCGGAATTTGGTGCCCTTGCGCACCACGAGGCGACGCAGCGCCACACCGAGCAGCCGCGGATCGCGGGCCAGGCCCAGTTCGGCGGGCACTGCGGCGCGCGATACCAGGCGCAGCGATGCCGGCGCGGTGGTCAGCCGGAACACGTGGATGTCGCCGGACTGTTCGGCCGCATCCAGCCGCCGGCCATCGGTCAGCATGTGCAAATCCGCATCCTCGGTCAGCGGACGGTTCGGTCGCGGTCCGGCTCGGTCCAGCAGGCGTTGCCAGATCGCATTGACCAGCGGACCGCCGGTCAGCACCGGCGCGCATGGTTTTTGCGGCGGCAGGCCCCAGCCGGTGTTGGCGTTCTGGAACAGCCAGCGGTTGCCGTCGTCGCGGTAACTTTCCGCTGGCGCACCGTTCGCCAGCAGCACGTCATGGGTGTCCAGTTCGATGTGGTAGATCGACACTTCCTGGGCATGATCGTCCCACAGGATGGTGCGGTGATTGACCAGGAACTCGACCGGCACCAGCACGCCGTCGAGGAATAGCGCGTGCGCCTTGGTGATCCGCAGATCGCGGTTCGGCACGTTCCCGGCCAGCGCGCCCTTGCGCACGATGACCGGCGTCGCGGCACTGCGCCGCCCGCGCGTGGCGGGGACTCGCCCGGTGCCGATCCAGATGATTGGCCGGGCTGCGCCACGCTGGGTGAGCACACGGTCGCCGGCTGCCAGACGCTCCACCGGCACTTCGCCGTCGGGTGTGGCGATGTGGGTGCCGGCGAGGAAACAGACGGGCTGTTCGCTGATCCCGCCGTCGGGGCCGATGGCGAACGAGAGGCCGGTGTAATCCTGCTTGGGGTCGAGGATCAGGTCGATCGCCGGATGCGCCGAGCGGTCGATCTGCAACGTGTTGCCGTTGACGACGCTGGCCGAGGTGCCATCGGTGATCCCGGTCAAGCCGAGTCTGTCGGTGGCATTGAAGCCGCTGATCTCGCCGGAGAAGCCCGTATAGGCGAGGTCCAGTTCACCGTTGCCGCCGGAAAAGACGATCGTTTCTCCGGCGCCGACGGTGCCTGTGGTGATGACGGTGCTGCCGCTGTCGATGATGACGTCACCGGTGCCGGTCAGTGACGTGAAGGTCAGGGTCGAGGGGTCGGCAATAATGGTGCCGTTGTTGATGACGAGGCCGGCGCCGGTCAGGGTGCCGTTGAACGCGGTCAGGGTGCCGAGGTTGGTCAGGGTCGTGCCGGCGGTGAGATAGTTCGAACTGGTGAAAGTCCAAGCGGCGCCGGCGTCGATCATTGTTTGCGCAAAATCGATAAACTGCGTGCCGAGGCCGGTGAGCGTGCCGGTCGACGACGCTGAGGCCAGTTCCAGGGTGCTGACGATCGAGCTGCCGATCGTGTTGCCACCACCCACCGTACCGCTGAATACCGCGCCGGGGTCCACCACCAGGCGGTTGGCATAACCCGCAACGAACTGCACGGCGTCCGCTGAAGTGCCGGACAAGATACTGCCGGCATTGATGACTGTCCCGGCACCGCCTATGATATAGACACCGCGAGAGGTGCCGACACCAATCGTTCCAGTCGCAGCATTGCTGACGAATCCGCCCTTCGCGAGTCTGATGGCTGTTTTTGTGCTGGCGGGGGCTACGACGCCGGCATTGACGACCGTACCCACGCCGCCGGTGATATAGACCCCCACGCTGGACCCGGTGATCGTGCCGGTCAGCCGGTTGGCGACATACCCGCCCAGTTCAAGCGCCACCGCTGTATGAGCGCCGCCCAGGTTTTTCATCGCGCCAGCATTGACAACCGTGCCAGCCCCGCCCGTAATATAGACCGCTTCTTCCAGGTTCGAATTGATGGTGCCACTGGCGGCGTTGCTGACGTAGCCACCGGCCTTCAGGACAACGGCGCTATGCGATCCGCCCGAGGTCAGCACGATCCCGGCGTTGAGCAACGTGCCGGGTGCGCCCTTAAAATAAACCGGGTTCTCCGGCGAACTGATCGTCCCGGCCGAGGCGTTGCTGATCAGTCCCCCGCCATCCAGAGCGACCCCGAAACCGGTCGTTCCCGAACCCTCGATGGTGCCCATGTTCGACACCGTCATACTATCCGCTCGGTCCAAAATGCCCGTCGCCCCGCTGATCACGGCACCGTTCAGGTTCGTGATCAGGCCGCCGGCCACCGAAGAGATACCGTCTCCCCTTGCGCCGGTGCCCTCGATCAGGCCGGCATTCACGACAGTCAAAGCTACGCCAGGGGTGAAAGCGGCGCCGGCAACGTTAACAATCGCTGAATAACCAGTGATTACGGCGCTGCTTTGGTTCGTGACGCTTCCGCCCGCGCCGAGCTCGATGCCGGCGGGGGCAAACAGGTTAGGGCCGTTGGCCTCGATCGTTCCCTGATTGGTGATCGTCCACGCAGTTCCCGAGGTGCCATACAGCGCGTAGCCGGTGGTGCTGCTGATGATGATGACGCTCGGACCGATGTAAACCGGATTGACGTAGGTCGGCGCGGCAAGAACAATCCCGATCGTCGAACTCGCAGAGATCGTCGTCATGCGGAATACCCCCAAACGTTCTTTAGACGCGTTACAGGTGTGTAAATCTGCGTCAGATTCCCGCTAGTTTGGGCAGGATCATTCCTAAATACAACCGTAGATATCGGAGATCATCGAAAATGCGCGGAATTCGCCTGATAGCGTTACTATTAATATCCTAAAAGGAACATTTCTGTCATTCCGGAATCACGTTTCTGCATCACGAATCGACGCGATTCCAACAGCTTGCAGGGCTGTTCTATCAAATGACGATTTAGAACTCAAACGACCCACTGAAATATCAGGAATATGCACGCCAGTTGATTTCGGCAGACGTCGCCCGCTGCCCGCCACCCGGCCCCGCCCAGGTCGGCAGTCCCGCTACTGCGAGTCGACTCTCAGAAGCCCCAATCATGCTTTCTGACAAAAGAGGCGCGTGACGGCGGTCCATCGGCTCTCGGGGAAGACCGTGCAATCCGTCACACAGTCCTGGATTGCCACGCCGCCGAGCGGCGGCTCGCAATGACAAAATAGGTTGCCACCTCCTACTCCGCCGCGAGGCGCCGTAGCAGGGCGCTGACCGAGGCGGCGAGCGCATCGAGCGTGAAGGGCTTGGGCATCACCGTCATACCGGGGGCGAGAGCCAGGTCCTCCAGCGCCTTGCCGGCGTAGCCGGTGATCAGCAGCACCGGCAGGTCGGGGCGCATCGTGCGCGCCGCATCGGCCAGTTGCCGCCCGTTCAGCCCCGGCAGGCCGACATCGGTGACCAGCAGGTCCAGCGGTTGCCGCGACTGGACGATGCGCAGCCCGGCCGGGCCGTCGGCGGCTTCCAGCACCGTGCAGCCCAGCTCGCGCAGGACCTTGCCGATCATTGCCCGGACATCGGCCTCGTCCTCCACCACCAGCACGTTGCCGCGCAGCGCCGCCGGCGGTCCGGCCGGTTCGGAGGCCGGTGCGGCGAAGGGCAGCGGGGCGGCGGCGCCCGCGGCAGGCTGATGGCGCGGCAGATAGATGCGCACCGTGGTGCCCTGCCCCACCGCGCTTTCCAGCCGGACGAAGCCGCCGGACTGGCGGACGAAGCCGAACACCTGCGACAGGCCGAGGCCGGTGCCCTGGCCGGTGGGCTTGGTGGTGAAGAACGGCTCGAACGCGCGAACCAGCACGTCGGGCGGCATGCCGGTCCCGGTATCGGCCACGGCAATCTCGACATAGCCGCCCGGGCCGGCCTCATCCTGGTCCGCCACATCGTCCTGCGACAGCACGCGGTCGGCGGAGGCGATGCTCAGCGTGCCGCCGTCCGGCATCGCGTCGCGGGCGTTGATGGCGAGGTTGAGCAGCGCGCTCTCCAACTGATTCGGATCGCATTCGACCGTCCAGACGCCGTCGCCGAGGCGGATCGTGACGGTAACTTCCGGCCCGACGGTGCGCTGGATCAGTTCCTCGATGCCGCGCACCAGCGCGTCCGGCTCGACCGGGCGGGGTTGCAGCGCCTGGCGCCGGGCGAAGGCCAGCATGCGTTGGATCAGCCCGGCCGCCCGCTCGACCGAACGGCGGGCGGTGGTCACGTAGCGGCCGGTGTCGTCCACGCGGCCTTTCTGGATGGCACGCTCCATCAGTTCCAGACAGCCGGAGATGCCCTGGAGCATGTTGTTGAAGTCGTGTGCGATGCCGCCGGTCAACTGGCCGACCGCCTCCATCTTCTGCGCCTGGTGCAGCCGTTCCTCACTCACCCGCAGCGCTGCCACGGCCTGCGACATCTGGGCCGGTGACGGCAGCGCCAGGGCCTGCGGCAGCAGCCACCACATCGCCACCGCGGTGACGATCGACACCGCTGCCGTCGCGGTTTTGACCAGCGCCTCGATCCCGTAGGCGGGTATCCACAGCGTCACCACGTCGAGAAAATGGGTGGTCCCGCAGAGCAGGATAAAGGTGGCGAACAGCCAGAACAGCGGCCGGAACACGAGGTCGCGGCGGCGGTGGGCGATGATGCCGAGCGCCAGGGGGATGCTGAAATAGGCGAGTCCGATGCCGATGTCGGAGACGGCATAGGTCCAGATGAGTCGCGGATCCCAGAGCAAACAAAAACCATGCGGGGTTAAGCCCGATGGATCGGCAAGCCAGGTCACTGACACCTCCCGTAGAAGAAACCCAGCCGGTCCGGCCCCAGGGCGCGCGGGCCGGCAGACGGTCCCCTATAGGAGGCTGATATCGCGTTAAAGTACGGCGGGGCGCGTTCACGCCATGGTGATGGCGATGCAGCAATCCGGCAGCCGGTCAGCCTGACGGCACGGGCGGCCGGTCAGGCCCGGCGCACGCCGGTGAACAGGATCAGCCCTTTCGTCATGCCGGTGAGATCGTTTCTGTAGGCGACCGGTTGGTAGTAGAGACCGAGCGGCATGCAGGGGGCGTCGATGAAGGCCTGGCGCTGCATGTCGGCGGCGAGGGATTTAAGCGTCGCAGGGTCGGTGGCGTGCAGCCACTGGTCGCGGATCGCCTCCAGCTTCGGTGCGGTCGGCCAGCCGTACCAGGCGTTCTTGCCGTTGCCGCGCAGCGCGGCGTCGCCGGCGGGATTGTCCCAGTCGAGCCCGCCCCACATCGAGCCGAACATGCTCCAGCCGCCTTCACCGGGCGGCTGGGTGCGGGTGGTGCGTTGCACGACGGTGCCCCAGTCGGTGGAGACATAATCGACATTGAGGCCGATCTTGCTGAGCAGGTCGGCGCCGACCTCGCAGATGGCGGTGATGCGGGGCACGTCGGCGGCGCCGAGGAAGACGACTTTCTCGCCGTTGTAGCCGGCTGCGATGATCGCCTGTTTCAGGGCCGCGAGATCGGGATTTGGGCTGACGTTCTCCATGCCGGCGTCGGAGGCGTAGGCGGAACTGGGGGCGAAGAAGCCGACATGGTCATTGATGACGCTGGCATCGGCTTCGCCGGCGACCGCGGTCATGAACTCCCGCTGGTTGACCGCATGCAAGGCGGCGCGGCGGATGGCCGGGTTGTCGAACGGCGGATAGAGGTGGTTGAAGCGCAGCACGCCGATCAGGCCGCTGGTTTCCACGACCTCCACGCGCAGGTTGCGATCGGCTTTCAGCGAGGGCACGAGGTCCATGACCGGTTGCTCGACCCAGTCGACCTCACCGGCTTTGAGGGCGGCGGCCTGGGTGGAGGGGTCGGGGGTGGTCAGCCACTCGACCTTGTCGAAATGGGCGATGCGGGGGCCGGCGCAGAAACTGGCGGCGCCGTCGCGCGGTTGGTATTTGTCGAATTTTGCGTAGGCGTTGTGGGCGCCGGAGACGCGTTCGTCGGCCAAGAAACGAAATGGGCCGCTGCCGACCATTTCGTTGAGCAGGGTGCCGGGGGGCGTGCTGGCCAGCCGCTCCGGCATGATCACGGCCATCAGGTTGGTGGGTTTAGCCAGGGCCTGCGGCAGCAACGGGAACGGGCGATTGAGGCGGAAAACGATGGTGTTGTCGGTGGGGGCGGACAGTTCGTCGGTAGCGGCCATCAGGGCCTGGCCGTAGGCGTCCTTGACGGCCCAGCGCTTGAGGCTGGCGACGACGTCACGTCCGAGAACCGGCGTGCCGTCGTGGAACAGCAGGCCGTCGCGAAGGGTGAGGGTCCAGCGCTTCTGGTCGGCCTCGACGGTGTGGCCTTCCAGCATCTGGTATTGCGCGTTCAGGTTGGCATCGAGCGCGAACAGCGTGTCGAACACCATCATGGTGTGGTTGCGGGTGACGAATGCGCTGGCCAGGGGGTCGATCAGCGCGAGGTCCGCGTAGGGCACGAATTTCAGGGTGGAGGCCGAGGCGGCGCGCACAATCGCCGGGCGGGCGATGCCTCCGGCGCATGCAGCGGCGGACGCGGTCAGGCTCAGAAACTGACGTCTTTTCATGCTAAATACCTCGCGCGGTCGGATGCCGTGCGAGGGAGCAAGAACCAAGCCAGATGTCAGGTGGTGGCGCGCTCGATGATGCGGAACGGCACCTGGACGCGGTCGGCCTCACGCGGGCCCTCACCGGCCAGGCGCCGCAGCAGGAACGCCGCCGCGGTGCGCCCGGTGCCGTCGCCTTCCAGGCTGACCGTGGTGATCGGCGGCTCGCTCATGGCGCTCAACTCGAAATTGCCGAAGCCGCAGACGGCAAGCTGGTCCGGGACCGCGATGCCCTGAACACGGGCCTCGGTGATCACGCCGAACGCCATCAGGTCGGAGCTGCAGAACACCGCGCAGCGCCGGTCCAGATGCGGCAGCAGCGCCCTCAGCCCCTCCCGCCCTGCGGCAATCGTGCTTGGGGCGGGAATCTGCTCGTCTTGCACCAGGGCGGCGCCGGCCTTGGCGATAGTTTCGGCGAAGCCGCGCGCCCGGGTTCGCGCCCGCGGATCGCGCGCGGCGAGCACGGCGAACCGGTCATGCCCTTTGGCGAGCAGGAAGCCGGCGACGGTGGCGCCGACCTGGGCGTGATCGAAGCCGATCATCATGTCGATCGGGCGGCTGGACATGTCCCAGATTTCGACCACCGGAATGCGGGCCTCGATCAGCATCTGCCAGGCGGTCGGGCTGTAGCCGGAGCCGGTGATCAGCAGCGCATCGGGGCGGCGTCCGAGCAGGGCGCGGAACAGGGCGTCGTCGTCGGTGTCGTCATAGCCGCAGATCGACAACATCACCTGGTAGCCGGCGCGGCGCATGGCGTCGGAGAACGACTGCACGACGCTGGCGAACATCGGATGGGCGATGGTCGGGACGATGGCGGCGACCATGCGGGATTTGCGCGAGGACAGGCCGCCGGCGATCAGGTTCGGCACATAGCCAAGCCGGTCGATCGCTTCACGCACCCGGGCGGTGGTTTCGGGCGACACGCGGTCGGGCGTGTTGATGACCCGCGACACCGTCATCGGGGCAACCCCGGCCGCGGCGGCGACATCGGTGATTTTCACGGGCGTGGTCTTCGCAGGCGCGAAGCGAGTCACAGGGTCGCGCACCGGTTCGAGCACGTTTGTTTCCTCATTATCGTTCAGCGGAAGCAGCCTACCGCACCTGCGAACATCCGGCCAGGGTGGATGACAGGCAGTTCATGATGCGCTGCGCCGCGGTGGGTCTGGCCCCCGGGGTTCGGGCTGGGCCTGGAGTGCCGCGGCGTTATGGCGCAGCATCCGTTGGGTTAGAAAAGCAGGAGGAGACAACCATGCTGCAAACCGGCATTTCGATGTTTTTTACCGACTATTCGATGGCGCCCGGCGAACTGGCGCAGGCGCTGGAGCAGCGCGGGTTTGAGTCCGTCTGGGCGCCGGAACATTCGCACATTCCACTGAGCCGAAAGTCCGCGTTTCCCGGCGGCGGTGAGTTGCCGAAGCGGTATTACGACGCGATGGACCCGTTCGTGACGCTGACCGCGGCTGCGGCGGCCACGAAGACGCTGAAAGTTGGCACCGGGGTGTGCCTGGTGGCGCAGCGCGATCCGATCCAGACGGCCAAGTTGGTGGCCTCGATCGATCAGGTGTCGGGCGGACGTTTCCTGTTCGGCATCGGCAACAGTTGGAACCAGGACGAGCTGGAGGATCACGGGGTAAAATTCGCCGACCGGCACAAGGTGGCGCGGGAGCGGGTCGAGGCGATGAAGGCGATCTGGACGCAGACCAAGCCGGAGTACCACGGCGAATTCGTCAATTTCGATCCGATGATGACATGGCCGAAGCCGGTGCAGAAGCCGCATCCGCCGGTGATCGTCGGCGGGGCGTTTCCGTATTCGGCGCGCCGGGCGATTCGTTACGGGAATGGCTGGATTCCGCAGGCGGTGCGTGGCAGCTACAAGGAGATCGGCGACCTGATTCCGGAATTCCGCAAGATGGCGCACGCGGCCGGGCGGAACCCCGATGAAATTGCGATCACCGTGTGGGGGCCTCGGCGGGAGGTCGATCTGATGAAGCGCTATGCCGATCTGGGGGTCGAGCGGGTGGTTTACACGGTGGACTCGGATGTCGCGGCGAAGGTGCTGCCGGTGATCGATGAGATTGCGGAATTTATGCAGAAGGCCAACGCGTAGGCCGTCCGCGGCAGGGTTCGGAGCGGTTGCTCCGAACCATCATTATTTTGCGCGGCCGCGGCGACAGAGCCTCAGCGCTTGCCGGTCGGCACCTGGTTGAACGGCTTGTTCTTGTCCACGCGGATGTCGGATGGCAGGCCGAGGACGCGTTCGGCGATGATATTGCGCAGAATTTCGTCGGAGCCGCCGGCAATGCGGGAACTGGGCGAGGACAGCAGGGCGGACTGGAACATCGCGTAGGCCTCAGTCAGGTCGTCGTCGATCACCAGGCCGCCGGCGCCCATCAGATCGAGGCCGTAACTGGCGATGTCCTGCAGCTTCGAGGCATTGACCAGCTTGTGGATGGAGTTTTCCGGGCCGGGGGTCTCGCCCTTGGACAATGCGGTGATGGTGCGGAAACGGGTGAATTTCAGGCCCTGCGAACGGGCGTGCCACTCGGCGATCTTTTCCCGCACGGCGCCGTTCTGGATGGCGGGCTTGCCGTCGATGCGGACTTTTCGAGACAATTCCAGCAGGTCGTCGACTTCGGGGCGCTGCACGTCGCCGACGGCGAGGCGTTCGTTCATCAGGGTGGTCAGCGACACCTTCCAGCCCTGCCCTACCCCGCCGAGGCGCTGGCTGTCGGGGACGCGGACATCGGTGAAGAATACTTCGTTGAAATGCCGAGCGCCGGACATCTGGTGGATCGGGCGGATTTCGATGCCGGGCGACTTCATGTCGAGGAAGAAGAAGGTCAGGCCTTCATGTTTCGGCACGTTGGGATCGGTGCGCAGGACGATGATGCCGAAATCCGACAGATGCGCGCCGGAGGTCCAGATTTTCTGGCCATTGATCACCCAGTCGTCGCCGTCGCGTTCCGCGCGGGTGCGCAGGGCTGCCAGATCGGACCCGCCGGCGGGCTCGCTGAAGAGCTGGCACCAGACTTCCTCACCGCGCAGGGCGGGCTTGACGTAGCGGTCGAGCTGTTCCGGCTTCGCATAGGCCATCATGGTGGGCATGCACATGCCGAGGCCGATCTCGAACAGGCCGCGGGGGACGACGAAATCGTCTTCTTCCTGGTTGTAGATCACTTGCAGGATGGGCGACGCTTCCCGCCCGCCGAAGCGTTTCGGCCAGGTGAGGCCGGCGAAGCCTGCATCGGCCTTTTTGACCTGCCAGGCCTTGCAGCGCCGCACTGCCTCGGCATCGACGCCGCTCTGGCGCAGCACGGGACGGGCACCGGCCTTGCGTTCGGCATTGGCGTTGAGGAAGGCGCGGGCCTCGGCGCGGAACGCGGCTTCTTGCGGTGTGTCGTTGAAATCCATGGACGTAACCCCTTATGTCTGATCGCTTGACTCACGCGCCCCGACGTTCCGCCGGGCGCGATCATGATCTTGATCTGATCGCATGATTCACGCGCCCTGCACCTGCGGCGCGGCGCGATCATGCTCAGGCCGCATTTCGTGTCTCAAGCAGATCGACCAGGCGGTCCTTCCAGAACGGCGCCGATCCGATCGCGAGGCCAAGCTGTTTCGATCGCCGGTAGAAAAGATGACAATCAACTGCCCAGGTGAAGCCGATGCCGCCATGCGTCTGGATGTTTTCCTTGGACGCCAGGTGGAACGCCTCGGTTGCCGACACGCGCGCGGTGGCGGCGGCCAACGGCAGGTCGGTGGCGTCCGCGCTGAGGGCCCAGGCGCCGTAATAGGCGTTGGAACGGGCCAGTTCCAACGCCACGTACATGTCGGCCAGCTTGTGCTTGATCGCCTGGAACGAGCCGATCGGGCGGCCGAAGGCGAAGCGTTCCTGGGCATATTCGCGCGCCATCTGCAGGCATGCATCGGCGCCGCCGACCTGCTCGAACGCAAACAGGATCGCGGCGCGGTCGAGCACCCGCTGCACCGAACCCCAGCCGCCGGAGCCGAGGGGGGAGGCCGGGGTTCCGGCGAAGTCCAGGCGGGCGTGGTTGCGGGTGGGATCGAGGGTGGTGAGGTTGCGGCGTTTGACATCCGCGAGGTCGGCGATGAACAGGCCGGGCTGGCGGTGCTCATCGCAGGCTACTACCACGGCAATGTCGGCGATGCCGCCATCCGCCACCGGCCATTTCGCCCCGGTCAGCCGGCCGCCGACGACGCGGGCATGGATCCCGGAGGGTTCCGGGGCGCCGGAGCCTTCGGACAGCGCCAGGCAGCCGATCAGCGACCCGTCGGCCAGTTTCGGCAGATATTCGAGTCGCTGGGCTTCGGAGCCGGCGGTCAGGATCGCCTCGGCGGCCAGGTAGGCGGTGGAGGCGAAGGGGACTGGCGCGACGGCGCGGCCCATTTCCTCGGCCAGCACGCACAGGCCTTCATAGCCGAGTCCGGCGCCGCCGTACTCTTCCGGAATTGCCGCGCCGATCCAGCCCATCTCGGCGATCTCCCGCCACAGACCGGCGGCGTGGGTTTCCTGGCCGTCCAGCGAGCGGCGGACCACCGCCGGCGTGCAGCGTTCGGACAGGAAGCGGCGGGACTGGTCACGCAACTGTTTCAGGTCGTCGGAAAAGTCGAAATTCATGGCTGGTTTTCCCCCTGCGCCGGACGTTGCCAGTTAGCCGGCCCCGTGTGAAGCGTCAGCCCTGATTATGGCCGGGCAGGCCGCGCGGAAACAGGTTGGCGGCGAGCAACCCGCCATCGACGTCCAGCGTGGTGCCGGTGATGTAGCGTGCCATATCCGAGGCCAGGAACAGCGCCGCTCGGCCAATATCGTCCGGCGTGCCGCGCTGGCGCATCGGCAGCAGGCTGGCGGCGTAGAGTTCGGCGCGCTGCGGCGTGTCGTACAGGCGGGGCGTGACGATGTGCCCGGGGGCGATGGCGTTGACGCGGATGTTATGCGTCGCCCATTCGACGGCCATGGTCTGCACCAGGCTGATCAGTCCGGCCTTGGCAGCGCCGTAGATGCCGCGCATCGGCGCCGCCCGCTGGCCATCGACCGAGGCGATGCCGACGATGGCGCCGGGCTGGGCACGCCGGACCAGCGATTCGGCGACCTGACGTGCGACGAGGAAAAAATAGCGCAGGTTGAGCTGCATCTGCTGGTCGAAGACCGCCGCGGTGGTGTCCAGCAGGGAGCCCCAGGCGGCGGCGCCGACGATCGACACCAGCACGTCCAGTCCGCCGAGTTTGGCTTCGGCTTCGGCGACGATCCCTGGGATCTGCGCGTCATCGAGCACGTTGCCTACGATGGTGATGGCATGGCGGCCGAGTGCGGCGATTTTCTCGCCAACGGCGTCGGCGCGTTCCGCCACCAGATCGACCAGCGCCACGTCACAGCCGGCGCGGGCGAGGAACAGCGCGCTGCTCTCGCCCATGCCCTGGCCGCCGCCGATGATCAGGGCCTTCTTGCCGGTCAATGCAAAAAAATCTGTCGTCACGGGATGGTGCCTCCGCCGTTGGTGTTCGGGCGGAGTGGATCACCATGACGCCAAGGTTGCAAAATCCGGGTCAGTGCCCCGGGTTCAGTGGGAGACGATTTCGTCGGCGAACAGATCGGCCGGCCAGTCCAGCATCGGCACCTTCTGGGCCGGTTCACGGATGACGGAGCGACCGGAGGGCATTTGCGCAATGTCGCGCACCCACCATGCCGATCGCAGCGCGACAACCTGGCCATCCGAGATCGAGCGCGAGGATACGTTAGCCAGTCTTGCGATTCCCATATTCATTGCAAATGCCCCCTTCACGAGGCAACTGCTATCAGACGCAACGTGATTGAACTGTGACCCGGGTCACCATTGCGGAATCACACCGGCGCGAGAGGGCGATGCGGCGGCGGCGGCAGGATGACCTCGATCGGATCCTTCGGGCGCACCTCACCGCCGGTGACAACGATTGCCATGACGCCGGCCTTGCGCACCAGATTGCCCGCCGCATCGCGGTCCAGCGTCGCGGCCATCAGGCCCGGTTTAAAGCGATCCAGTTGTAAACAGGGGTTTCGCAATCCGGTGAGTTGCACCAGCGCGGCCGGACCGATGCGCAGTCCGGTTCCGCTGGGCAGCGCCAGCAGATCGACGCCGCTGGTCAGGATGTTCTCGCCGATGTCGCCGGGCCCGATCACAAAGCCTTGAGCTTCCAGTTCGGTCAGTAGTTCCTGATGCAACAGATGCACCTGGCGCAGGTTCGGCTGCGTGGGGTCGCGCGCGACCCGGGAGCGGTGCTGCACGGTGGTGCCGAGATGCGCGTCGCCGTCCACGCCAAGTCCGGCGAGCAAGTGGATCCACATGCGGGGCCGCTTGCTGAAACGGTGCGCGCTGTGCTGGCTGACAGCAACGACAAAGCCGGGCATCATGGCGTCCGCTGGTGACGTGAGCCGACGAAGGCTGATTCCATGCTGCAACGAACCTCCGGCGGCTCCGAACTCCGCGACCCGAACCCGATCGGGCCTCCACCATTGTGATAGCACCGCACAGGGACCTCTTGCCATGCACCACATTCCCATCGGCATCGGCATCGGCATCGACTCCGCCGGCGCGCGCAGCGAAACCGACTCGATGGGCGCCGTGGCGGTGCCCGCCGACCGCTCCTGGGGCGCGCAGACGCAGCTCAGCCTGCGGCATTTCTCCATTGGCAACACCTGAAGCCGGTGGAACCTTGCCGGGCTTACGGGATCGTAAAGAAGGCGGCGGCAGAGGTGCATCTGGCGGATGGGCGGCTGGCGGCGGACGATGCGGCGGCGATCATTGCGGCCTGTGACGAGGTGATTTCCGGCGCGCTCGACGGGCATTTCCCGCTTTATGTCTGGCAGACCGGGTCAGGCACGCAGTCCAACATGAATCTTAACGACGTGATATCAAACCGAGCGATTCAGTTGCTTGGGAAGTGATTGGCAGCAACGCGCCGGTGCATCCGAATGATGACGTCAGTATCGGCGTCGATCATGCCGGGCAAGGTGAACCCGACGTAGTGCGAGGCGATAGTAATGATGTGCGTCCCGGTGATCGGCGAGGACACGGCTGTGGCGTTCGCCGGCAGCCAGGACAATTTCGAGCTGAACACGATGCGCCCGATCATCGTCAACAACGTGCTGCACTGTGCGCGCATCCTGGCCGACGGGGCGGAGAAGTTCAGGCTCTTCTCGGTGGCGGGGACGCGGCTGAACGAGACGCGGATCAGCCGGTAGGTGGGGGAATCGGTGATGCTGGTGACGGCGCTGTCGCCGGTGATCGGCTACGACAAGGCGTCGGCGATCGCGCATACGGCGACGGAGGCGGATTTGACGTTGCCGGAGGTGGCGATCCGGTCGGGTGCGGTGTCGTCCGAGGATTTCGACCGCATCGTGGTGCCTGGTGCGCTGGTGGGGTCGGGACTGGCGGGCGCCTGATTGCGGGAAGTCGGCCTCTCCCGGGGGGAGAGGCCGTTTTGGTTTAATCGTCGGATTTGTGCACGCCCTTGTCGCGGTTTTCCTTCAGCCGCCCGTCATGTTCGGGGTCGCGGACGGCACCCTGCGTGTGGCTCGTCTGGCTACCCGATGCACCGCTGCCGCCGCGGTTTTCCTTCAGCCGCCCGTCATGTTCGGGATCCTTCACAGCGCCGCGCGGATGGGTGTTGTCGTCTTTGGCCATTCAGTCGCTCCATTTCATCCGGGTCGGCGAAGATGCGCCGATCCGCGTGCTTGAAACGGGCGGCCTGGCGGGTCGGTTCGGCCGGTCACGCTTGGTTTGAGCGACGCGGCAATTCTGTCGCGACACTTGCCGATGCCGAACGGCGTCTCGCCACTCGCCGCGCTGTCAGCCGCCGCCGCGCGGGCGATCAGCACCGCCTGGTCCTTTGCGCATCATTTCGGCACCAGCGCGCAACTGTGATCCTGCAGTTCCTCGCCCGAGGCGAAGTCACCGGCGACGGGATTGGCATGATCGCTGAGTAGCACGAAGCCCAGCGAGCCGTCGGCGAAGGTCTCGCCGACCACGACCAGGGTTTCCTGGCCCATCGCCGCGTTCGCCTGGCTGTCCTGATCCGCCAGCACGCGGAACGGATTGACCGCATCCAGGGTCTCGTTGTTTATACGGATCGACTGGTAGGTGTGTCCGGCGAGGGGTACCGGAAACGGCGTCCACTCTGTTGTGACCTTGTCCAGGTTGGCCGCGAGTGCGGCGCGCACGTCGGGGCGGATGCAGTCGATATGGATATGCAACTGATCCTGCGACCGCCCGACCGAGGAATTGATCGCCAGCGCGACCGCATCGCGGGGCAGCGAGGTGTGCACGCGTTCCTCGACGAAATAGCGGGCGCGCCAGGCCTTGTCCCAGTAGTTGGTGGCGTCGGGGTCGAGGATTTCCGGATCCTCGATGCCGCTGATCCGAGCGGTGGGGATCAGCAGGAACTGGGCTACGCCGTTGAGGTCCTTCAGCACGACGAAGCCTTTGTTCACGCCGTCGGACAGATCGACCTCGGAACAAGGCGATGGGTCGCGTTCGGTCTGTTCGTGCGGCACGCATTTGCCGCTGACGATTTTCCACAGCGCTGAGGGGTCGGCCGCGTCTGCGGTGAACGGGGCGAGGGAGAGAAGGGTTGCGAGGGGCAGCAGGGTTGCGAGGCGCAGGCGCATCAGCCGGCTTTCAGTTCGCTGCCGGCCAGCAGCTCGGACAGTTTCGCCATTTCGGTGTGATCGGCGTCGGGGCCGAATTTCGCCAGTGCCGAAACGATCATTTCGTTCACCAGAGCAGACAGCGGCGCCGGCGTGGCGGTCTCGCGGCCCACCTGCATGGCGATGGAAAGGTCTTTGGCCAGCAGGCCCATGGTGAAGCCGGCGTCGAACTTTCGCGACAATACGAACTGGCGGAACTTCTTCTGGGTCGAATTGTTCATGCCGGTGGCGGCGTTGAGGACGTCTGTCATGACACCGGGGTCGAGACCGAAGCGTTGGCCGATCAGCAGCGCCTCGATCGCGATCAGGAAGCCGCCGGTGCTGACCATGTTGTTCAGCGCCTTCATCGCCTGGCCGGAGCCGACCGCGCCGGTGCGCAACACGGACGTGCCCATGGCCGAGAGCACCGGCATCGCGCGGTCGATCGTTGCGGGGTCGCCGCCGGCCATGATGGCGAGCTGGCCGGTCTTCGCCCGCGGCACTCCGCCGGAGACCGGTGCGTCGATCAGCGTGCCGCCGAGGGCGGCGACCTGTTCGGCGAGGCGCTGGGTGACGGAAGGCACGCCGGAACTCATTTCGATGATGATGGTGCCGGGTTTCATGCCGGCGAAGATGTTGTCGTCGCCGCCGCCGAGCACGCGCTCGACGATGACGCTGGTCGGCAGCATGGTGACGATGACGTCAGACGTTTCGGCGAGCTGGCGCAGTTCATCGGGGGCAAAGCCGCCGACCTGCTGGACGAAGTTATTGGCCGTTTCGCGGCGGTAGTCGTTAATGTTGACGGTAAAGCCGGCCTTCACGAGGCAGGCCGCCATCGGCCAGCCCATGTTGCCGACGCCGACGAAGCCGACGGTCTGAGCCATGTCCGCTCACCCGATCGCCGTGTCGACTTCCTTGAACACCTCGGTGGCGATCTTGAACGCCTCCAGCGCCGCGGGGATGCCGCAATAGCCGCCGACCTGGATCAGGACTTCCTTGATCTCGTCGCGGGTGACACCGTTGGTCAGGGCGGCTTTCAGGTGCAGGCGCAACTCGGCGCCGCGGTTGAGGGCCGACAACATGCCGAGGTTGATGATGCTGCGGGTTTTGCGGTCGAGGCCGGGGCGGGTCCAGCACATGCCCCAGGCGATTTCGGTGGTCATCTGCTGGAACACGGCGTTGAAGTCGTCGGCGCGGGCGAGGGAGGCATCGACGTAGTCGGGGCCGAGGACTTCGCGGCGGACGGCGAGACCCTTTTTGAACAGTTCGCTTTGATATTCCGGACGGTTCGGGACGTCGACCATGGGCTGCCTCCTGGGTGGTTTGAGCGGGGCGGGACGGTAGGCTGCGCCTGGGCGGCGGGCAAGGGTCGGGGTCGCGAGGGGTGTTGTTGGGGGGACGGGAAGCTGACGGAGGGTCCCGCCCCTCGCCCCCCGATGTGAGGCTCGTGCACACCTGTTCGAAGCAAATAAAAGACTCCCAACGCGGAGGAAACGAAGAATCACGGTGGACACGGAGGAGAGAGCAAGCCGGTTCACTCACCATGTTCGCGCGGACGGACGACTTGAGCGAACAGGCGACGGGGTATTCATGCTCGAAGGACTGGATGTTGTAGCGTTTCATCCCGATACCAAACACGTTGTCCATGTCGAGCCATCCACGAATGCTGATTCTTGGAGAATGAGAGCAAAACGATACGCAGCCAAATTCAACGCGGGGCGAAAGTCCAGAAGTGCTGATCGAGCGTTCTGACAAAAGAGGCTCGTGACGGCGGCCGACCGGCCCTTGGCGAAGGCTGTGCAATGCGTCGCGGGGTCCTGGATTGCCACACCGCCAAGAAGCGGCTCGCAATGACAAAATAGATTGGAGGCGTAACGATCTCGGTTGGGTGCGGTCCTGGCGCCTGAAATATCCTTACCCGTCGCTCAGCCACCCCTTGCTCAAAGCGAACCTGATGACTTCGACCCGGGTGCGGAATCCCAGCTTCTCCATCGCCCTGGCTTTGTAGGTGTCGACGGATTTGACACCGATCTGTAACGTGTTGGCGATCGACTTGTTGCTGTGGCCGATCGCGGTCAGCCGCAGCACGTCGGTTTCCCGCGCACTCAGATCGGCTACTGCGCCGGAGTCGGAATCGGCGTGCTGGCGGCTGGCGCGCCCGATCGCGCGCGCCGCGATCACTGGGTCCAGATAGGTGCCGCCGGCCGCCACCGCGTGAATGGCCCGTCGCAACTCATCCGAGGCGGATCGCTTCAGCACATAGCCGGCGACGCCGATATCCAGCAGTTGCCGCAGATAGGCGCCGTCCTCGTGCACGGTCAGGATCAGCACGCGGCAGCGCGGCGAAGCCTCCAGCAGGCGACGCGCCACCTCGATACCGTTCAGGCTGGGCATCGACAGATCCAGCACGACCACGTCGGGCTGCAACTCGATTGCGCGCCGCAACGCCGTCGGCCCGTCGCGGGCTTCCCCCACCAGCACCAAACCGGGGTCGGCGGTGACCAGCGCCTTGATGCCGTCCAGCACCAGCGGATGATCATCGGCCAGGAAAACGCGCACCTGTGGTGCGGATTGTTCCGTTGTCATATCGGAATCCGAATGAACAGCGTGGTGCCCTTGCCAAGGGCGGATTCGATTTCGAGCGAGCCATCCACCAGCGCCAGCCGTTCGCGGATGCCCAGCAGCCCAAGCCGCTTGGCAGGCTGGCTGTCGAGCCCGGTTTCATCGTTGACGAACCCGCGCCCGTTATCTTCCACGATCATCGAAACGATTTTGTCGGCCCGCCACAGCACGACGCCGACCCGGCTCGCCCCGGCATGGCGCACGATGTTGGTCAACGCCTCCTGCAGCACGCGATACAGCGTGGTCTCGACCTCCGGCGGCAGCCGCTCCTGGTCCAGCGTCAGATGCAGGTCGAACTGAATCCCGGCACGCTCGCTCCAGGTCTCCACCAGGTTACGGATCGCCTGTTGGATTCCCAGGTCATCCAGCGCGGTCGGCCGGATTTCCCAGGCCAGCCGGTTGATGTCGCTGCCGAACGCGACGGTGATATCCTTCAGCGCCGCCAGCCGGACCTGGAAGTCGTCGCTGTCGGTCGACACACGGCCGATCCCCTCCAGCCCAAGCTGCAACAGCGTCAGCGACTGGCCGAGCGTATCGTGCAGTTCGCGCGCCAGTTGTACGCGTTCGGCCTCCTGGTCGGCCACCGTCCGGCGCAGCAACTGCGACAGATCGGCCTCCAAAATCGCCCGCCGTTCGGATTCCCGTTTCAGCGCCTCGGCGACCGTGCGCCATTCCTCCAGCCGCTGATCGGACAATTTCGCCAGTTTCTCCTGCGCCAGCCGCGCCAGCTCCTGCGCACGCACGGTCTGGTCGATCTGCCGCAGCACGACCTCCAGCAGCGACATCCGCAGCCGCTGCGCCGTGTCCAGTTCGCTGGTGAGCCAGGGGCAGGCATGCAGGCGCACTGACACCCGCCACGTCGCTTCCAGCCAGGCCGCGAAACTGTTGCGCGGCGTCAGCTTGGGCGCGCCCTGCCCCTGATCCACCGGCAGCACGGGATGGCCGGCAACCTTCACCGTGGGGCTTATTTCCGGGCGGAACCACAGCACGTAGTCGCGCGGCGTGCGCGACACGGACAACGCCAGCAGGCCGCTGGCGATATGGCTGTACGCCCGAGCCGGCGGATAGATCACCGGCAGGCTGTCGGTGTGGAAGACGCCGTCCCTGTCTTCCGCGTTCAGCCAGTCCACCAGCGCTGCGGCCTGTTCGGGCGTGGGCGCCGTGCCGACCGCACTGAAGCGGCCGCCGACCCAAAGCCCGACACCGGAGGACCGAATCAGCTCCAGCAGGTATGAGCGCCAGCGGATCAGCCCGTTGGCGAAATCCGGCTCCTGGCTCATCAGCGCCACCAGTTCCTCGCGCAGCCCCCTTGCCTGCGACTGCTCGCCGATGTCGGCCTCGATCAGTTTCATCTCCAGATGCGCCGAGGTCATCTCGGCAAACAGTTCGCACACGTCGCGCAGCCTATGCGACAGGAACCGCGGCGTATTGTGATGGCAGGCGATCAGGCCCCAAAGCTGCCCGCGTGCGATCAGCGACAGCGACATCGAGGCAACGACCCCCATGTTCGCCATGTATTGCCGGTGAACCGGTGAGACGCTGCGCAGCACGCTCTGACTGAGATCGAGCGGACGGTCGGTCAGCGGATTGAGCGGCGGCAGCAGCAACGCCGGCTCATAGCGCGCGTCGGGGATCGTGCGGATCAGGTTCGCCTTGTAGAGCGTGCGGGCCTGCGGCGGGATATCCGATGCGGGGAAATTAAACCCAAGAAACGAGTCGGTTTCCGGCGCCCGCGCTTCCGCCACCACCGCGCCGCTGGCGTCCGGGGCAAAGCGGTAGACCATCACACGATCGAATCCGGTCGTGCGGCGGACCTCCGCAGCGATTGCATCGAGCAGCGCCGGCAACGCACCGGCCTGGCGCACATGCCGGATCATGCCTTGCGCCAGTGCCAGCGCATCCTCGATCACCGGACCGAACCGCGTTTCCATCTCCAGCACCAGCAATCCGTCGCTGAGATGGCCGACGACATCGGTGATTGCGCCGTAGTCGCGCAGGACCGGGAACACGTAAATCGGGCGGATCATCGGACGCCCGGTCGCCAGCAAGGTCCGCAGCCGCGCCAGCAGGGAGGGTGAAAACACATCCGCCGCGGATGCACCGAGCAGGCTCATGACCGAGTGGCCCAGATGCGTCTCGGTGTCGCCGCCGGCATGGACGATGCGCATGTCCCGCGGATCGAGCGTGATCAGCGCGCCATGCGGCTGGATCGAACCGGGAATATGGATCGGTTCCTGGTCGCAATTGGTCAGGTCAACCGGACCGAACGTCGCCGGCAGATCAGTCATCGCCGCGCACATGGCTTGGTCGGCTTCCCCCATTCTGTGACGGCACACCGGCCGGCTGTCTGGCACCGGCTTCAGCGCCTGATGCGCCGGTCCGGCGCATGACGAGCGCGCCGGCATGGCCAATTGATTCGGTCAGCATCCGCGCGGGCTGAATCGCTGACAATCCCCTTGGTTGCCAGTGACCACACGGACAGGATCGGGGCTTGTCAGGGATTTACCCGACACGGCAGGGTAATCATTCTATGCGCAGGCGACAGCAGTGCGACGAAAGCAGGTGGTGAGACACGACTGTAGATGTTACTACCGCATGGTTCGGCCGTTGCTGCAACGCCATCATTGATCCAGGTCAATTCCGGTCGAACAAACGGGGGCCGCATGGAACGCTTCATCGCTCGATCAAATATTGCTCGATTCGAACAGATGCTGACGCGGGAAACCGACCCGGAAGAACGTCGCATCGTTGAGACATTGCTGGCGGAGGAGCGCGTGAAACTGCTCGCCGCCGAAGCGAGTTGCGCGGTGCCGCTGCCGCGTCCGCGGGTTGCCGACAGCCCGCATTTACCTGGATAATGCGTCTTTACTGGGGCCCGACCCCCGGTCGATCTCAATTCTTGTCTTAAAGCGAATATTTTTCGGCTGACCGTCTGGTATTGCCGAAATAACAACAGGGTTGCCGCACCGTCTGCATGCCGGCGCGGCGAGCGGGCGCATGCGGTTGACACCACAGGCGGCGCACGCCAAAGCCCACCGCTGAACAAAATTCGCTCTGGAGACCTCCATGCCGATGCGCCGCCGAAGCCTGCTGACGACCGCCGCTGTCCTGGCGGCGCCGCTGGCGTTGCCCTGGGTCCGGCGCGCCGAGGCCGCGTCCACGATCAAGATCGGCGTGCTGCCGGACATGTCCGGCCCGTATGCCGAGGCGTCCGGTCCCGGCGACTTCCTCGCCGCGCAGATCGCCGCCGAGGATTTCATGAAGCTGCACCCCGAGATCACCGTGCAGGTGGTGCAGGGCGACATGCTGCTGAAGCCGGACGTCGGCGCCTCCATCGCGCGCGGCTGGTATGACCAGGAGGGGGTGGATGCGATCTTCGACATCCCGCAGTCCGCGGTGGCGATCGCCGTCGGGCAGGTGGCGAAGGAGAAGGACAAGGCGGTCATTTTCACCGCGGCCGGCATCCCCGACCTGACCGGAAAATACTGCACGCCGAACCAGGTTCAGTGGACCTACGATTTGTGGAGCAATGCCAACGCGATCACCCGCGGCCTGGTGGAGGGTGGCGGCGACAGCTGGTTCTTCATTACGCCCGACTATATTTCCGGGCACACGATGACCCGCGACACCGGCAACATCGTCAAGCAGTTGGGCGGGACCGTGGCCGGCGAGGCGGCGTATCCGTTCCCCGGCACCACCGACTTTTCGGCGTATATCGTGCAGGCTCAGGCGAGCAAGGCGAAGGTGCTGTGCCTGGCGAATGCGGGCGACGACACGTCCAACTGCATCAAGCAGGCGCACGAGTTCGGGCTGCCGCAGTCCGGCGTGAAGATCGCGGCGCTGGTCTATCAGGATTACATCGCGCGTTCGGTGGGGCTGGAAGAGGCGGCCGGAATCGTCGGTGCGATGCCGTTCTACTGGGACATGAACAACGACACCCGCGCGTTTTCGGCTCGGTTTACGCCGCGGTACCACAATGCGCGGCCGAATTACTACCACGCCGGCAGCTATTCGGCGGTGTGGCACTACCTCAAGGCGGTCGCGGCGATGGGGCCGGACAAGGCGAAAGCCAGCGGCAAGGCAGCCATCGAGCAGATGAAGGCTTTGCCGGTCGCCGATCCGTTGTATGGAAGCGGGTATGTGCGCGCGGACGGCAAATTCATCCATGCCAACCGCGTGTGGGAGACGAAAACGCCGGCCGAGTCGAAGGGTGAATGGGACCAGTTCAAACTGTTGGCGACAATTCCGCAGGACAAAGCGTTCCAGTCGATGGAAACGCTGGGCTGCGCGTTCGTGAAGACATAACGCTTCGCGATGCGGCGGGGCTGCTGGCGGCGGGTCTGATCCCGGCTGCGGCGGTCGCGGGGGTCGAAGCGACTCAGGCGCGCTATGCGGTGGCGGTTTCGCCGGCGATGCGGGCGTTGATCGAGACGCCGGACGACCCGATCGGGTTGCAGTTCATTCCGGATGTCTCCGAACTGGTGACCGCGCCGTTCGAGCTTGCGGATCCGATCGGCGACGACGCGCTGTCGCCGGTGAAAGGCGTGGTGCACCGGTATCCGGATCGGGCGCTGCTGAAGCCTCTGCTGGTGTGCCCGGTGTATTGCCGGTTCTGCTTCCGGCGCGAGCATGTCGGACCGGATGGCGGGGTGCTGACGGAAGCCGAGTTGCAGGCGGCTTATGGGTGGTTTGCCGCGCATCCCGAGGTTTCGGAGGTGATCCTGACGGGTGGGGATCCGCTGATGCTGTCGCCTCGGCGGCTGGGTGGGATCATTGCTGCGCTGTCGGCGATGCCGAATGTGCAGACGATCCGTATCCACTCGCGGGTGCCGGTGGCGGAGCCGGAGCTTGTGACGGAGGCGTTGGCGGCGGCGCTGGAGACGGACCGGTCGCTGTGGCTGGTGGTGCATGCGAACCATGCGCGGGAGTTCACGCCGGCGGCGGGGGCGGCACTGCGTCGGGTGCGGGCGCTGGGCGTGCCGCTGCTGGGGCAGTCGGTGCTGCTGCGCGGCGTCAACGACAGTGCGGCGGCGCTGGAGGCGCTGTTCCGAGCGATGATCGCGGTGCGGATGAAACCGTATTATCTGCATCAGTTGGATCGGGCACCGGGGACTGTCCGGTTTCATGTGCCGATCGAGGAGGGGCGGGCGCTGCTGGAGGCGTTGCGCGGGCGGGTGACCGGGTTGGCGTGGCCGACCTATGTGCTGGATATCCCCGGCGGGGCGGGCAAGGTGCCGATCGGGCCGGATTACCGTCAAGCGGATGGGATCGTGCGCGATGTCCGGGGTGGCCAGCATCGCGTTTAGTCGTCGTCAGGGCCGGCCGACTCGCTTGTTTTTGGGTGCCGCTTTAGGCTGCCCTCGGGAGTTTTCAGGGAGACGTCAGAGATGGCCGACACAACGGGTGCGGCGCCGCAGGTGCGCTATGAAATGCCGGCGCCTCATGTAGCGCGGATCGTGATGGCGCGGCCGGAGGCGCATAATGCGCAAGGGCTGCAGATGACCTACGAGCTGAATGCGGCGTTCGACCGGGCGGCGCACGATGACGACGTGAAGGTGGTGATTCTGGCCGCGGACGGGCGGAATTTCTCGGCCGGGCACGATCTGAGCGGCGACGGCAGCAAGACCTGGCGGGATTTCGAGACCGTCGGCACCTGGGCGGGGTTCGATGCGGCCGGGGCGGAGGCTCGGTACGGTAGAGAAATGGAAATCTACCTGGAGATGTGCGAGCGCTGGCGGGCGCTGTCGAAGCCGACGATCGCTCAGGTGCAGGGCAAGTGCATTGCCGGCGGGCTTATGCTGGCCTGGGTGTGCGACCTGATCATTGCGAGCGAGGATGCGTCGTTCAAGGATCCGGTGATCGATTTCGGGATCTGCGGGGTGGAGTTCTTCAACCATCCGTGGGAGCTGGGGATTCGCAAGGCGAAGGAGTTTCTGTTCACCGCGGACGAGATCAGCGCGCAGGAAGCGGCTTCGTGCGGGATGGTGAACCGGGTGGTGCCGCGGGCGGAGCTGGAAGCGGTGACGCTGGCGCTGGCGGAGAAGATCGCGAAGAAGCCGGCGTTTGCGCTGAAGGCGACGAAGCAGGCGGTGAACCATGTGCAGGATGTGCAGGGGCGGCGGAATGCGCAGATGCATGCGTTCAGCCTGCATCATTTGCTGCATGCGCATAACGAACTGATTTACGGGATGGCGATGGACCCGAACGGGCTGCCGGAGGCGGTGCGCGACAAGGTGCTGGCGCGGGTGGCTCGGGCGAAGGCGGCGAAGGCGGGGTGAGTTGGCGGGGTGACTGATCGAGACTGGGAGGAGCGCGTTATGAGCACCCCTGCGCCGCCGATTACCAATATCGTCGTCCTGATGATGGAAAATCGTTCTTTCGACAACGTCCTGGGCTGGCTGTACGATGCGCAGAATGCGGCGCCGTTCAGTCAGGTGCCCCCGGGGCAGACGTTCGAGGGGCTGAACAACGATCCGGTCGCCAATATCTGGCAGGGCCAGACCTATGCGCCTGGGACCGGGACGGACATGATCCAGCCGTATCCGGATCCGAACGAGCCCTATGAACATATGTATATGCAGATGTTCAATCCCGACCCGTTCGTGATCCCTTCGACCGTGCCGGATGGCAGCGGGTTGACGGCGCCGGCGACGATGGGCGGCTATGTGGCGGATTATGCGACGGCGGATGGCGTGTCGGCGACGCAGGCGCCGGTGATCATGAACTGTTTCCGGCCGGCGAGCGTGCCGATCATTTCGACTTTGGCGAACTGGTACACGGTATGCGATCACTGGTATTCGTCGGTGCCGTCGCAGACCTATACCAACCGGTCTTTTTTGCATGCCGGGACGGCGTCGGGGTATGTCAATAACTGGATCGGGCCGCACTGGGACGATATTTTCATCAACGACACGCCGACGATCTTCAATCTGTTGCAGGATGCCGGAGTTTCGTGGGGAATTTATTACGGCAGTTATTGGTTTTTCTGCCAGGCTCTACTGTGCCAGGAGCAACTGGCAGACTATTTTGAGACGAATTTCTTTCCGTTCCAGCAGTTCTTGTCGGACGCGGCGGCGGGCACGCTGCCGAGTTATGTTTTTATAGAACCGAATTTTATACCGAGCAGCGTGGGTGACGATGTTTATCCGGAGACGGACGAGCATCCGGATTCGCTGGACGGGCCGCCGGGGGTGGACGGGCCGTCCAATGTGCTGTTCGGGGAACAGTTGATTTCGCAGGTGTTCACCGCGCTGAGTTCGTCGCCGCAATGGAACTCGACGATGCTGATCATCCTGTTCGATGAAGGCGGCGGGACGTATGATCATTTCCCGGTCGATGCGGCGACGGCGACGGCGGTGCCGCCGGATGACGTGACGATTGCGGAAGGTCAGCCTGGGTATTCGGGGTTCACGTTCGGGCGCTATGGCGGGCGAGTGCCGGCGGTTATCTGCTCCCCGTACACGGCCAAGGCGACGGTGTGCAACACGGCGTTCGATCATACCTCGGTGCTGGCGACGGCTGTGCAGTTGCTGCTGGGCGGGACGGGCAATCTGGGCGCGCGGACGGCGGCCGCGAACAGTCTGCTGGAGACGATTGCGCTGCCGGCGGCGCGGACCGATCTGCCGACGCTGCCGACGGTGACGCCGCCCTCGTTCGATATCGCGACGCTGGCGGATGTGAAGCTGAATACGCTGCAGAAGGCGCTGGTGGCGTCGGCGCTGCGGTTTGCCCGCAAGCACCGGCCGGCGGCGGCGGCGGCGCTGGGGACGCCGACGGTGGAGACGCACGCGGATGCGTGGCGGATTGCCGAGACGTTGCTGAAGGGCTGAGGCGCCGGGGCGGTTCGGCCGTGGCCCCGGACGTTTGTCCAGGCTGTTCCGGTCTCAGAAAACTACATTAGTATGGGCGTCGATAGGGTGATTCCGGCAGGGTGCCGGGCTTGCGCAATCTTACTTTTTGTAGGAGTTCGGGATGAAGAAGCACTTCGGCCATGCTGTTGTCATGACATCTGTCCTGCTGGCCGCCGCGCCGGTGCTGGCGCAGACCGCGACCGATGCGGGGAAACAGCAGACGCAAAGTCTGGCGCATGGCGACGCGGCGAAACAAAAGACGCAGAGCCTGGCGCATGGCGATGCGGCGAAGCAGCAGACGCAGAGTCTGGCGCATGCGGGTCCCGGGTCGGGCGGCGCGACGAAGCAGCAATAAAGCTGGGTTGGCGGCGGGCTACAGCGGTTTCGGAACGCCGGGCAGGCTGGACCACGCGGTCGCCAGGCCGGGGGCGCAGGCGACGATGGGGTTGCCCTCGATGGGGCCAGTGCCGGCAAGGAAGTCGCTGACCTTGGCGCCGGCCTCGCGCAGGATGACCAGCGCGGCGGCGACATCCCACAGGTTGATGTGCAGTTCGGCGTAGCCGTCCTGGCGGCCAGTGGCGACGTCGATCAGGCCGAGGGCGCCGGAGCCGCCTTGTCGCAGCGTGGCGCCGTCGGCGAGGATGCGGGCGCACAAAGTGAGGTAATCGGCGTTGGGGCAGCGGCGGGACCAGCCGATCTCCATGATTGCCTGGGCTGGGTCGGTTGTGCTGGCGGCGTGGATCGCCTCGCCGTTGCGCCAGGCGCCGCCACCGCGCCAGGCCCAGATGGTTTCGCGCAGCGCCGGGGCGGCGATGATGCCGATCAGCGGGGTGTCGCCTTCGAGGCAGGCGAGAGAGACGCAGAAGCGGGCGGCGCCGCGGGCGTAGTTGGCGGTGCCGTCGATCGGGTCCACTACCCAGCGGAGGCTGCCGGCGCGCGTGATGCCACCCTCCTCGCCCTGGAAGCCGTCCTCGGGAAAGGCGGCGGCGAGTTCGTCGGAGAGGAATTGTTCGACCGCGCCGTCGGCCTCGGTGACCCAGTTCTGCGGGCCTTTCAGGGTGCCGCGCGGGTTGCCGGGGGGTGGGCGCATCTCCACGGCCAGTTCGCCGGCGCGTTCGGCGAGGTCCATGGCGGCGTCGAGCCGGGTTTGCAGCGGCGGGCTCATGCGTCGGGATCGGGCAGCTTCGGGTCGTCTTCCGGGGGAATGGTGAACGGGGACGGGTCGGTTGGCGGCGGGTTGGACGGGTCCAGCTCCCCTGCCCCAACGACCGGCGGCGTGGCTTGCGGCGCGGCGGGGGTGTCGGGGACGCGCCGGCCGTGCAGCCAGTTGGCGGCCTGTTCGGCGCGCTGCAGGGCGGTATCGACGGCGGCCATGGTGGCGGAGAGGTCTTCCGACTCGTCACGCTCCCAGGCTCTGATCCCCCAAAGCCAGACGGCGAGCAGACCGCGGACCTGGAGTGCGCCGCGCGAACCAAGCGCATCGACGCCGGCGGCCTGGAGGAGCCAGCGCATGCTGCGTTGGGAGGCGCAGGCCAGCAGCAAAGCGGTGGGCGGATCGCCGGGCAAGGCGCGGAGCAGCGCCTTGACGCCGCCGCGATGGGCTTGCAGCACGTCGAAGCGGCGCATCAGCAGGTCGAACAGGCGATCGCGGACGCTGGTGTCCCTGGGGCTATCGCCGGGGCCTTCCCCGGGTTCGTCGAGCAGCGCGGCCTGGTCGGCGAGGCGGCCGAAGCACAGCAGGATCGCGGCGCGGCCGGGGAAGCGGGCGCGCGCTTCGGCCAGCGAAAGGCCGGCGGCGCGGGCGGCCTTGGCGACGGTGAGCCGGCTCCAGCCTTCGTCGCCGGCGAGGCGGAAGGCGGCGGTGACAAGGGCGGTGTCGAATTCGGTGTCGGTCATGCGGAATGGCTGCTCATTCTGGCTTAGCCGGCGAGTTCACGGGAGCGGCTTGTGGCGGCGGCGATGGCCTGCGACATGGTAATGGGCCAGGCGTCCGGGTGCATCAGGATGGAGAGCGCCTCGGCGGTGGTGCCGCCTGGACTGGTGACGGCTTTGCGCAGGTCGGCGGCCGATTCGGGGCTGGCGGCAAGCAGGGCGCCGGAGCCGGAGACGGTCTGGCGGGCGAGCAGGCGCGCGAGATCGGGGGGGATGCCTTGCTCGATCGCGGCCTGCTCCATCAGTTCGGCGAGCAGGAAGATGTACGCGGGGCCGGAGCCGGAGACGGCGGTGACCGGGTCGAGCAGGGCTTCGTCGTCGATCCAGGCGACCTTGCCGATGGCCTGAAGCAGCCGGTCGCAGAGGGTTTTCTGGGGCGTGCTGACGGTGGGGCTGGGGCAGCCGACGGTGACGCCCTGGCGGACCGCGGCGGGGGTGTTGGGCATGGCGCGGACGATTGCGGCGTTGGGACCGATCAGGGCGGCGATGCCGGCGATGGTGCGGCCGGCCATGATGGAGAGGAAGACGGTATTGGGGGCGAAGCGGACGTAGGCCGGCAGCGTCGCGGCGGCGTTCTGCGGCTTGACGGCGAGGACGATGGCGGCGGGGGCGAAGTTTTCCGGAATGTCGGCGGGGTCGCCGACGACGGTCAGGTCGGGGCCGGCAAAGGCTTTTGCGGATTCGGCGGGATCGACGGCGACGGAGGGGGCGAGGCCTTGCTCGCGCCAGCCGGACAGCATGGCGCTGCCCATGCGGCCGCAGCCGACGAGGAGGATGGGGGGAATGGCGCCGGAGGTTGCGGTCATGGGGTGGGATTTGTGAGCATGGTGGTGATGAACCCCCCTGTTTTGTCATGACAGACGCGGTGCTGGCTATAGACGACTTGGGGTTTGCTGAACCAGACAAGGGTGTTTTGAGCGGGCCGGTGCCCCACTGGGTTAGATTTATGACCCGCGGCATGATACGTCACGGAATGACCAGTTATCACTCAGAGCATGGCGAGCAGGTTGCCGCGCAACGGGTTGCGTCGGTGTTCCTGAATAGACTGAACGGCCGGTACGACGTTGCCCATGCGATCCTGTTTGGCTCGCGGGCGCGTGGCGGTCACCGGCCAGACAGCGACCTCGACCTGGCCATTGTGTTGAATGGCCCACCGGACGATTTCATCGACGCGAAACTGGATATGGCGGGACTCGCGTTTGACGTGATGATGGAGATCGGCGTTCTGGTGCAGCCGTTCCCGCTGTGGAACGCCGACTTGGCGCATCCGGAAAAAGTCGCCGAATCCCGGCCTGCTGCGGACAATCCTGGCGGACGGCACCCGGCTGGGATGACCAAGGAGATCATGGACAAGGCCGCGACAGCCTTGGCCTCGGCGAAGATTCTGCTTGAGGCTGGCGATGCGGATGGCGCGACCAATCGCGCGTATTATGCGATGTTCGATGCCGCCCTCGCGGCAATTTCGAGGGCTGGCGCCGGTAGTGCGCCGGATCGCCCGAAGACGCATGGCGAATTGATCGCGAGCTTCGGACTTCATCTGGTCCGTGCGGGGCTGCTGGAGCCGGCCATGGGGCGGTCTCTGAACCGCCTACAGGAACTACGACTGACCGGGGATTACTTTGCCGACCCGGTGCCAATGGATCAGGCAAAAAGGGGCGGTTCAGGAAGCGGACACCTTCATCGCCGCGATTCGGGTATGCTGGACAGGTCCGAACGGTGAGGCCCTGGTCGACGGCTCAAGTCATGCCAGGACCGGGCCTGGATTGGCCCGGTCCTTGCGCGGTGTGGCTTTAGGTTCACGCTTCCCCCACGCAGTCGAGCATGGCGGCGGCGAGGGCATCGGCGGGGGATTTGCCGCCCCACAGGACGAACTGGAAGGCGGGGAAGAAGCGCTCGCACTCAGTCAGGGCGATGTCGACGAGGTCTTCCAGGCTTTCCGAAGAGGCACCCTGGGCGCCGCGCAGCAGGAGGGCGTGGCGGAACACCGGCATGCCATCCCCTGATTCCAGGGCGAAATGGCCCAGCCAGAGCTTTTCGTTGGCGAGCGCCAGCAGTTCGTAAAGGTTACCTCGCTGTTTTTCTGGCACTTTCAGGTCGAAAGCGCAGGTGAAGTGCATGACGCTGATTTCATGCGACCAGTTGAAAAACAGGCCGTAGTCGCACCAGTGTCCGGGGGCCTCGGCGGCCATTTCCGAATCGCTGCGACGGTCGAATTCCCATTCATTGGCTGCGACGATTTGCTCCATGATATCGAGGGGATTGGCGGCGTTGTCCGACGTCGTGGTCAGCGATTCTGACATGCGGGGTCTCCCGTCAAAAGGAAGGCCGAGCGTGGCCTTCACCCCCGGGGCAGTCTCGAACCGAGGTGCGTTTTGCACGCTCGGAGTCGCCCCGGAGTTGGCCACTTGTCGAGCCTATTCACGTGTTTGTCCCGGCTGCAAGAGGGTTGCGGGCGATTTGGGCGGAAACGCGTGCGGGTGTGATATGGATTTGGTGCATTCCGGGGGCATCGAAGGCGTGGATAGGGGCCGGTGCCCGCCATGACGATGGGGGCGCGGGCTGCCGGCACGCTGTGGGGCGGGCCGAACCGTCATAGCGATGGACCGGGGGTCAGATCGGAGAGCCGCCCTCGCCGCGAACAAGCGTGTCCCGGTCGGGGGATTCCAGGGCGGCGACGCGGGCTTCAAGGGCGGCGAGCCGGGATTCAAGGGTGGCGGCCCTGGCCTCGGCGGCTTCCTGGCCAGCGCGGGCGTTGGCGGCGAGTTCCTGGGTGGCGTCAAGCTCCTCGCGGCGGACGAGGTCGAGGCGCTGGATGAGGTCGTCGAGGCGGGCTTTCATCATCGCCTCGGCTTCTTCGCGCAGGCCGGCGAGGGCGGAAATGGCGCCGCCGGCGACGCCGGCGATGTCGTCGAAGAATTTTGGCCGGTCGCTCATGCGTAGGTACTCCTGGTTGATGACTCTGCTTCCGCAGCGGCGTCTGGACACGTATAGAGCGTGGCCATGATCCTGATAACTGGCGGTGCCGGCTTCATCGGCTCCAACCTGCAAGCGGCGCTGGTGCGGCGCGGGCATGAAACCGTGGTCGTCGATACGCTGGGCAGCGACGGCAAGTGGCGCAATCTGGCAAATCACCCGCCGGCGCGGGTGGTGCATCCGTCGGAACTGGAAAGGTTCCTGGATGACCGCCCGCCGGTAGAGATGGTGTTTCATCTGGGCGCTGTCAGCGAGACGACGGCGACGGATGGCGATCATACCTGGGCGACCAATGTGGAGTTGAGCCGGCGGCTGTGGGAATGGTGCGCCGACCGCGACGTGCGGATGGTGTATGCATCCTCGGCGGCGACGTATGGTGACGGGGCGCAAGGGTTCGATGATGCGTTCTCGGTGGCGGCGCTGAGCCGGCTGCGGCCCCTGAACCTGTATGGCTGGACCAAGCATGCGTTCGACATGCTGGTGGTCCGGACGCTGCTGGCGCGGCGGGAGCAGCCGCCGCAATGGGTCGGGCTGAAGTTCTTCAACGTGTACGGGCCGAACGAGTATCACAAGGGCAAGATGATCTCGGTCGTGAAGATCAAGTACGACGAGGTGGCGGCTGGGGGCCCGGCCCGGCTGTTCAAGTCGGATCGGGCCGGGCTGGCGGATGGGGCACAGGCGCGCGACTTCATCTGGGTGGGCGACGTGGTCGATGTGATGCTGTGGCTGATGGAAACGCCCTCGGTCAGCGGGCTGTTCAACCTGGGGACCGGGCGGGCGCGGACGTATCTGGATCTGGCGCATGCGGTGTCGGATGCGGCGGGAAAGCCTCGGTCGGTGGAATTCATCGATATGCCGGCGAGTCTGGCCGGCCAATACCAATCGTTCACCGAGGGGCCGATGGACCGGCTGCGGGCGGCGGGCTACACGGGTCAGTTCACGACGCTGGAAGAAGGCATCCGGCGATACGTGCAAGATCATCTGGCAGGACCCGACCTCTACGTATGATTCCCGTATTGCTGTTTCCTCAGTTCGACCCGGTGCTGGTTCAACTGGGTCCGCTGAGCATACGATGGTATGCGCTTGCGTATATCACGAGCCTGGTGGTGGGCTGGCGGCTGGTGCGGCGCTTCGTGCGGCTGCCTCCCGTGGTTGCCAATGAGCTGCAGGTGGACGACTTCCTGACCTGGGCGACGCTGGGCGTGGTCCTGGGCGGGCGGTTGGGCTATGTGCTGTTCTACCAACCGGCGGTGTATTTCGCGCATCCAGCGATGATTTTGGCCGTCTGGGAGGGCGGCATGAGCTTCCACGGCGGGATGCTGGGGGTGGCGGTCGCGATCATCGTGTTCTGCCGGCGGAATGCCATTCCGTTGCTGGGGTTTGCCGACCGGATCGCGATCGTGGCGCCGATCGGGCTGGGGCTGGGACGGGTGGCGAATTTCATCAACGGTGAGTTGTGGGGGCGTCCGGCGCCGTTGTGGCTGCCGTGGGCGATGGAGTTTCCGCGGGCGCCGGACTGTCCGAGCTTCCCGCAGATCTGCCTGCCTCGGCATCCGAGCCAGTTGTATGAGGCGCTGCTGGAGGGCGTTGTGCTGTTCGCGGTGATGTTCGTGCTGTCGCGGCGGGGGCGGATTCGCGCGCGGTTCGGGCTGCTGACGGGCGTGTTCCTCTGCGGCTACGCGGTGGCTCGGATGACTGGGGAATATTTCCGCGAGCCGGACGCGTTCCTTGGGTTCCTGGCGTTCGGGGCGACGATGGGGCAGGTGCTGTCGGTGCCGATGCTGCTGGCGGGGATCTGGCTGATCGTGCGGGCGCGGGTGGTGGAGCCGGCGGTGCGGTGAGTGCGCCGGAGCGGCTGGACGGGTTCATGGCGCGGGCGAATGCGCTGTATTACGGGACGCATGATCCGTTCGCGGATTTTACCACCTCGCCGGAGATCAGTCAGGTTTTTGGTGAGATTATCGGCCTGTGGGCGGCGGTGACTTGGGAGAAGCTGGGGCGGCCTGATCCGGTATTGCTGGTGGAGGCGGGGCCGGGGCGCGGGACGCTGATGGCGGATGCGCTGCGGGCGGTGCGGCAAGCGGCGCCGGCGTTTGCCGCGGCGGTTCGCGTGCGGTTCATCGAGGTTTCGGCGCGGCTGCGGATGGTGCAGGCTGGGCGTGTCCCGGATGCGGTGTGGCACGATGACCTGGAGTCAGTGCCGGAAGGGCCGTTCATCCTGGTGGCGAACGAGTTTCTGGATGCACTGCCGATCCGGCAATTCGTGCGGCGCGGCGATGGGTGGACGGAGCGGTTCGTTGAGGACGGGCGGTGGGTTGAGTTGGCGGCGGATGTTTCAGACGTGCCGGAGCGGGCGGTCGCGGAGGGTGATGTCGTTGAGGTGAACGCGGCGGCGCGGGGTTTTGTCTCGACGGCGGCTTCGCGGGTGGTGCGGGCGCCGGGTGCGGCGTTGTTTTTGGACTACGGGCCGATGCGCAGTGCGGCGGGTGACAGTCTGCAGGCTCTGGCGGGGAAGCGGCCGGTCGATCCGCTGGGGCCGGCGGGGATGGCGGA
>Ga0182012_10000828_pt1 | contig 33940 bp, 23 predicted proteins | sample 612S2SmetaG_FD_120486 | JGI IMG/M metagenome (GOLD analysis project Ga0182012, IMG submission 120486) | Permafrost microbial communities from Stordalen Mire, Sweden - 612S2S metaG | ecosystem: Environmental > Terrestrial > Soil > Wetlands > Permafrost | place: Sweden: Stordalen | collected...
CGTCGCCTCACAGGAGGCCATCAAGATGCTGGGGACCAACGGCGGCGGGTTCTTCAACGCGAACTCGGCCCATCCCTTCGAGAATCCGACGCCGCTCACGAATTTCGCGCAGATGATATCCATGTTTCTGCTCCCGGCGGCCCTCTGTTTCGTCTTCGGCCGCAAGGTCGGGGACATCCGCCAGGGCTGGGCGATCTTGGGCGCCATGACGGTGATTTTCGTGATCATGGCCGTGATCGCCACCTGGGCGGAAAATCAGGGCAACCCGGCGCTGGGTCCCCTGGGGGTCGATCAATCTCACACCCTGCTTCAGGCCGGCGGCAACATGGAAGGCAAGGAGACGCGGTTCGGCATCGTATCGTCCGCACTCTTCGCGACCATCACGACATCGGCCTCCTGCGGGGCGGTCAACGCCGTGCACGACTCGTTCACGCCGCTCGGGGGCCTCGTGCCGATGTGGCTGATCGAGCTCGGCGAGGTGGTGTTCGGCGGCGTCGGCTCGGGACTGTACGGCATGGTGATCTTCGCCATCATGGCGGTGTTCATCGCGGGACTCATGATCGGGCGAACACCGGAGTATCTCGGCAAAAAAATCCAATCCTTCGAGATGAAGATGACCTCGATCGTCATCCTGGTCACGCCATTCCTGGTGCTGGTCGGTACCGCCATCGCGGTGATGACGCCCCAGGGCCGGCTTGGCATATTCAATCCGGGTGCCCACGGGCTGTCGGAAATCCTCTACGCCCTGTCCTCGGCCGCCAACAACAACGGCAGCGCGTTTGCGGGATTGGCGGCCAATACACCCTTCTACAATTCGCTGCTCGCGTTCGTGATGTGGTTCGGCCGATTCGCATTCATCGTACCCGTACTCGCCATCGCCGGGTCGCTCGCGAAAAAGACGCGCGTCGAGGCGACCGCCGGCACATTGCCGACCCATGGACCGCTGTTCGTGGCGCTGCTCGTCGGCACGGTGGTACTGGTCGGTGCGCTGACGTACGTACCGGCGCTCGCGCTCGGCCCGATCATCGAGCATCTGCAGCTGTACTCGATTCATTGAGGGCACTCAACCGTGGTTCGCCAATCATTGTCATTATTCGATTCGGCGCTGATCGTGCCGGCGGCCAAGGATTCCTTCCGCAAGCTCTCGCCCAAGGTGCAAGTCCGCAATCCCGTGATGTTCGTGGTATACGTCGGCAGCATCTTGACGACGATCCTGTTCCTGCACGCGCTCAGCGGCCGCGGCGAGGCACCGGCGGCGTTCATATCGGCGATCGCCGCGTGGCTCTGGTTCACCGTGCTGTTCGCCAACTTCGCAGAGGCTCTGGCGGAGGGCCGCAGCAAAGCGCAAGCGGCCTCATTGCGTGGCTTGAAGCAGCTCATCACGGCAAAGAAAATGACCGCCCCGCACTTCGGTTCCCGGTGGAGCCCCGCTCCCGGCTCGGACCTGCGGAAGGGGGATCATTTCCTGGTCGAGGCCGGCGATGTGATTCCGGCCGACGGCGAGGTGGTGCAAGGCATTGCCTCGGTGGACGAGAGCGCCATCACCGGAGAATCCGCCCCCGTCGTGCGCGAGGCCGGCGGAGATTTCTGTGCAGTGACCGGCGGTACCCGGGTGTTGTCGGATTGGTTGGTGGTGCGGGTCGGCGTGAATCCGGGCGAGGCCTTCATCGATCGCATGATTGCCATGGTCGAAGGCGCCAAGCGCCAAAAAACGCCGAACGAAATTGCCCTGACCATCCTGCTGATCGCACTGACGCTGGTATTTCTCCTGGCGACCGCGACGCTGCTGCCCTTCTCCTCCTTCAGCGTGGCCGTCGCCCAACAAGGCATGCCGGTGACGATCACCGTATTGGTCGCCCTCCTGGTCTGCCTGATCCCGACCACCATCGGCGGCCTGCTCTCGGCGATCGGGGTCGCGGGCATGAGCCGCATGATGGCCTCCAATGTCATCGCAACGTCCGGCCGCGCGGTCGAGGCGGCCGGCGATGTCGACGTCCTTCTGCTGGACAAGACGGGGACCATCACGCTCGGCAACCGTCAGGCGGCGACCTTCATACCGGCGGACGGGGTGACCGAGCAGCAACTCGCCGACTCCGCTCAGCTGAGCTCGCTCGCCGATGAGACGCCCGAAGGCCGCAGCATCGTGGTGCTGGCGAAGCAACGCTTCAACCTGCGCGAACGCAACATGAACGAGCTTGCCGCCACATTCGTGCCTTTTTCGGCGCAATCCCGCATGAGCGGCGTCGACATCGGTGCGCGCGAGGTACGCAAGGGCGCGGCTTCCGCGGTGCGGCAGTATCTGGAAGCCAAGGGATCGAAATTCCCCGACGGGATCTCGCGGCAGGTCGATGAGGTGGCGCGCAAGGGCAGCACACCGCTCGTGGTGGCCGACGACGGTCGGGTGTTGGGGGTCATCGAGCTGAAGGACATCGTCAAGGGCGGCATCAAAGAGCGCTTTGGCGAGCTGCGCCGGATGGGCATCCAGACCATCATGATCACGGGTGACAACCGTTTGACCGCTGCGGCGATCGCCGCCGAGGCGGGCGTGGATGATTTTCTCGCCGAGGCGACGCCGGAAGCGAAATTGAAGCTGATCCGGCAGTATCAGGGCGGCGGCCGGCTCGTCGCCATGACAGGCGATGGGACCAACGATGCGCCCGCTCTCGCCCAAGCCGACGTGGCGGTTGCCATGAACTCCGGCACTCAGGCCGCGAAGGAGGCCGGCAACATGGTGGACCTGGATTCGAACCCGACCAAATTGATCGAAATCGTCGAGGTCGGTAAGCAGCTGTTGATCACCCGGGGATCACTCACGACGTTCTCCATCGCCAATGACGTCGCCAAGTATTTCGCCATCATACCGGCTGCCTTCGCGACCACTTATCCGCAGCTCGCCGCACTCGACGTGATGCATTTGACGAACCCGAACTCCGCCATTCTCTCGGCCGTGATTTTCAACGCCCTGATCATCGTGGCGCTGATTCCGCTCGCGCTGCAAGGCGTCAAATATCGAGCTCTCGGCGCCGCCGCTCTATTGCGGCGCAATCTTTTGATCTACGGTGCCGGCGGCATCGTAGTACCCTTTGCGGGCATCAAACTCATCGACATGGCGCTCGCGGCGCTGCGCCTGATTTAGCTGGAGGCCCCTCATCATGAGTGCTATGTTGCGACCGCTGCTGATGATTTTTGCGCTGCTGACCGCCCTCACCGGCTTCGTTTATCCCGTGGTCATGACTGGAATCGGGAAATTGGCGTTTCCTCATCAAATCGCGGGGAGCCTGGTGGCTCGCGACGGGAAATTCGTGGGGTCTTCGTTGATCGGTCAGTCCTTCCAGGAGCCCCGATATTTCTGGGGTCGCCTGTCCGCCACCTCCCCCATGCCCAACAACGGTATCGCGTCGGGGGGATCGAATTTCGGCCCGACCAATCCGGCGCTTCTGACCGCGGTAAAGGCGCGGATCGACGCTTTGAAGGCGGCAGATCCCGGCAACACCCTGCCGATCCCCGTGGATCTCGTGACCGCGTCGGGGAGCGGTCTCGATCCGCATATCAGTCCCGCCGCCGCCCTGTATCAAACCGCCCGCGTGGCGCATGCCCGGAACCTCGATCCCGAGAGGCTGCGCCGGTTGGTCATGGCACAAATCGAGGCTCCGCAATGGGGAGCATTGGGCGAGGCACGGGTGAACGTCTTGATGCTCAATTTGAATCTGGACCGCTTGCACTAGCCGGCGATGCCCAGCGAAGACAATCAGCGTCCGGATCCGGATCAACTGCTGGCGAAGGTCAAGCAGCAAGAGGCGGCTGCGGAGCGCGGCAAGCTCCGCATCTACTTTGGATCCTCCGCAGGCGTCGGTAAAACCTATGCGATGCTCGTGGGCGCCCGCAAGCTCCACGGCGAAGGGCGCGACGTCGTGGTCGGCGTCATTGAAACCCATGGACGCCCCGAAACCGCAGATCTTCTGGATGGGCTGCCGCAGCTCCCCCTCAAAGTCGTGACCTATCGGGACCGGGAGATCAAGGAATTCGACCTGGATGCGGCCCTCGAGCGGCGGCCGGCGCTGATCCTGGTCGACGAATTGGCGCACTCGAATGTCGCGGGCATGCGTCACCCGAAGCGCTGGCAGGATGTCGAGGAACTGCTGTCTGCCGGCGTCGATGTCTTCACCACCCTCAACGTGCAGCATCTGGAAAGCCTGAATGACGTGGTCGGCGGCATCACCAACGTGCGGGTCTGGGAGACCGTGCCGGACACCGTATTCGACCAGGCCGACGAAGTGGTGCTGGTCGACATCCCGGCGGAGGAGCTGCTGGCACGGCTGAAGGCGGGAAAGGTTTACGTCGCACACCAGGCCGAGCGCGCCGCCAGCAATTTTTTCCGCAAAGGCAATCTCATGGCGCTGCGCGAACTCGCGCTGCGCCGCACGGCGGACCGGGTCGAGGGCGACGTACAGGCGTACCGCGTCGACAAATCGATCGGATCGGTCTGGAAAACCGGCAACGCCATATTGACTTGCATAGGGCCCGGCGCAGGGGCAGAGCGCGTGGTGCGCGCCGCGGCGCGGCTGGCGAGCCAGCTCAATGCCGATTGGCATGCGGTGTATGTCGAAACACCCGGCCTGCAGCGCCTGTCCGCCGCGCGCCGGGAACGGATTCTCGCGACCTTGAGCCTCGCCCAGGAGCTCGGCGCGACCACGGCCGTGATCGCCCATGCGCAGGTGGCCGAGAGCGTGATTGCCTACGCACGTGATCACAACCTCTCCAAGCTCGTCATCGGACGTGACCCGACGAGGCGCCTGTGGCCGTGGCAGCGCTCGCACGGTGAAAGACTCGCTGCGCTCGCGCCCGACATCGACCTCGTGGAAATCGGCCAATCGAACGCGACTCCCGGCGGCGCGCCGGTACGCCGCTTCGCCGTGGATTCCCCGGATTCAGCCGAACGGCGCCGTATCAAGGGCCTGCGCTACCTCTGGGCGACGCTGACCTGCATCGGCATATCCGTGGCGGCGCTGCCGCTCGCCGTGCGCTTCGACCCCGCCAATATAGTCGCCGTCTTCATCCTCGGGGTGGTGCTCGTCGGCGTGCGGCTGGGACGGGGACCCGCCGCGCTCGCGGCCGTGTTGAGCGTCGGTGCCTTCGACTTCTTTTTCGTGCCTCCCCGCTTCGCCTTCGCGGTGAACGATGTTCAATACCTGCTCACCTTCTTCATCATGTTGGCCGTCGGTCTCATCACCGGCCAGCTCACCGCCGGCTTGCGGTTCCAGGCGCGCGTTGCCTCGCACCGCCAGGAACGCGCCGAGTCGCTGTACGAATTTGCGCGGGATCTGTCGGGGGCGGTACAGGTCGCCCAGGTCGTGGCCATCAGCGGCGAATCGATCGAGCGTACGTTCCGGGCACAGGCCGCGCTGCTGCTGCCCGATGCGGATTCGCAGCTCACCGCCATGACGCTGCGCGATCGAGGCGCGCTCGAGGTGGATCTCGGCATCGCCCAGTGGGCCTTCGACAAAGGACAACCCGCGGGCTTCGGCACCGATACGCTGCCTGGGAGCGAGGTGCTGTATATCCCGTTGCGCGCGCCGCTGGATGCGCGCGGCGTGCTGGCGATCAAGGCGCAGAACCGGCGTCTACTCAGAATACCCGAGCAGCGCCGGCTGCTCGACACCTTCGCGGCCCTGATCGCCATCGCGCTCGAGCGGGTGCACTACGTGGACATTGCGCAAAGTGCGGTCGTCAGCATGGAATCGGAGAGGCTGCGCAACTCCCTGCTGGCTGCGCTGTCGCACGATCTGCGCACGCCCCTCACCGTGCTGATCGGACTTGCGGATGTCCTCGCCTTGAGCAAGCCCCCCTTGTCGGCATCGCAACAGGAGACTGCGGCGTCCATACAAGACGAAGCGCGCCGCATGAGCGCTTTGGTGACCAATCTTCTGGATATGGCCCGCATCGAAAGCGGCGACGTGACCCTCAATCTGCAGTGGCAGTCTCTCGAGGAAGTTGTCGGTGCCGTGCTCGCCGCGATGCAGCTCGTGCTCAAGACGCATAAGGTGACCTTGAGGATTCCGCGCGATCTGCCGCTGGTGCGATTCGACGCCATGCTGATCGAACGGGTGCTCGCCAATCTTCTCGAGAACGCCACCAAATACACGCCGGCGGGCACCTCCATCACGTTGTCGGCGCAGGCTTCGGACGGCTACCTGAGCGTGTCCGTATCGGACGATGGCCCCGGCCTGCCCAAAGGGCGCGAAGAGGACGTGTTTCAGAAGTTTGCGCGGGGCGAACGCGAATCGGCGACGCCCGGCGTGGGTCTTGGCCTTCCGATCTGCCGCGCCATCATCGACGCGCATGGCGGAAAAATCACAGGGCGTAATCGCCCCGGTGGCGGCGCCATATTTACCTTCACCTTGCCATTGGGCCATCCACCCGTGGCGGAGCCCGAAGAGGAGCTGGCGGAAGCCTAGCCGTCAGGGCGTGCCGGCCAACGACTCCGGCGGCAAGGACACGAGCCGCTCATCGGTGTTCAGCACCTGCAAGTCCCGGGGCGCTTGAAACGCAGCGGAGAACAGGCTCCGTGCCGCAGACCGATTCGCATAGTCGACACCCGTCAGATCGGCGACCGTCTCGAACAAGGCGCTCAACTCGGCGGCGGATCGCGCATTCGCCTTCAGCCGCTGCACCGACGATGGAGACTCCTGTTGGTAGGTTGGCGACAACCACATGAAAAATGGCACGTCGATTTCCTGCCGCGACACCGTCGGGAATCCGTGTCCGAAGTCGCCATCGCCCAAGCCATTGTCGAACAGCCGCTCGCCGTGATCGGAGAAAAAGATCATTCCCGCCCTGCAGCGGCAATCGACCAGGCGGTCGATGATGCCTCGAACGTTGTAATCGGTGAAATAAATGCTGTTGTCGTATTCGTCGAGGAGTTGCATCTGGCCCGGCGGCAAGGAGCGCGGGGCGCCGCGCCCTGCTCGGAAAGCTTCGAACGGCGCGGGATACCTTTCCTTGTAGCCGAAGTGGCTGCCCTCCATGTGCAGGAAGAAAACCGCCTTCCCATCCTTCGGCAGGCGCGACAACGCCTGGTTCAGCCTGCCGAGGAGATTGGAATCGTAGCCGTCTCGTTGCGCGCTGGGTTGCAGATCCTCCGGAAAGGAGACGTGGTCGGCTTCGGCTGCAATCTGAGAGATCGGATTGAACAATACCTCCGATCGCTCCTGATTGGAGATCCAGTAGGTCTCGAATCCGGCCTGCCGCAAGAGCGTGACGATCGATTTTTCCCGTCGCGCCACGCCGCGCGTCGCGGGAACCGCCCGCGTGAGCGCGAGCGGCACGCTCAGTATCGTGTTGGTCGCGTTGGAACTCACCCGTTCGAAGATAACCAAATCGCTTTTGATGGCGTCGAGGCGCGGTGTGGTGGCACGCGGATATGCATAAAGAGACCAGTTCATGCGGCGCGAGGTCTCGCCGATGACAATGACATAGACCTCGGCCTCTCGGCGCATGGCCGCCCCGGTCCTGTGTACGTTCGGAAACTGGAAGCGTGCCCGGGCCGACGCCAGGCGCTGGGTGTCGCCCACGCCGATCGCCACCTCGCCGAAAGCGCCGGCGACATCGAACGGATACGTGGCGCGAGCCTCCGCGAGCATGAGCGACCCCAGCGCCGCGGCAACCCCCAGTTGGTGGCCGGCCGCCGCCAACGCGGCGAGCATCATCGCCAATGACGCGACGCCCATCTGCAGACAGCGCCGCGCCGCGAATCGGATATTGGACCGCCAAGAAACCACCAGCGCATAGATCGTCAGCAGGCCGACCAGTGCGAGCGAACCGGTGAGCAGCGGGTGACCCGCCAGCAACTCGCGGGTCTCGCGTTGACTGGTTTCCGGTACCGACAACAGCACGCCGGGTGACACCGGACCTCCGTAGGCGAACCGATAAAATAGCTCCAGCAAAATGCTGAACAGACCCAAGTGGAGCAGCCGTCGAGCCGGCGACCAGTGATACAGCGCCAGGGTAATGCTTGCAACGAGGCCCGAGAGGCCGATGGCGAGCAATGCGCATTGAGCGGACCACCATCCGCCGCTTGCCTGGTTCCCCTCTACAAAGCTCGACGTCAACGGTTGATGGAGCGAGAGAGCGGCCACCGAGGCGACCACGCTGGGGGCCATCAGCGTCGCGACGGCAAAGGCCGGTCCGAAAAAACTGCTCCTGGTTGCCCCACCGGAGCGACTCGTCTTGTTGGACGTTGCCGCACCGGTACGGCTATCAAACGATTCTATTAACACCGCTCGCGTCGTTTTGCGGTCGCCCGCCTGATCAGGGTAAAGTATCCAGGGGAGCCTGCCAAAGCGCAAGAGCGCACCGTCGGCGGGCGGGTACAAGGTCTGGCGCAAGACCGCATAACGCCGGCGCTTGCCGGCACCCGGGCCTGCTAGAGCGGTGTCCCGAAACCGCCGCCGCCCGGCGTTTCAATGACGAACACATCGCCGGCCTGGACCTCCACCTCGGCGGTACCACCCAACTCCACCGTCTCGCCCGTGGCCCGGTGCAGCCGCGCTCGTCCTACGGCGCCGGCTTCGCCGCCGGCCAAACCGAAGGGTGCCACCCGCCTGCGATTGGAGAGCAGCGATGCGCTCATCGGCTCGCGAAACCGGATACGGCGTACCACGCCGTCGCCGCCGCGCCAGCGGCCGGTACCCCCGGAACCCGCGCGAATGTGGAACGCCTCGACCAACACGGGGAACCGCCATTCCAACACTTCCGGATCCGTGAGCCGACTGTTCGTCATGTGCGTGTGCACCGCACTGGTTCCGTCGAAGCCCGGCCCCGCCCCCGAACCACCGCAAATGGTTTCGTAATACTGGTGCCTGGCGTTGCCGAAGGTGAAATTGTTCATCGTGCCCTGGGCGGCAGCGAGACGACCCGTGGCCCCATACAGTGCATCGGTGACCACCTGGCTGGTCTCGACGTTCCCCGCGACGACCGCCGCCGGATAATCCGGCTTCAGCAGAGAATGCTCGGGAATGATCAGCTCGATCGGCTCGAGGCAGCCATCGTTCAACGGGATGTCGTCATCCAGCAGCGTACGAATCACATAGAGCACCGCCGCTCGACAAATGGATGCGGGCGCATTGAAGTTATTCGCCTGTTGATCGCTGGTGCCGGTGAAATCGATCCACGCACGGCCGCCTTCGCGATCCACGCGGATGGCGACCTGCACGGCGGCGCCATCGTCGAGCTCGTAGCGAAAACATCCGTCCGGCAAATTCTTCAGCATGCGCCGCACGGTGGCGGCCGCGTTGTCCCGGACGTGTCGCATGTACGCCGTCACCACCTCCCGTCCCGCGGTATGCATCAGGCGCATCAGTTCCTCGGCACCGCGCGCGCACGCCGCCACCTGCGCACGGATGTCGCCGAGATTCTGTTCCGGATTGCGGGCCGGATATCGGCCCGATGCGAGCAGCGCACGCAACGCCGCTTCGCGAAATCGGCCGTTGCTGACCAGCAAAAAATTATCGATCAATATCCCCTCTTCGTCGAGGCGCTTGCTGTTCGAGGGCATCGAGCCCGGCGTGCTGCCGCCAACATCTGCGTGATGACCGCGGGCGGCGACATTGAACAGGATCCCTCGACCCGCCTCGTCGAACACCGGCATCACCACCGTCACGTCGGGCAGGTGGGTGCCGCCCCGATAGGGATTGTTCAGGGCGATGACATCGCCGGGCTTGGGTTTTACGGCGAGCGCTGCCCGCACGCTCTCCCCCATGGATCCAAGATGCACCGGCATGTGCGGGGCATTGGCGATCAAGGCTCCTTGCGCATCGAACAGGGCGCAGGAAAAATCCAGCCGCTCCTTGATGTTGACCGAGTACGCCGTCGTCTGCAGAGCCAGCCCCATCTGCTCGGCGATCGACATGAAGAGATTGTTGTAGACCTCGAGCCTCACGGGATCCGCCTCCGAGCTCGCGGCCCCATGAACCCTGGGCAGGGTGCGCTCCAAAATCAGATCGCCTGTCGTGCCGTGCGTGGCCGCCCAGCCGGGCTCGATGACGGTCGTGGACGCGGCATCGAAGATCACGGCGGGTCCGTCGATGCGCTGCCCCGCGGGCAGCGTCGCCCGGTCGTAAACAGGCGTGCAATGTGCTCTGCCCGCCATGTGGGCTACGACGCTTCGCACGGGCAGCGCCGGCTCGACCGCGGCGGCGGGTGGGACCACCTGCGCATTGGTTCCCTCCGAGCGGCCGACGAGCTCGACCGCGACGGATTCGATGACCAGAGGGGTGTCTTGCATGCTGAAGGCAAAGCGGCGCCGGTACGCTTTTTCGAAGCCGTCCTCGAGTTCCCGGAGCGATCCGTATTCGATCTCGAGCGCCGCATCGGATCCGCGATACTTGATATAAGCACGTGCCTCTGCATGGATGCGATCCTTCGATACGCCCTGGCTCGCCAGCTCCGCCTCGCCCGCCCGGGTCAATTCCGAGACGGTCCGCTGCAGCCGGGCCATGAGTCCGGCATCCAGTTGCGCTTCTATCGTCGCCTGCTTCATCAGCCGGGAGTCCGCCAATCCCATGCCATACGCGGACAGCACGCCCGCCAGGGGGTGAATCATGATGCGCGTCATGCCGAGCGCGTCGGCCACCAGACAGGCATGTTGCCCGCCCGCTCCGCCGAAGCACGCGAGAGTGTAGGTCGAGACGTCATAACCGCGTGCAACCGACACCTGCTTGATGGCGTTCGCCATGTTGTCGACCGCGATCGTCAGGAAGCCCTCCGCGATCTCGATGGGATCGAGGCGCCGGCCGGTCGCAGCCGCGACTTCACCGCCTAAGTGGTGAAATTTCTCCCGGACCGCGATCGCATCGAGCGGCTGGTCTGCATCGGGTCCGAACACGGCCGGGAAAATCTCCGGCTGCAGCTTTCCCGTCATGACATTGCAATCGGTAATCGTGAGCGGCCCGCCGCGGCGGTAACTCGCTGGCCCCGGATTGGCGCCCGCGGATTGCGGTCCCACGCGAAACTTGGTCCCGTCGAACCGGCAAATGGAGCCGCCGCCCGCGGCCACCGTGTGAATATTCATCATCGGCGCGCGTAGCCGCACCCCTGCGATCACGGTCTCGAAGCTGCGCTCATAGGTGCCGGCAAAATGCGAGACATCGGTCGAAGTTCCCCCCATGTCGAAACCGATCACCCGATCGAAGCCGGCCGCCTGGGCGGTCCGTGCCATCCCGACGATTCCGCCGGCGGGGCCGGACAATATCGCGTCCTTGCCCTGAAAGCGGTCCGCCTTGATCAAACCGCCGCTCGACTGCATGAAGGATAAGGGCACGCCGGAGCCGAGCTCACGCGCCACTTCGTCGACATAACGGCGCAGGATCGGTGACAGGTAGGCGTCGGCGACGGTGGTATCCCCGCGGCTGACCAGTTTCATCAGCGCCGAGGTCTCGGCGCTGGTCGAGACCTGGGTGAATCCGGCCTCACGGGCGAGGCCTGCGGCACGCAATTCGTGCGCCGGGTAGCGATAGCCATGCATGAAGACGACGGCAATCGATCGGATGCCGTCTGCGTACGCGCCGTCAAGTGATTCGACAACCGCGCTCTCGTCCAGGCTTCGTAGAATCACACCCTCGGCGGTCACACGTTCGTCCGCTTCGACCACCCGCTCGTACAGCTGGGTCGGCAGGACGATCCGCCGATCGAACAGCCGGGGTCGGTTCTGATAACCGATACGCAGCGCATCGCGAAATCCCCGCGTGATGAGCAGGAGTGTCCTATCGCCCTTTCTTTCCAGGAGGGCGTTGGTCGCCACCGTGGTGCCCATCTTGACTTCGGCGATGAGACCGCAGGGAATGGGCCCTTGCGGAACGCCCAGAAGTTCGCGGATTCCGTGCACGGCCGCGTCGGCGTAGCGGCCCGGATTGTCCGAGAGCAATTTATGCAACACGACACGGCCGTCGGGTCGTTGCGCCACCACGTCGGTGAATGTCCCGCCGCGGTCGATCCAGAAGCGCCACGCCCCGCTAGAGGCACCCATCACCAAAACTCCTCGAGCTCCAGCGGCGCTGAGCCGTGCGCGTGATGGCAGCCGGACAAAGGCCGGGAATGGATCCCGGCCTTTGCGCTACCGAGGATTGACGTTATTTGAGATCGAGTTGCTGCCCCGTCCACGAGCCGAGAACTCGACGCATCTTGCCGCGGTCGATCGCGCCTTGGTTGGCGGCGGCGAGGGAACCTTCCACTTCCTTCGCGATTGCATCCCCCTTGGCGGTCGCGCCGTCCAGCGCAGCCCAATTCTTGTAATAGACGACGAGATAAATGTCCGGGTCATTCTCGCCGCGCGGCTCTACGTTGATGACCTTGTAGCCGAGGATGTAGCCTGCCTTCTTCGCCGCTTCCTGCGTTGCCTTCCAGGTGGTGTCGAGGAACTTCATGTAGTCGTCGAATTTTCCGTATTCCGTCCGAATGGCTGAAACGTTGACGACCTGTCCCTCCGTGAAGGGGTGCTCATCCGCCATGGCCGCACCGGCCAGGGTGAGCCCGAGTAACGCTGCGCACGCAGCCAGACAATTGCCGATTTTCATAAGAACTCCCCGAGTGGTTTGGAATTATTCTCGCCGCCGAGCGGGGTGGGAATCCGACCGCCCAGCGGGTGCATACTAGACCAATCCGGATCCGGTTACATGAAGGCGTAGGGACCGCCGCGCCGCAACGCGCGTTGGTAGCCGTCTCGGGCGTGAATTCGCTCCAGAAACGCAATCGATCTGGGCCGGCCGGAATCCAACCCGGCGCGCGACACCGCCGCCTCCAGGGGGAAACTCATCTGCACATCGGCTGCAGTGAATTCCTCGCCCGCAAACCAGGTATGCGCGGCGAGTTCCGACTCGATGAAGTCCAAATGACGCTTCAGGTTGGGGGCGATAAAGGAGCTTTGCACGGCCCCCGCGATTCGGCGGGCAATGGCACTGATCGGCCATGGCACCGGATTCGTGGCAATGCGGTCGAATATGAGCTGCAGCAGCAGCGGCGGCATGACCGAACCTTCCGAGTAGTGCAGCCAGTAGAGGTAGCGCAGGCGGGCCTCGCTGCCCTCGGAGGGTCTCAGGCGCCCGTTGCCGTACTTATCGACGAGGTATTCGATGATCGCGCCCGATTCCGCCAGGGTGACCCCTGAGTCCACGATGACCGGCGATTTGCCGAGCGGATGCACCGAGAGCAGTTCCGGCGGAGCCAGCATCGTCTGCGCATCGCGCTCGTAGCGCTTGACCTCGTAGGGCACGCCAAGTTCCTCCAGCAGCCATAGCACCCGCTGGGACCGGGAGTTGTTGAGATGATGAACAATTAGCATGAATGCATTGTAAAAGAGTTGTACAGATGTAATGAGGGTTGGCTAAAATCGAACCTCCCCCAAAAAACCGCCGTTCGGTCTCCTCCAAGCAACCGTATGAATGATTCTGATCCTTCGTCGCCCTCCTCCCCGCGCCGTACGCTCAAGCTGAAAGTCCCGGCGCGAAAGCCGCAAGAACCCGGCAAGTCACCGCCCAGCCCCGCCGTGGGAAAACCCGCCTTGGGAAAAAAGACCGAGCAAAAACCCGGCGCTCACTGGTCGGATGAGTACAAGCGCCGCATGCAGGCCGATATGGACGAACTCAATTCGGGACGGGACTGACTGCAAAGGCTCGCCCATCAGGGGCCCATGCCCTTGAGTGCCTGCGCTGCGATCTCGAATGAACGCAGGCGCGCCCGGTGGTCGAAAATCTGTGAGGTAATCATCAGCTCGTCCGCCCCGGTGCGTGTCAAGAAATCGCGCAGATCCGACTGCACCGTCGCGGGCGTCCCGATCGATGCACACGACAATACCTGGTCCAACAGCGCCCGCTCCTGGGGTCCGATTCGTTGCAGGTATCCCTCGGTCGGCGGCGGTAGTTGCGAGGGCCGGCCGCTGCGAAGATTGACGAACGCCTGCTGCATCGATGTCGCCACCCACTGCGCCTCTTCGAGCGTATCGGCACCGAAGACGTTGAACCCGAGCATGACATACGGCCGCTCGAGTTGCGGGGAGGGGCGAAACTGCGCGCGATAAGTGGCAATCGCCGCCATCATCTGAGCCGGTGCGAAATGCGAGGCGAAAGCATAAGGCAGCCCCAGCGCGGCCGCGACCTCTGCCCCAAACAGGCTCGAGCCCAGGATCCACAGCGGCACGTTGAGTCCCGCGCCGGGCACGGCACGGACGGCCTGGCGTGGTTCGGCCGAGAAGTAGTCGGCAAGCGCCAGCACGTCCCGCGGAAACCCCTCGGGATCGGAGGCCAGATTGCGCCGCAGCGCCTGGGCGGTCCGCTGGTCAGAACCGGGTGCCCGCCCGAGACCCAAATCGATGCGCCCGGGGTACAGCGACTCGAGGGTGCCAAACTGCTCGGCGATCACCAGAGGGGAATGGTTAGGCAGCATGATGCCCCCCGCACCCACCCGGATCGTCGAGGTGCCACCCGCCACATGTCCAATCAGCACAGCGGTCGCTGCGCTGGCGATTCCGGGCATTCCGTGGTGTTCGGCGAGCCAGAAGCGAGCGTATCCCCATTGTTCCGCATGCCGCGCCAGATCGAGGCTATTGCGGAACGACTGGGCGGCGTCGCTGCCGAGCGAGATGGGGGAAAGATCGAGAACGGAATAGGGGCTCATCCGCATCATGGTGGGGGCGAGATGGGTCATCTCAATATGATCGAGGACCGCTCAGCCGCGTTTGGCGCCCCGGCGCGCGACGTTTGAGAACCGAGGCGCTAAACTAACCGGGTGCGCCGCCGCGATTCGAGGGTTCCATGACCCGCTATTACTTTTACACCGCCGATCTCTATTACTACGATCCCGCGGGCGGTTCCCCACCCGCGCGCCTGGGCGACTACCAGGGCGTGTACGAAGTCGAGGACGACTCCCTCTCCCCGAGCCAGATCTTCACCAATCTCCTCGACGAGCTGAAACGCACGATCCCTGCGGACTTGGGCGCCAATGCCTACTATCACGTCACTCAGTTCAATAACGTCACTTGATGCAGGATCTGCTCAATTTCCTCCCGCAGTAGATCGCTCACGGCCTCGCTCGGTGGTGCACTCGCGGCTGCATTCGCGGCTGCGCGCACGGCTGCGCCCGCCGCGTTTCTGCTGACCGCGCTCGCCGGTTGTAGCAGCCTCGAATTCTGGGTGGCGAACGCGCCCGTATCGTTCGGCTCTTTCGCGAGGGTTCGCAATCTTGCCTACGGTCCCGATTCGGGCCAGCGCCTGGATGTTTTTTCCCCAAAAAAGGCGCAAGACCGTCCCGTCGTGGTCTTTTTCTATGGCGGTTCGTGGACCATGGGTCGCAAATCGCAGTACGCGTTCGTCGGGGCTGCGCTTGCGGCGCGTGGCTACGTCACGGTCATTCCTGATTACCGGCTTTACCCGGAGGTCAAATTCCCGGCGTTCGTGCAGGACGGTGCGAATGCGGTGGCCTGGACCCAAATGCACGCTCGAGAGTTCGGAGGGGATCCAGACCGAATCGTGCTGATGGGTCATTCGGCGGGTGCGCATACGGCGGCGCTGCTCGCGTTGAACGGCGACTACCTCGAGCGGGCAGGCGTGAACCGTCACTCGATCATCGGACTGATCGGTTTGTCAGGACCCTATGCCCTCGTTCCCGACTCTCCAACCCTGCAGGCAATCTTCACGGAGCCGTATACGGCCCGCGACTGGCAGCCGGTACGGTTCGCGAGCTCCGACTCCCCGCCCTCGCTCCTGCTGCACGGCATGGCCGACAACGTGGTGTATGTCATGCACACGGAGAAGCTGCGCGACGCCTTGTTGTCGCACGGCGCCCCCGTCGAGACCCACCTGTACCCGAAGCGCGGCCATGCCGATACGATCGCCTCGTTCACCCTCGTCGCCCGCTGGCGCACGCCTGCCCTGGATCAGACGGTCGAATTCCTGCGACGCATCACGGGGCCGGCGGCGCGCAACTGAAAGGGCTCGCGAAGGTGCGCTCGCAAAGGGCCTGGCAAAACCGAGGCAGCGGGGACTACCATGGAGCGCGGCCGGCCGCCGGTCACGGGAGGTACGATGGCGAAGCAGGGTTGTTCCCACCGGGATGAGATCGCAGCCGTGAAGCCGAGCGCTCGGGGTTGCGAAGAGTGCTTGAAGACTGGCGCCGAGTGGGTGCACTTGCGAATATGCCGTACCTGCGGGCATGTCGGATGTTGCGATCAATCCCCGGGTCGGCACGCCACCAAGCACTTCCGCTCCACCCATCATCCCATCATCGAAGGCTACGACCCCCCGGAGGGATGGGCGTGGTGTTACGTCGATGAAATTTTCTTCGATCTCGGAGAGGACGTAACGCCCCAGGACGGGCCGATTCCGCGCTTCATCTGAAGCGCCATCAGCCTCTGTGGAGCCGAGCCGTCACCTCGATCTCTATGCGCAACCTCGGGTCGACCAGGCCCGCGCTGATCATCGTGGCCGCCGGCCGGCTGTCCGCGAAAGACCTGCGCAAGAGGGGCCAGCACTTTGCGAATTCCCCGGGATCCGGCAGTATGTACGTGACCCGGACCACATCGGCCAGGCTCGCCCCGGCCTCGCGCAAGGCGGCCTCGATGTTTTGCAGCGCTTGCTCCGCCTGGGCGACCACATCGTCCGCGAGCGACATGGTCGTGTAATCGAAGCCGGTTGTCCCGGACACGAAAATCCAGTCGCCGTCGACGACCGCCCTCGAATAGCCGATCTGCGCCTCGAAGCTGGAACCGGAGCTGATGAGTCGACGAGCCATGGCGAGCCTCCGTTCTGCACGCTCTATATTCTCACACAGCACCGCCATCTTTAGCATGCGCAGGTGCTGTCGCGTATTGCAGCGAAACAGTCGATGCAGCGGGGCCGGTCACGGCAGCGGCGGCGGGAACGCTAGAATGTCGCTCGTGTAGGTTTCCACCACTTCGCTGATCGGCGTGCCATCCGCCAAGGTCAGCAGTGCCCGGTGTTCCAGGAGCGCGTGAGGGATGACCAGCGCTGCCGTGCCGTTGCCGCCAGCCGCCGGCATCATCTCCCAGCCATCGGGCAGCGGCAGCCAGAGCAGCTTCGATGAGAGCGTGCGGCGCTGGAAGTTAAGCTCCCGCACCACCTTGCCGAAGGGAACGTCGGAAGTCTCCAACTGGCGGTTCATCGCGGCGGTCAAACGAGCCGGCACATACCAATTGTCCGCCTCCGACAACACCACCGGCCCGCAACGCAGCCGTACTCGCCGGTACCGGACGCTATCCGCGGCGCCGATACGCAGCTCGCCGCGTTGATCCGGCGACAGCGGCTTGTCCAGGGGCATGCGCTCGGCAATGATGCGCGCCGGGGAAGCCAGTCGATGCAAGCCGCACCAACGCTCGAGGGTTTGGGTGGCGCTGTCGTGAGTCAGCAACTGGTCGTTGAATGTCTCCAGCAGCGCCAGGGCCTCGATGCGCGCGACGAACGTGTCCGGCCAGCCGGTCCTCCCCGCGGTGCCGGCAACATCGGCGCTTGCAGCCAATGACCCCATCAACGCGACCGCGAAGACCCACAGCGCTCGCACCCCGCTCCCACCACGCCACTGCCGAAACATCCAGCGCATCGCGACTCCGGTCAAGCCCCATGGCCGACAGTCTAGCGGGAGCCTGCGCCGGAAGCTTGACCTTCGTAACTTTGTCTCGCAGAGTATTGTGGATGGGGAGCATGGAAACCGAGATTGGGAGTCCGCACGAGCCTGCGCCGGACGCATGGTCCGAATGGCTGCTACATCGACGACACGGAGGCGATCCGGAATACGGTCGGGTGGTCGGCTCGTTCGTGAAGCAGTATGCGGATCGAGTGCTCGATAACGCCGGGGTTTCTCCCGGCATGACGCTGGTCGATGTGGGCTCGGGTGACGGACTCGTCGCGTTCCGCGCCATCGAGCGGGTTGGGCCCACATTGCGGGTCATCCTCACGGATATATCCGCGCCACTGATTCGATACGCCGAGTCCGTTGCGGTTCAGCGGAGCGTGCGCACTCAGTGCACATTTATCGAATGCTCGGGCGAGCGCCTCGAGGGAATCCCGGATGGCGCCGCCGATGTCGTGGTAACGCGTGCGTCGCTGGCGTACCTTCCGGACAAGACCGCGGCACTCCGGGAGTTTTACCGGGTTCTCAAACCCGGCGGCCGCATCTCCCTAGCCGAGCCCATTCTTCAGGACGACGCCTTTTATACCCGAGCTCTCAGGAAGCGCGTTGCCGAGCAATCGTCTCCGACCGACCGCTTTCTGCCGCTGCTTCACCGCTGGAAGGCGGCGCAGTTTCCGGATACGGCGGAAAAATGCGCCGCCAGCCCGATCTGCAACTTTTCCGAGCGGGACTTGATCAACTTCGCGGGCAACGCGGGATTCGCCCAGCTCCATCTGCAGCTCCACATCGACGTGATGCCCTCGCTCACCTCCTCATGGGCGATCTTCCTGGAGACCTCACCCCATCCATTGGCGCCTTCGCTCAGGCGCATCATGGCCGACCAATTCAGCCCGGAGGAATGCTGCGTGTTCGAACAGGCAGTGAGGCCCATGGTCGAATCCGGAAAGAGCATCTCGAGCGACCGCGTCGCCTACTTGCAGGCCACCAAGCTCTGAATCGCACACCGCCGGCTGTCGCAGAACGGTGACAAGCTTCGCAGTGCGCGCCGATGTTGCAAAATCGAAACATGGCTATACGACTCATCAGGCTCGGTTTCGTCTCTTTGGGGTTGGCGGTCGCCCTCGATCCCACGGCATTCGCCTCGCTGGGCGGCGACGCGGCGAGCATCGATGCGGATGCCGCTTCGATGCGAGGTACGCCGATCACCCACCTCTCACCGGCCTACACGGTCCGCGAGATCGCCGGCGACTCCTCCATGGATGTCCGCGAATTCTCGAACGCGCGCGGCGTGGTCTTCGCCGTGAGCTGGAGTGGACCCGTGTTTCCCGATTTGCGGCTCTTGCTCGGATCGTACTTCGGCCGCTACGCGAGTGCGCTCGCGGCGCTCGACCACCCCGGCTCGCGCCGCTCGGTGCGCATTGCCGCGCCGCAGATTGTGGTCGAATCGAGCGGTCATCTGCGCGCCTATCGCGGACTCGCCTATCTCCCCGCCGAGCTGCCCGCGGGCGTGACATCGACGGAGCTGCAATGAACACCGCGCGCAGGCAGGCGACCTCGCCTCTCGGGCTCGGGTTACTGGTGGCGGCGAGTCTGCTGAGCGCGTGCCGGGGCGGCACCGGTACGCCTGCCCTCAGCGGCGCGCCCGCGCCCGTGCCGAATGTCGTCATGCTGGTGGTCGACGCCGGCCCGACCGGCGCCGGCGGCGCCATCAACCATGCGTATGTCACGGTCAACGTCTGCGCGAGCGGCAGCCAGACGCAGTGCGCGAACATCGATCACGTGCTGCTCGATACGGGCTCGAACGGATTGCGGCTGGTGGCCTCGGTGCTCGCCGCCCACACGATCGCGCTCAAACCGCTGAGCGACTCCGCAGGGAACACCCTCGAGGAATGCATGAGCTTCGTCGGCGGTCAGACCTGGGGAGCTGTCGCGCTCGCGGACATTCATCTGGCCGGCGAGACGGCCGCGAAGGTGCCTGTTCAGGTGATGAACGATACCTCGAGCGGAGCTCCCCCTCCCGCCAACTGCGGTGCGAATGGAACGCTGATCAACGCGGTCTCGGGATTCGCCGCGAACGGCGTGCTGGGCGTCGGCGTGTTCGAACAGGATTGCGGACAGTCCTGCGTCGCTGCCGCGACGCCGCTGCCGCTCTACTATGGCTGTACGGCCGCAGGAGTCTGCACCGCCGAGAATGTGCCGCTGACCGATCAGGTCGCGAACCCGGTGGCCTTGTTCGCAGGCGACAACAATGGCGTGATCGTGACGCTCCCCAATCTGCAGAGCGCCAATGGCGACCCCTCCGTGCAGGGAACGCTGGTGTTCGGAATCTCGACGCAGTCCGACAATGCGCTGCCATCGTCGGGCATCGCCGTGCTCGGCACCGATGCGGCCGGCGATTTCAGGACGGCCTACAACGGCGCCGCCACGGGAATTCCCGGGTTGATCGACTCGGGAACGGATTCCTATGCGTTCAGCGACCCCGCCATTGCGGTCTGCGCGAGCGGAGCATTCGTCGGCTACTATTGTCCCGCCGTCGCGCCCCTCAGCCTGTCGGCCGTGAACACCGGCGTCGGCGCCAATGCCACGAGCAGCACGGTCGATTTCGCCCTCGCCGATCCAAACAGTTTCGTCGCCGGCGCGACCGCCTTCATCGACCTCGGCGGCGGCGGCGGATCCACCACCTTCACCTGGGGCATGCCGTTTTTCTACGGCCGCGCCATCTACGTCGGGATCGACCAGCGAGCCGCCGGTCTCTATACGGGGCCCTACTACGCCTATTGATTCAGGTCTTGCCCGAGATCTCGCGGGCGATCGAGGCGAACCCGCGTCCGCTCGCGACATCTTCCGCCGACACGCCCGCGCCGTTGCGCAACGCCCGGTTGGCGCCCGCCGCGAGCAGCAGATGGCAGATGCGCGAATGGCCGCCGCGGCTCGCGGCGATGAGCGCAGTATCGCCGGCGCCGTTCTGAAGATCGAGACCGGCAGAGCGGGCGAGCAGCACCTGCGCGACCTCCTCATGACCGGCGGCCGCGGCGATCAGCAGCGGCGTGTCGCCGAGCAGGCTGCGCCGATCGACGGCCGTACCGGACGCCAGCAGCGGCTCGAGAACCGCCGCGTTGGACTGCCCGGCTGCGGCATGCAGCGGGGATAGCCCGCGGGCGTCGACGGCATCGGGCCGCGCTCCGGCGGCGATCAAAGCGGTCACGACGTCGCCGGAACCCGCGGCTGCCGCGTACCACAGTGCGGTCCGGTCCAGATCGTCCTTCGCATCGACTTCGGCGTGGTGCGCGAGCAGCATCCGCACCATCGCCGCCCCGCCTGCCGCCGAAGCGAGCATCAACGGCGTGTGGCCCTTGCTATCCGAGGCACCGATGCTGGCCCCGGCATCGAGCAGTTGGCCGACGATCTCGGTCTTCCCGGCGCGCAGCGCGGCAAGCAGCGGGCGCTGCTCGCCGACCGCATGCGCATCGGCGGGCACGCCGGCCTCGAGCAACGCCCTCAGCGCGATCAGATCGCCGCGCGTCGCGGCCAGCCAGGGCACGCTATGCCCGGCATGATCCTGCGCCGTGGGCTTTGCGCCCCGCTTCAACAACAGCGTGAGACAGCCGATCGCATGCGCGTCCAGCGCGGTCCGGATCAACGGGTCGCCCTGCGGCAGACGCAGGTTCACGTCGCCTCCCGCCGCAAGCAGCTGCTCGACGGCTGAAATATCGTCGCGCGACACGGCAATCGCCAGCGGCGCCCATCCTCGATACAGGTCGCCCGGATGCACGGGATCGAATTTTCCGGCCTGATGGGAGGCCGGCCCGGCGAGTACGGTCTGCGGCACCCCCTGGGAGCGCAATTCTGCGGCCGCGGCATCCGCCCCGACGGTGAGCGCGGCATCGAGTGCCGTATACCCGCGCTCATCGCGAGCGGTCGGCAGCGCGCCCGCATGCAGCAGCAATTTGACCGCCGCAGCACCATTGGCTCGGGCCGCATAGAACAGCGCCGTGCGCTTTTCGGCATCGAGCGCCTGAGCATCGGCGCCATGCCGCAACAACAGCTCCAGGACGGCCGGGTCGGCCTGCTCCGCCGCCAGCATCAGTGCCGTCGTCCCGAAACGATCCATCGGGCGCACATCCGCGCCCAGGTCGATCAGCACCGCCGCGGCGCCGGCCTGTCCGCGCTGGGCCGCGAAGGACAATGCCGAGCGCCCGAATTCATCGGTGACGCCCGCTGCGGCGGCACCGAGCCGGCGGATCCCGGCCACGTCCCCCCGGCTCACGCAACTCATCACCCACGCGTTGAACAGCGCGGGATCCGATTCCCCGAGCGGCTCGCGCTCGAGCAGCGGTTTGCCGGCCTTCAGCGCATCCACGGCGCGGACGTAGCCAAGTTGTGCCGAGCGCTCCAGCCAGGAGTGCGCAGCGGCGGGCGCGGCTTGAGCGTCGCGCCCGAGTTCCGCCGCCAGCACGTACGCCGCTGCCGCCTGTCCGTGTTCTGCGGCGGATTGAAGCAAATCTCGCGCGCGCTGCGGATCGGGTCCCGTTCCCACGCCGTTCAGATACATCAGGGCGAGCAGGTATTGTGCATCCGGGTTGCCGGCGCGGCTCAGTGAACCGAGCAGTTCCATCGCCTTGTCGAACTGCAGCAGCCGGAGCGCGGTACGGGCACCCTCCAGAGGATCCTTGAGGCGAACCTGCCGCGCTGCCGCTGGGGCCGCGGAGGGCAGCGCGTGTGCCGCCAGTAACGCGCAACAGATGCCTGCCAGGAGCCGCCGAATGGGAGCGCGGCCGCTCATGCGGTACCGTATTTGGTCTCGACCGCGATGCCGATCGAACGCAGGAAGTCGTTGGGCAGGATGCCGCCGGCGCTCACGATCACGGCATCGTTCTCGACCTGCGTATCCTTGCCCGAGTGCTGCAGAACCACGCTTGCCGGAGCGATTTCGCGAATTTGGGAATTGAACAGCACCTTGAGGGCGCCGTTGGTGGCGGCCTCGTCGACCCTGAGACGGTTGCGCTGCTTGGCGCGCTGAAACGCCTCTCCGCGATAGGAGAGAATGACCGAGGTATCGCCGAGCTCGGCGATGCTCGCAGCCGCCTCCAGCGCACTGTCGCCGCCGCCGACCACGATGACCTGCCGGCCGCGGTATTGCTCCGGATCGATCAGCCGATAGACGACCTTCGGCAGCTCCTCTCCGGGCACGCCGAGTTTTCGCGGGGTGCCGCGTCTGCCGATGGCGAGCAGCACCGCCGTGGCCGCGTAGCGGCGGCCGTTGGCGGTCACATGGAAAACACCGTCCCGTGATTCAATGGCCTCGACCCGTTCCCGGTAGCGGATGTTGAGCGAGTGCCGCCCGCTGGCCTCGGACCAGAACTTGAGCAGCTCCTCCTTGGAGGTGTTCCGAAACTGAACCTTGCCGACGATCGGCAATTCCACTGGCGCAGTCATCACCAGTTTGCCGCGCGGGTACTGGAATACCGCTCCGCCGAGCGAGTCCTGCTCGAGCGTCTGGTAGTTGAGCCCGCGCTGCTTGGCCGCCAGCGAGGCGGCGAGTCCCGCGGGGCCCGCCCCCACGATCAGCACGTCGAGCACGCCGGAGGCTTTGTTGCTCGATTTCTTCTTCGCGATCGCTTCGAGCGCCTGTTGTCCCTGCAGCAGGGCGTTGCGGATCAGGCCCATGCCGCCCAGCTCGCCCGCCACGTAGATCCCCGGCACGTTGGACTCGAAGTCGGGCTTGAGCACCGGGATGTCCAGACCCCGCCGCTCGGTGCCGAATACCAGCGTGATCGCATCGAAGGGACACACCACCTTGCAGGCCCCGTGGCCGATGCATTCGCTCGGGCCGACCAGCACGGCCTTCCCGTCGATCAGGCCGAGCACCGTGTGATGCGGCTGTTCCGGGCAAGCCTTCACGCACGCGCCGCAGCCGAGACACTTGCTGGGGTCGATGATCGGATGGAGCGAGGCAGGCTCGGTCATGCCGGCCGCGATGGACTCCGCGTGCGCCCGGCGATGACGCGCGTGCGTACGCCGCTGCCGAACCAGATAAATGGCCACCATCACGGCCAATGGCAGGCCATATAGCGCAATCGACAATACCAAATCCATGAGGCGCTCACCGAGTCAGGCCGCGGGATCTTCAATCTAAAGCGCATCGGCCGGCGAATCCGTGACCGCCATCACCGCAACGCGCGTGACGCACATCACAACCGAAGAATAAGCGCGGGGAAAGTGTCGCTTTTCACACACATCTTTTCCTCTGTGAACCTACGATTAGACTTTGTAACGCAAAGACTTAGGAGCGCAAAGGCGGCGGCTGCCCGTCCGCCGGGATGGTGCCCCTACTAAGGAGTTCTCGATTGGCCCTGTTTTGGTTTCTCGCCGGCGTGCTGAGCACACTCGCCGTACTCCTCCTGCTGCTCCCGTGGCTGCGATCCGCATCCGCCCTGCGCTCGCTGCGGTGGCAGGCAACGGGGGCGGCAGTGCTCGTGCTCGCCGCTGCGCTGGGTCTGTACCGCTGGCTCGGCCGGCCGGAGCTTGTGCCCGCGCCCGCGCCCGCCGCTGCCGCCGGCGCCGCGACGGATCGCGACGCGCAAGCCGCAAGCACGGCGCGTGCGGGCTCGATGAGCAGCGCCATCGCTCAATTGCAGGCGCGCCTCGCCAAGGGCAACGGCTCGGATGGCGACTGGGAGCTGCTCGCTAAATCGTACGAGTTCCTCGGCCTTCCGCACGAGGCGGGCGAGGCGCGGGCGCATCGATTGCCGCCGCCCGAAGCCGGGGCAGCGCCTTCCCCGGCCGCCGACACGCAGTCGGCGGCCGGCGGCGAGGGGACCGTGGTACGCGGCGAAGTGACCTTGGCGGCCGCGCTTCGTGCCAAAGCGTCGCCCGGCGCCACGCTCTTCATCGTCGCCAAAGCGCCGGCATTGCCGGGTCCGCCGGTTGCCGTGATCCGGCGCAGCGTCTCCACGTGGCCGGTCGAATTCACGCTCGACGACTCGCAGTCGATGATGCCGGGCCGCACCCTGTCGAGCGCCGGGAAGGTCACCGTCGAGGCGCGGATCTCGCAGAGCGGCCAGGCGATGCCTGCGCCGGGCGATCTCGTCGGTACGAGCGGGGAGATCGATCCCGCCGCGAACCGAGCGCTCACGATCACGATCGATCACGTGGTCCAATGAATACGCTGGCCGCCAACGTTGGGCACGCCAAGAGCCGGCGCCTTCGCTGGCCGCTCGTCTGGACCCTGGTGTTCAGCGGGGTGCTCGCGTGGGGCAGCCGCGCACACCTGGAACGCTACATCACCCCGCAGCGCGGACTGGGCTACTGGCTCGGCATCATCGGCGGCTCGATGATGATGCTGCTGCTGATTTATTCGGCGCGAAAGCGCGCGGCGTGGCTGCGCTGGCTGGGGGGAATTCCGCTCTGGTTCGAGATCCACATGACGCTCGGCCTGATCGGCCCGACGCTGATCCTGTTTCATGCCGGCTTCAAGCTCGGTGCCACCAACAGCAACGTCGCGCTCATCTGCATGCTGATCGTGGCCGGGAGCGGTGTGATCGGACGCTACTTCTACACCCGGCTGCACGCGCACATGGACGGCAACGAGGACACCTTCGAGCAGCTGAAGCAGGTGGGCGATCGTATCCGCAAGCAAACCACCTCGATCACCTTCCTGCCGGGACTGCTCGATGCGATCGAGGACATCGAATTGCGCTGGATCGAACCGCCGAAGGATCCGTTCAGCCGCACCGTGCATTTGCTGTCGGGCGCCCCGCGCCTCGCACTCGCCCGCTGGCAGGCACGCCGCGCGATCGAGCGGGCGGTACAGGCGGCCGCCGGGAAGGATTCGGCGGTGATCGCGCGGCACGCCGCGCGGATCGCCCAGGCGGCGCAACGCTACGCGGAGCGGCGGCTCGAAGCGGGTCGGCGGCTCGCCGAATACCGAACCTACGCCCGGCTGTTTTCCTTCTGGCACGTGCTGCACATCCCGCTGTTTTTCATGCTGTTGATCGCCGGCATCGTGCACGTGGTTGCGGTCAACGTGTACTGACCGGAACGGCCATGAACGGACGGGGACTTTGTGCGATTGGAGTCGCTTGGATGATGGCAATGTCCTTTCTGTACCCGCTCGGCGCCACGGCGGCGTCGGTCGAGACTTTGCTGATGCCCGGCAAGGTGACGCGTGCGCACCAGAAACAGGAGGAGACCTGCGCGAATTGCCACGACCGCTCGAACGCGCGCACGCAGACCTCGCTCTGCCTCGACTGCCACAAGGAGATCGCCGCGGACCTGCACGCCGCACACGGCTACCACGGGCGCATGCCCAACGCCGGGAGCGGCGAATGCCGCGCGTGCCACACCGAGCACAAGGGGCGCGACGCGGACATCGTCCGGCTGAGCCCTGCTCAGTTCGATCACGGTCAGACGGACTTCAAGCTCGAGGGCGCGCACTCGGGTATCGACTGCGCGGCCTGCCACAAGCCGCATGAGGCCTGGCGCAAAGCGCCGGCGACCTGCCTTGGCTGTCACAAGAGCGACGATGTGCACGCCGGGCAGCTCAAACAAGCCTGCAGCGAGTGCCACGGCTCGGCAAGCTGGGGCGGCGGACGCTTCGATCACGACAAGACCGACTTCAAACTCACCGGAGCGCACAGCCCGCTCGCCTGCAATGCGTGCCACGTCGGCGGCCGCTACCTACACACCCCCAAGACCTGCATCGCCTGTCACGCCACCGACGACGAACACCGCGGAGCACGCGGTCCGGATTGTGCCAAGTGCCACACCACCAAAGAGTGGAAGACCGCGAAGTACGACCACTTGAAGGAGACCGGCTACGAGTTGCTCGGCGTGCACGCGAAGGTCGACTGTCTTGCATGTCATCGCAGCGGCAACTACAAGGACAAGATTCCGAAGGATTGCAACGGCTGCCATCGCGCCGACGAGGCGCATGCCGGCCGGTTCGGAGTGAAATGCGCGGATTGCCACGACAACACCCGCTGGAAGCCCGTCGAGTACGATCATACGGTCCGCGACCATTTTCCGCTCGTGGGCGCACACGCGAAGCTCGACTGCCACGCATGCCACACGGCTCCGACGGCCACTCAGAAGCTCGCCAAGGACTGCATCGGGTGCCATCGGAGCGACGATCCCCACGGGGGCAAGATCAAGGGCGGCTGCGAGCGTTGTCACGCCCAGGTCTCCTGGTCCAAAGATGTGGTCTTCGATCACGACCTCACCGACTTTCCGCTGCTGGGTCTGCACCGGGTCGTGAGCTGTGCCCAGTGTCACCGGAGCCTCGCGTTCGAGGGCGCGCCGCTCCGCTGCAGCGGCTGTCATGCGCACGAGGATGTGCACAAGGGAGGTCTCGGCAAGAAGTGCGAGGACTGTCACTCGCCGAACGGCTGGCCCTCCTGGGTGTTCGACCATGCGCGGCAGGCGCACTTCCCGCTGCTCGGGGCGCACGCCAAATTGCAGTGCGCCGCCTGCCACCGCCAGGCGCCCGGCACGGTGAAGCTCTCGAAGGAATGCGGCGTGTGTCATCACAAGGACGACCGCCACCTCGGACAGTACGGCGCGCAATGCGAGCGCTGCCACTCGAACGATTCCTGGAAGGGCGCGCGGGTGCAATAGAGAACGACGCATGCGGCACTTCCCCTTTAAAGCCCTTCGCTGCGCCGTCCTCGGCGCATGGCTCATGCTGCTGCCGGGCCTGGAGCGCGCGGCCGCGGGCGCCTCGCCGATCACCGTGCCGTTCGACCATCTGACCACCGGCTTCGAGCTCGACGGCGTGCATCGCGATCTGCCCTGCGAGGCCTGTCACCTCAATGCCGTGTTCCGCGGCACGCCGCGCGACTGCGCGACCTGCCACATCAAGGGCTCGCCGTTCGAGGCGACGCCGAAACCCAAGACCCACATCACCAGCACCAACGATTGCGCTGCCTGCCACAGCACCATCGCCTTCCGCCCTTACGTGCATTTCGATCACACCGAGGTGATGGGGAGCTGCGTGAGCTGCCACAACGGCAGCGTTGCACAAGGCGTGGGCCGCACGCACCCCGCGACCTCCGAGGACTGTGCCGCCTGTCATACGGTCATGTCCTGGAACCCACCCAAGACCGTGGACCACACCCAGATTCCGATGGCGGTGGCAGGCTTCTGCATCATTTGCCACAACGGGACGCAGGCATCCGGCAAGCCCCCCGGACACGTGGCGACCGCGCTGGAGTGCGGCGACTGTCACACCACGGCGAGCTGGCTCGGCGCGAACTTCGATCACACCGGCATCCGCACGGGCTGCGTCAGCTGCCACAACGGCACCAAGGCCGTCGGCAAGCAGGGGAGCCACATGCCGACGAGCAATGTGTGCGAGGACTGCCATACCACCGGCATCGGCACGAAGACCCCGAGCTGGGTGCCCTCCTTGTTCGATCACACGCAGATGAGCGTCTCGACCTGTCGAAGCTGTCACTCGGGCACGGTGAAAATCTCGACCGGCTTCGTGCCGGGTCAGCCGACCAACCATGTCCCGCCGATCCCATCCGCCATCGATTGCGGCGTGTGTCATGGGAACAATCCGAGCGCCGAGACCTGGACCGTGCTCGCCGCGAGCATCGCGACGCTCCATAGCGGGCTGCCGGTGAGCAACTGCCTGCAATGTCATGCCGGCGAGACCTTCGCGGGTGTGCCGGCGCCTTATATTCCCATGTCGGTCTCGGGAGTCTCCCCGACCAAGAAGACCCCGCTCGCGCCGCCGCACATACCCATCCTCGCGGGAACCGATTGCAGCGCCTGCCACGGCGCGGCCTATCAGGCTGGGGGCTTCGGTCCGGCGACGGCCATGAGCGAGGCGAAGCACGCCTTCGTCTCGACCACCTGCGATGCCTGCCACGACACGGGCAAGAGCTTCTACGTGGGCTCGGGCACGCCGCTGCAGCTGCGGCCCGCAGACCACGTGAGCAGCGCCGATCCGAGAATGGTCAGCGGCGACTGCTCGCTGTGCCATGAGACCAAGGACTGGGTGAGCACCGCGCTGCCTGCGGGACACATGCCGAACCCGGCGAACGTCGGCTGCTCGCAATGCCACGCCTCGGCGCCGAGCGACTACACCCCCGCGACGCTCGCCTCGGTGGCCAGCTTGCACACGGGCATCAGCGGCGACTGCGGACTGTGCCACGGCACCAACACCACGGCGCTCACCTGGTTCAACAACTTCACACCCAAGGACGCGATCCTCACGCCCTCGCACGTTCCGTACCTGACCGGCACGGATTGCAGCTCGTGTCATGCCAAGAACTACGTCACGGGCGGCTTCGGTCCGATGAACATGACACAGGCGACGCATGCCTTCGTGCCCACCGCCTGCATCACCTGTCACGAAGCCGGATTGAGCTTCTACCTGGGCGCCGCCAGCCCGCCGCTGCAGGGCCGCCCGACCGACCATACCCAGGGGCAGCAAGTCGCGCCCAACGACTGCAGCCTGTGCCACACGACTGCCAACTGGATCAGCACGGTCATGCCCGTCGGGCACATGCCGAATCCCGGCAATCAGAGCTGCTCGGTCTGTCACACGGCCGCGCCGACGAATTACGCGACGCTGGCGAGCATCGCTGTCCTGCACACCGGAATCACCGGCACCTGCGGGCAGTGTCACGGGGCGGCCACGCAGCTCACGTTCTACAACAACAACGACAACCCCAAGGATGGCGTGCTGTCGCCCGCGCACATCCCCTATTTGACCGGTACGGACTGCAGCAACTGCCACGCGCAGAACTACGTGGCGGGCGGGTTCGGGCCGACCGATATGAGCGCCGCCAAGCACGCCTTCGTGCCGACGACCTGCGACACGTGCCACGAGGCGGGTCTGACCTTCTATCTCGGGACGTCGACCCCGCCGCTGCAGGGCCGCCCGACCGACCATCTGCCGCCGACGGGCACTGCCCAGCAACAGACCGGCGACTGTTCCGGCTGTCACAATACGACCAATTGGAACTCCACCGCGCTGCCCGCCGGGCACATGCCGAATCCCGGCAACCAGCAATGCACGATCTGTCATACGGCCGCGCCGGCGAACTACGCGACGCTCGCGTCCAACGCCGTCCTGCACACCGGCATCACCACCGGCTGCGCGCAGTGTCACGGCGGCGCGACGGCGCTCACCTTCTACAACAACAACGACAACCCGAAGTCGGCGGTGCTCTCGCCCCCGCACATCCCGGCCTTCAGCGGCACGGATTGCAGCGGCTGCCACTCCTCGACCACGTATGCGGTAGGCGGCTTCGGACCGATGAACATGACCCAGGCCACCCACTCCGGCGTCGGCAGCACCTGCAACCCCTGTCATGAGGCGGGCTTGAGCTTCTACATTGGCGCTGCGAATCCGGGGCTGCAGGGGCGTCCCGCGGATCACACCACGGGCCAGCAGGCGACGCCCAACGATTGCAATCTCTGCCACACCACGGCGAACTGGAACACCACGGTCTTGCCCACCGGACACATGCCGAACCCCGGCAACCAGGCGTGCAACGTCTGCCACACGGCGGCACCGTCCAACTATGCAACCCTGGCGAGCATTGCGGTCCTGCACACCGGCATCAGCTCGGGCTGCAGCCAGTGCCACGGCAGCACCACGCAGCTCACCTTCTACAACAACAACGACAACCCGAAAGCCGCAGTGCTCACGCCTCCGCACATTCCGTACCTTGCCGGTACGGACTGCAGCTCCTGCCACGCGGCCAATTACGTTGCCGGCGGATTCGGGCCGATGAACATGACGCAGCCGACTCATGCGTTCGTCGCAACGACCTGCATTACCTGCCACGAGGCGGGACTGAGCTTCTACCTAGGCGCCGCGAGTCCCACGCTGCAGGGCCGCCCGGCCGACCATACCTCCGGACAGATGGTCGCGCCGAATGATTGCAGCCTGTGCCATACGACGGCGAACTGGAACAGCACGGCGCTGCCCGCCGGGCACATGCCGAATCCGGCGAACCAGGGTTGCAGCGTCTGCCACACAGCGGCGCCGACCAACTACACGACGCTCGCGGCAAACGCCGTCCTGCACACCGGCATCACCACGGGCTGCATCAGCTGTCACGGCGCGCCGAATGCCACGCCGCCGGTGTTTTACCTGAATTACACGCCGAAGGATGCCGTGCTGAGCCCGGTGCACATTCCGACGGCCGCCACGGCGTGCGAGAGTTGCCATGCCGTGAGTTTCACCGCCTTCAGCGGCACCACCATGAGCTCGGCCAAGCACACCACGATGTTTGCCACCATCGGCAAAACGTGCGACGCCTGCCACGACACGGGCAAGGCGTTCTACGGGGTCACCAATCTCACCACGCGGCCGAGCGGCCACCACACGGGCCAGGACTGCAGCGGCTGTCACAACACGAACAACTGGGGCGGCGGCGCGGCGGCCAAGACCGCCGCAGTCAAGACCGCCGGTGCGAGTACGGTGAGCGTCGTGGTGGCGGCTCCCGCGGCGGCCACGATGTCCAAGGCCGCTGCCGCGCCGGGCTCGGCGGCGCCGGCACTTGCCGGCGCCGCCAGGCCGTTGTCTCACCTGGGTGTCATCAGCAACTGCGTCTCTTGCCACAACGGCACTCTCGCGCAGGGCAAGCCGGCATCGCACATCGCGAGCAGCAGCCGCTGCGAGGACTGTCATGCGACGAGCGCCTGGCTGCCCGCGCGATTCGAACATCAAGGGGTCACCGCAGCGTGCGCGAGCTGCCACAACGGCGTGCTGGCGTCGGGTAAGCCGGTCAGACACGTGCAGACGGAGAAGGACTGCGGCACCTGTCACGGCGTAATCACCTGGGGCGTCGCGACGTTCGACCATCTGGGAATCCACGCTGCCTGCTCGAGCTGCCACAACGGAATCACGGCCACCGGGAAGCAGCCGCAACACCCCGTCACCACACTCGACTGCGGCGCCTGCCACAACACGCTGAACTGGGCGCTCGTGTCCGCACCGCCCTCGCCGCGCCGCCCGGTCACGCCGGTGCCGCGCGGCTCGAACCTCAATAAATGATCGGTCGTGAGACGTAACAACGCCCCATCCCCGGCGCGGGCCGGTCTCGGCTTGATACTGGCGCTCGGCGGCATGGTGCAAGCCGTCCGCGCCCCCGCCGCGCCTCCCGGTCCGATGCCGATGGGGCAACTGGTGCAGCTGATCGACACCGACGAACGGGATGATCATGCCGATGTCACGGTGCAATTTGCGTGCTCGGCACGATACATCGCCAGCATGCCCGCGAACCATGGCAGCAGCGTTCGAATCACCTTGCGGCTGGGTCCAGACTGCGGCTCGCTCCTCGGGGCATTCCCGCCCGAAATGCCATTGGTTGGCGGCGGAGGCCGGCTCGTCACCAACGCCCGCGTCGAGTCGACTGTTCCCGGCGAGGTCGTCCTCGAGCTCAGCTGGGCGAGGGACCTGGATTTCGTGATGGCGCCGACCGCGAACGGCGCCGGGCTTCGGCTGCGGCTGATCGGCACCGGCCGCGCCAAGGCACCGGCCGTTTACGTCTCCGAACCCGAGGCATCTCCCGGCTACGCAGTCAATCTCGAATCTTCGCCGCAAAGCTTTGATCGTGCGGCGGTCGAAGCGGCGGCCGCGCGCCTCAAGACCCAGGCGTATGTTTCCGAGACCAACATCGGGGACGAGCATTGGTATCGGTTGCGCGCCGGCCCTTTCGCCTCGCGCGCGGAGGCGCAGCGAGTCCTCGGTATCGCCCAGACCGCCTACCCGCGTGCGTGGCTTGCGGTCAACGACGAGACCACCGATCTCAACGTGGTCGAGCGCGCAGCCGTCCAGACGGCAGAGAGTGAACCCACGGATCCCCCGCTTCCCGACGATCAACGCGCAGCGCTGCTTCGCGATGCGCGCAGCGCCCTCGAGAAGCATCAATATCCGCAGGTCATCGACCTGCTCAGCCGCTTGCTGCGTCAGCCCGAATTCCCGGCGCGCGCCGACGCGCAGGAGCTCATGGGTCTGGCGCGCGAGCGCGCCGGCCAGTTAGCCCAGGCGCAGGCCGCGTACGAGGAGTACCTCAGCCGCTATCCGGATGGCGCGGGCGCGGCGCGCGTCCGCAGCCGGCTGCAGTCGCTCGCCGCGGCCTCGATCGCGCCGAAATCCACCGGCGAATTCGGCGCCGCCCCGGCGGCGGAGCGCTGGGGCGCCGCCGGCAGCGCCGCCCTCGGCTATCAATACGGCCGGCAGCAGACCAACTCCGGGGGTGCCTCCACCAGCGCAACCGCCGTCAACGGAGCGCTGGTCTACACCGACGTGCTGGTGCGCGAGCGCGGCACCCGCTACGACTTCGCCGCGCGGGCCGATGCCGGCTACACGCAGAATCTGGTGGCATCGACGGGGGGCAGCCAGGATCGCACCACCGCGGCGTTCGTCGAGGCGACCGACCGTCAGCTGGGGCTCACGGGCCGTCTCGGACGCCAATCACTCGCCAGCCAGGGCATCGTCGGTCTGTTCGACGGAATGTTCGTCGGTTACCAGCTCAATCCGACCTTGTCCGTGAGCGGCGCGGCCGGCTATCCGGCCTACACGAGCTATTCTGCGTTCTCCACTCGGCAGCAATTCGGCACGGCCGCCGTGGAATACAGCCCGGTGCAGAGCTGGATCTTCGATGGCTACGTATTCGATCAGACCGAATCCGGCTTCACCGACCGGCGCTCCATCGGTCTGCAGACGCGATACTCGCAGCCCGGCCGCTCCGCCGTGATGCTCGCCGATTACGACGTCGCGTTCAATCAGCTCAACTCGGTCACCTTCATCGGCAACCTTGGGATCGCTCAATCCTGGATCCTAGGCCTCGACGTGGATCACCGGCGGAGCCCGCTGCTGGAGCTCGACAACGCCCTGCTGGGCCAGAGCGCGACGGATCTTAGCGCACTCGCGCACGCGTACACGCCCTCGCAGCTTCGTCGGCTCGCGCTCGACCGAACGTCGATCAGCGACACCCTGGTGCTGTCGGCGAGTCGATCGTTCGGCGAGCGCTGGCAATTCATGGCCGATGCCTCGGCGTTGCGGCTCGGCGGCACGCCCGCCTCAGCCGGAGTGGATGCAATTCCCTCGACGGGCGTCGACAAGAACGTATCGGTGCAGATCGCCGGCTCGAGTCTTCTGCAGTCAAGCGACCTGCAGATCTTCGGCGTGCGCGTCGACGACTCGCCGATCGAGCGCAGCACCACCCTCTCCTGGGATGGCCGCTTCGTCCTGACCGGCGCCTGGCGGTTCGGTCCACGATTCTCGGTCGAGCAGACCAACCAGCCTTCCCTCGGCGGCAGACAAACCATGCTGCTGCCGGAA
>Ga0182012_10000830_pt1 | contig 33827 bp, 31 predicted proteins | sample 612S2SmetaG_FD_120486 | JGI IMG/M metagenome (GOLD analysis project Ga0182012, IMG submission 120486) | Permafrost microbial communities from Stordalen Mire, Sweden - 612S2S metaG | ecosystem: Environmental > Terrestrial > Soil > Wetlands > Permafrost | place: Sweden: Stordalen | collected...
AAAGCCGGTGAGTGGTTCCGGCGGGGTCGTCTGCTCATGATCTCTCCTGTTCACGGCTATTATCGCCGTTGTCAGGCAGAAATTCCACTTATCGTCCTGTGCAGATTTCCGCGACCGGCTCTAACCTGGCCGAAGACATCGCGCTTGCCGATTTGGCGGAGATTGCCGGACTGTCTCCGCATCATTTCTGCCGCGCCTTTGCGCAGACGATAGGTATGCCGCCGTACGCCTGGCTCACCGCGCAAAGGATCGAGCGGGCCAAGGAGTTGATGGGCCAGCGCCCCGAAATGGGTCTCACCGAAATCGCGCTTTGCGTCGGCTATTCGAGCCAGGCCGCATTCGGCACGTCCTTCAGACGGGCCACAGGTCTGACGCCAGGCCGATGGCGGCGGGAGATGGCGGGGTGACCAATAAACGGATCGACAGCCATTCAGCCGAGAGCATCAGGCGCGGCAAGGTATCGTCGAAAGGTGTGCTAACCGGGCTTGGATTTGAAGCCATGATTGCGCGTTCAATGGTGCTTCCGGCAGAATGGGCGCCGCCATTTGGCATGGATTGCCCCAAGAGTTGGCAGCGTCCTCCGGTAGCGACATGGCAACGGTTACCTTGGCCCGATCGGGTCTCTTCGCGCTTTGCGCATTAGACCCACGCGCGGCGCCATGCCCAGGCAATCATAGACTTCCTCCTCTCGCTGCGTTTTTTTCAGCAATTGCACGAAAGCTCAGCAAGCCGGCGCAAACGCCCGGGGTCGGCAGCGGGTATCATCCCTGTGGTGGTCTGCCTACGCGGCTTTCGATGAGGGGCTGCCCGACGAGTTCGTCATCGATCCGCATGGACTGATCCAGAAGGCGGCCTGATCGGAAAACGCATTTCAGCTTTTGCAATGACCGAGGATATGGAGGGTGCGATATGAAGTACGACGCGGACGTATTGGTGATTGGCGCCGGTCCGGTGGGTATGACCGTCGCCAACGAACTACTGCGCCACGGCGTCAAGCCGCGCATCGTGGACAAGAGCCCCTCGATCCGGGAGGTCACGAAGGCCATGATCCTGCACGTGCGGACGCAGGAAGTCCTTGATAAGGTCGGCGTCGCCGAGCGCGCGCGGCGTGAAGCCCAGCCCTTGAAGGAAGTCGTGGTTCACGCCTATGGCAAGCATGTGGGAAGTTGGGACCTCGACGACATCGACAGTCCCTACAAGCACCCGCTAATCATTGGGCAGAATCGGACCCAGCATCTGCTGCTCGATCTCCTGCATGAGCGCGGCGCGGATGTCCAGTGGAACACGGAAGCCCTCTCCTTCGAGATGACGGCTGATGGGGTGACGACGAAACTGAAAAGCATCGACCCAGCCACGAAAGCGGAAAGCGAGCAAACGATCCGCTCACAATATATCGTCGGCGCCGAAGGTTCGAACAGCCTTGTGCGTCGCTCGCTCAATTTCACGTTCGAAGGCGAACGCTACACCGGCGAGCAGTTCATCCAGGCCGATTGCAAGATCAAGTGGGCCTTGCCGAAGAGACGCTCCTACTTGTTCCTGACGCCGGTCGGCTACATGATGGTTATCGAATTCCCCGATGACATTGTTCGCATCTTCATTTCGCTACCCGACGACAACGCCACGGGTGCCGCGGCCGCGGCATCCCAACTCGGGGCGGTAGAAGCGATGAACGAAGCACCGACGCTGGACGAAATCCGCCATCATTTCGAACAGCTGTCCGGCTTCTCCTGCGAACTCTCCGAACCGGGCTGGCTGGCGCGCTATCGCACCTCCCACCGCTACTCCAACCGTTTCTCCAGGGATCGCGCGTTTCTGGCGGGCGATGCGGGCCACGTGCATGTGCCGATTGGGGGGCAGGGCATGAACACCGGGATCCAGGATGCCTTCAATCTAGGCTGGAAGCTCGCGGGCGTTGTCAAGGGAAGCTTCAAGAACAGCATCCTCGAAAGCTATCACGCCGAGCGCCATCCCGTCGCCGAGGGACTGATCAGGGGAACCAACTTTGCCTATCAGGGCGTGCTTCATCCCAGCGAGTTGCGACAGTGGGCGACCCGGATGTTCGGCCCCTACCTGATCCGCAGCGATCGCGTGCAGAATTTCATGCGCAATACGCTGGAAGAGCTCAAGGTGTTCTATCCGGAGTCGCCGATCAATCTCGATCTCGGCGGAGCCAAGGGACCGAAGCCTGGAGAGCGCATACGCGACGCCGAAATGGTTCGTGCTTCGGACAAGGCAACGTTATCGCTTAACGAGATCACGCGGAGCACGGCGTTCACGCTGCTGCTGTTCGCGGGCACCGAGGCCAGTGGTGCTTATCCCGATATTGCGAAATTGGCGACCGAGATTGCCAACCGCTACGCCGGCACAGTCGAGCCTTATGCCGTTATCGTCGATCCCAAACTGCCGCGGGATCTCTTCAAACCCGATCGTGTGCTGATCGATACCCTGCACATCGCGCATGACGCCTACGGCGTCGCGGGACCGGCGTTTTTTCTGCTGCGGCCAGATACCTATATCGCGGCACGCGGGCCACTCTCAGCCCAGGAAAAATTATTCAGCTATCTCGGTCAACTCTTGCAATAGCGCACGCGAGGGGATCGAACAGCTTGCGCTGCTGCGCCGCTACGCGGCGGCCTCTCCCGCGAGGGGAGAGGCGGACGGAGACCGGCGCGGCGGGCTCGGGCTGACCGCCTGTTCCACTGACCCCAGGTCTGGCCTTCAGCCGTTTACGTCGAGAACGATCTTTCCCCGCCGATGCGGTGCGCCGGCGAGCATCTCGTGAGCGGTGCGCACATCGCTCAACGGCAGAAGGGTGCCCACCCGAGGGCTCAGCTGTCCACTGCACAACAATCTGGAAATGCCGTTCAGCCGTTCCGTAGTCACCTCAGCGTAGAAGAATACCGAGCGCACGTCGGGTCGCTCCAGCATGGGATCGGTGGATACGACAGAAACAAGAACGCCACCGGTTTTCATGAAGCTGTGTGAGCGCTCCCGCGTTTCTCCTCCAACCGTGTCAAGTATCAGATCAACAGGCCGCACGGCATTCTCGGAGTAGCCTGCTTGATAATTGACCACCGTCTGGCTGCCAAGAGCTTTGACGTACTCGATGTCCTTCGAGCCGACGACACCAATTACCTTCAGGCCTGCGTTCACCGCGAGCTGAACCGCGTACGCACCGACATTGCCAGCGGCTCCCAGAATCATCACGGTCTGATCGGGTTTCGCGTTCCCATACTCAAAGAGCATCTGCCAGGCGGTGACCGCAATCACGGGAGCTGATGCGCATTCCACATGGCTTAAGCGCGAAGGCCTCAGCGCCACCCTATTGGCATGGGCGACAGCGTATTGTGCGTTTGCCCCGCAAAACTGCTGGTTCGTAACACCATAGATCTCATCGCCTTTCTTGAATTCACGAACGCCCGGTCCGACCTCTTCGATCACTCCTGACAAGTCGGAGCCGAGCGTAAGCGGTGGGGGCGGACTTACTTTGCTTTTGCCTTCGCGAATGAGCGCGTCCCATGGTCCTACTCCCGAAGCGGCGACCCTGATCAGAAGTTCTCCTGCCGCCGGGGCCGGACGAGGCACGTCCTCAACGACAACGACGTCCGGTGCGCCAAAGCGATGGATCCTGGCCGCTTTCATGTTTAAGCCCCATCAATCGTGCCGAGAATCGATCCGGCCGTACCCGGTCGGACTGCTGCGCGCGCCCCGCGATTGACGGCCCGGTTGCCGTGCCGCAGAGCCCGGCGATGAATTCTCGCCGTCGCATCTGTCACAGCATGTTCCCGTGGGACGCCTGTCCATGCAATGGAGGGACGATATCAAATTTTGGCGAAGGACGAACGACTGCCGGTTTGAGCCATCGGCGTCGGCTCGTGTAGAACGAGCGTGTTACGTAAATCCGCTTGCCGATGTCGTTTCATGTTCCATGAAAATCGTTTGGTCGGCCTGCGCGTGATGACGTTGGCGCGGCTCAGCGTGTGCCGCGGAGGCCGCGTCCAAAAAGTTCCGGTTCGGGATCTTCCGGTGGGCTGATGCAGTTTCGACGGCACATTTAATTTGTGTTCGGCTGCCTCCTCATCTAGACCGCATGGCAATCCCAACGCTCGCCAGCGAGCGCGTTGCATCACTTAAGACTCCGATTGGGTTGGACGGCTTTGGATTGGGGAGGGGATATGAGATTTGCGACAGGGTTGCTCGCGGCGGTTCTGCTTTGGGCAGGGGTGGGAGTGAGCCACGCGACGGTGCGGATTGCCGATGATCGCGGCGGCCTGATCGGCACTTACGTCGACAGATATCGGAGCCTGCGCACTTCGGGCGAGACGGTTATGATCGACGGCCTGTGCGCCTCGGCCTGCACCATCGTTCTCGGCGCGGTTCCCCGCGACAGGATTTGCGTGACGTCGCGCGCCAATCTGGGTTTCCACGCGGCGTGGGATTTTGGCGCTGACGGCCGCGAGGTGACCAACCCCGCCGCGACGCAGATGCTGAATTCGACCTATCCCTACCCGGTACGGCGCTGGATCGCCGCGCGCGGCGGGCTGAAACCGCGGATGATCTTCCTGCGCGGCAGGCAGCTGATGGGCATGTACCGCCCCTGCTATCTCGATGCCCAGGCTTACTCCCCGCGCTAGGATCCGGCCCGCGCGTTCGCACGGCCCGATGGGCTTTGCCCACCCTGCCGCGCTCATTCCTCGCGCTTTGGCGGATCGACGATCACGCGCTCGATGCGGGTGATGACCGGGATCGGGCCACCGTCGGGCCCGTCATGCGCTCTATCGCCCCAAACTTTCCACCTGCGATTCTTCAGCCAATTGAGCGCGGCCCCGGCATCGGGCACGACGTGCTCGACAATGGGAGCGCGGACAATCCCGCCCTGGAAGTGGAAGACCTTTTCGCTCTCATAGCTGTAGCCGACGGCGCGATTGAACAGCGCGCGCTCGACGCGCTCATCGGCCCTCGACTTGCCGACCTTCACCGCCCGGCAAAACTTGGGATGCCTGTTCTTCCAGAGGTAGATGGTCCGCGTCGTCACGCCGAAGAATTCGCCCAGTTCGAAGTCGGTGGCCCCGAGTTCGCAGAGCTTCCTGGCCTGCGCTGCGAACTCGTCACGATAATGCGGTGGACGGCCGAGGATGGTGGCATCAGCATTGCTCATCGGGAATCACTCCGCCGTTGGGAAGTTGGTCAACTGGCCGAACTCGGCCTTGAGCGCGTCGGCATCGGCCTTGAGGCCCGCGCTCATCTGCTCGCCTGCGGCCAGCACGGCCGCGACCTCGGCGCCGTTGGCCTGGATGTCGGCGATCATGGCCTCCTTGCGGGCGCGAAGCTGCTTGAAGAGGCCGGAGAGTTCACCGGGCTTGATGCCGATAGGGCTTGATGGGGCGGGTGGCGGGGTCATGGGTTTTGCTTCCGTCATGGTCAGGTTGTTGGGCGGCAGCGACGTTGGCGCTGCCGTTGTGGTGGCGATGGCTGGCTGCCGCATGGCCGAGGCATCGCGGATCGCGCTCTCGATTTCCTGCGCGTTGGCGGTCGGATCCACCGCGGCAATCAGGCCGTTGCAGCCGAACACCTGCCGTCCGCCGATAGACTGCATGGTCAGGCCTTGGAAGCCCGGCACATCGCGAAGCTGGGCCTTCAGATCAGCAATGCTCACCGAGGTCTCCACCACGAAAAAACCCGACAAGAGCGCCGGGCGATGAACAGATATCGTGGGATCGCGGACACAAGCCGCCCGGCGGGTGAAGGGTGTACCGACCGAGGCGAAGTCAAATCTGTGTCGTGGTTCGGCGTCAACGCGAAGGTTGCGTCTGTTCACAGCTTACGCAGGCTGTGCGTAGCTCAACGAGCGGAGGCGGAAGGCGCAATCCGCCATCGTGACGAACACGGCGGATCGCGATTCGCCCTACCGACCTCCCGCCGGTCCCGTCATTAGGAGCCCTTACGACGAAGCAATTCAAACTTGTGCCTGACGAGAGACGGATTGCTTCGCTTCGCTCGCAATGACGGAGGAGGAGGCGTTGGCAGCTTCATAATGCGACCAACTGCGCCCTGCTCGACTCATATTGCGGGACCGAAAACAAAATCCAGGCGTTAGTTGGTCAGGTTCTTTCGCGGTCTAGACCAGCGTTTCCGAAGTTCTGATCATATCGGCATCCTCCCCGGTCCTCATCCCCAGGGAGCATCGCGCAAGCGATGCGTCTCGAAGGATGGCCGCAAAGGCAGTGCAAGCGGCTATCCTTCGAGACGCGAACCTTCGCCCTCCGGGCGAAGGCTCGCTCTCAGGATGAGGTCAGAGCGAGCCTCCATATGATAACCTTCAGGGAATCGCTCAACTAGATCGCGACCTGGCGGCCGATCTCGACCACCTGATCGTTGGGCAGGCTGAAGAAGTCGCTGACATGGACCGCGTTGCGCTCCATCACCGCGAACAGCTGCTCCTGCCAGGCAGGCAGGCCCTTGCCGTCCTCGCGGCCGATCACCGTCTCATGGCCGACATAGTAGGTGACGTCGTTGAGGTCGATGGTGCAGCCCAGCGACTTGCCGAAGCCAAGCAGCTCCGGAATATGCGGACGTTCCATGAAGCCGAAGCGGGCTTCGGCGCGCCAGTAGTTCGGTGCCACCTGCGCGACCGTCATGCGATTGCGCTGGGATACATACGGCACCGGCAGGATTTCCACGCGCAGCACCAGGATGTGCTCATGCAAGGCGCGGTTATGCCTGACATGCCAGATCATGACCGGCGGGGCATCACGTTCGGTGCGGGTCAGGAACACCGCGGTGCCGGGAACCCGCGGCACCTTGTTGGCGGCAATCTCCGCCATGAAATCCTTGACCGGAATCAGCGCTTCCTGCATCCGCACCGAGACCGCGGCGGCGCCGCGGTGCCAGGTCCACATCAGGCCATAGACGGCGAGTGCGAGCAGCAGCGGCACATAACCGCCCTCCAGAACCTTGGTGACGTTGGCCAGGAAGAAGGCGCTGTCGACCACAAGAAAGCAGGCCGCGACACTGCCGGCGGCGAACAGGTTCCAGTGCCAGATCTCGCGCATGGCGATGAACAGCAGCACCGAGGTCATCAGCATCGTCAGCGACACCGCGATGCCGTAGGCGGCGGCGAGGTTGTCGGATTTGCCGAAGCCGATGGTCAGGCCGACCGTCACCAGCATCAGCAGCCAGTTGACGACGCCGACATAGATCTGGCCGTAGCCTTCCGACGAGGTCTGCTTGATCGCCAGCCGCGGCAACCAGCCGAGCTGAATCGCCTGTCGCGTCATCGAGAACGCGCCGGTGATGATCGACTGGCTGGCGATGATGGTCGCGATCGTCGCCAGCACGATCAGGGGAATCAGCAGCATGCCCGGACAGAGCCGGAAGAAGATGTTGCCTTCGCTCGGCGCGCCTTCGAGCACCAGCGCGGCCTGCCCGGCATAGTTCAGGATCAGGCTCGGAAAGACCACCGCGAACCAGGCGAACTTGATCGGCCGGCTGCCGAAATGTCCCATATCGGCATAGAGTGCTTCCGCGCCGGTGACGCACAGGAAGACCGCGCCCAGCACCAGAAAGCCGGTGAAGCCGTTCGAGAACAGATAGCTCAGGCCGTAGACCGGATTGAGCGCGGCGAACACCGACGGGTGCCGGACGATGCCGAAAATGCCCATCGCGGCCATCGAAAGAAACCAGACCAGCATGATCGGTCCGAACCATTGGCCGATGGTGGCTGTGCCCCGCGACTGGATGGCAAACAGCGCGATCAGGATCGCGACCGCGACTGCGACCACATAGGGCTGCACGGCCGATGTGACCATCTCCAGCCCCTCCAACGCCGACAACACCGAGATCGCCGGCGTGATGGCGCCATCGCCATAGATCAGCGCCGCCCCGAACAGGCCGAAGGCCACGATGGTCGGCCGCTGATGCTTCTTGACGCCGAGCAGCGCCATCAGGGCGAGAATGCCGCCCTCGCCGTCATTGTCGACCCGCATCGCGAAAGAGACATATTTGACCGTGGTGATGAGGAAGAGCGTCCACAGCACGAGCGACAGCGCGCCGAGCACGGTGGCGGCGCTCGGCGAGGCTTCGGTTGCGCCAAGGATGGTCTTGAAGGTGTAAAGCGGGCTGGTGCCGATATCGCCGAACACGATGCCCAGCGCCGACAGGCCGAGCACAGGCAATGCCCCCTGCGGCGGTTGCCGCGCATCGCCGGCCGGCAGGGTGGGATCTTCGCTCGGGGTGGCATCCATTTTGAAAAACCGGTACTCGGCCGACAGGCGGCGGGGGTAAGGACTTGCAGGCAATCCCAGGATTGGCATCGGGCGCCGAATGGCCGCCCGCCGAGGCGATTCATCGCCGTTGTGTTACAATTTATCGACGTACATTGCGACAGCCGAACGACCGAAGGCCCTATCCAGTTCCGCATGGGCCGCCAAGGCCGGCGGGTTCCAGCGCACCGACCTCCAAGCCTTTGGGTTGCCCGTCCGCGGTGGCGATCAAGTACTCGGGCACCAGCAGCAGGGCCGGCAGGATCAGGGCATAGACGGTGGTGATGGCGAGGACGCAGACCGTGAAGCCGCCGTAGCGATCGTAGAGATCGGTGCCGAGCACATCGGCAAAACGCGAGACCACGAAATAAAGGCTGCCGGACATCATCAGCATGGTGCCCTGCAAGCCCCGCGGGCAGGAGCGGATGATCAGATCCATATAGGCGCCGGTGGCGACTCCGCCCATCAGCCCGATCGGTACCGCGGCGATCAGGGCCTCTCGCACGGTCGTGATGAAGAGCAGAGGTACCATCTGGGGAATGGCAGCGACCGTTCCCCACCACAGCAGCGCTTTCAGCGCAAAGCGGCGGCAGAGCAGGCCATAGAGAATGAAGGTCGGAATGAAGGAGGCGGCATAGATCGCATTCCACTGCCCCCATTGGGCGTCGCTCGCATGCAGGGTGTTTTGCAGATGATATTGCAGCGGCGTGGCCGAGCCGGGCGCGAAGTTCCACAACAGCCAGATCAGCAGCGCCGGATAGATCGGCCAATGGCCGATCAGCCGCTTCAGGTCCCGGACCGGATGCAGTTCGGCTGGGGTTTCGACCCGGACATTGTCGAACACAGCGGCAGGCTTCCAAAGCGCATAAAGCGCCACCGCGGTCATCATGGCGGCGCCCACGAGAAACAGGATGCGCACCGCCTGATCCGGGCTTTTGCCTTCGAGCTGACCGCTGAGCGAGCCACCGAGCAGCAACGCCAGGAAGGTCGGAATCGACAGGAACACGTTCCACGCGGCACTGATCTGTCCGGTCATGGCATGCTGCTGCCCGATCACCGAGGTCAGTCCGTTTTGCGCGCTGGCGACGAACAGAAAGGAGGTCGTGATCACGATGACCGCCGCCAGCAACGTGAGATAGCCCATCGGCATCAAGGCGCAGAGCAGGTAGAGTACGGCGCTGATGCCGCCGAACATCAGCATGAAGCCGCGATCCCCGAGGCCCAGCGGATTCCAGATGTCGCGGATGAATCCGAACACGAACGACAGATAAAGCGGCACCGCCGCGATGAGCCGGAAATGGGCGACCTCGGGCGCCGTCAGATGCAGCCGGTTCTTGAGAAAGAAACTGACGGGAATATCGATCAGGCCGCCCGAGGGCGCGCCGAATGCCAGCAGAATGATCAGGATGCCGAGATAGAGGAAAATGCGCCGGCGTACCGCGGGCGATAGATCGATCGCGGTGGTGGCCACGTCAGCTGCGGAACGGTCAAACGCCATGGCGCGCGATCGGTTTTCCTGGAAACGGCAATCAAGTAACGTAGCCGCGCCGAGAGGGATTAGATAGTTACCTCAGCGCCCAGCTCCGCGGGGGAGCGCGCTAGTGTTCTGACTCTAACAATTGTTTCCGTCATTCCGGGGCCCGAGCGCAGCTCGGGAGCCCGGAATCCATAACCACGATTGGGGGTTATGGATTCCGGGCTCGCGCAAGGGCGCGCCCCGGAATGACGCCGATAAGAGACGAAGCGTGAGAACCAGAACACTAGAATCCTTCGCCGCCGCGTTCCAACGGGCTATTCGGCCAGCAAATTGCCCTCATGGATCGAGCAGCTCTGCCCGGAGGCGGTCTCGGAGTCGATATGATACATCACGCCGTTGAGGCCCTTGCGCCGCAACCCGCCGCCTTCTCGCCCGAAGGTGACGTCAACGCTACAGCTGGAGAAACCGCCATCGAAGCTCACCACGTATCTCACCGCGCCTTGCGCCCACGCAATAACGCCAACGAGCTTGCCTCCCTGGAAACTCAAGCCTCTGGCTTCGCCACCCTTGTTTTGTGTGGCGTCGGGTGCGTTATCGCTCTGCTTCGCCATCCGGCCGCGCCATCGGCTGGCGCGTTCAAACAGTCGGCCGGCGCTTGACACATAAATCAGGCGACTTGAATTGATGCTGACATTTCTGGATTGCCCGGTGTCGTCGTGCTCGGCAACGCTCGACGTCCAACTGAGCTGAATCGTCCTGTTGCGAAGCTGCAGCGGGGCGTCGGCCAATGCCGGTAAGGTCTGCGCGGCAATGACCGCGGCGAACACGAAGGTTCCTGATAGGATCGGCCTCGAACCCGGCTCGAACATGCGATACGCCCCCTGTCGGCAAATTCAATATCGAAACAAAATCGTTCATCATTGCGGCTGCATTGCGCACCCGATCGACATCATGCCTGGTGGTGACATGAGCGCCGGTATCGACTTGCTTCCGTCCTTCGGCCGCCAAGTCTCACACCAGGCCCAATTCCACCGGCTTCACGCCGGCAAAGATCCGCTGCAGGCTTGCTGTGTCAAGCCCGTACATGCGCTGGAACAGGCCGCCGAACAGCGCGCGATAGTCGGTCAGAACGGGATAGTCGCGATCCTGGAATAGGTGGGCCTGGTCGACCTTGATCTGTTCACCGACGATGCGGCCGCCATTGATGCCGCCGCCCATCACCCAGTAGACGCTGCCGTGACCGTGATCGGTGCCGTGGTTACCGTTCTCGCGGAAGGTGCGGCCGAATTCGGAGATCACCACCACCACCGTATCGCGCCATCCCGATGGTCCGATCTCCTCGGAAAAGCCGGCAAGCGCCCGGCCGAGTTCGCCGAGTCGGTCGGCCAGATAGCCGGTGGCCGCGCCCTGGTTGACATGGGTATCCCAGCCGCCGACATCGACAAAGCCGAGGTTGAACTGCTCGCGCATCAGCCGGCCGATTCGTCGCGCCGATAGTTCAAAGCCGCGCGGCGACACCGCGCCGCGATTGGCCGCGGTCATCTCCTCGGAGATCGAGCGGTAGACGTCGTCACGGATCTTGAAGCCTTCCGACACGGAAGCCGAAAGATCGCTCTGCGCATACATGCTCCGGATCAATTGCGCCTGGCGATCGTCGACGCCGGGCTTGCCGACGCTGTTCAGCCCGATGTTCGGCATCTGCGACTTGCCGCGAAAGATCAGCGGCAGCTGATCGGTGAAGGCGATCGGCTTGGCGCGCGCGAGCTCGGCGGCGAGCCGGCTCATGAAGCCCGAGCGGTAATCGCGCGAGCCGCCGACGGCTTGTCCGAGCTCGATGGTGTCCTGGGTCTCGAAGTGGCTGCGGGTCAGGTCATCGGAGGTGCCAACAAAGGGGACGAAGGCCATTTCCCGCTTCGCCCATAAGGGGGCGACGCTGTCGCGCAGAGCGGGGTGCAGCCCCCACTCCGCATCGAGCGGCAGCGCCGAATTGGGATTGCCGGCGTCGGGCCTGGCGATGCCGAGCGTCGGCCGCGAGTTGTGATAGAAGTCGCTCGCCACCGGCACCACCACATTGGCGGCATCATAGGCGCCGCGCAAAAATACCACCAATAGCCGCGCATCGGTGGAAGGCGCCGCCCAGACGCGGCCGGCCACCGTCAGTGGAACGGCGGCGGCAAAAGCCTTGATCAGGTCACGTCGGTTCATGCTGCGATCCCTTTTCTCCAACCATCGTTTCCGTAGGGTGGGCGAAGCCCTTGGGCCGCGCGAATGCGCGGGGCCGATGGCGTGCCCACCATCTCTCCGCATCCAATGCAGGGTGGGCACGGCGCGAAGGGCGCCTTTGCCCACCCTGCCCGCTTTGTGACAACGACCACGGCTGCTCTCAGCGCATGAATTCGGGCGACGACAGAAACAGCGTGTTCCAGTCCTGCGGCGAGATCGCTGCATCGAGCGCGGCCAGCGTGGTGGGGCTCAAGGTCTGTCGCAGGCCGTTGAAGTAAAGCGCGTTCGCAAGCCACGGGAAGGCCGGCTGATCGACTGAACCCGGCGCTTCCGGCTTGAACAGGCCGGACGAGGAAGATCCGATCTGGCGGGCGATCTCGAACCGCACCATCATCTGGCCGGGGCCGTTCCAGGACGCCGAAATCAGCGAATAGCCATCCGGCGTGTCATGATTGAACAGCCCTTCGCCGAGCCGGTTGAGCCAGTTCTGGATCGGCTGGGTGTTCAGGATCACCTTGTCGTCGTAGGCCAGGCGCACCGCCGACAGCACGTATTGCATCGGGTCCTTGAACTTGGCCCCTAGCTTCAGCGACGCGGCGAACTCCGGCGCATGGACCATGGTGGCGAGCACGGCGGCGATATCGCCGTCGGTGCTCTTGAAGGTCTGTGCCATCTGCTTGACCAGCGCCTCCGGCGGATTGTCGGCGACGAAATAGGTCGCGATCTGCCGCGCCAGATGGGAAGCTGTCGCGGGATGATGCACCAGGAGGTCGATCGCCTCGTCGACCTCGGGCAGCCCGCGCCCCCGGATAACGTGGCCCAGGAAGGTCTTGTCGCCATAGTCATGCCGGGCCGGATTGAATTCGAACGCGCCCTCGCGCACCAGCTGCGTTTGCAGCTCCGGCTTGAGCTTGGGATCTTCCGGTTTGAGATCGATGCCGACGCCGGTCAAGATGCGCGCCAGGGCCTCGACATCGCCTTGCGTATAGCCCGAGCCGACCCCCATGGTGTGCAGCTCCATGATCTCGCGGGCGTAGTTTTCGTTGATGTGGCCGGCCGCATTGTCGGCATTGTCGAGATAGCGCAGCATCGCTGGATGCGTGAGCGTGGCCATCAGGAGATCGTGGAACCTGCCGAGCGCGAACGGGCGGATCGCGCGGTCTTCATAGTCGCCGACCAGGATACGGAGATTGGCCTTGGACTGTACCACGTTGAAATGGTTGAACCAGAACCAGGTCATACGCTCGCGCAGCTGGTCGGGCGCATAAAGCGCGCGCAGGATGCTGCGCGCCGCCGCCTGCTTGCCCCGCTCGCCCATGGCCTGCTGAAAGGCCTGCTGCGCCGATTTCTTCGCGTCGGGATCGGCGATCTGGTTGGCGGCGCGCGCCTGCGCATCGAACGCGTTGGCGATGTCGAATGCAAAGGCGTGGACGTCTGGCATCGCCTCGATCGCGCTCCGAACGTTTGGCGGCAACGCCTCCTGGGCCGACGAATGCAGCTGTTCGGCGAGCCAACGATCGGTACCAATCGCCTGCAGATGCGCCGCGCTCGATGCGTTGATCCCCCAGCTCAGCCGGTCGAGCAGCGCCATGTCGCGGGAACCGAGCTCGGCGGCGCTCGAAGCTTTGAGGCCGAACATGGCGACGACCGTGATCCAGGCAACGCACCCAAGCGCCGCCGCCCCGCTATGGCGGGATGGTTTGCGAAGACTTGCTTTCACAATCGGTATTATCATCTCGCTCATTTCGCCAGTGTAACGCCTTGTGACCAGTCAGCGCATCAGATGCTTAATCTCGATGCGATCCTGCGCCGTCACCGGCGCGCATTGTGACAGGCACGGCCTGAATGGCTTCTGAACGAAAAGCATGGAATCATGGCGGAACCGGTATTGCCTTCTCAGGCGCAGACCGTTGAAGCGGAACAAAACCAGCCGGCGAGATCTTATCAGGGATGACAGACCCGATCGAAGACATTCTGGCGCCGGCCGTGGTCGAACGGGCCATGAGCATCTACGAGAGCTTCAGCGAGCTCCGGCACACCGATATCGTGCAGGCCCGCAGAGCGCTTACCCGGCATGTCTTCGGGTTGATCTGTACCGGAGAAACCTCAGGCCACACCCTGACCGTTGCCGGACTGACCTACCTGAAACAGCGTGAACGCGAGCGTCGGGTGGACAGACGCCGCCCGGCCCGCCGATGAAGATACGCAAGCATTCGGAGAGCCATCTGGTGGAACTGGACGACGGCTCGACGTGGAGAATATTTCCCGGCGATCTCGACATGACACTGAACTGGCAGCCCGACACCGAACTTAAGCTGGAGCGCATCGCTGATGATGCAAGTTCTCACGCACTCGTCAACCAGAGCGACAACAGCCGCGTCCGGGTGCTGCCGCTGCAGGAAAATTGGTCGCTCAAGGATGTTAAGGACATGTTACGGGACGGCTGAGCCATGCCATGCCCGTGACCCCATGCTGTGGAGCAGACATTGAAAAAGCCGAGATTGGAATTGATCGACGAACCCCAACCACGAAATATCCAGCGCGCGGACATCGCTCCCGCCAATGGCTATGCGATGGTGGTTGATGGACACTTCAAGAGGCAGTTCGTCGATGCCAACGCCGCCCAAAAAGCCTGCGTGGAGCTTCTGGGCAAGTACCCCATGCTGCGCGTTGAAATTTACGACGCCTCAGCCAAGGCTCGAAGCCTGGTAAGCAGCAATGCCTGATGAAGGTGCCGATGCCTCTGTAGTCATACTTATTCTCGCAGGCGCGGCGTCAACGTCGCATTAAATATCTGGGTCCAATCATCAATGTAGACTGAGGCCCATGACAATTGCAGGCCTGGAGCCCGCAGAACGACGTCGCCGCGCCCGGCGGTTCGCCGAGGACCCGGCAATTGCTGCCGGGCGCGGCGCCTTAAGGATGGCCCCGAGTATTTGATTAATAACGCATTTTTCGCTGGCCCGGAGTTTGCTTTGATTCCCGCGAGGTCAATGGAGACTGATCATGTCGCGCCATCATATGCTGCCGCCGATCATCTATACGCCGCCGCCGAAGCCGAAAAAGATCGAGCCTCGAAAGAGCCGTATCCAGCTGCGATCCGCTGGAAAGATCAGCGATGCGGCCGATGTCGATGAAGCCGAAGCCGCCGGCGAGCTTGGCGCGCCGGCGCCGCTTTCGAACAAGCCTGGCTTGCAGGCGCAGCTGCCCATCGAAGGCGCCGAACGCAAGCCGCCATCGCCCTACGGACATTTGAGCGAAAGCACCGTGAAGGCCCTGCTGTTGACGCAGGAAATCGCGAAATAGGCCTTCGGTTCGAACCTTTGTGTGGACAGGCCGCAAAGCAACGCTCGGGATGTCACGATCTGATGGAAGGCTAAGACTGTTGCGCGCCATGATCGGTGCAAGAATGAGCGGGCATGGGCAGCCGGTAAATCAAGCAGATTGGATTTTGCGCCTTGCGCGGGATAGGATGAGCGCGCCATCGGCAGCCGTGGGGATCGACGCGTGACAACTGCCACTGCCACTTCCTTTCGACCGCCGGCGCCCACCCCCCGCGAGAAGCCGCTCGGCCTGTTGGCCCGCGTCGCCACGCTGCGCCGCAATCCCATCGAGATCTGGACCAGGGCGCATTACGAGCGCCCGGTCCTGGTGGGTCGGACCGTGTTCGGCAGGCGCGCCGTGGTCAGCGACCCCGCAGGCGTGCGCCGCGTATTCCTCGACAATGCCGCCAACTATCGCAAGGACGATCTTCAGCTGCGGGTGCTGCGGCCGGCGCTGGGCAACGGGCTGTTGACCGCCGATGGCGAGGAATGGCGAGCGCAGCGCCGCTCGCTCGCGCCTTTGTTTACTCCGCGTCAGGTCGCGGCTTTCGCGCAGGCCATGGCGGAAGCCACGCGCCAGGGCGTCGATTGGCTGCGACAGCGCGACCATCGGCGGGTCGACCTCTCCAGCGAGATGGCGCGGCTGACGCTGGAAATTCTCGAACACACGCTGTTTTCATCGGGCCTCGGCCGCGACGCCAGCGAGTTCCAGCAGGCGGTGACGCACTATTTCGACACGGTCGCCGACGTCAGCCTGTTCGACCTCATGGGCATCACGTCCTTTCTGCCGCGACGCGCGCAACGCAAGGGCCGCGCCGTCATCGAATGGTTCGGCCGGGCCGTCGAGGACATCATCGGCGCGCGCCGCGAACTGATTGCCGCCGGCGCCACCGCTCCGCGCGATATTCTGACGCTGCTGCTGGAGGCGCAGGATCCCGAGACCGGCCGCGGCATGCCGGAGCAGGATCTGCGCGCCAACATCGTTACCTTCATCGGCGCCGGCCACGAGACCACGGCGAACGCGCTGACCTGGACGCTGTATCTGCTGTCGCAGTCGCCGCCGTGGCGCGATCGCGTCGAAGCCGAGGCGGAAGCGCAGCTCGATGCCGGGGCGATGGACACCTTGATCGAACGCATGCCGGTGACGAAAGCCGTGCTGGAGGAGTCACTGCGGCTCTATCCGCCGGCGGCGATCCTGACACGCACCGCGATCGCGGCCGACGAGATCGGCGGCAAACTCATCAAGCCCGGCACGCTGGTGACGGTTTCGCCATTCCTGCTGCATCGCCACCGCACGCTGTGGGAGCATCCAGACGAGTTCGACCCCAACCGCTTTATCGGCGCCAACCGCGACCGCATCGACCGCTTCGCCTACATTCCCTTCGGCACCGGTCCGCGCGTCTGCATCGGCATGGGATTTGCGATGCAGGAAGCCATCATCGTGCTGGCGCATCTCGTGCGCGCTTTCCGCTTCGAGCTTGTCGCGGGCCATGTGGTACGGCCTGTGCAGCGGATCACCCTGCGTCCGCAGGGCGGCATGCCCATGATCGTACGGGTCAGGTGAAGGGCCAACCAGCCCATCCAGCAGATGATGATGGTTCGAGACGCGTCGCTGCGCGCCGCTCCTCACCATGAGGCGGCGGTGCATGTTTCACCGGCGCCTCACGAGAATGGAGCCTTGTTGCTGCGGTCTCCGGCCCTCATCCTGAGGAGCGCGCGAGCATCGCGCGCGTCTCGAAGGATGGCAGCGGATGATGATGGTTCGAGACGCGTGCTCCTGGAGCCACTACTCCGCCAACTCCGAATAGGGCGTGGCCGGCACCTGGGATTCGATCGCCTTTTCCTCCGCTATGAATTTTGGCTTGCGCAGCCAGACATAGACCTGGGCTGCGATCAGCACGACACAGATCAGGAGGAAGAACGCGCTGATCGGCCGGTCGATGAAGGTCATGAGATCGCCGCGCGAGATCAAAAGGCTGCGCCGGAAATTTTCCTCGAAGCGCGGTCCCAGCACGAAGCCGAGCAGCACCGGCGCCGGATGGAAATCCAGCCGCAGCAGGATGTAGCCGAAAACGCCGATCACCAGGGTCTCGCCGACCTGGAACATGTCGTTGTTGGCGGCATAGACCCCGATGCAGACGAAGAACATCGCGCTCGGATAGAGATAGCGATAGGGAATGCTCAGAAGCTTCACCCACAGCCCGATCATCGGCACGTTGAGGATGACCAGGAGAATGTTGCCGATCCAGAAGCTCGCGATCAGCCCCCAGAAGATGTCGGCATGCTGGCTGATCAGCTGCGGTCCGGGCACGATGCCGTGAATGATCAGCGCACCCAGCAGCAGCGCCATCACGGTGTCGCCGGGAATGCCCAGCGACATGGTCGGAATGAAATCGCCCTGCACCGAGGAATGCGTCGAGGCCTCCGGGCAGGCGACACCCTCGATCGCGCCCCGGCCGAAGCGCTCCGGCGTCCTCGAGATTCGCTTCTCGGTGGCATAGGACACGAATGACGCGATCGTCGGCCCGGTGCCCGGAATCAGCGCGCACAGGCTGCCGAGCAGCGTGCCACGGATCATCGGCCAGAAGGCCAGCTTGAGATCGGCCTTGGAGGGAAACATGTCGGAGATGCCCACCTTGGCATAGCGCATGTCGACCTCTTCGGTATTGTTGATGCTGTTCATGAACTCGGCGATGCCGAACATGCCGAGCGCCAGCGCAATGATCTCGACTCCGTCGAATAATTCGGTGATGCCGAAGGTGAAACGCGGTTGTCCGGTCTCGATGTCGGAACCGACAATGCCGACCAAAAGGCCGAGAACGGTCATGGCGATGCCCTTGAGCGGCGATCCCTTGGCCAAGGTCGAGCCCGCGAGCAGTCCGACCAGCATCAGCGAACAGACTTCGGCCGGCCCGAATTCAAGCGCCATCTTGACCAGGAATGGCGCCAGGAAAATCATTTCGGTGATGCCGAAGGAAGCGCCGACGAAGGCGGCGATAATGGTGATGCCGAGCGCGGTGCCCCCCTTGCCCTGCTTGGTCAGGGGAAAGCCGTCGAGGCAGGTTACGGCGTGCGGCGGATGGCAGGGCAGATTGAGCAGGATCGAGCAGATCGCGCCGCCGTACTGGGCGCCATAATAGACGCCAGACAGCATCAGGATCGCAGGCACCGGCGGCATTCCAAAGGTCAGCGGCAAAAGGATCGAGATGGTCGCCACCGGCCCCATGCCCGGCAGCACGCCGACCAGGTTGCCCACCAGGACGCCGAGGAAGCAATACATCAGATTGTGCGGCTCGAGCGCGACGCCGAAGCCGTACCAGAGGTCGGTGATGGCCGTTGAGATCACAGGTTGACCCCGCGCAGCAGGGGAAAGGGAATGTTGAGCAGGTAATGGAACAGCAGCACGCCGAACACCGTGATGCCCGCCGCCAGGATAGCCGACGATTTGGCGGTGGCGGTCTTGTCACCCAGGGCGCAGACAAAGACGCAGGCAAACACCGCCGGGATCATGCCGCCATACTGGCCGAGGATGATGAACAGGACCGGACCCCCGATGATGCAGAGCCAGCCGAACCATTGCGGATGATCCGGCAGGAATTTCTTGTCGTCGGGTTCGGTCGACAGCAGCGCGGTTCCCGCGATCAGGAGACCGAGCAGCGCCAGCACGACACCGAGCACGACCGGCATGAATCCGGGCCCCATCCTGGCGAGGCTGCCGAACTTGTAGCCGCTACCGGTGACCGCGGCACCGACGCCGAGCAACAGCATCAGGGCGCCCGCATAATAATCGCGCTTCGGCGTGAACTTCCCCTGCAATGATGTCCTCCAAAGACGGTTTTCTGAGAACGGTTTTTGAACGCAAACCCTACCTGCCGCCGCCGGGCCTGTCGATATGCTCAAAGCGCACCAGAGCAGCGCCAGACCCGCCGCGGGGTGTAGGTCGGCACCCAGGCTGCCGTCATGGCCGCGCGCCAAAGCAGAAGTCAGGGAAAAGCCGCACCCGCCAGCGCATTTTGACAGCAGCGCAGAAAGCCCGCGGCGGCCCGCGGGACACCAAGTGAGGCCCCTGAAGGGCCTGTGTCAGCGCCATCACTAATCCGGGAGCGCAGCCTACGCGTCCCCGACGGATGTGACAGAGCAGCCAATATTCTACTGCTGGATGTTCTTTTGGCCCACGCTCGCGCGCTTCCAATCAGTTCGCGGGATTATTTGCCGCGACTTGCGCCGGCGCCGGGGAATGGTTCAACGCCGCAGAAACATGCGATGCGATCAGGAACGCCACCACGACGGCGGGCAGGCTGATCAGCCTGAGAACTTGATCCAACGAAAGCATCGCTATTTTCCTCCAAGTCGACATCCATCGCGTTGACGTCACAATGGCTCTAAATTCCGGCCCGTCACCCGCGGAAGAAGCGCCACGACTAGCGCATGCAATTTCGCTAAAGTTGCCTCCCCGGACCTGTATGTCGTGTTAACTTTCTGGCCGGTACAAATACGGTTGGCGCGCGCAAATATTAGGCAAGCGTCAACCATTCATGCTGCCAGGGTGTCGGCGCCATCGTTTCGGGCTCTCTAATCCCTAGGCGGAGACCAAGTACGCCACGGCCCATTGCGGCTCAGACCCGATCCACGACCGCTATCGCAAAGCCATCCCAGCCCTTGCTTCCGACAGTCTGGATCGCGGTCGCGGTCAGACGCGGCTCGCTCGCCATCATGTCGAAAAAGCGGCGAACACCTTGAACGCGGGGATCGCGGCTCGCCGGATTGACGACTGCTCCCTCTCGCACGACGTTGTCGCCGATGATGACGGTACCAGGCCGCGCCAGCCGCAGTGCCCAGGCCAGATAGTCCGGGTTGCTGGGTTTGTCGGCGTCGATGAAGATCAGATCGAAAGGTCCGCGACTTTCGCTGTCGATGCGTTGAAGCGTTTGCAGCGCCGGCCCAACACGCAGATCGACTCGCGCTGCCAAGCCTGCGCGCTCCAGATTCAGGCGCGCCACCGCTGCGTGCTCAGGTACCACCTCGAGTGTCACCACCACGCCATCCGCCGGTAGAGCGCGGGCGAGCCAAATCGTAGAGTAACCGCCAAGCGTACCGATCTCAAGCACGCGGCGCGCGCCGACCATTCGAGCGAACAGGTATAGAAGCTTTCCCTGTGCCGGAGAGACGTCGGCCGGCGGGAGACCGGCAGCTGCATTGGCATCGAGCACGGCGTCGAGGATGGGGTCAGCCGGCAGGAGCCGCTGAACAATGTAACTATCGACTTCGCTCCAGCGGTCCTGGGACATCGCGGCCAATCTCCTCGTTCACGTCGTTGACAGTCATAATGGTTCGCCAGCTGATTCCGTAAAACCCGTTGGCTCCATGGAATCGATTCACACGCTATGCTTTTGCAATTTGGTTGCGCGGTCAATCCGCCCGCGATGAAAGCAAATGGATCATTCGCGACCCTGGCGGACCAGCCGAGTGACGCCCTCGCCGTCCTCGACGTACGCCTCTGGCGCCGCTCGTTGCCGCCTGTCCCATTTTGTCCTAACGTCCAAACCAACGGATGCAAACAGGGAGGACCGACCGATGCACATCGTTGCCTTGGGCCCGGGATTTGGAGCCGAGCTACGCGGGGTCAGTCTTGCCGATGCCGTTGCGGACGATGCCGCCTACGCGGCGGTGCGCGCGGCCTTCGAGGAACATTCCGTTCTGGTGTTCCGCGACCAGGAGGTGAGCGATGAGCTGCAGCTGGCCTTTTCCCGTCGCTTCGGCCCGCCGGAAGTGACAAAGGTCGGCTCGCAGGGCACCGGCTCGCATTTCGTCATTCTCTCCACCATCGGCCCCGACGGCCAGGTGGTGCCGGCCGACCATCGGCTGTCGCTGCGTAACAAGGCCAACCAGCTCTGGCATACCGACTCCTCGTTCAAGGCGGTGCCGGCGCTGACCTCGATCCTGTCGGCGCGTATCATCCCACCGCGCGGCGGCGAGACCCAATTCGTCTCGACCCGGCTGGCGCTGGCGCGGCTCGACGCGGCGATGCGCGCGCGGCTTGAAAATTCCTTCGCCTGGCATGACTACGCGCATTCGCGCGGCCAGATCGCCCCCGATCTCGCCAGCCCCGAGGAGCGCGCGGCGCTGCCGCCGCAATGCTGGCGCATGGTCTGGACCAATCCGGTGAACGGCCGCGGCGCGCTCTATCTTGCCTCGCATGCCTATGCGGTCGAAGGCATGGACATGGCGCCGGGAAGAGCGCTGATCGACGAATTGATGCAGGCCGCGACTGCGCCTGGCACGAGCTACCTGCATCACTGGCGCAAGGGCGACGTCGTGATGTGGGACAACCGCGCCACCCTGCATCGCGGCCGGCCGTGGCCGGCGCATGAGCCAAGGCTGATGGTCCGCACCACGATTTCCGCCACCGCGGCCGATGGCGTCGAGCACATGCGCAGGCCGTCGTCGCAGGCGGCGGAATGAATCCGCGCGGTTTTTGGAGGATTCCGGCCCGATGCGGGCCTGCCACCACATGAAGTAAAGCAAGGGACTTGCCATGGCGACGATAGCAAAGGTTAAAAGCGTCGAACTCAGGGCTTGCGATGCGGGCTGGCGCAATTACCACTTCGTCAAGCTTACGACGGAGGACGGCGTCGTCGGCTGGAGCGAATTCGACGAAGGCTTTGGCTCGCCCGGCGTGGGCGCGGCGATCGAGCGGCTGTCGGCGCGTGTGATCGGGCAGAATGCCTTGGCCCATGAGCGGATCTATGCCGAGCTGTTCGCCGCAACGCGTCCCGCTTCCGGCGGCGTGGTGGCGCAGGCGCTCGGCGCGATCGAAAATGCTCTGCTCGACGCCAAGGCCAAACTCTTGGGGGTGCCGGTTTACGAACTGCTGGGCGGCAAGATCCGCGACCGTATCCGGGTCTACTGGTCGCATTGCGCCACCTGGCGCATCAACCATCCCGCCTGGTACAAGCCCGCGATCACAGATCTCGACGGCGTCAAGGCAATAGGGCGCGAAGTCCGCGACAAGAACTTCACCGCGCTGAAGACCAACATTTTCACTTACGAGGAAGGCAGACCTAAGGGCTGGCGGCCCGGATTCGGCTCGCCCTTCCGGCCCGAGATCAATGTCGACCGCCAGGTGCTGCGCGATCTGCGTATGCATTTGGAGGCGATCCGCGACGGCGCCGGGCCCGACATCGACATCCTGCTCGACCTCAACTTCAATGCCAAGACCGAAGGCTACCTGAAGATCCTGCGCGCCATCGCCGACCTCGACATGTTCTGGATCGAAATCGACAGTTTCAGCCCGGAGGCGCTCGGCTATATCCGGCGGCAAAGCCCGCACCCGATATCCTCCTGCGAGACGCTGCTCTCGTTGCGCGAATTCCTGCCCTATTTCCGCGAGCAGGCGGTCGACGTCGCCATCATCGACACGCCCTGGAATGGTGTCTGGCAGTCGATGAAAATAGCAGCCTCGGCCGAAGCCCACGAAGTCAACGTCGCGCCGCACAATTTCTACGGCCATCTCTGCACCATGATGAACGCCCATTTCAGCGCCGCGGTGCCTAACCTGCGCATCATGGAGACCGATATCGATCGGCTGGCCTGGGACCACGAGCTGTTCACCCATCTGCCTGAATTCGAGGACGGCTATCTGGTGATGCCCGACCGGCCCGGCTGGGGCACCGAGCCCAACGAAGAAGGCCTGCTCTCCCATCCGCCAAAGGGCGTCGGTGGCCTTTTGAATTATGGCCGCAAGTAGCGGATCGATTCAATCGTGGGGCCGGGCGCAAGGCCGCCTTCGCCCACCTTCCACCGGCTCAATTCGCCCTTTGCACCGCGGCCGATGAACGGGCCGCGGGGGTTGCGAGCCCCGTCAAGAGAAGTCCCGCGTCGATCGCCACCGCGACGAGGCCGGATATCAATAGCAGCGCGCCATAGAACAGCACGCCGCCGATGATTCGCTTCTGGTCGAAGGCCCGGTCATCAGACATCAGCTTCGACTCGTTCCCGGCTGAAAGCTCGTCAGCCGGAACCGCGCTCCGCTCCCCGCGACGCCGGGGACGACCCTGCAACGACACCACGTCGGCGTTGAGCCGGCTTGCAAACACTTCCGCATAGTCCTGGACATATCTCATAGCTGCCCCCAACAGAATCACGGCATCACAGTCATCAGCGCAAAATCGGCTGGCGGGGTTCCGCAGCACTTGGCTACCCAGATCACAGCGATCAACAGCAGGATCGCAAACGCCAAATAGCCGAGCGATGGCGTCGTGTCGTAATAGCCGACGTCGTCTTCGGCGCTCTCGATCCGAGACTGATGCGCGATGGACATGGCCCGATCTCCAAAGTTGTAGCGAGGGTTTCGCGCCCGCCTGACATTACGATCGAGTGCCGCCCAGGACTGTGAGTTGATTCACACCGGCCAAAATAAAGCGGTGAACGCACGAGACCACGCCATCGGCAAATGCCGGATGCCCGCCTCCGAAACGACAGCCTTCCCCCACCGAATGAGAGCTCGCTCTTGAGAGAGGAGGTCAGAGTCGGGAAAAGACGGGTTTGGTGAATTTGATCTACTAAGGCGTGAGTGGATTGGCCGGCTGGGCAGGTTTCGGCCCGGGCGCCGCAGGTTCGAGCTGCAGCTTGGGCGCGGTCGGCGTCACCGTCGCACCGGCGGCGCGCGCGGACTCCCCGGTGGTTCGGTGGACGGCGACATCGGCGGTTTGAATCCTGGGACGGCTCCACGGACCGTGATCGATGACCAGCAAGGCAACCACGCTGATGATGGCGACCGCCAGCGCGACCACGACCGGGATGCGCCGGGAATGCCGTTCGACGTTTGAAGGATGCATCGTCATCTGGACAGGCCCGTGTGGATACTATCCGAAGACAAAGCGCCGACGACGACGAAGTTCCGGATCCCGCCGCTGCATCCCGCAACGAACTGCCCGTCGGGCATTGGATCGGAGGAACGATCCGCGGTGCCCCTGGTTGATCTCCTTCAACGAAGGAGCACCAACGATGGCAATCGACTCACGAGAAACCGGTTCCCTGATCGGCAGCGACAAGGTGGAAGGCACCGCCGTCTATGGCGCCAATGATACGAAGATCGGATCGATTGAGCGTGTCATGATCGACAAAGTCAGCGGCAGGGTTTCTTATGCCGTGCTGAGCTTCGGTGGCTTTCTCGGCATCGGCGACGAACATTATCCGCTGCCTTGGCAATCGCTGAAATATGACACCCAACTCGGCGGCTATCGTACCGGCATCACCGAAAGGCAGCTCGAAGGCGCCCCGAAATATGGCAATGACAACGCATGGAATTGGAGCGACCCCGGCACATCGCGGGCCGTGGACGACTACTACGGCGTGGCCGTGCTGTAAGGCCCCTGGCACGGCGCGATCGGATGGAAGGCCTGCTGTTGGACCGGCGGAACGAAAGTGAATCTGCTACGGGTTCAAAAAACCCTACCAGCGCCGTCCCCAGCGGCCATATCCCCATCCGCCGTAGTAGCCGTAATAAGGTCCGTAACCGTAATAGGGCCCGTAGCCGTAATAGGCCGGCGGTCCGACGACGTAGGCGGGACCCCTGGCATAGACAGGCGGGCCCTCCTCCTCAACCTCCTCATCAACGACAGCTTCGCGCGGTGGCCTGTGCGCGACCATCCCGAGGTTCTGGGCAATGGCATAGCCATCCTGCCCATTCAATGACACCTGGCACCATCCGTTGCTGCACTTGCCGACCTCAACGCTCGTTCCCTTCGGAATGAGGGTCAGGACTTCACTGCTCGTGCCGGGCGCTTTTCGCAGGTTGGTCTCGCCTGTGGTCGTGACCGGCTTGGCTGCCGCGCCAGCAATCGATGCCAAGCTGAAAACCGCCGCCGATAGCGCGATACCCGGGAAATTCATGACTGCCCCCTGCGAGTTCGATGCGCAGCCCGTGCGTGAGCGCCGGGCTGCTTCCTCAATTTCGTTGGCCACCTTGGCTTGCACAGTTCGCTTGAGGCGCGAAGCAGGCGGAACCGATAATCCCCGAGCCTCGGTTCCGCATCAAGTCAATATTGGGTACCCAACAAAGCCCCCGGATCGAGCCAGGGTCTTTGCTGAGGTTGCGGCCATCAAATACCTCTGCTCAGTACTTCGCGACCACCGGACCGCCGAATTTGTAGTTCAGGCGCACCGTGACCAGATCGACGTTCTGAGGAATTGAATCCGTTGCGAACAAGCCGCCGCCCGGTGCCGTCAGGTTGACAGTGCTGGTCCCCATGAACAGGTGATCGTATTCCACGCCCGCCGACCAGTTCGGAGCGAAGCCATATTCCAATCCGGCGCCGACCGCGCCGCCCCAGCGGGTATTGCTGGCCGAAGCCGCCACCGTGTTGGTGCCCGTGATCAGGTCGGTATAGCGGGTGTCGGTGACCGCCGCGCCGCCTTTGGCATAGAGCAGCACATTGTTGAAGGCATAGCCGATCTGGCCCGTGAACAAGCCGAACGCATCCAGGTTGCTGCGATTGTCAAATCCGATATTGGGAGCGGCGAAGCTGATGTTCCTGGCTGCCAGATGGGCCCAGTTGCCCTGTGCTTCGACACCGAACACCGCGGGACCCGTCTGCCAGCGATATCCGACCTGGCCACCCACGGTTCCGCCACTTGCATCCGTGCTGCCTTCGGGGAAATTTCCTGCCGCGGTCTGCAAGGTCCAGTAATTGTTGGTCCCGCCCCAGCCGCCGTTGGCGCCGATATAGAAGCCGCTCCAATCATAGACGGTCTGGGCAACATAGGCCGGAGCCTTGGTGTAGGTCCGTGCCGGAAGATCGGCCGCCAGCGCTGCGCTGGAAATTCCGATCGCAGCCAGTCCTGCCGCACCCAAGATAATCTTCATGTCAAAGCCTCACGCTTGAATATCGCCCCCCGGTAGAAATAGAAAATATTGCGACAGTTTCAGGGCGGAGGCATTTCCAGCCAGACACAAACGGGTCACGATTTCAAACCGCGGCCTTAATTTTCGGTAATGAAAATGAAGTTTCGTTCATACTTCGCGTCAACATTGAGAACAGTGAGAACTTCGAATGATTGAGCGGCGCTGTCGCGACCGCCTTCAATTCGTCACTAAAATGTCCGCTTCCAAGGAACTCCTCACGAGCTCCCTTACTCCACCTCTTCCTCGATCTTGCGTATCGGAACATCCGAGGCGTCCGCCCAGACGGCCACGCAACGTTCGAGATCTTTCAGGTTCTGCCGCATCTGTTCCAGCGAGAAACCGAGCGCGAAGAAGCGCTCGGCGACGTCGCCGGGCACGCCGCGGGTCAGGCCCTCACTGCGCACGGCGGCGACCTCGGCGGCATAGGCCTGCAGGGCGATCTGGATCGGAAGGATCGCGGGCGGCAGCATCTTGCTGCGCAGCGCCGCCGCGCTGGCCCTGAGATAACACGCGATGGCGTCGGTGACGCCGGCGAGCGGCGCGCTCAGCCGTCCCTGCAACTCGGCCGGCAATGGCATCACGCTGGCGCGGCCGATCATGACGAGGTCATGGCGCAGCCGCAGCGTGGTCCGCAGCAACGGGCCGGTGTCAGGTCCGGACGACAACCGCGCGGCGCGCTCGCGCTCGGCCTCGGCGCCGGTCGCGTTCAATCCGACCAGCGCGGTGCCGATGCCGTCCTGAAGTCTGTGCAGGGTGTCGGTGTCGCGCCCACGGGTCAGGCCCGACAACAATTCGGCCAGCGCGGACGCCATCAGTTCGAGCACCCGCGCGGCGTTGACGCGCATCTGGCTATGCGCGCGCGAGGGCAGCACCAGAAAGGATACAGATAGGCCGGTCAGCGCGCCGACGGTCACTTCCAGCACCCGATCGATCGCCGACTCCAGCGGCGTGCCGTGGTTCATGAGCGGCAGCAGCAGCACGATGATGGCGGTGACAGTCGCGACATTCAGGCTCGGATTGATGGCGGCGATGAACGCCAGCGGCGCCACCGCCAGCACCAGCACCGCGAGCAGCGCGCCCTCGCCATGATGCGGAATCAGGATCGCGATCACCGCCCCGTAGAGCGCGCCGCCGACGGTGCCGACCAGATAATCGCGGGTCGCCTTCAGCGAGCGCCCGACACTCATCTGGGTGACGATCAGCGAGGTCAACACCGCCCATAGCGGCAGCTTGAGGCCGAGCGCCAGCGCGATCACCAGCGCCCCCATCGCCGCCACGGTGACGCGCAGGCCGAGGCCAAGCTCCACCTTGCGGGACCGCAGCCAGTCCGCGACGGATTTGAAGGATATGGTCACACTTCACGCCCCGGACCGGGCGCCTCTGCAGCGGGACCGCGTCCACCTCTTGTTGTCGGCAACATCGACTCGCAACATAGCACGTCGTATAGGGGCCGAAAACGCGCACCGCACCCGCGCCGACGTCATCTGGCGGCCGGGCAATCCGTCATGCAATCGCTGTTCCTCACATCGGGACGGGGATCCTCGACGAACATGCCGCGGTTCGGCATCTTGATCGCCGCCAGCGTCTTGGCGTCGAGCGTGGCGTCCGAAGCCAACAGGCCGTTCAGGTTCAGGATATAGGCGGAGACGGCATAGACGTCGTCATCGCCGAGCGACTGCGGCGCGTTCTGCGGCATGGCGCGGCGGATATAGTCGAACAGGGTCGGTGCATAGGGCCAGAAGCTGCCGACGGTCTTGACCGGTTTCGCGCTCGCCAGCGTGCCCTGGCCGCCGACCAGCCGGTCGCCGACGGCGCCCTCGCCCTTGGCGCCGTGACAGGACGCACATTGCGCAGCGAAGACTTCGGCGCCGTGGCTGACGCTGCCGCTGCCCGGCGGCAGGTTGCGGCCGTCGCGATCGATATCGATGTTCCAGCCGGCGATCTCGGCCTGTGTTGCCGCGCGGCCGATGCCATAGGGACTTTGCGCCGCCGCCGGCGCCGCCACAGCCAGCGCGAGCAGCGCCAGCGCGGGATTTAAGAACTCACGCCGCCGCATTGGTGACCTCGCCGCTGTCTGCGATGCGCCAGGGCCAGATCGCATTGTTGTGATAAAAGGAATTCTGGCCGCGCACGGCGAGCAGTTCGGCCAGTGTCGGCTGGACATAGCCGGTCTCATCGATGGCACGGCTCTGAATGACCGCGCTGCCGCCATCCCAGCGCCAGGGCAGACGAAATCGGGTCAGGGCGCGGGTCAGGATCGGCTCCTGCAGTTCGGCCGGCTGCCAGCTCTTGCCGTCATCAACGGAGACATCGACCTGTCTGATCTTGCCATGGCCGCTCCAGGCCACGCCGGTGATCTCGTGAAAGCCCCTTGAATTCAGCCGCTGGCCGCCCGAGGGCCGCGTGATGATGGATTTGGCCTCCATGTAGAAGGTGAATTCGCGGGCGGTGCCGTCCGGCATCAGGTCGGTATATTTCGAAGTTTCCTCGCGCGAATAGGCCGGCTCCGACGTGACGTGCAGCCGGCGCAGCCATTTGACATTCATGTTGCCTTCAAAGCCCGGCAGCAGCAGCCGCAGCGGATAGCCCTGCTGCGGGCGCAGCCGCTCGCCATTCTGGCTGTATACCAGCATGGCGTCATCGAGGCATTTCTCGATCGGAATGCTGCGCGTCAGCGCCGCCGCGTCGGCGCCCTCGGCGACCACCCATTGCGCCGCGGGCTGCAGCCCCGCTTCCTGCAGCACAAGCTTCAGGCTGACGCCAGTCCATTCGGCGCAACTCAACAATCCCACGAGGTCAGAGGCAGTCTTGCCATAGGGTTTTGTATAGACAGGATTGCCGGAGCATTCGAGAAAGTGGATGCGCGACTGCGAGGGAAAGCGCCGAAGATCCTCCATGGTGAAGATCAGCGGCCGCTCAACGAGGCCGTGGACCATGAGCCGGTGCTCTGAGGGATCGATCGCCGGCACTCCGCCGTGATGGCGCTCATAGAACAGCCCGTTCGGCGTGATGATGCCATCGAGATCGCCCAGCGGCGTCCGCCCGGAAGCCGAGAGATATTGCGGCAGGTTTTTCGAAATGTTCTTGATGACATGCTTCTCGAACGGCGACGGCGTGCCATAGGGCTGGCTGCCCATGGCTTCACCCGGGGTCTTCATCCACTCGGGAACATGCGGCGGCAGGTTGTCCGCCCCGGCGCCATCGGCCGCCTCGACCTCGCCGCCCGCGAGCCCGCCGAGAATGGCGCCCCCCACCATCGCGCCACCGTCGCGCAGAAAATTCCGGCGCGATGGCGCAGCCCGATCGTTCTCACCATCCGTTGGCTCGGTCATCCCTGATACTCCCTGCAAATGCGGCGCGGCCGGTTAAATCATAACATCCGCCAGCGGTCCAACCGGAAGCATGTTGGCGGGTTCCTCCTCCATGCGGCGCGATGGCCTCCTCGCGCGACCGCGATCGTCGACACGCGGATCGCGGCTTAAATCAGAGAGAACGATCCACGTTTCAAGAATCCCTGAATAAGATCGTCGAATTGGGTAAGAGCACCGTGCGCCCTGAGATCACATCAAGCTGATCGCCCGCGCGCCACCGGGGACGGGGCGAGCGCGCCGAGTTCGGTGGCGACGCCGGCGATGACATCATCCCAGCTGTCGCGCTGGCCTTTGCGGAACAGCCGGGCGCTCGGGTACCACGGGCTGGTCGCGCGATCGAGCAGCCAGCGGAAGTCGGGGATGCGCGGCAGCAGCACCCAGACCGGCTTGCCCATGGCGCCGGCGAGATGCGCCACCGCGGTGTCGACGGTGATGACGAGGTCGAGCTGCGCGATGACGGCGGCCGTATCGGCGAAGTCACGCAAGGCGCCGCCCACGTCGATCACCTCGCCGCAGCGGCGGAAATCGTCTGCGTCGCTGGCGCGGATGTCCTTCTGGAGGCTGACGAAGCGGGTACCGGGAATGCCGGTGAGCGAGGTGAGACGCGCGAACGGGATGGAGCGCTCGTGGTCCCTGGCGTTGTCCGGGTGGCCCGACCAGGCAAGACCGACACGAAAACCTTCCACTGGCAGACGTGGCGCCCAGGCGGCGATCCGATCGGCGGGCGCGGCGATGTAGGGAACGCCGCCGGGAATCATAGCCTCTGTCGTCGCGAACAGGCGCGGCAGGCTGAGAAGGGGACAGTGCAGATCGAACGGCGGCAGCGGGTCACGGCCGGCCGCGATCACCTCGACGCCGGACAGGCCGCCGAGTAGCGGCGCGAGCGGCGGCTGCACTTCGAGAATGACATCGGCGCCGCGCAGCGCCGCCAGCGCGGCATAGCGGACGAACTGGATGGTGTCGCCGAAGCCCTGCTCGGCATGGAGCAACAGCCGCTTGCCGGTGATGTCCTCGCCCGACCACTCCGCCTGCGTGAAGCCGCGCCCGACCCAGCTCGGCAATTGGCGGCGCCATTCATAGGCCGGCCATCCCCGCGCCCAATCGCCGGTGAGAAGCAGCAGAAATGCCCGGTTGATTTGCGCCTCGGCGTGATCGGGCAGAATCGCGGCGGCGCGGTCAAAGACCGCCAAAGCCTCGTCGAAGCGCCTCAGTTCCTGCAGCACGCTGGCGCGGTTGATCAAGGCCTCGACCCCGTCCCAGCGCAGCGCTAGCGCGCGATCGCAACTCGCCAGTGCCTCATCGAGGCGATCGAGCGCCTGCAGCGTCACCGCGCGATTCGACAGCAGCGCGGGATCATCCGGACGCAGGCGCAGCGCGGCATCATAGCTCAAAAGCGCGTCATCGAAGCGGCGCAGCGCCTTGAGCACATTGCCGCGATTGGACATCGCCTCGGCATAGTCCGGCCGGATGGCGAGCGCGCGGTCGTAGCTCGCCAACGCGTCCTGCAGCCGGCCGAGCTCGCGGAGCGCGTCGCCGCGGTTCGACAGTGCCTCGACATGATCCGGGCGCGCCGCCAACGCGCGATCGTAGCTTAAGAGCGCCAGATCGAAGTGCTTCAATTCGTGCAACGTGACGCCGCGGTTGAAGAGCGCCGGCGCGTCGTCCGGCCGCGCTGACACGGCGCGGTCGTAGCTTGCCAGCGCGTCGTCGAGACGCCCGAGCGCCTTGAGCGCGTTGCCGCGGTTCGACAGCGCCCCGCTGAAATCGGGCGCGACCGCGAGCGCGCGGTCGTAGCTTTCGAGCGCCTCGTCGTGTCGTCCCAGGGCCGCCAGCGCGGCACCGCGATTGCACAGCGCCTCCGGATAGTCCGGCCTGGCAAGGATCGCGCGCCCGTAGCACTCGACCGCGTCCTGCGGTCTCCCGAGCGCGGCCAGGGCATTGCCGCGGTTATAGAGCACGTCGGCGCCGCCCGGACGCAGCGCCAGCGCGCGGTCGAAGCTGTCGATCGCCTCCTCGAAGCGTCGCAGGCCGGCCAACGCGAGGCCGTGATTGCCGTAATAGAGCGCGTTGTGACGGTCGCGCGCGATGGCCCGGCCGATCAGATCGACGGCCACGTCATGGCGCCCGACCTGGGAGGCGATCACGCCAAGCAGATGCAGCGCGTCAGCATGATCGGCTTGCTGCGCCAGCGTCTCCCGATAGAGCGTCTCCGCCTGCGCCAGCCTGCCCGCCTGATGATGCGCAAGCCCTTCGGCAAACAGAGCGGCCACGCGCGGATCGGACGCCGGCGCGCCGCCCCGCTTCGCCGCCGCCCCGGCGACGCGCCGCTGTTTGCGGTTCATGTCCTGGTCCTTCCGGATGAGGCTCGTGAAGCGATTCTAAGCCAGTGCGCTGATTCGTCCTATGGCGGTCGAGAGCCGCGGGGTAGGCAGCAGACCGCTGCACGAGAACCTCACCCCTTGTCGAGCCATCCGAAACTGCCTCTCGGTGAGGAGCCGCGCCCCGGCGCGGCGTCTCGAACCATCAGCGCTTGTCGGAGCCTCCGCTCCTGGCTGATGAAGCGCGGCAATGCCGCGCGTCTCGAACCATCCGCACCCGCGGCCATCCTTCCAGACGCATCGCTTACGCGATGCCCTCAGCATGAGGACGGGAGACCGCTGCGCGAGTCGTAGGGAAAGCCAACGTGCCGCGCGAATGCGCGGGTCGATGCGTGCCCACCATCCCTGCGCATCCGAAATGGCGGCCATGGCGCAAAGTGCGCCTTTGTAAGCGCTGAAATCACGGCACTGGGCGGATGGGAGCGCAGCGTCATCCGCCATTCCATCCCAGCGAAGAAAAAATATACGGCGGTTGACGCCTTCCGCCTTCGCTCTTCAAGCTATGGCGGACAGGTCTGCTCCAACCCCCTACGCGCGCTGGATGAAATCTCGGATCACCGCCATGGCGCGTTCAGGTGTATCGGGGACGACGCCGTGCCCGCAATTGGTAAAACGTTCGAACTGAACGAGCTGCGGCGGCAACGCCGCCGCGATGTCAGCCTGGCTCTCGATCGGGAGCATCGGATCATCTTCCCCGCCCATTACCAGAGTGGGACACTGGATGCGGCATAAATCGGAGAACATGTTGAAGGTGTGGCTCTCCCCGCCAGGCTTCGTGAACCAATGCAGCACCTCCGACCGGTTGACCGCGCGGCGCGCCATGTTCGGATCGCGCGAAGTTCGCGTATAGAGCGGGAAAGCCAATCGCCGCCAGGCCTCGATCGAGGCTTGGTCGGGGTGCCACTGACCCTCCAGGAACCGGCGACGCGCCAAGGCACCGACTTCCGGGCCCCCAAAGCGTTCGAACAGCTCCACCCGCCGCTCCCGATGCGTGTCTCCGGCGGCTTCGGTACTGATCAGCACCAGCTTGGCGGGATGGGTTGGATGGCGGGTGGCGTAGGCCAGCGCGACCATGCCTCCAAAGGACGCGCCCAGCACGATCGGTTTTTCGATGCCCAAGACGTCGCAGAACGCGCGAACGTCATCGCCCCACTGCGCCAGATTCCAGCCTTCTCGATGACCGTCCTCGCTTCGGCCATTGCCGCGATGATCGAGATAGATGATCTGCGCGCTCTCGGCCAGGGCCGAATAGGCAGGCTTATAGATCGAGTGGTCAAAGCCAGGACCACCATGAAGCAGGATCAGTGTCGGCTTTTCCCGCATGGCTGCACCGTCCGGCACCAGCTTCGCGCCTTCGATGTCGAAGAACAGTCGCAGACCATTTACCAGGACATACATGGGTTTCGTCTTAGCGAGGAATTCTGGAAAAAGCCAATTTGTGCGACGTCATTCCGGGGCGCGCCCTCGCGCAAGCTCGGCAACCAGAACCACCTATCGGGGTTATGGTTTCCGGGCCTGCGCCTCAGTTGTATCGCCGACAGCAATGCCGATCCCGGAATAACGCCAAGAGACGGGCAAACTCTCTCAGCGCCTAATATCAATTGGATCTCAAAATCGCTGGTATAGTAGACCAAGTCTGAAGTCCTGATCATATCGGCATCCTCCCCGGTCCTCATCCTGAGTTCGCCATCGGCGTGGGCCGACCCGCTGTGCATGAAACTGGCGGGGTGAAGCCGGATGGTTTGAGACGCCGCGCAACCCGCAGCCGTCATCGCCCGGCTTGACCGGGCGACCCAGTATTCCAGAGCAGCAGCGATAGAGCCGAAGGGCCGCGGCGTACTGGATCCCCCGCTTTCGCGGAGGATGACGACCATTTATGATGCATAGG
>Ga0182012_10000831_pt1 | contig 33815 bp, 35 predicted proteins | sample 612S2SmetaG_FD_120486 | JGI IMG/M metagenome (GOLD analysis project Ga0182012, IMG submission 120486) | Permafrost microbial communities from Stordalen Mire, Sweden - 612S2S metaG | ecosystem: Environmental > Terrestrial > Soil > Wetlands > Permafrost | place: Sweden: Stordalen | collected...
CGCTGAAATTCCGGCGATCATCAGGTCGAAGTTGGAGCCGTCATGCATGTCCTTGTACGTCGCGGCGGTACCGCCGAGGTAGACGTTGGCGCCCTCCCAGGGCGTGCCCTTGATCGCCTCGTGCACGGCCTGCTTGATCGGTTCTATGTGGCTGATGCCTTCAGGAGTCGCCGGGTCGCCCTCATGCGAGATGATCAACCGGACTGCGTGGCCGTCCGGCGACAGAAATTGTTTGAGACCCCGGGCGAAATCGGGGCTCTTGAATGCTTCCGGCGGAAGGTAGAACGTGTCGTCGTTTTTCGCTTTATCGAAGGCATCACCCTGGGCGGTGGCGTTGTCGGCCTGCGCTTTCGCCTGCGCATTGAGACCCATAGTGGTCGCGTAATTCGACATGATGGTGTCGAGGTTGTGCTGCTGGCTCTCGATCTGCGGGGGTATCAACGCCACGAGCTTGGGCTGAATCTCGTCCAGCTTGTCCAGATTCGCGCTGAGGTTCTGGATGTTCTCAGCCACCTGGTCGATGCCATCGAGTGCATTGAAGATGGAGCGTATCGTCCAGCAGACTGGAACGTCGTAGCAGTGCTTCTCCCAGTAGAAGTAGGCACGAATCGGCCGGAAGAAGTCGTCGAAGTAGGCGATGTCGTCGCGCAACTGTTCGGTGATCTTCACGGTTTCTTTGGTGAGCTTGGTGGTTTCGTGTGTCGTGTTGCTGAGGTCCTGCGTGGTCTGCATCTGCTCATGCAGCACAACCATCGTTTTCTTGAGCTCGTCCGCCTGGTTCAGCAGGTTTTTCGCCTGCTCGTCCTGATAGTGCTCGGTCTGGAGCCGCCCTGCGGCTTGTGCACTCATTTGAAAACCGAGGGTGCTGTGGTCGAGCGGCGTGCCCAGCGGCCGGGTGATGGTCTGCACCCGGCCGATACCGGGGATGTGGAAGACCGCCTTGGCGACCTTGTCCAGGACGAGGAAGTCGGCCGGGTTACGCAGGTCGTGATCGGACTCGATCATCAGCAGCTCAGGATTGAGCCGAGCCTGGTTGAAGTGTCGGTCAGCAGCCGCATAACCGACATTGGCCGGGGTGTCTTGCGGTAGGAAGTGGCGGGTGTCGTAGTCCGTCTTGTAGCCGGGCAGTGCGAGCAGACCGATTAATGCGACGGCGATGGTCACCGCGAGAACCGGTACGGGCCAGCGGACGATGGCAGTGCCGATGCGTCGCCAGCCCTGGGTCTGCAGCTTTCGCTTCGGGTCGAGCAGCTTGAAGAACGATGCCACGGTCAGGACCGCTGGTCCTAGAGTCAAGGCCGCGAGGACCGCGACCAGCATGCCGACGGCGCAAGGCACACCGAGCGACTGGAAATACGGCAACCGGCAGAAGCTCAGGCAGTACATTGCACCGGCGATGGTCAGACCCGACCCCAGCACGACATGCGCAGTGCTGTGGAACATCGTGTAGAAGGCCTGTTCTCGATCTTCGCCGAGGCCGCGGGCCTCGTGGTAGCGGCCCACGATGAAAATCGCGTAGTCCGTTCCGGCGGCGATCGCCATCAGCACAAGCATGTTGTTGGCGAACGTGGAGAGCCCCATGATGTTGTAGTTCCCGAGCGTCGCGACGACACCGCGAGCCGCGAGCAACTCGACGAAAACCATGAACAACATGACCAAAGTGGTAATCACCGACCGGTAGACGACCAGCAGCATCACCACAATGACGAGCAGGGTCACCAGAGTGACCTTCTTGACGCCTTTCTCACCCGCATGGGACTGGTCGGCAAACAACGGAGCCGCCCCGGTGACGTAGGCCTTGATCCCCGCCGGCGCTGGCACCGAGTTCACGATCTTGCGGACCGCGTCGCTGGACTCGCTGGACTGGCCGCTGCCCATGTTGCCGGCGAGGTAGACCTGGACGTACGCGGCCTTTTGGTCGTGGCTCTGCGAGCCCGCGGCGGTTAGGGGATCACTCCAGAAATCCTGGACGTGCTGAACGTGTTTCTTGTCTTGCTCGAGTCGCTTGACGATCTCGTCGTAATAACTGTGGGCCTCCGCACCCAGCGGTTTGTCGCCCTCCAACAGGATCATCGCCGAGCTGTCGGAACTGAACTCTTTGAACGTCGATCCGACGCGCATCATCGACTGGAACGACACCGCGTCCTTGGGACTCTGCGACACCGAGTGGCTCTTGGAGACGACCTCCAGCTGCGGTGAGATGGTGTTGGTGAGGAAGACGATGCCCAGCCAGATCAGGACGATCGGCAGCGCAAGCCGATGGATCATCCGCGGCAGGAACGGCGGGATCAGTGGCTGATCAACGCGCGGCTGATCAACGCGCGGCCCAGCCGCGGTGGTCTCGCTCATGCGGACTTGTCCAGGCAATAAACGAAGGCATTCACTGTTTCGTTGGGGGGCGACTGGTTCGGAGCTTTGATGGTCTCACCGCGCCCGTCGTGGTTGTCCACGACGAATTGGCACGCGATCCAACTGCCGTCTCCTTGCGCTATCAGGTTGGCCGGGATGCCGGGCTTCGTTGACTTCAATACTGTGCTCCAGGGCAAGGGGACGTTGAGGGCCTGCTGCGGATGGGAGTTCTCATCGAGGTAGTTGATGGTTGCCGAGCTGCCCGGTGAGCCCCAGACCTCGAGCGTGATGGTCTTGGCGTTGAACTGATCGATGACGTCACCGGATGAGCCACCACCGAACGAACCGCTATGGGCGCCGAAGACATCGTGCAGCCGGTGCACGACGAATCCCGATAGCGCAACGACGGCTAGAACGGTCAGGATGAGCCAGAATCGGCTCAGCAGCCCCTTCTTCTTCTTGGCGCGCTGTGGGCCGAGTTTTTCCTCGGCGCTTGGGGGCACCTTAGGATCTCGCGACTCTATCCGTGGCTCGGTGGTCGTCATGGGCGCTTTCCTAACCAGGGGCGAAGGCTGCTCAACTAATTAGCTTAGGGGTAAGCTTAGCTACTCTAACCTAGACCGAGATCGTCCGGGCTTCACATCCCGAGCTGAGCCATCCGCGAACTCAGACACTCCCCTGGACCGTCGCTGCTTCGCCAAGGGCAACTTGTCAAATACAAGTGCGGCGGAACGACATCATCCACTGCTCGTCCATAATTCGCGCTCGTAGCCACAACGACATCGCCGCTCTGGCCCTCGCCCTCCAGCATGTAGGTCGTTAGGAAACCCCCGCTCCGGTCTCATAATCCCGTCAAAAACACGGTTTTAAGAACACCGGTTAAGAGACGGGTTTCAAGACGCCGATCGACTCGTCGAGCCTGGAAGCAAACGGGCCGACGGCAGTGATGCCTCAGTCGCATCAACCTGTCTCGTTCTGGTCTTATCCGAGACAAGACAGGCGAATCTGAGTGCAGGGGCGGCGGGTTCCAACGTAAGCGTGACCATTATCGGGCCGAAGGGTGTCTAGTTATTGTTCGTTGTAAGTCTCGAAAATTGCAGCCAAAGTGCCAGCGTCGAGGGCGACGGGACGGAGATGCCTGTGGGCATCGGGACCTGGACGTGCCGCGTTTGCCCGGCCTGTTACCGAGTCAGGTACTGCTGACCTGCTCGAAGCGGCCCGTCTTTCGGTCCAACCTGATTCGGTACACCGATCCGCGCCGCAGTCCCGACAAATCGGGTGGCGGTGAGTGCGGCGGAAACGTCAGGAGCGGCATGATGCGCGCCACCAGCAGGGCCATTCCGGCGTCCCAGTCTGCACCCTGGCATTCCTCGAAGGTTCCCCAGGCGATCACGCTGCGCCAGTTGGACAGGTCCTCGACCTGCTCGACTTCCACACAGACCCGGGGATCGGCTCGCATCGCCCGCAGCTTCGCACCGTCCATGGCGTGTCCCCACACATAGGTTCCGTCATAGACGCAGGTCACGGGCACCACGTACACCCGGCCATCGCTGACGCAGCCGATCCGGGCGATGACTTCGGAGCGCAGCAGCTCCTCGATTTGTGGTTGGGTCAGTTCTCCGAGCATGGTGCGAGTCTTCCCGCTGGAGGGTCTTGGCTCATGCGGGGCGGATCTCCAGACCGACGGTGCGCTGTGCTCCGCCGCGCAGTCTGACCAGGATTGTGAAGAGCTTGCCGACGATTCCGTAGCGGTTGGTGATCGCGCGGTAAACGTCGGCGGTGTGGGAGTCATCGAGTACGGTGGCCACCGCCTCGACCGGCTCGCTGAGGACCTGTCCGCGTCTATTGCAGACGGCAAGGGTGACGCGCGCGGTGTTGCGGATGCGCCTGACCTTCCACGAGTTCTTCTCGGTCATGACCAGGGCGCGGTCGCCGTCGCCGGCGATCCAGAGCGGCGTCGGCTTGGGCCGTCCGTCCTTTGTGAAGGTGTTGAGCAGGACGTACCGCGCTTTGGAGACATCGTCGAAAGTGACTGCCATTGCACTAATCTACCGGCATCCAGCTGGCCTCCATCAATTCGTTAAGCGATGTTTGAGTGTGCGGCGACGCGGAGTATCCAGGCGATTTGTCGAGCGGCGAATCGGCGAGCACCATTGCCACACCCTGGGCGTGAGCCGGGCGACCGTGTACCGCGTCTTGGCCCGAACAGACCGCTGAAGGCGATTGAGAGGATGCGGCGCCGCTTTCGCGTTCGACACGCGACTCGCGCAACTCAACCAGGGTGTTCGAGTGTTCCTCGGGCCTGTTCGATTTGGTCGAGGGCGTAGGTCGCCATGGCGGCGGCAGTCATGGCGGCACCAGTCCGGGCGAAGGATTCGTAGGTCTCGTCACCGAGGACGTCGCGCAGGTGGCTGATGGTGGTGGTGATCTCAGGGAAGGCCGCCTGCGCGAAGGGGGTTGCACCAAAAGGCGCCGGCAGGGTCAGCGGCGACGCGGGCATTCGTCACTCTTGGCTGGCACGGTAAAGAACCACAGCGCTGATCAATAGCACTCCCCGACCGTTTGCTGCCCGGTTTGCCATGAGGTCATATTACCAGTCAATTAGGGTAAGAATTGGGGTCAAGCCCCTTTTTGAGGGTATCCGTCAGAGGGGAAAATACCGTCTGAGCTGCGTCGGGCTGACAGTGTCGGGCTGACAATGTGTCGGGCTGACAGTGTCGGGCTGACAGGATTTGAACCTGCGACCACTTGACCCCCAGGAAATCGCGGCACACGTCACCCCGCTCAAGCACGTTATGCGCGCAATGGCTTGCGCGCATAGCGTGCATAGACGTGCAGGTCGCGCGTGGGCACGAATACCGTGTGGTCCCCGGATGGTCCCCGGCCACCGCGCGACGTGTCCTGACCTGAAACCCCTGTGCCCCTCGCCGCGGCGTACAAGATTTCGGGATCGGCTCGAGCGTTCCTGGATCGTCGAGCTGGTCACTGAGTTCGGCCACCGCAGCCGGAGACCGTCGACCCCCTATGACGGCATCAAGCCGAAAGGACAGTGTCGGCATCCACCTCAACACGGACGTGGATGCCCAGTTTCGATGCGATCTCCACGAGAGCATCGAGCGAGAATTTCGAGATCTTTCCTCGGTAGAGGTCGGACACACGGGGCTGTGTCAGGCCAAGGTTCTGCGCTGCGATGGACTGCGCCCAGCCGGCAACCTCGATCCGATCCCGGATAGCGCGAATCAGCGCCGCACGCAGCTTGAGGTTCTCGGCTTCCTCGCGACTGTCGGCGATGTCATCCCACACGCTCATCGTGTGCTCTCCTTCCGCTGGTCGTGCATGCGTTTAGCTTCTTTGTACCGACGCTCACCGATGTCGATATCCTTCTCCGAGGTCTTCTGCGTCTTCTTGGTGAAGCAGTGCAGGACGTAGACCTCATCGCCGAACTGAGTCACGTAGAACACCCGGAAGATGCCGTCCCCGGTGCTGATCCGTATTTCCCGGCATCCAGCTCCCACACTGGACATCGGCTTCCAATGGTCCGGATCACGCCCGAGTTGCACCTGTTCGAGTTGGAAACCCGTGTCCTGGCGGGCATCCCCCGGAAACTCCCGAAGATCATCCAGCGACGTACCCACCCAGACGAGCTCCTTCTCGTCAGGCACAACGCAAAGTTTATATCAGAACAGATATAACTGCCACCCACGCACTCCCCCGAGTGAAATGACTACCGCTCAAACCCGTGCAACAGTGTCGACTGCCTCGGCCAGCCACAGCAGACTGTGAGGCGTGGATGAACGCTTTCCCGGCGAGTTAGACACGCTCCGTGGCGATAACGTGCGCCTGCGTCGGCTGCTCAAGCTCAGCGAGGAGCGGGTCCGCGCCGCAGATCCCGATCAGGCAACTCTCACAGGTGCGCCGACCGCGCCTGTGGATATGCGGTCGGCCCCAGAGGCGAAACTCCGGTTCTACACAAGCCTGTTTCGTTGCCGCACAGATGTATACGCGCTCCGCTGGGAGAACAGACAACCCGATGTTGGCGCCGTGCTCCGCGGCAGTCCCCCGCCCAGGCAGTTCCCGAATAGTGTTGCGACCCATGGCTTGCCTATGTTCTCGATGGCGGACAAGACGCGCAGACGTTGATCGAGAATCTCGTCGACGCGCCCCCGATCACCGAGCACGGGCACCAGTTCCTTCAGATTCATGCCGACCGAGAAGTTCTGGTCGCCCGCCGCGGTGATCACGACGGAACGCACGCCGCTGTCTGCAGCGATCTCGTCCACCAGCGATTCGAGCTCGTTCATGAAGGCAAAGGACGTCCGGTTGTGCGGCGGGTCGTTGAGGGTCACGACAGCCACCGCCGCCCGGCGCTCGTAGACGAGGCTGGTGTAGATCATCGCTGGCACCAACACAGCGTGACGCATCCACGCCGCACCGGTCCTGACATTTCAGGACAGATTGTTGACTCGGTAGGACAACGCCGCGCCATCCATGTCGCGCAATCTCCTGCGGTATGCGGCGGGCCCCTCACCGAACCAGCGGTGACAGGAACGCGTCAGGACCGTCTGTTCGGAATATCCGAGTTCGCGGGCCAGATGCGCCATGGTGATGCGGGTGTCGCGCAACAGACGCTGGGCGGTGTCCCGCCGGATGGTGTCGACCACACTGGCGAATGTGGCCCCTTCAGCGGCCAGCCGCCGTTGCAGAGTCTTGGAATGCAGGTTCATCTGCGTGGCGACGAACTCGAGCGTGACCCTTCCGCCCGGGAGCAGCCGGCCGACCAGCGTCCGGACCGACGCCAGGGTTGCCGCCTCGTCGCCGACGATCGTTTCGAGGTACTCCACCACTGCGCGGTGAGCCTGCGAGTCGCTGCGCAACGGTCGGCTCAGATCAGCGGTCCGGATGGTCAAACCCGTTGCCGATTCACCGAATCGGGTGCGGCAGCCGAAGGACTCCAAGTATTCGGCGGGTGATGCCAAGGGCTGGTGCGGCAAGTGCGCCCGCACCGGGCGGTGCAAGTCGCCGAGGAGATGACGCAGGACGCGCAGAATCACCCCGACCGCCAATTCGTTGTGCTGCGGGCTGGCCAAGACGTCCGGGTCAAGGAGTTGGTACTCGATGAACGATCGACCGGGCGTCTCAAGGTCCATCACCCGCAGGCCGAGACCAGGACTGTAAGCCGCCAGGAATCTCTCGAAGATGGTCAGAGCTTCGGCGACATCGCGGGCGGAGGAGGCCGCGATCCCCACCAGACCGAGGATCTCGATTCCCTGCAGAGCGGCTAGGCGTCGGCCCAGATTAGGCGTCGAGGTGGCCTTAGCGGCGGTCTCAAGAACCATTACCGCCGAGTGCAGCGGCACGAACACGTCGGACCGCCCTGCGTCGGACGGGTCGATTTCCACCTGGGTCAGCAACCGATCCGGATCGCCCCCGACTTCCCGGACCACCTCGGGAAAAGACGACAGCGCCGTCGCCCGAATGACCGCCATGTCCTCGAAGGTAGGTCGCTGTCCTGAAATGTCAACTATTGGTCGGTTCGTCCGACTGGAGCGGCACTAACGTCGGAATGACACCGTTGGGCTCTGACGCTGGAAGGCTCGAATTGGACCGCACCACACTTCCCATCCCCGACCGGACTTTCGGCGGGGTTGCCGGCCGCACAGTGGCCGACTCTCGGCCTGACTGGTCGATCGTCGCCCCGATCAGCGCGCCGGACAACGCACCGAATGTGCTCATCGTCCTTATAGACGACGCCGGATTCGGCGGCCCCGAAACGTTCGGCGGCGCTATCCACACCCCGACGTTGACCCGGGTTCGGGAGAGCGGCCTGACCTACAACCGATTCCACGTCACGGCCGTCTGCTCACCAACTCGCGCCGCACTGCTCACCGGCAGGAACCATCACCGATGCGGATTCGGCTCCATCGCCGAGTATCCCGGGCCGTTCCCCGGTTATTCGTCGATACTGCCGCGAACCTGCGGCCCTCTGCCGCGCATCCTCAAGGAGAACGGTTACGTCACAGGCGGTTTCGGCAAGTGGCATCTCACACCGGACAACGTGCAGGGCGCGGCGGGTCCTTTCGACCGCTGGCCGCAGGGATGGGGATTCGACCACTGGTGGGGCTTCCTCTCCGGCGCGGCCGGCCAGTACGACCCCATCATCACCCAGGACAACGGGGTGATCGGTGTCCCCGCAGGGACAGCTGACCGGCCGTACTACTTCCCCGACGACCTGACCGACAAGGCAGTCGAGTGGCTGCACGCGGTGCGCGCCCAGGATCCGCACAAACCCTGGATGATGTACTACTCCACCGGCGCCACCCATGCACCCCACCACGTCTTCAGCGAGTGGGCCGACAAGTACAAAGGCCGATTCGATCAGGGCTGGGACGTCTACCGGCGAGAGACGCTGAAACGTCAAAAGAAACTCGGGATTGTCCCACCGGAGACCTCCCTGACCGAGCGCCCCGACCTCTTCCCAGCCTGGGACACGCTCAGCGACGACGAGAAGAAGCTGTACGCACGCCAGATGGAGGTCTTCGCGGGGTTCTCGGAGAACGCCGACTGGAACGTCGGCCGCCTGCTCGAATCCATCGACGCGCTCGGCGAAATCGACAACACCCTGGTCTTCTACATCTGGGGCGACAACGGCGCCTCCATGGAGGGCACCATCACGGGCTCGTTCAACGAGATGACATTCCTCAACGGTGTGGTGCTCGTTCCCACCGAGCAGCTGGCGCTCATCGAACAGTACGGCGGCGTGGAAGCACTCGGCGACGAGCACACTGCCCCGCATTTCGCCGCCGCCTGGGCACACGCCAACAACACCCCGTTCCAATGGGGCAAGCAGATGGCCAGCCACCTCGGGGGGACCCGAGATCCGATGGTGGTCTCGTGGCCGGCCCGCATCACACCTGATGCCACGCCGCGTACGCAATTCACCCACTGCATCGACATCGCACCGACCGTCCTGGATGTCATCGGGCTGCCTGCGCCTGAGCGGGTCGACGGAATCGCGCAGGAGCCCCTGGACGGAACGAGCTTCGCGGGGACCTTCACCGACGGCGCAGCGCCGGAAGTCCACACCGTCCAGTACTTCGAAATGTTCGGTAGCCGAGCCATTTACAGGGACGGGTGGTGGGCCTGCGCCCGGCTCGATAAGGCACCGTGGGACTTCTCCCCAACCACCCTCGCCCGCTTCGCTCCGGGAGTATACGACCCCGACGCCGACCCTTGGGAGCTCTACTACCTGCCCGACGACTTCTCCCAAGCCCACAATGTCGCCGCCGCACAGCCCGACAAACTCGCCGAGCTCAAAGCCCTCTGGTGGAGCGAGGCGGAACGAAACCGGGTGCTACCTCTGCTGGGCGGCATGGCGGTGTTCTTCGGACTCCTGCCGCCGCTACCGCCGAGCACCCGATTCGCCTTCCGTGGCGACGTCCAGAACATCCAACGCGGGATGACACCCCGGATCCAGGGCCGGTCGTATGCGATCGAGGCCGACCTGAACATCCCCCCAGGCGGCGCGGAAGGCGTCATCGTCGCCAACGCCGACTTCATCGGCGGCTACGCCCTGTGGGTGGACGGCTCGGGACTGCTGCACCACACCTACTCATTCCTGGGGGTGGAAACCTATCGCCAGGTGTCGGATCGGCCGCTGCCCACCGGTGACATCACGGTGAAGATGGTCTTCGAATCCGACTCCCCCACACCCGGTTCGGGCGGTACGGTGACCCTCTGGGCCGGCGCCGAGAAGATCGGCGAGGGCCGCATGCCAAAGACGGTGCCCATCGCATTCACCTCATACGCCGGAATGGATATTGGCAGGGACAACGGCCTGGTCGTCGACCGCCACTACGAAGACAAGTCGCCCTACCCGTTCACCGGGACCGTCCGGGAGGTCGTCTTCGATCTGCATCCAGTCGCCGAGAAGGACGCGCACGCTTTGCACCAACACTCCGCCACCCAGGCCGTGGCGGACGGAGCAGCCGGATGAGTACGGAAGGGAATCCCTGATGGACAAAACAAAATCGATCCGCGACGCTGCGGCGGCACTGTTCCTAACAGCTCTGTGTGGTGCGGCACTAATCGCGGCACCGCCAGCATCGGCTGACGTGTGTGGCTGAGTCGGTAGCGAACACGTCGAAGTCAGCGGGTGCGTCTAGCCGGCGCCTCAGCGGATCCCGAAGGTTAACCTCCAGCAACAGGAAAGACGGTCATGGCAACTGGCTCCGATGAACGCCCGGTCAACCTCAAGGCTTTCGAGAACCTGCCTCCCGGCGAGCCGATAGTGATGATCAACCTGCTCAAGTTCAAAGAGGGCGAAGGCAGCGACCGGTATCGGCAGTACACGCGGGAAGTGCAACCGCATCTTGAACGGGTCGGCGGGACCGTCCGCTACGCCGGCGCCAAACCCGTCAACATCATCGGCGACGGTGAGAGCCCTTGGTGGGACGCCATTCTGGTAGTGGAGTACCCCTCCTCCCAGGCTTTCAGCGACATGGTGACCGACCCGGGCTACCAACAGGTCCACAGACATCGGGCGGCTGCCCTGACCCAGGGTGACCTGGTGGCCACCTCGCAGTGGGTTCTTGGCTAGAAGGCGAAATCGTCCCCCACCGGTGGGTGCGGTCCGCGCAGCACTCAAGTGCAGTTGAATTTGCTCCTAGTTGCTAGTTCACGGATGTGTGACTAGATACGTTTCGTTGCTCAGCCCGGCAGTCAGTTCCTCAACGTCGAAGGGGCGGTCGAGGCGGGCGCGGACCTTTGCTGGGTCGATGAGGAGGCTGATTTCGGCGGTTTGGCGTGCGAAAAGCCTTCCGATGCGCGGGTAGAGCCAACGCATCACTGCCCGCTCTGCGCTAGTGCATCGTGATGCGCAGTAGCCGACGTGGCCAACCTCGTCGGTGAGGATTTCGCTGTAGAGCAGTGCAACCCGTTCGGAGACCTCGGGTTCGTCGGCGAACAGTTCAATGCCGACGCGGCGGAGTTCGTCGAACATCACGCAGCCTGCCATCTCTGCTGCTCCGACAAAAACGAATCCGAGTCGCTCCGGAATGAATACGCCCGTCTTCACGAACTGGCGCATGACGAACGGCGGGGGAACCACTTGGAATGTGAGGTCGAATACGTCCAGCACGTATGCCAGCAGCCGGGTGTGGTAATGCTCTTCAAGTTCGAGGTACACCCGTTCCGGTGGAAGGTTCTCGTCGCTATTGACGCCGTAGGTTTCCCCGAGGCCGACCCCGAATCGTTCGGCCTGATTGAGCTTGGCCGTGGCCAACAGAAACAGCATCTTCCTGTCCAACCCTGCTTCTGGTCTTCTACGGCGCAGGTTCCGTAGGAAGGTCGGGCGATCGGCCGGGCTGGCTGATCGGACGGCGTTCTTCTCAATGCTTTTGAAGAAGTCTTCGCGATTCGCCAAGCGCCGATTCAACAGATCGGCCTCCCCGTCGCGCCTCTTCAAGAAGTCTCGGTATCCGTCGATCCCGTTGTTGCTCATCGTGTTTCCATTCCCTTGACGATCGTCATTACATACCGGTCCATGACGGCATCCGCTGTCGTGGAATCTTGCGTGCCGGTGGCCAGCAGCGCGAAAAGTCCGGTCATGAAGAACACTCCGAGTTCACTGGCGTTTGCTTCTGCGGGTACTCGGCCCGCCGCCTGGGCATCCGTGATCGCGGCAATCACGAACTCCGCGAGCGGATGCTCCGATAGTTGGTCCTCAGCGGGTCGGGTTGCGGAGAAGTGCAATCCCAACATGCCTCGAAAGACCACCGGACCTACCCGGCGTTCGGCGGCGATCACATGTCGAACCAACTGTGACAACACCGACGACAAGTCATCGGGCTCGGCCTGCGCGTGGTCGAGTTCAGCGACAATCCTGATTTCTTCGTTTCGCTGCAACTCGACCAAGACATGCTCCTTGGTCGGGAAGTGAAAGTAGAACGTGCCTCGCACCACCCCTGCCGCGCTGGCGATGGCACTCACGTCTGCACCGGCCAGTCCACAGCGGCCGATCTCAGCCAGCGCGGCGTCGAATAGCCGTGCCCGCGTTTCCAGCCGTCGGACCTCACGAACGCCGCCGACTGGCAATCCCGCTTCTCTGATGGCGTTCGGTGACCCCATAGAGCCACCATATCTAGTTCATTGGCACCCGTCAATGACAAGCGTCAATGACGGTTTGCACCTCGGAGGTGGACACCCTGAGGTACGCGGCCGTGTCATATCGATGCTCAACGACGGGGCATCTCGGACACACCCAGCTCCCGTAACATGCCGGCCTGACCGGACCCCGGGAATTGGTCCACGAGATCTGTACCCGTGTTGTTGGTCCACCGTTGTGAGAGTCGAGGGCAGAGTGATCATCGGGAGGTCACATGCCCCGCATGTATTCGTCGTCGGTGCGCCGGCAAATCGTTGCGCGGCTTCGGTCGGGTGAGCCGGTGGCCGCCGTGGCGGCCGAGACCGGTATCTGCCACGCGACCCTGTTCCGCTGGAAACGTCAGGCTCTCATCGATGCCGGAGTCATCGAGGGCACCCCGAGTGTGGAGGCCAACGAGCTGGTTGCCGCCCACAAGCGCATCGCGCAGCTTGAGGCGGAGCTGGCCTTGACCCGCGATGCCTGCGAGTTGTTCGATGAGCAGGCGGTGGTGCCCCAAAACGCCGACGCGCGATCGCTGAAGGGCTGATCGCGCAAGGACATTCAGCCCGATCCGCCTGTCGGATAACAGGATTAACGCGTTCCCTATTGCAATACCACCGGCGCCGCCCCGTCCCCGACCGTGAGGTAAGGCGGCTTATTGTGGCCGACACGATCACGGAGATCCACCAACGTTCGCGCGGCACCTAAGGTCGCCGACGTAGCGGGCCTGGCGTCGGCTCCTCTCGTATCCCGCGGCCGCCGGGCTATAGCGACTTGGGGATGCCCATGCCCATTCGGAGGAACCGGTCGAAGACCTTGTCGGGCAGCAGGCGTCGGGCGTAGGTCGCCGGCTTGGCGCCCAGGCCGATCGCGTACCGGCTCCGCGGGTGGCGGGATTTGATGGCCTTGGTGATGGCGTTGGCGACCACGCCGGGCTTGGAGGCACGCTTGTCGGTCATGTCGAGGATCTTCGCGACGCTGGCGGCGATTTCAGCGTAGGCCCCGGTTCCCGAGGTGGCGAGCAGGTTGCGCGAAGCGATACCGCTCCACTCGGTGGCGATGGCACCGGGTTCGATGAGAACGACGTGAATGCCGAACGGCGCCAATTCAACTCGAAGGGAGTCGCTGAGGCCTTCGACGGCGAACTTGGTGGAGTGGTACCAGCCGCCCATCGGTTCGTAGATCTTTCCGCCGATCGAGGAGATGTTGAAGATGTAGCCGCTGTGTTGGGAACGCATGTGCGGCAGTACTAATTGGGTGAGCCGGGCCAGCGCGAATACGTTGACCTCGAATTGGCGGCGGGCCTCGGCCAACGGCACGTCTTCGAGCGCACCATATGAGCCGTAGCCGGCATTGTTGACCAGGACGTCGACTCGACCGGTCTCGGCAACGATTTGGTCGACGACCGCCGTCAGCGAGGTGTCGTCGGTGATGTCGACTTTGACCGTCCGGATACCGGCCGCGGCCAGTGGCGCCATCTTGTCGAGGCGCCGCGCGGCGGCGTAAACGGTGTAGCCCAGGCTGTTCAGGCTGAGGGCCGTGGCCTCACCGATACCCGAGGACGCCCCGGTCACAATGGCGGTCTTGGTGCTCACGATTCTCCCAACGTTTGTAATCAACCAGTTGGTTACAACATAGGACGGCGCCGGGTTTGATGTCAACTAAACAGTTGTTTTCGCCGCTATGCTGGTGGGATGCCTCGCGATTCCGCTCCCACGAAGGCCCGGATCCTGGCGGCCGCAACTGACGAGTTCGCTGCCCACGGGCTCGCGGGGGCGCGTATCGACCGCATCGCCGAGAAGGCCGAGGCAAACAAACAGCTCATCTACCGCTACTTCGACAACAAGGAGGCGTTGCTCGACAGGACGCTGGAGTCCAATATCGACCAACTCCTCGACGAGATCCCCTTCGATGCGTTCGACCTGCCCGGATACGCACTTGCCCTGTTCGACTTCGGCCAAGCCCACCCTGGTCTGCTGCGACTGGTGCGTTGGCACACCCTCGAGCGTCCCGGGGTCCTGGACGCGATACCTAATGCGCGGGACTCAACGCTGCGCAAGGTGGAGCAGATGCGGCAGGCCCAGCAGGCGGGCGCCATCGACGCAACGCTGCCACCCGCGGACATGCTGAACCTGATTCTCGCACTCATTCACTCCAACATGGAGAGTGCAGCGGATGACTCTGACAACCGCAGACGGGCCTTGGCCTACGGCATTCGACGACTGACGGCGCCTGCGACGAATTAGCCTCGTCGACCTGGACCAAGCTGATGCCTCATTTGTAAGGCGATACGAGGAAGAATGTTGTTGCGGTGTTAGATTCGCGCAATTTGATCCACGGAACGTGACCGGAGCACGTGAACTGGTCAGCGGCCATCGAAGGTCGTTCACTGGTGGGTACATTTGGCCGCGTAGCAGGCTGGGGGTTGGTAGCCAAGCGATGAGTGTCGTCGGTGGTGGTTGTACTCGTGTTTCCAGTCGCCGATGACCACGCGGGCGTGGGCCAGGGACCAGAAGCTGTTGATGTTGAGGCATTCGTCGCGGACGCGGGAGTTGAACGATTCGACGTAGCCATTGCGCCACGGCTCGCCGGGTGTAATGAAGTTCAGGCCGACCTGGCCGTCCGCCCAGTCGGCCATTGCGCTACAGCCTAATTCGGGTCCGTTGTCACAGCGCAGCACTCTTGGGTAGACGCCACGCTCGGCGGCGACACGGTCTAGTTCGGCGGTCAGTTCCTCACCGGTGATGCTGCGCCCGACAAGACCGCCGAGGCATTCGCGGGTGTGTTCGTCGATGATGGAAGCGATCTTGATCGGGCGTCTGCCGGTGGTGGAGTCGAACTGGAAGTCCACTGCCCACACGCGGCTGGGTGCCTCGGTGGCCGGGACATCAGCGGCGGTCGAGGTGCCGTGGCGTTTGCGGCGGTGACGCTGCGGCACGCGCAAGCCTTCGTCGCGCCAAAGGCGCTGGACTTTCTTGTGATTGACGATCCACCCTTCGCCGCGAGCGTCGTGGTAGGCCGGCCGGAACCCGCGGCGCGGATGGTCTTTTGCGTATTGACGCAACCAGGCCCGCAGGGCGGCGTCAGGATCTTCCGGATCAACCGATCGGGGTCGGGCCCCTTTCGCAGTCCACCAACGACTACGAAAACCCCCCCACCAACGGGTGTAAAGCACCTACCGGAACTGTTGTCGCGGACCTACCGAGACCGCGTCCTGGAACCGTAAACCAGCAACCGAACCTCAAACGTCAAGCATGAACCGGGACCGCACAGGCCGTTGCTATCTGTCAAGTTCCGGTACCCGCCCTTGGTATACCGGACGACGGCAACGGGTGCGACGTTAGGGATGACGTCCTCAACCGTGACCTGACGGACAAGACTTACGCGCGGACATCGCATTGCTGGGATGCTGTCGAGACCGGGACGCTTGTCGATCCCTATGGCGGCCAGACGATTGCGTTCCAGCGCGGCGAACAGTCATCAGCCGCAGTGCAAATCGATCACGTAATCGCCCTCGCCTGGGCGTGGTCGGCCGGGGCTTGGCAGTGGGATGCCAGCAAGCGGGCACGTTTCTACACAGATCCCGAAGAACTGCTGGCGGTGTCCGGGAAGTCCAACGACCAGAGGGCTGACTATCCGCCGAGCGAATACTGGCCGCCGAATCGGGCCTACTCGTGCGCCTACGCGACCCGGTGGATTGGGCTCCTTCGCACTTACCAGTTGCCGATTGATCCGGCATCTGCCGACGTTCTGCGGCGAGAAGCTGCGACGTGCCCGACGATTGGAGATTGAGATGGATCATCGGCTAGTAATGCTGTTGCTGTTCTTGGCGTACCTTGTGCCGTCTATTGTCGCCAACGTCCGCCACGTCAGAAACGTCGGCAGCGTGGTGGTGGTCAACCTGTTTCTGGGCTGGACGTTCATCGGCTGGGTAGTGGCGCTGGCCATGGCGTGCGGGGGAACCCAACTACGGCAGTTCCGCGCATCCGGCGGCTATGTCGTTGATGGTGACCAGCACCACTACTTTCCCCCATCCCCTCCGCCGCCACCGCCGATGCTGTTTTCCGTTCCGCCGCCGCCGCCGCTAGCGCCGGCCGGCTGGTATCCCGACCCCTCGGGGAAGGGTGCACGGTACTGGACCGGCACGCAGTGGAGTGACTTGTCTCCCCGTCTAGACCTTGATCGAGGAGGAGAGGGCTAGCCATGCCGAAACGGCGTGTGACGGAGACTGAGAGCGCTGTGGAAGCTGCGGAAGCTGCCGCCGACGACCACACCACCGGCCACACCACCGCGTCGACCGGGGACGGCGCGGGCGATGGCCTGACCGAGGTGGTTGTTTCCGGCCCCACGCAAGTCGCGGCCGCGGAACTGGCGTGGTCTGACTACGGGCCAGACGAGGACGAAGACGCGTCATGGCGCTCGGCGTTCGGGAGCGCTGCGCCGATCCTATTCACTCTCGCCGTGGTTGCAGTCGTCGCTGCCGTAGGGGGCTGGATCTGGCTGCAGAACAGGCCGCAGCACGACGCACCCCCCTCGCCGACGGCCGCGGTGCCAGACACGATGCCTGCAGCTGCGCCACGTATCGCGTCCACCGTCACCGTCCCGGTCGCGCCGACGACGGTCGTCCAGGCGGCGGCTATCCGTACCGCACTACCGGCCTGCTACCACAGCGACCCTGCCGAAGAGGAGCCAACCACCTCAAGCACGTGGTGCAGACATCACTGGTACGAGAACTTGACGTGGACGTCCTGGAAATCGACCTCAGCAGACGGAACAGGCATCCAGATTCTGCAGAACTGCACCCCAAGTTGCGCTCAAGGCCAGCTGTGGAGAACCCCAGTCGAGGTGCACTTCTCCGATTCTGAGCCGGCACCGGCCGACTCAGAATGCCCAACCGATATGCGGTACTACACGCAGTTGATCGTTGCGTACCCGACGACGCCCCCGCCGCCAGATTTGGCGGTGCCGTATCAGGGCGGCCCCGTCTACATGCTCCACAACGGAATGCCCGCCTATCGCTGGAACTCGCTCACGCCGCGATGCCACGCGAGCGATAACTAGCGGCTCGACTGAGGTTTTCACATGTCGGCTTGGCCCCAATTGTCAACTTGGAGATCGGACAAGCTAATCTCCCCGGCGTGGATGGTCAGTTCGCAGCCGTAGTCGTCCTGGCGTTGCTGGGAATTATTGTCGTCGTCGCAATTTTTGTCATATCGAAGCGCCGCCGGCGAATGGTGACCGACAACAGTGCTGCGCTCACAGCGCTCCACTCGCTTAACCAGAATTACCAGGAGCGACTGAAGTATCCAGGTCCGATCGTCTACAACTGGGAGGACAGGGTCAACTCCAAGGCGAAGCTCGACCGCTACGACCTGCACACGTTCTTTCTGGCAAGGCTCGCCGTCCTGGAGGATCAGATACTTAATCAAATCGCGGTACAGATACAGGACGTCTCCGTGTACGGCGAATACCAGGCTGCGTATCAACGGCTTGGCTCGGCGAAGCTCGGCCGCTCTAGTTACAACAAAAGAATCAACCGTATGTCCTTCGTGCGAATTGAGCAGAAGCTCTTCACCAAGCGAATGCTGAGCGCGCCCGTCTGCGTTGCCCAAGTGCGCTGCTTCGTCCGGTACACCAGCCCGAAGGGCCAGAATTCCTACTCCAGGGGACTCGAGTGGAACTTCGAGCAACTGCGGAGCGGGCTCAGTGAGATGAAACAGATCCATGCGGCCCAGTCGACAGCGACGTTCTTACGCCAGCAGGAACGCAACCGCATGAGCCCCAGCATTCGATATCAGGTTCTTTCAAGAGACAACTCGTGCTGCGCGAGATGCGGAGCGACGCCAAAGACGCACGGTGTCAGCCTCCATGTCGGTCACATTGTCCCCGTGAACAAGGGGGGGAAGGACTAAGCTGGACAATCTCCAGACGTTGTGTGCGCCCTGCAACCTCGGCAAGAGCGACAGGCACTGAGAATCCGCGGCGCGTTAGTGGCTGGTCTGGCAAAGGTGGTGACCGACGCCTTGACGGACAACCGCTCGCCGTATCGCTTTGGAGCCTGATCGGCATTCCCGGATTCCGCTGGGGTGTTCAGCCAGGCCTGTCTGAAGACTCGCCGAGGAACCGCCCTGCCCCGCATTCTCAGAACTAACATTGTCAGCTTCTGAAATATGCTGCAAAACTTCAGGGGATCCGAAGCGCCCGTCAAGCAGATCGCGCCGAAACACTCGGCATACCTATTGCAGTCTCAAGCTCTCGAAGGTGCTGTGTAGCATCGGCCCATGCCGTTGCCGAGCGGTTCGGTTTTTGCTGGGTACACCATCCTGCGGCTTCTAGGCTCTGGGGGGATGGGCGAGGTCTACCTCGCCCAGCACCCAAGGCTGCCTCGCCGCGATGCGCTCAAGATTCTGCGCGCTGACGTATCTGCTGACAACGAGTATCGCCAGCGATTCATCCGAGAGGCGGACCTAGCGGCTGAGCTATGGCATCCGAACATCGTGCGTGTCAACGATCGCGGCGAGTTCGATGGGCAGCTGTGGATTGCGATGGACTTCGTCGCCGGGACCGACGCAGCGAGCCTGCTGCGGGACCGGTACCCGGTTGGCATGCCGGCCGGTGAGGTAGTCGCAATTGTCGCAGCGATCGCCAGCGCTCTCGACTATGCGCATCAGCACGATTTACTGCACCGCGACGTCAAGCCCGCGAATATCCTGCTGAGCAATCCCGAGGACGGTGATCAGAGAATCCTTCTGAGCGACTTCGGTATTGCCCGCAACATCGGCGACATCAGTGGCCTGACCGCCACAAACATGACCATAGGCACTCTTCCCTACGCCGCGCCGGAACAGCTCATTGACGATCCGATTGACGGACGCGCCGATCAGTACGCACTAGCGGCCACCGCCTACCATCTGCTGACCGGGTCAACACTATTCCCTCAATCCAACCCAGCGGCCGTAATCAGCCACCACCAAAAGACGCGACCCCCGGCACTGGCGGACACCCGCCCCGATCTGGCGGCCTTCGACCCGGTGCTTGCTATCGCCCTCGCGAAAGATCCCGCCGACCGATTCGCCCGGTGCATCGACTTCGCCCACGCGTTCACAGAAGCAGCGCATTCTGGCAGCCACGCGACCGCCGCGGACCCGACCCGGCCGGCACCCGTGCCGAGCAGGCCACCCGACGACACAACAATGCCCCCGGCCCAGGCTGACGCCGACAAACAGCGACGACGCAGGCGGCGAAGGATCCTCCTGGCGGCGGCGACAACGGTAATTGCGTGCACCGCCGTTGCCGGCGTCGTCGGCTACGTCAACCGGCCACACAACCACACAACCGCTGTACCCCCACCGGAGACCACACCTACCAGTGCCAGCAGCTCCGCGGTTCCGCCACCAGACGGTAGGCCAGTGGATCCGGCCAGCACCGGCCCAGCCGAAGGATCGTCATGCAACCATGCACAGCACAACAACGTCACCATCTCTAATAGCGGAACGATGGTCCGGTGCGTCTCTGGCCCTGACGGCTACTGGTGGCAGCCTGACACCGGTCAACAAGCCGAACCCGCCATCGTCGGACAACAAGGATGGGCCGCCTGCCTGAAGTCGTTTCCCCAAGCCCAGTGCGTCATGTCGGCCGTCGCGGTCGCCGGCGGGATCAACCCCGCCGGCCCCGTCTACCCGCCCGGGTCGTACGCGGTTCCGGCCACGGTGCCTTACGGCACCTACGGTGCCAGCATCGACTTCGGAACCGGACAGTTCAGCAATGGGACCGCTGCTAATCCATGCACCTACACCTCCTATGACGCAGCCGGCAACATGCTCAATACCGGCACCTTCAACTCGTACTCGCAGGGAGACCCACGAGTCCAAATCACGCAAGGGACAACACTTTTTCGAACTTCTGGCTGCACACCATGGGCGCTCACCAAGGGCGAAATCCTGCCGCCGTCTGCTCCTCCTGCGGCACCGCCATCTGCTCCTCCTGCGGCACCGCCGTCTGGCCCGTGTTACTTCTCGCCGGCTACTCCGGAATGCCCCCCCAAGGGTCTAACACCAGAACAACGCGAGAATTATTGATCGCGACCAAATCGAAACACCATAGTGTTGCCGAGATATAGTTCGCCATTCCACAGCGACCGGAAACAGTCGCGTTGCCCACGCGATGCGTCAGGACCACATTCCCGATCCGACCCAGAGGAATCGGCAATGCCAGACCCGGATGAACTACGGAAGCACCTCGCATATGAGGTGCACTACCTCGTACTGGCGGCTGTCCGGTTCACTGAGATCAGCGGCAGAGACGGAACGCTCTACCAGGACAGTGCGTTGCTCCACGCACGCAACCTTCTCGAGTTCACAAAACCGGGCCAGCGCCCCCGGTACGGCTGGTGGATTAAAGACGTAGGCGGACAAACTCCCCAAGCCGATCCGACCCATGACCGGTGGGTCGAATTCATCAATTCGAATGTCAGCCACTTGGGCGAACGTCGCCTAGAGGATCTTGGATGGCCCGTCCCACGAGATGACCAGAGCTTGATCAACGTAAGTAGGTATGTATTGCAGCGTGTCGACTCGTTGACGTCGAACAGCCGTGATGCGAGCGCCATGGTCATGAAACAGCTTGCGGAACTTGGCCTTAGGTATCTTGCTGATCCGACTGAGGGCAATCTGGCGGAGATCGCCGAGGCAATCGACGCGCCGCTCTCCGGACGGTAGTGCAAGAACCCCAAACACACCCGCGGTACAGAGTAATATCCAGGCACAATCAAACGGATGGGGGTGCTGTGACCCAGGGACCTGATCTGCCGCCCGCGCTTCAACAAGAAATCGACGCCGCGATTGAAGACTCTCAGTCCGAATGGAAAAAATTCGCCAACCGCAACCGAGGACCAGAATACCCGGGGGACCCGCTCGTTGGTCGGCCCCTGGCGATGAAATACGTGCCGTCCAAATGGGCGAAGGACTTCCTCCCTAGGCCCGGCAAAAACAGCTTCCCTCCGCCCAACTCGGGCGTCTTCTTCCCTTCGCCCACCAAAGGCTTCTTTATCGGAAATAAGGACTTCACCTGGGGGAAGGCCGTCTATGTGACCGGAGTTAATGAGCCGTTGTCCACGGCGACGTACGGCCGCGTCGGACTGGTTTCATGGTTTGACCCTGACGAGCCCCCCTGGAGGGCCTTCGACGCTCGTGATAAAAAAAATGCGGATCTGTATTTGGATTGGTTGAAACTTCAACCCACATACAACGAGGCGATTCTCACGGTGCATACCAACCACTGGTTGCATGGGCTGCGAAACCAGTTCCGCGAGCAGTTCAAGATCGACGTGGTCCTCTGTCATCCTGACGAACAAGACGAGAGCTGGTGGTACACCGATCCGACCGATACCTGGCTTTGCGTGAGCGATTTTGTCCCCAATCCGCCGTCACTTGCGCAGGGCAAGCTCGCGGCGGACGAGTACTCGGCGCGCTTCCCTGATGTACGGCTCACCGTTGTTGCCGAAGAGGAATTCGTCATCTCCGACGAACTTGTGCGCCCCCCGGCCCCGCCGCATTCGCGTGTTCGGCAATTGGCCGTTAGTAGAAAACCGCCACGGGTGCCGTCCAGGCCAGATGTGCGCGAGGCATACTGGACCGGTAAGATTGCACGAGTGAAGTCATGAGCCTAATTCCGCTTGCTGCGCATCTGATTCGCCTTGCCGCGACGGATGACGGTTATGCGCAAGACCTCTACGATGCGGTCTATTACGCCGTTAACAAAGAGGAAGACCCAACGGCCGGCCTAGTAGAAGCCCCTATCCAGGAATACGAGCGCAGCTACCTGACGTCCACCGAGTGGCAGTGGTACGCGAGCTGGCGGCAAGCGCAAGGCGGCAAGCTCGACTCAGTCGTGCTGGACCATCTCACAGCCTCCGCTTCAACACGATTCGCGCGGTTCAAGGTCCGCGAGCTTGTACTGCGCGATCCGCGCACAAATGAACTTGCGGGCGAGCGAAATAACCCTCCAGATGGGCCCGACGCCATCGGATTGAATTGGCTCAGTGAACAGGCCAAGGGCGCACGAGTCGACGAAACGTTCAAGGAACGGGCGCGCCGCGCATTAAGCGACGAGTTGCCCGAGGAATGGACTCGGCTTGGACAAACGAGCGAATTATTCGCCGAACGCGTGCCGTGGTCCAAGATATTCGATGCAGGGTTCGGGGCAGAGGCGACGTGGTCGGAGATACTCGGCGAAGATTTCCAGGAACGGTTGCGGCGTGCGAAAGACGACGAAGCGATTGAGCTGACGCGTGATGCGCTCCAATGCGCGACCAAAGCCTCGTGGTTCCTGCTCAGGCAACTGACGTCGCTCGATGACGTCGAACGTAGACGCTTGGTCAACGACCTGCTCGGAAAGTTCGCAACTGAGCGCGGGTTAGGCAGGGAGTTTACGAATCAGTGGTATGGATTCGGTGAACCCGTTGGAGGCTAATGAGAAATCCCTCCGTGGCTCGTTCTCGCGATCAGAATCGCGCGCCCCTGAGCTACGGTCATATCAGCTAGAGCCCGCACAGTCCACGCCCACAGCCCTATCGCGGTGAAATTCAGCTATTCCTGATCCTTGTTATCCGTGCTGGCACCGCTGGGGTGCTGCTCGGCAGACACGGAGGAACGGCCGTCTCGGCCTAGTTGGCTTCGATGCGATCCCATAACGAAGTAATGAACCACGCCGTCCGTCATGTGTATCGAAAATGACGGAGTCGTCGCCAATTTCATTGCGCGGCAACAGCTGGCGGCTCAGCGGCCCGTACAGGGACTGCCCAGCACCCGCCGTGGGCCGAGTGAACGTCCACATCTGGACGTTGGTCCTGCTGAACTTGTTGCACCGGCTCGGCATCCCGAAGGACCGGCTGCTGTTCGCGGTCTACGAGAACCCCACCCTGGCATCCGCTGCCAAACGCGCACACGATTATCTCGGGTTGCATTCAGGCGGCGCATAGCGCACCGGAAGGCCGCGAAATAGCGGCAGCGTGGCACGCCGCGCTCAACGACCTGTGCCCAGACGGCTGGCTAGCGTGGCCCATATTGAAATTGAATTACTTCCCCTCATCCCACGGGCAGTACTTGACGATGGCACCGGAACAAGCCACGCCGCCATGGACTTGCTGAGGTTGTAGGTGACCATCGCATTCTCGGCGACCTATCCACACAGTGGTGCGGCTGATCGGACCCCGTGAACTAGTCCACGGCGGACGAGAGTCGTTCATTGGGTGTACGGGTGGCAGCGTAGCGGGCTGGGGTGCATAGCGCAGACCGGAGTGTCTGATCATCTCGGCGGTGCGGCCAGCTGCGTACACCACAAGGGGCCAGGCGAGACCCGCGTGAAATCATCCCAGCGGAATGACTCAGTCGGCAGTGGAGGTTAGGAAGCAGGAACATGATGGATGTCGGGGCTGCGGCGTTCTGGGTGATCGTTCTGTTCGTGGTGCACGAATTCGAAGAGATCATCCGAATCCGGCCCTGGATCGATCGTCACCGGGACGACCCTCGGTTTGCCCGAGACGTCTGGATTCGGCGGGAAGCATCCTATCCGTCGACTGAAGCCATCGCGGTCATGATCGGTGAGGAGATCATCCTGTTCAGCTTGGTCCTCGCCGCCGCGGTGTGGGCGGGGGCGCTTCCAGTCATCATCGCGGCCGCGACCCTGAACTCAATTCACCTTGTCGGCCACTTGGTCTTCGCCGCACGGGTGAAGGCGTGGAATCCGGGCAGTATCACCGCGGCGATCACCCTCCCGCTGAACATCGCCGTGATCGTCCTCGCGTGCATCAGCGGGCTCGATCTCCTCCTATGGGGCTTGGCGACAGTCATACTCGGTGCCGGATTCGCTGCGAACCTGTGGCAGCTCCATCGGCATGCAGGGGGTATTCAACGGTTGCTCTTCGCCAGGTGAGTCCGGTTGCCGTTGACGGTACGACCTCGAAGTACGGCCGCATTGCGGCGTACTTCGACATGTCTCGCGACGTCATGGACGCCTCCCGTCTCCTCGCCTCATTGGTGTGCGTATCGACTCTAGGGCGAGAGTCTCGGAGTCGATCAATTCGAGATCGCGCATGGCGAGGAGCGTAGGTTCGCGGATCGGCGTTGGCACTTCACCTGTTATCTGACTTGCAGACCCACCATGGCTCGAGGCTGTCCTCCGACGGGACGCTGTTGGATCCGCTCGTCATCGCTCAGGTAGCGGCGATATAGCCGGTCAACGTGCATCTGTGCCTCTGCGATGTCGCGTCGCAGCGAAACTGCCTCCAACCGCGCTGGATGGCCGTCCGGGCCAGGGACATAGCGGCCTTCAACCCGGGCCAGATGCTGGGTCATCTCGCGCAGATGATCACGTAACGCGCGGATCAGCTCCACAGCCTGAGCTGGGTCGCAGTCTTGCATGAAGAGATGATCGCACCCCGCTGTCCTCGGCGCTAGGGGACCGAGCAACCGACACCGTCACAACTGTGGAAGATGGCCAGGCCGAAGGACGGCGCACTCGACCTGATCGGTCTGATTAAGCACCACTTCGGCCGTCTCATCCTGAAATGAAACGGTTAACAACTTGACGCCCTGAAGACCGGGATCGTAATTACTCCCGAAGCTGACATAGCGGATAGTTCTCACCAGGCACCAGGTGCCAGGATCGTCGGAATCGTCCTCGTGGCGTAACCACATCGACTCGCTCTCAAGGCGGTAGCGGGCGAGATCTTGTGCAGCGCAGCGGAACGAGTCAACGATCACGAGATAAAAGGGTAACCGCACGAAGATGACGCAGGCCGAGACTCCTTTTCGCTCGGCGCTTAACGAACCGCAGCGAAGTAAACCCCCTGGGAGGGTGCGACGCCACGGAAATTGAACTCAACCCGAGCCAAAGGTGGATGGCGGGTTAAATTTCGGAACTCGAGGCCGTGTGCGCATACAAATGCTTGGAATCGGAAACCCTCTACCTCAGGGAACCTTCGGCACGTAACTCTTCGAGCCCCCTCGTGTCGGCCGAGCTTGAATGAAGCCTTGAAAGGCTGGACGAAATGACAAAGAAACTAAGCACGTGCGCCTTCGGCGCTCTAATGGCGCTGATGGTGATGCCCGCCGCCGCCGCGCGCGCCGACACTACGGACGCGGATTTCGTCAGCTATCTGGGCGCACAGGGCATCCACCTTGGTACGGCGTCCCAAACCGTGAACATGGCGCACGCGATGTGCCAAGACCTCAACGCGGGATACACCCAGAGGGATGAGGTTGACCAGCTGCTGGGAGCGGAACGACTGACCCCGGCGCAAGCCCAGGTATTCATCGGCGCAGCAACCGCAGATTACTGCCCCGACAAGCACCTTGCTAGCCCCCCACATGCTGGGTGATGGCGGTAGCGGACAAGGTTCGGCCCGCCACTAGGAGAGAGAGTGGCGGGCCGAGTCGGTTGCCGGTTTGTTCAGGTGGGTATGAGTTGGAGCACTGGCGCGATGCGCGCGTTCACTCACTGGTCGGTCGACTCAAACACGGCGACGAGCGCCAAAACTTCCTGTGTGGTCATGTCCGCTGGGTCGACGCGGTCCATGAGTTCGTCCAGGCGGTCGAGCTTCCAGACCGCCATCGTGTCGCCTTCCCGGACGTATTCCATCAGCGCAGCCAGGCCGGGGCGATCATCGCGTGCGCCAGACATGATGTCGGAGAACGTCTTCGTCGTCCCTGCCGCTTTAAGGGCCGCGTTCTGCTGGTCGAGGGTCTGCGAGACCGGGGAAATACGGGTATAGCCGATGCGGGCACTGGGATCGGTGCCGTTGGTTTGGGTAACACGGGCCTGACTCATAAATGTCGAAACACCGTCGGTGAGATGGGTATTTCTGAGACGAACTACTGAGACACTGCGACCTGGATAAATCAACGCCATGAAGTAGGGCGGCGGGTATCTCGAATGTGGTCTATTTCGAGACGAAGGCTTCCAGTGGTCAACGGAGTAGACCGAGTGGCCGGACCCCGCGAAGTGATCCACTCGGTGTGAGAGCGGGTTATCGGTGGGTTCAGGTGGCAGCATAGATCGCTGTCGGCTCATAGCCGAGAGCTCCGGCCTGGCTGAGGAGGTGCCCGCGTCGGCCAGCCGCCGCGACCACGACCGGCTGCGCGATGACGCCTGGCGGTCCTGCACACGAACCAGAACGTGGCGATCTCAGCCATGCAGACAGCCGCCACACGCGACAGCATTGCCCGGCGGCACCTCACCGAGATCCGCGACTTCTACGCCTTCCTGCTCGCGGAAATCCCGGCGCTGCTAGACAGATGGAATTAGCGCTCACGCAGCGCAACGAACGCAGCATAGACGGATGAATGACCCAAACCGGCGCGGGGGAGGAATCTTGATATGAGAATCGCCATCAGCGGCGCGGGTGTGGCCGGCGTGACGCTCGCGCATTGGTTGCACCGCACCGGTCACACCCCGACACTGATCGAACAGGCACCGAAGTTCCGCACCGGCGGCTACATGATCGACTTCTGGGGCGTCGGGTACCAGGTGGCGCAGCGCATCGGAGTCGAGGCGCAGATCCTCGACGCCGGTTACGAAGTGCAGTGTGTCCGCTCCGTGGGGCCTGGCGGCGAGATCAAAGCGGATCTGGGAGTCGACGTTTTTCGACGCTTGGTCGGCCATGACTTCACCAGCCTGGCACGCGGCGACCTGGCGGCCGCAATCTACGCCACTATCGAGAACGACGTCGAAACGATCTTCGGCGACAGCATCGCCACCATCGACGAGCGCAGCAATGGCGTCCATGTCGCCTTCGAGCATGAGCAGCCCCGCGACTTCGACCTCGTCATCGGTGCCGACGGACTGCACTCGAACGTGCGTCGTCTCGTCTTCGGGCCTGAGTCGAACTTCGAGCACTACCTCGGCTGCAAGGTGGCCGCGTGCGTGGTCAACGGATACCTGCCCCGGGACGAACTGATCTACGTCACCTACAACACGCCGGGTCGGCAAGTGGGACGCTTCGCGCTGCGCGACGACCGCACGATGTTTCTCTTCGTGTTCCGCGCCGAACACGGCAGCGAGGGTTTGACACCAAAAGAGCAGTTGCACAACCAGTTCGGCGATGCTGGATGGGAATGCCCGCGCATCCTGGCGGCGCTGGACCACGTCGACGATCTCTACTTCGACGTCGTCAGCCAGATTCGTATGGACCACTGGTCGCGGGGGCGGGTGCTGCTGATCGGCGACGCGGCCGGGTGCGTCTCGCTGCTCGGGGGCGAAGGCACCGGTCTGGCGATCACCGAGGCATATGTGCTGGCCGGTGAGCTCATGCGCGCCGACGGTGACCATCAGGGCGCGTTCAACGCCTACGAGACCCAGCTGCGCCCGTTCATCCAAGACAAGCAATCCAGTGCGGAGAGATTCATTTCGTTCTTCGCTACGCGGACGCGATTCGGGCTCTGGTTCCGCAACGTGGCGATGCGCACGATGAACTTCGGCCCGCTGGCCATCCTTTTCAGCGGAGGCGTGCGAGACGACTTCGAGCCGCCCGACTACGGGATATAGCTACGGCGGCATGCCACGCGGACTTTGTTCCAGAGTTCGAGGGCGTGCTCATTTTGTTGCTCGCCTCTGCCCATGGCCGCACGCCGAGAATTGACCTACAGCGGATGAGAGTCGTTCATCGGTCGGCCGGTGTCGTCGCTGACGAAGAGGGAGCATCGCGCGGTTCCAAAGGGTGGGAGCGAGCGTAGTCCGGCTAGTTACGGGGTCAAACTGCGCATTGACACGAAGCGGCGCACTCGTCTTAGTGACGGGAAGCCCGGCGTATATACCCCCGTGATCCTCTGGGTGCATCGCCAGCGCGAGCGCGATCGGGACCGTAGCCCCCGTCTTCTTCCGCGCGCGCTGCACATCCGGAGGCGTAGGCGCTTCAACAGAGTGGACAATCCAGCGACGCCCATCCGGAGCTGTCGCATGCCGCCTACACACTTCCAGTTGGTGACCGCTGACGCTGTGTATCGTGGAGTCATCCTCAGACCACGCCAGACTCAAAGTCCGGATCTCGCTGCCACCGTCAGTGAGCACAGCCACACGCTTGACGCTTTTGAGGAAGAGTAGAGCGCTTTCATCCCAGCCTGCCATCCACGCCACAAGGTCGTGCGTGTCGAGGACGGTCTCGTCTACCGGCAGACATAGCGTTGTCGCGCGGGGGTCTGAAAGTGCGACCGGTACATCGGCGGCAGCCCACGAAATGATGGGTTCGCCGATGCGAACGTGGTACGGCCCGCTGTGCACATCGATGACGTTGCTGAGGGCGCGCAATGTCATGAGTCCGATGCCAAATCGACCAGTGGCGAGTACGTCGTCCGTCTTGGTGGTCAGCCAGGGCGTGGCCAGCGCCAGCGTCCAGAGCTCCTCTGCCCAACCCCACGCGGCCATCAAAGGATGCGAGTCGCCAAGGCCTGCCAGCGGAGCGAGCGCAGAATCGCCTGGGGTCGCGCCGACGGCAACCTGCAGCAGAATAGGGCGTTCAATACCCTCGAACCAATAGATACCTTCCGGCAACGCGACGTCGGGCTGCCACAAGACTCGGCACTCTGGCACGCGATCAACAAGCCCACGCACTGGGTAGTCAAGAACGAGCGCACGACTGAAAGACGTACGGTCAAGGGCAACGTCGAGACGGTCAACATCAGGGTGATAGCCAAATGATGGCTCCGCACGGCCGATCAACGATTCGTGGGTTGTCATCGTGAACCTGCTCGGCCGCCGGCTACGGTTTCTGGCAAATGTGACTCCCTCGCTCGGAGGAGACATTACGAAATTGTTTTCAGAACCGCCTGCCTTTTAGGTAGCAATTTTGAGACGGCCTTGAAAAGTTGGCATCTTTGATCACGACGCGATGCTCGCCCGTGTCGTCCGCTTGAGGATTTCTGTAGGTTTGCAGACGCGCGTTCTCGGCAGGAATGAATGGGTCGGCCAGACGGCCTGACCGGCCCTCCGAGCAATCAAATTTGCATTGCCGTCAAATTCAATCGCTCCCTTTGAAACAGTGACCAGCACATTAGGGCTGTAGTTTGCTGGCGGACGGTCGCCGGAAGCCGGTGTGGGTCAACCGTGGGGGTCAGACCTCGAGAATCGAATTGTCACGAGCGTAAAAACACGCTCTGAACTGTGTCGGGCTGACAGGATTTGAACCTGCGACCACTTGACCCCCAGGGAACCGGACAGTGTGAACTACTGTTCTATTGCGTCCAATACATCCAGGTCAGGGCGTGCCGTTTGTCCGGTCTGTGTCGTCCTGTCCAGTCTGTTCGCGCCTGTCTTGGGACACTGGCGGGACACTGACGAAGGGTGTTCGGCGCTACAAGACGACGTCTAGTGGCGGCCAACTGATTATCGTCAACGGCTGCGCCGACAACGTCAACCAAAAATGGGGAACCGGCGCCTGCGGGCCATGCGGTTCAATACGGTCTGCATGACTGAGCGGACGCGCCGGTCTACTTGCTCGACATCAGCGTTATCGCCGTACTCGGCCGCGATGTCGATCGGCTTGAGCACTTCGGTGACAATCTTGGTCGGCAGCGGCAAGTTGATCGGCAATGACAAGATGCTGAACCCGAACGGAAAGCCGAACGTGAGCGGCATGATCTCGCTGCGACCAAGCTTCTGCCCGAACTTGGAAAGCCCAAGAGCGTGGGACAGCCATGTGCCGCGGGTCAGAAACAGCTGGCTTTCCTGCGCGCCAATGGACACAGTGGGAACGATGGGCACCCCGGCCTCGATCGCCGTGTTCACGTACCCCGTTCGGCCGCCGAAGTTGACTACGTTCTCTGACACGCTCGGCCGGTAGGCGTCATAGTCGCCGCCTGGAAACACAAGGACGGGCGAACCGGTGGCGAGTGCCTTCGCCGCGTTCGCGCGCGTCGCCTGAATCACCCCGGTCTGCCGGAAAAGTTCGGCGAGCGGGCTTTTGAAGAGCATGTCGTGCGCTAGCGCGTACAGAGGGCGGTCGTAGCCGTACTTGTCGTAATAGTTGACCGCGAACACTGACATGTCTGGCGTAAGCACGCCGCCAGAATGATTGGACACAACCAGCGATGGTCCAGACGGGATGTTGTCCAGACCAATCACCTCAGCGCGGAAGTACCGGACGAGTGGACGGCTGAGCTCCACAATTGCCTCTGTGAGACGCCCGTTCCACTTGTCGATGTCGTCGTGTTCGGCCGTGTTATCAACGGTGTGCTGGCTCATGGCTGTTCCTACCTCCGCACCAATCCTGGTGTCCCCTGCGTACCAACAGCGTGACCCACGTCACTAGAGTCGAAACGATGCCGCGGGCAAGGACCAAAGGCCCGACGCGGTGAGCCGATGGCTTCGAAGTGTCGCTCAGTAGCTGACGAACAACCTCTAGTGAGGCGTCAGGAACGCGGCCTTCAACAGCGTCTGGGGACTGGCTCCTAGCCGACCCACGGCACCATCTTCACCGCCACCCTCGCTTTGGTCGGCGCAGAGCCCTACAGGTCATCCTCGGCGAGCTCGGCGTCAGATACCTGTCCTACGGCCCTACCGCCCACAGACCTGCGGAAAAGTCGAGGCTCCATCAGTCCAGTCTTGCCGGCATTTCGGTCACCACGACAACTTCTCCGCACCAAGCCGCCGCCCGGTGACGATGTGCGGCACAATCTGAAGCCACACTTTGTGGATGCCGGCTGCCCACGGCGTCGGGCTGTTGCCATCCATCGCTCGCAGCAGCGCACGAACGCGTTCCAGGTCGACGGCGGCGCCGACGCCTCGCACCAGGACGCTCCATCCGAACTTCCGTTCCTCGTCGACGTGGTCGACCTCGAAAGCGAGCATCGCTTGCTGCATCGCCGCTCGTTTCGCCCCACCCTCGACGTCGGAAGACAATATCGTGTCCGGCCACGGCGTAGTTGACGGGCACGGCGAGCGGCCCGAGATCATCTTGGTATACGAGTCGCCCGACATGGGCGGTAGCGAGCAGCCGGAAGCATTCTTCGGGCGGGAGGTCTTCGAGCTCGCGTTGCGTCATGATGCGATTCTCGATCGCGGCGCACGACAGCCGCGACGGCCGAAGGCCCCATCTCTGCACATACGCGACGGCCGCCCCCGCAGCCTGGCGCTGGTACGCGCTCAGGGGCAATTTTTTGATGGTCGGGCTGACAGTGTGTCGGGCCGACAGTGTCGGGCTGACAGTGTCGGGCTGACAGGATTTGAACCTGCGACCACTTGACCCCCAGTCAAGTGCGCTACCAAACTGCGCCACAGCCCGCTCGCCGGTCGCTCGACCAGCGGCGGTCGAAAGCCTACCGCAGACAACCCGACACACCCCGCTGCGGCCCAGGTGCCGTGCGGCCCGGCTTGCTCGGCGCGGCCTACGCCAGTCGCGAGCGTGACGCCACTGCCAAAAACCGGAACTCGCCGCTGCGTTACCCTCGCGGCTTTGCGCTCTCGAAGCAGGCATCCACCTTCTGAACCCAGGCCGACAAAGCCTCGGCAAGTTCGGATTCGCGGCGATAGAAGCGCTGCGCGGGAACCGGCACGCTGACTGCCATCATCTGTTCGGTCACCCCCTTGAGCACCGCACCCACCGCGCAGATGCCTTCGGTCTGCTCCTCGCGGTCATAGGCGATGCCTTCGCCACGGACGCGCTCGAGTTCGTTGCGCAACGCCGCCGGGGTCGTGATGGTGTTGGCGGTGAGCCGGGCAAGCCGACTGGGCACAGCCTGGGCCTGTTGCCCGGGCGGCAGGTTGGCCAGCAGGGCTTTGCCGTTGGCGCTGCAGTGCAGCGGGAACGACTCGCCCACCGCACTGATGGCCCGCAGGCGGTGCGGCGAGACCACCTGGTCGACGAAGGTCGCGCGATCGCCGTCGAGAATCGAGAGGTCCACGGTCTCCTCCAACTCGCGGGACAGCTCCTCCATGAACGGGTGCACGTCCATCACGACGCCGAGTCGCACCGTGCCGGCCATGCGTGCGATCTCGGGGCCCAGCCGGTACCGGCCCCGGGTCGTCCGCGACGCCACCAGACCTTCGTCGTCCAAGGCGTTGAGGATCCGGCTCACGGTGGAGCGCGCCAGGCCCAGCCGCTCGCCGATCTCACCTTGGCTGAGCCCACCCGGGTCAGCCTGCAGCAGCCGTAGGATCTCGGCCGCGCGGGCGATGACCTGGATGCCGCTGCCACGGGCGTCCTGGTCTTCGGGGCCGGCACTCATGACAGCTCCGCCAACGGGTGCGCCACGGTCACCAGCAGCAATGCCTCACGGTCCGAACGGTTCTGGATCGACCGCAGCTCCCCCTTGGCGAAGTGCATGCTGTCGAGACGACCCAGGACTGTTTCCTTACCGCCGGTGGTTATGACCAGCTCACCGTCGAGCAGCACATAGATCGTTTCTTCCTGGGTCGGTGCCTGCTCGGCCACTCCACCCGGGCGGTAGCGGGACACGCCAACCCAGAATCGCTCGGTGCGGCCGGCCTCATGGCCCTGCAGCCGCATCGGGTGCACGCCGTGGTGCCTCAGAGCGGTGTAAGCAGGCGCTTCCGACGCCCGGGTGAGGTTCATCGTCACACCGCCCGACCCGTCTCGAGGCGGTAACCACCGGTGGGATCGACGATTGCCACCAGCCGAACGATGCAGCCGTCACCGCCGACCCAGCGCCACGGGAACGCCGCGAAGGTGACGCGTCTGCCGGTCACTTTGTCCAGGTCACCGCCGACGTTCTCGAAGCCGTAGATGCCCTTGGACAGGATCGCGCGGTGACACGGCTCCCACTCCGGGAAATCATCGAGCACCTTGCGGCCAGTCGCCTCCTCATATTCCATGACCGCCCAGGGCAGCTGGCCGCCCAGATGTTCTGCGGGACCGTGCGGGCCGATCGACGTGGCGAGCGGATGGTCCAGCGCCTGGGTGTCGGTGCCGACCGCCTTGACGCCCTTGGCCGCAAACCACTCGCCGGCTTCCTTGTAGAACCCCGGTGAGTAGGCGTAGTACTCAGCGCTGTCGGCGTATTTGTGGTGCCAGCCGGTGTTGACGATGACGATGTCGCCGGGCCGGATCTGCGGCGAGGCCTTTTCCAAGTCCTCGGCGGTGACCACCTCCCATTTCTCCTTCGGGATCGACACCACCACACCGGTACCGAAGAACGCGCTCAGCGGGATCTCCTCAAGGAAGGGCGTGCCTTCGATCACATGCGCCGGCGCATCGATGTGTGTCCCGGAATGCATTACCGTGGTGATCTTCTGGGTCAGCACACGGCTTCTGGCCATGTTGTGCAGTCGCTCGATCTTGACGTCCTCGAAGTACGGCCATGCCGGCACACCATGC
>Ga0182012_10000832_pt1 | contig 33811 bp, 28 predicted proteins | sample 612S2SmetaG_FD_120486 | JGI IMG/M metagenome (GOLD analysis project Ga0182012, IMG submission 120486) | Permafrost microbial communities from Stordalen Mire, Sweden - 612S2S metaG | ecosystem: Environmental > Terrestrial > Soil > Wetlands > Permafrost | place: Sweden: Stordalen | collected...
ATGGCGAGCACCGGCGCCATCAGATCCGCTTGGAGCAGCGCCATGTCCGGCGAGGCGCCGGCCACCACGATCGGCGGCACGCCGTCCGGTCCGGGCCGTCCGTACAGCCGCGCGCCGCGTGCGGCAGCGTCATCCAGCAGCGGCAAGAGCCGTACCAACGGGCCGGGGTCAACCAGTGCGGGCGGGATGCCGGGGAGCAACGCCGCCAGCGCCGACTCCAGGGCCGGCGCCGTCTCGCGCGACACGAACACCCGCCGCGGCGCGATGCAGGTGGCGCCGCCATTCAGCCGCAGCCCGTAGGCGAGGCAGCGTGCCACCAGGTCGATCTCGGCGCCGGGCAGCACGAACACCGGGTCGTTGCCGGACAACTCCATCGTGCACGGGGTCAGCGTGTCGGCGGCAGCGCGCAGCACGGCCTGGCCCGTCGCCGCCGCGCCGGTCAGCACGATTCGGTCGAAGCCGGCGCGGCTTGCGGCGGCGCCGGCCTCGGCATCCTCATCGAGCAGCGTCAGGACGCCGACGGGCAGGCCCGCCTCCTGCAGCAGCGAGGCCAGCGCGGCGAGCGGAGCGGTGCCGCCCGGCGCCGGCTTGGCGCAAACCGCGTTGCCGGCCGCCAGCGCCTGCAGGATCTGCACGCCGGGCAGCATCAGCGGATAGTTGGACGGCGCCAGGATCAGCACCACGCCGCAGGGCTCGCGCAGGATCGTCGCCTGGGTGCCGGTGAGCCACAGCGGCCGGCCCCGGCGGCCAAGGCGGCGCGGCGCGAGCAGGGCAGGGGCCTCGCGCACCAGGAACTGTGCCGCGTCCGCCAGCGGCAGCACCTCCGCCATCAGCGTGTCAACGACCGGGCGCCGGTCCTCCAGCGTGGCGGCCAGCGCGATGGCGCGCGTGGCGATCAGCCGTCGGACCCGGCGGAGCACCGCCAGCCGCTCGCGCAAGGCCATGTCGCGCCAGCCGGCGCCCGCCCGCCGTGCCGCGGCCAACGCCGCCGTCACCGCCGCAAGCCGTTCCGTGATTGCGTCCATTGGCCTCGAACCCATGACAATACGGGAAATCCCTCCCATGTGCCCGTTGCAGAAGGGTTTGCAAAGGCGGCGACATGGACCAGATCGTTGGGCAGGACGAAGGAGCGCCGATGCGTGGCTGAGCATGATCCGGTCCGGGCACGATCGCCCATCACCTTCGCCTTCTTGAGCGCCTACATGCGCCGGTATTTTTGCCGCGATTTCCGTGCGCTGCGGATGTCCGGCGAGTCCCTTCCGCCGTCCGGGAAGCCGCTGATCCTTTATAGCAACCACCCGTCCTGGTGGGACCCGGTGATCATGATGCTGATCAGCTCGTTGCTGTTCCCGGGACGCAAGAGCTACGCGCCGATGGACGAGGCCGCGCTCGGGAAATACCGCATTTTCCGCCGCATCGGCGTGTTCGGTATCGCGCCGGGCGCGCGCGGCGCGGCACGGTTTCTGCGCACGTCGATGCGCATCCTTGAAGATCCGGACGCATTGCTGTGGGTCACCGCCGAGGGCGCGTTCACCGATGTCCGCGTGCGGCCGGTGAGGCTGCGGGCAGGCGTCGCGCATCTGGCGCGCAGGATGCCTGATGCCGTGGTGCTGCCAGTGGCGATCGAGTACACGTTCTGGAACGAGCGGCGGCCGGAAGCGCTGGTGCGATTCGGCCGCCCGGTGTCTCGCCCGGACGATGACAGCGTGGCCGGCTGGACTGCCGTGTTGGAATCGGCGCTGCAGCAGACGATGACCGACCTGGCGGAGGACGGCATGGCACGCGATCCGGCACGGTTTCGCACGGTGGTGCGCGGCGCCGATGGCATCGGCGGGATCTACGATCTGTACCGCCGGCTGCGGGCGTTGGTCACGGGCCAGCCCTTCGATCCAAGCCACGAAGGAGCCGCCCGGTGATTCTTGAGTCGAACACGGCGATCCTTGCCTGGATCGCGCTGGGGCTGGCGGCGCTGCCGCTCGGCCTGTGTCTGCTCAACCTGCCGCTGTACCGGAAGCCCGCCCCGGCGCGCGGCCGCCCGGCGGTCTCGGTGCTGATCCCGGCGCGCAACGAGGAAGCGAACATCGCCGCCGCCGTCGGTTGCGTGCTCGCCAGCACCGGGGTCGAGCTGGAGCTGGTGGTGCTGGACGACCACTCCACCGACGGCACCGCGTCTATCCTGGCATCCATCGCCGACCCAAGGCTGCGTGTAGCGCTGGCGCCGCCGTTGCCGCCTGGTTTCGTGGGCAAGCAGCATGCCTGCGCCTCGCTCGCGTCCCTGGCGCGGCACGACATCATGGTGTTCGTCGATGCCGATGTGCGGTTGGCGCCGGACGCCGTATCCCGCATGGCGGGGTTCATGCAGGACAGACGCGTGGGGCTGGCCAGCGGGGTGCCGTTGCAGGAGACCAGGACCTGGGCGGAGGCGCTGCTGATCCCGCTGATCCACCTGGTGCTGCTCGGCTACCTGCCGATGGCCGCCATGCGGCTGTCCGGCTTGCCGGCCCTGGGTGCCGGTTGCGGGCAGATCATGGTGGCGCGGCGCGACGATTATGTCCGCGCCGGCGGGCACGCGGCGATCCGCGGCTCGATGCATGACGGCGTGACGCTGCCGCGTGCGTTCCGCAATGCCGGCATCATGACCGGGCTGTTTGATCCGACCTTGTTCGCAAGCTGCCGGATGTATGCGTCGGCGCGGGAGGTGTGGCACGGGCTGGGGAAGAACGCGACCGAGGGCATGGCGACACCGGTCGCGCTGCCGGTCTGGACCGTGCTGCTGGGCGGCGGTCACGTGCTGCCGGCCGTGTTGATGGCCGTCGCACCCAGCACGATCGCGGCGGCGGCGCTGGCGTGTTCCATCGGGCTTCGTCTTTTGCTTGCTTGGCGCTTTCGCCAGCCGGTGTTGAGCGCGGTGCTGAATCCGGTGGGTGTTGCGGCGTTCCTGGTGATCCAATGGGCGGCGCTGATCCGCGTGCGGCGCGGCCGTCCCTCGGTGTGGCGCGGGCGCGCCTATCCGGCCCAGTGATCGGAGCCGGAGGCGCGGCGGTAGACACAGATCGGCCGTTGCCTTCCCGGCGGTAGCCGGCAAGCCAAGAGGATGCCATGGCCATCATCCCAAGCGATACCGTGCTGGCGCTGCTGGGACGCGGCGATGACGGCGCTCACGCGATTGGTGCCCCTGGCCGGCCATGGCTCACCCACGGCGGCTTGCGCACGCTGGCCCATCGCACCATCGAGGACCTCAACCGGATCGGCATCGGCCGCAACGACCGCATCGCGCTGGTCCTGCCGAACGGTCCGGAGGGGGCGGCATCCTTCGTCACCATCGCCTGCGCGGCCACCACCGCGCCGCTCAATCCCGCCTACAAAGCGGATGAATTCGCGTTCTATCTGTCCGACCTGAACGCCAAGGCCCTGGTGGTGATGGCCGGGATGGAAACCCCGGCGCGCCAGGTCGCCTCTGAGCGCGGTATTCCCGTCGTGGAGCTGGTACCCGACCGGACGGGGCCGGCCGGCGGCTTCGCCCTGCAACCGGGCGCGCCGATCTCCGACCGTCTCACGCATCCCGGCGCGGCGCAGGCGGGCGACGTGGCGCTGGTGCTCCACACCTCGGGCACCACCTCGCGCCCGAAGATCGTGCCACTGAGCCAGGTCAACGTCACCGCCTCGGCCGCCAACATCGGCACCACGCTGGCGCTGACCCCGGACGATGTCTGCCTCAACATCATGCCGCTGTTCCACATCCATGGGCTGATCGCGGCGACCCTGTCCAGCCTCGCCGCTGGCGCGGCGGTCTCCTGCACGCCGGGCTTCAACGCCTTTCGTTTTTTCACCTGGTTCACCGAAATCCGGCCGACCTGGTTCACCGCGGTCCCCACGATGCACCAGGCGATCCTCGGCCTCGCGCCGCGCAATGCGGACGCGATCACCGCGGGGCGGCTTCGCTTCATCCGGTCATCGTCGTCCTCGCTGCCGCCGCAGGTGATGACCGCGCTGGAGGCGGCGTTCCACGTGCCGGTGATCGAATCCTACGGCATGACCGAGGCCGCGCATCAGATGGCCTCCAACCCGCTGCCGCCGCGCCCGCGCTATCCGGGCTCGGTTGGCGTCGCGGCGGGGCCGGAGATCGCCATCATGGACGAAGCCGGCGCCCTGCTGGCCGCCGGGGAAACGGGCGAGGTGGTGATCCGCGGGCGCAACGTCACCGCCGGCTACGAGAACAACCCGGACGCCAATGCCAAGGGCTTCTCCAATGGCTGGTTTCGCACCGGCGACCAGGGGTTCCTCGACGCGGACGGCTATCTGCGGCTGACCGGCCGGCTCAAGGAGCTGATCAACCGCGGCGGGGAAAAGATCAGCCCGATCGAGGTGGACACGGTGCTGATGGACCACCCGGCGGTCGCCCAGTGCCTGACCTTCGCCATGCCCCACCCGATGCTGGGCGAAGAGGTCGCCGCTGCCATCGTGCTGCGCGAGGGGGCCGTGGCGAAGGACACCGACCTGCGCAGCTTCGCCGGCACACGGCTGGCGGCGTTCAAGGTGCCGCGCAAGATCGTCTTCCTGCGGGAGATTCCCAAGGGCGCGACCGGCAAGCTGCAACGCATCGGGCTGGCCGAAAAGCTCGGCATCACCGGATGAAGGTCGCGATATTCGGCGCCGGGGCGATCGGCGGGTTCCTCGGGGTGAAGCTGGCTGCTGCCGGAGCCGATGTGACGTTCGTTGCGCGCGGTCCGCATCTGGCGGCGATGCAGGCGAACGGCGTCCGGCTGGTCAGCGGCGGCGAGACGCTGACGGTGCATCCGCGCTGCGTGGCCGATGCCGTTGAGGCCGGCGTGCAGGACTACGTGTTCGTCACCCTGAAGGCGCATTCGCTGCCGGGCGCGGCGCCGCAGATCGCCCGGTTGATGGGGCCGGACAGCGCGCTGGTCACCGGGATCAACGGGGTGCCCTACTGGTATTTCTTCGGCCTTGATGGTCCGTTCCGCGATCGCCGCGTGGCCAGCGTCGATCCCGGCGGGACGCTGTGGACCATCCTGCCGCCGCGCCAGGCGATCGGCTGCGTGGTCTATCCCGCGGCCGAGGTCACCGCGCCCGGTGTGATCGAACACAGCTACGGCGACCGGTTCACCCTGGGCGAGCCCGACGGCAGCCGCTCGGCGCGCGTCGAGGCGCTGTCGCGGCTGATGGTGGCGGCAGGGTTGAAGGCGCCGGTCCGGCCGCGCATCCGCGACGAGATCTGGGTCAAGCTGTGGGGCAATCTGGCGTTCAACCCGCTCTCCGCGCTGACCGGCGCACCGCTGGACCGGCTGACCGGACAGGACGACCTGCGGGCGCTGTGCCGCCGCATGATGCTGGAGGCGCAAGCGACGGCCGAGGCGCTTGGCGTGCGCTTCGCGATCGACGTGGACAAGCGGATTGCCGGGGCGGCCGAGGTCGGCGCGCACAAGACCTCCATGCTGCAGGACCTGGAACGCGGCCGGCCGATGGAGATCGACGCGCTGCTGGGCGCGGTCGTGGAACTGGGGGACCTGGTGGGCGAGCCCATGACGCTGTGCCGCGCCGTGCTGGCGCTGGTGCGGGAGCGGGCGCGGCAGGCTGGGTGCTATTAGGTAGGCGAATGGGCGGCCGCCGGAGCCTCAATTTCAGAACGTAACTATCAACAAAGAAAACCTGCGGGAGTGAAGCTTGTGAACGGCGCCGACCTGTTCCGCGGCAAAGGGTATTGTAGGGCGCCGATCAAGGCGCTCGCCCGACGTGACGAAACTCTCGCCACCTCAGGCGACGCGCTTCGCCGCCGGCTTCCTGACCCGAAGCGCCTGGCGCAACAGGACGTTGATCTGGGATTGCCAGCCCGGGCCGGCCGCGCGCAGGGCCGCCAGCACATCCGGGTCCAGCCGCACGCTAATCTGTTCCTTCGTGGTGGCGGATTTCGGGCGTCCCCGGCCCCGGCGCACGAAGGCGTTGCCCTTGGGTATAAGTAATAGAGTTGGAAACTCGAGGCCCCGCATTTCCGCCGTTTTTTGCGGCCCGCCACGGCAACTTTGGCAACCAAGCTGGAAACTGATTTTTCGTGTCCGCTCCTGTTTGGCCAGTGGCTCGGTAATGAAGTTGGAAACCGGGCTCGTTCGCAATAAACTACTACCATAACTGGATTTCAACCACAAGCGCGGCCAGCAATGGTTGCTGCGGTCGAAGATTATCCTCCATTCGGCGATTTTGCCGACAACTCGAAGGCTGAAATCGCCAACGCTGGTTCCGGCTCGGGAAGCGGTGGGGGCAGTCAGCCGGTACGCGCGCGCGGTCCTTCCGCGCCAGGATCCCCAGTGTCCGCATTCCCCGGGTCAGCCGGAGCAGCCGGAGCAGCCGAAGCAGCCGGAAGAGCAGCGGCAACCCGGACCAGACCTCGACACGTCGGCGGAGCCCGCCCAGCGCGAGTTCATATCCTATCTCGCGGTTCGGCCAGACGACGTGGCGACCGACCCGGCTGCCGATCCGGATGGCGCACGCGGCGCGCATGGCGCAGGAAGATGCCGCCATCACATACATCCTGGAACAGGAACCGGACTGGCAGCGTACGCCGCCTGGTAACCCCGGCTATGACCTGTTCATATCTGACGCTTCGGGCGAAGCGTGCACGTGGTGCACGAGGTGAAGGCAATGACCGGGTCGCTCGACGTTCGCCCGGTCGGCCTGTCGCGAACGCAGTTCGTGTTTGCCCAGGCCAAGGGCGCCGATGCATGGCTCTACATCGTCGAGCGCGCGGGCAGTGCCGAGCCCGCCCTCGTACGCATCCGGGACACCGCCGGGCTAGCCCGCACCTTCACATTTGATCGTGGCTGGCGGGCGGTAGCCCTGCCCGTCGGCGGCCGCGCCTAATCGGCGCTTCGTCCGGCCGCAGGTCCGGAGCGGGCATGCGGCAATCATCCGTGCCGCCATCTGCTTCCCGGTCCGGGCTGGTCGCTGTTGGATCATCGGAGCCGGTAGGTGTAGACAAGGCAGGTGCGATCGGCGCCGACGGTAACAGGTCGGACCGACCGGGCTTGGCCCCGGGCACTGGCGCGGTGTCTGGCATCGGCTCTCCGTTGGAGCTGCTTTTGCTGCCGGGCGGGCGGACGGGATTACGCGCATGATCGTAGGATGCGGATTGGTGTCAGATCGCCACGCAGTAAGTTTAGGCTCGGCCTGTTTGTCGGGGCAGTTCTCGGTTCAGATCTCGGCGTCGCGTCGGTGGGGATCGTCGGGAAGTGCTTACTGCTTATTGTCATGGTCGTCGCGTGGATATCGATCTTCCTGTGCCTGCCTAAGCTTACCGAGCGTCCACCACGTCTTGTTCCTACGTGCTCGCTCGCGATCCTTACCCTCGCCATGGTCGCTGGCGGATACGTTATGCGGCCGATCGGTCCAGCGTTGGAAGAACCACTGGCGGTTGGCGGGTTAGCGCTTTTGCTCTGGATCACGATTGCCGTTCTGATAGGCCGAGACGGCATGCAGGCGGCGGCTGCCCAGGCAGCCGAACACAGGACGGCGGCTGCCATGAGCACGCAACGCAGATACCACTTCTCCGCATACTTGTTGGTCGTCACACTGGCCCTCCTCGGCTTGGCGATCTTCAATCTGTGGCGCGCCTTCTCGCCAGCGGCCTTCCGCGAGTGGCTTCTCGTCGGTGCAGGAATCTATTGGCTGGTTATTGCGGTCGCGGCGGTTTCGTTCGGCGTCCGTGGCACGGTCATGGAGAGTTCTGGCACGGTCGCGCCATCGTCGTCGCTCAGCAAGGCCGAGCGCGATAAGCGCTGGATTCTAAAATACGGCGGGATCGCGCTCTCGGCCGGCGGGTTGGGGCTGATGCTGGTAGCCCTATGGCTATCGCAGGGCTATGTCTTGCGGCAGGCGACGTCAGCATCAGCGGGCGAAGGCATTGGCTTCTATGACCTGATGACTTGGCTCGGGACATTCGCAACGTTTGTGGTCGTCGTCGCCACTGCGCTCGTTGCGATGTACGTAAAGCGTCGGGACGACGACACCCGGCATTCTTTTGCGATAATGACAATGAGACAGGCCTGGATCGACAAAGTGCGCCTGACGCTGTCCCGTCTGATGGCACACGGCGAGACACTCCGCGGGGAAACAAACCCAAACAAGGTCCTGGCGGCCGAGGCACGCCAGATGCTGAGAGAAATCGAGCTACAGCTCAACCCGACCGAAGGACATCATGCCGTTCTTCTCAAGGCGCTTCGCGCATGGCTCCACGAAGCAGGTAATTACTCACCCCCCGACCGCGACAATCAGGCGGACCGCATCACCGGCACACCCGCCAGCGCCGCGTGCAGAGCTTCAAGCGCGGAAAGCCCATGCAACCGGCCGGTGGCGATGACGCTGGCCGCCGCCGCGTAGACCTTGGCGCCCCACTCGGCGCGGAAGCAGTTGGTCACCTTGCGGAAGATCACCGATGGCCGCAGCGCCCGCTCGCACGCATTGTTGGTATAGGGCACGTCGCGTCGTGTGACGAAGCGGAACAGATCGTCGCGATCGCGCCGCATGGCGCGGAATAAGCGGCGCGCTGCTGGCCGCGTCGGCTCGGGTCCCGACAGCAGCCGGTTCAGCCGCCGCTCCAGATCAGCGCTGTATTGCGCGAGCGTCGTGTCCTTCAGCTTATCGCGCCGCTGGCCGATCGCCACGGCGCGCAGCAGCAACAATCGAAAGCCCGGCGCGAACCCGGTGTCCCAGGCCTCGATGGCGTATTTCGCATCGCGCAACAGGTGCGCCAGGCACATCTGCCGCACCGCGCCATGGCCCAGTTGGCCGCCATAACGATCGGCGACCCATACCGCCGGCTGCGCGCCCGCCAAGAACGTGGTCACCACCGAGGCCGCCCGCGTATCGGCGATAACGTGGTAGACCGCGGTCGAGCTCAGCAGCACCCATTGCCACCACGTCGTGCCGCGCACCCGCGCCGAGGTCTCGTCGCAGCCCACGACCGAACTGCCCCGCACCGCCTGAGCGATCGGCGCGGCGGCGGCCAGCAGCGGCGTCTGCGCACGGGCCAGGATGTTGGCGATCGCGCCCTCGCTGATCGTCAGGCCGAACACCTCGGCCATCAGGCGCGCCAGACGCTCGAAGCTGATCGCCTGGGTGATATGCAGATGCAGGATCAATGCGCATACACCTGGGCCGAACGGCGAGCCTGGTTTGAACCCGTCCGGCACCGGCGCGACGACGCGCCTGTCACAGCAGGGGCAGACGCCGCTATGGCGGTTGATGCGCGTGACCACCGGCCGGATCGGCGGCAGGTCAACGTGGTCGTAGGCGTAAATGTCGGGCTGATCGGCCAGGCTGAGGGTTTGGGCGCAATGCGGGCAAGCGGCGAGTGTCGCCTCGATGATTTTGTCCGGGTGTTCGGCCAACGCGCGGGCGACCCCGGGACGGCTGGGACGGGGCTTCTTCTTGCTGCGGTCGGGAAGGTTCGGCTTCTCGCCCTTCGAGGGCGGCAGGCTGGAATTGTCCGGCGTCTTGGGCGGGGCGGCTAGCTTGGCTTGCAGTTCGGCGACGCAAGCGGTCAACGCAGCGATCTGCGCGGCCTGGGCCTCGATCTGCGCTTGCTGCGCCAGAAGCAGGGCGATCAGGTCATCGCGGGAGAGCGAGAGGAGGGCTGCGCGGCTCACGTCGCTCCGTGAATCGACTCGGCCGTGACCGTGTCAAGCCGGTTTTTCGGCAGCTCTTGCAGGGAGGGGGTGAGCAGTTACCGAAGCAGGTATGGAGGACCACTTCCGGGAAGTGCTACCCGAGAAATTGTTTCAGCAAGCTGAATTCGATATCGTGACCGACTGGCTGGTCGCGCTTGGTCAGTTGGCTCTCAAGATCGAGTGGGTTGTGACCAGCCTCGACCGGGCGAGCGTGTCGGCGAAGGCGGGTGACCTTTGGGATGATATCAACAGATACGAGAGGAATTACCCCGCCGAGCTCGAAAAGATCGCGCCAGAGGCTATGCAAGCTCGCAAAAGCATCGCCAGGACTCTTATCGAAGGCGCGAACCCGGATCCTGACCTGATGGTCACGGGCGCCTAAATCGTGTCGCCGACCCGTCTTGGTCTTCATCGCCGTAATCACCGCGGAGCGGCGTCGTCCGTGAGCGAGCGCACGAGGATGTCGCTGTGCCGGATTGTCCTCTGGCACAGCGACCGCGTCGGCAAGGATTAGGCTCGCGTTTACGGCGACCAGCCCTGCATCTGGCGCGTGGTCACCGGTGTGCGGACATAGTCCGCTCCCGGATCGCCGATCAGCGCCACCAAGAACCTACAGATCATTGCCTGCATCTCCAGTGTTAGGTGCAGGTTGGTCCCAACACCGTGCAGGGCGAAGCCGAGCGGCGCATCCATGTAGAGGCTCTCATGCAAGGTGTTGTTGCGGATGTTCCCCACCGGCGAGGAGCCGGAGGAGGCGTCGGCCCAGGCCGGTAATGGCATGTTGAACAGGCCGCACATCCAACTCACCCGGCGATGGTGCGAGACCGCACCCTTGGGGACGTGGTGGAAGTCCCCGGCAAGCTTGAAAAGGGCGTCGAGTGCGCCGTAGAGGTAGATGAAACGCTCGAACTGTAGCGCTCGCGGATATTGGGCGATAAACAGAGCGTGGACCGCCGCGATCCAGCGGTGGGCCCGCACGCGGTGGGCTTTGTTGGCCTGCCAAAAAGCCTCCGCGTAGGCCAGCGCCGGCAGGTATTCTCGCGGCGACAGCACGAAATCGATGAGCGCGTGCGACTTGATCGGCGTGGCGTCGAGGAAACCCGCTTCCGTCGTGGTCAACCGCATGCCCATGAAGAAGCTCAGCGCCCACACCAGGAACTCTATGTGTTCCGGGCCGTCGGCCGCGGCGTGTGACAAGCAGTGGGTCTTGGGCAGGCCGAAGATGCGGCTCGCGTAGGGGCGCTGGTGCACCCCACGGCCCATGACATAGAGTGGGGCGTAGATCCAGTCGCTGTCGACGCCGCTGCCCTCGGAGACCCCGGCGACTTTTGTGTCGAGGTCGGCCAGGGTGGCGACGGTGATGTCGCCGATAGCAAAGTCGAGGGGGTCGGGGCACCAGCCAAACTCAACCGTCATCGTGGTCATCGCCGCCTCTACAAAACATCCAGCCATCCGGCCAGCCCTGGAGCTATTCCCAGCGGCCCGGCTCCAGTCCCCCGACCCAATCACCCAATCTGCTCCGGTCACAAAGCGACCGTCCTCCCCGATGCGATCATCCATGTGCTGCATATCAGGCGTGAGCGGTCGACCGAACACTGACGGTCCGCGCGGGGCGACATCTGTCTGGGGCGGAGCCACCCCAGCGGTCCGCAGCGGCTTACCCTCAATCGCGCGGAATGCAGGTTTGACGTTGTTCCGCCCTCAACTTGATTGTATCTATCGGGAAGGTCTGGGCGCTGGGCCTGGACGGGGTAGGTGGCGGAGGCCCGCTCCATGGGCCTTCGGGTCAAGTTTTATAGGAATGCATCGCTCGGGGCTTGGCTGATTGTTGGCGCCGCGCTGGGGTGGCCCAGCCAGGGCGCCTTGGCTGGCACGCTGGTCCATCTCGGGAGGACTGTCTGGGGCTGCGTGGACCCCAACGTTGCGCCCGCCATCAACGATGACAGCATTCCCGCCCGCTCGGACCCACTGTGGGTGCAGCGAACCAGCGCCGTGGGACAGTGCGTCACCATCTCGACCATGAGCGTCTGGGAGACGCTGACCCCGGACCGCAACGGGCTGACCTACATCGCCTATCGCGGCACGATCGGGAAACCCGGTTCCTTCTGGGTGCCGACGTCCGCCATCGTGTTCGACACGCCAGCCGGGGCCACCACCCCGCCATCGCCGATTGTTCAGAAGGCACCTCCCCCGGCAACAAAACCGGCCACTGCGGCGGCCGACGTCCAACCGGCGAAGCCCAAGCCACCAACTGCCGTACCAGTTCAGCCAGCCGCCAGCGAACCAGCGGCGACTGCCACGCGGGCGCCAACCAGACCGGCGGACCAGTCACCGGCAGTTTCGGTCGCGGTCGCCGAGAAGCCGTCCGGCGCCGGGGGCTGGGTGGTCGTCGCCCTGCTGGCCGCCGTGATGATAGCCCTGCTCGGTCGACGGTCACGGCGGCGAAAGGCTGCGGCGAAGAGCCGCGCAAACCTCGTCGACGCCAGGATGGAGATCCCGGACGTATCGTTCCGGATACACAGTTCATCGCTCGTGGCGGCGCCGCCGGGAGCTAACACGGGCCGCACGGCGGGCAAGTCCGCCGACGATTCAACGTTCGCGTGGACCCCGCCTGGGACGGCGATCACCGTCGCTGGCGCGACCGTGGCAGATGGCATGGTCTACGTCGGCCGCGCCAGCGGGCGCTTCGGCGAGCACGATTCAAGCTTCATCAATCCAGCGCTGAAGGTGGCGGCGAGTTCGGCAACCGCCGGGCCGCTCGGCTATTGGCCCGCCTACGCTACCATCACCCCGGAATGCAGGCGCCGATACCTTGAGTGGCTGGCGGCGGGAAAGAGCCCGCCCGGAACGGACATCGGCTACGTCTTTCTGTACTTCTATGGACTGGAGCGCCGGCTCGTCCTCGACGGGCCTGGGCACAAGGAGATCCAGGCGCTGGTCGCGGAGCTGAATCGCCTGCGGACGGTTTACGCGACCAACAATTCCTTCGACGGCTACAGCCGCCGCCTGCTCGAGGCAGCGACATTCCTCCAGCAGGTCGCCGAGGTCGGCGGCGCCGGGTTCGTCCCCGACCTCGCCGCCCCGCCGGGCGAGATGCCACTGTCCTTGAAGGTCGAGATCGCGCGCGCGGTCGTCGCGGGCCACCCGCTCGGCTTCGAGCTGTCGGCCGCCGCTATCCTTGGCCTCCGCGAGTTCTGGTCCGCGAACCGCCACGTCGTGGACAAGTGCCGCGCGGCCTTCCTTGCGGTCCTAAGGTCGCGGTTCCCGGCGACGTTCCCCTCCGGATTCCTCCTCCGGAATCGCAAGGACTCACATTTGCAGTTGCTCTACCGCGGGGCATCGGCGGGGCTGCAGGTTGACCTGGCCGCCGCCAGCGATGGGCTCAAGGATCTGCCGGACCCGGCCACGCTGACCTGGACCAAGCTGCTCAACCTTGCCGACGGTGTGGCGGCGGAGCTGGCACCCTACGCGAAGACCTTGGCCTACTACCCCGCGCGCGCGGACTCGCTAGCCGCGCTCGTGGACTGCCCCCCTGAACTGAAGGAATCGGTGGCGGTCGAGGCCCGCCGCTGGCTGGAGGAACTGGCGTCGCCTGCAGATGTGGCCTTTGGCGATCTCGCCAGGCACGCGATAGGAATTGCCAGCGCAAAGTGGACGATCCGGCACCGCAGGCAGGTCGCCGAGGTGCTTGCCGCCCTGGGATATTCCATGGAACCCAACCCGGATGACGGCGCGGAAAGGATTGACGATGGCACGCTCGTGCAAGTCTTCCGCGGCGACGGTGGCGGCGGATCGCGCGCCATAGAGGTCGCGTGTGCGGCAGCCAGGCTGGTGGCCGCCGTCGCGAAAGCGTTCAACGGTGATGGCCGGACCATTGGGGACATCTGGCTGTCCCAGATCCCGTCACGCCTGTCGTTGCCGTCCGACGGGATTACCAGGCTGCGCGCCAGGATCGCCTGGCTGAGCGGGAGAAACGTCAGCTTGGCCAAGGCCAAGCGCCTTTTGGGCGACGCGACACCCGAGGAAAAGGAGTTCTGCGCCTGGTCCGCGACCGTCACCGCCGGCGCGACTGGCGAAGTCGGCAAGCCGCAGATCGCCCTGCTGGAGGGCATCTACGACGCACTCGGGGTGCCGCGCGCCGCGCTGTACGTCGGGTTGCACGCCGGGATAGGGGCCGCCGCGGTGGACGCGGAGGAACCCGTGCTGGTGTCGGAGGAGGTCGCGGGCGTCGCGCATGCGATCCCACGCCCGCCGTCGGCGACCGGCCCCGAGCCGGACCGCCTCGCCCGCATCCGCGCGGAAACCGAGCAGGTGTCTGCCATGCTCGCGAAAATCTTTGTCGAGGACGAACCTTCCCAGGACGCCGCTGGCGCGTCGGGGGATGGCCCATTCGGGGGGTTGGACGCCGAGCATAGCGGGCTGCTGCAGCGGCTCATGGTCCGGGCTGAATGGCATCGCGCCGAATTCGACGCCCTGGCTTCCGAGCTTGGCCTGATGCCGGACGGCGCCCTGGAGACCATCAACGAATGGGCGCTGGACCACCACGGCGCCGCGCTCGTCGAGGACGGGGATCCGCTCATGGTCAACCTGGCGTTGCTGCCAATCGACCCCGAGGCGGTCGCCGCCCTATGACCTTTCCCGCAGCCAACGCCCCGCCGCCCTTCCCGGAGACGAACGACCCATGCCATCCGTGATTCCCGCCAAGGAACGCGACGCGGCAATCCAAGCCCTTCGCGCGGGCGTCGTGCCCCGCCTCGGGATACGCCACATCCAAGTCGGGCGCGCCCGCGAGGTGCATGAGACCGTGCGCGACATGACGCGGATCGCCGAGGGCGGATCCGCGGTGCGCTTCGTGATCGGCGAGTATGGCTCGGGCAAGACTTTCTTTCTGACGCTGGCGCGAAACGTCGCCGCCGAGAAGAAGCTGGTCGTGATGAACGCAGACCTGTCGCCCGAGCGTCGCCTGCATTCGAGCGGCGGCCAGGCGCGCACGTTGTGCGCCGAGCTCATGCTCAGCATGTCGACCCGCACCAAGCCCGAAGGCGGCGCGCTGGCGAGCGTGCTTGAACGCTTCCTGGGCGAGGTCCGCAAGCAGGCCGCGGCGGAAGCCCGCGACGCGGGTGACGTCATCCGGGAGCGCCTGGAGGCGGTACGCGACGGCGTCGCCGGGTTCGATTTCGCCGAGGTCGTCGTCCGCTACTGGCAGGGCTCCCAGGAAGGGAACGAGCCAGTCAAGGCGGCAGCGCTTCGATGGCTGAGGGCGGAGTATTCGCTGAAGACGGAGGCACGCGAGGCGCTCGGGGTCCGGGCCATCGTCGACGACGCGGGGGTTTACGACCATCTGAAGGCGGTCTCCCGCTTGGTCCGGCTGGCCGGTTACCATGGCACCCTGGTCGTGCTGGACGAGATGGTGAATCTCTACAAGCTGGTGAACTCGCAGGCGCGGACGTCGAACTACGAACAGATCCTGCGCATCGTGAACGATGTCCTCCAGGGCTCCGCCGAAAGCATGGGATTCTACTTCGGTGGCACCCCCGAATTCTTGCTGGACACGCGGCGCGGCCTGTTCTCCTACGAGGCGCTGCGCTCGCGCCTCGCCGAAAATTCCTTCGCCCGAAACGGCCTTGTCGATCTGTCTGGTCCAGTGATCAGGCTCCAGAGCCTGACGCCGGAAGAAATGCGCGTGCTCCTGGAGCGGCTGCGGATCCTCTGGGCTGGCGGCGACGCCCAGCGCCCGCCGGTGCCGGACGAGGCTCTGGACGCGTTCCTCCGGCATTGCTCCAAGAAGATTGGCGACGACTACTTCCGCACGCCCCGGAGCACCATCCGGGCCTTCCTCGACCTGCTCGCCATCCTGGACCAAAACGAGGGTGCCGATTGGGTCACGGTGCTTGGCACCATCGACGTGGCCCCGGACCGTCCCGTCTCCCAGCGCGATATAGACGACGACCTCTCGACCTTCGCCATCTCGGGTGACGGGTCGAAGGATGCGGCGGGGGTCGACGGCCTGGCCACCTTCCACTGACGCCAGCCGGGGGCTGAGCCGATGGCGGCCTTCGACACCCTGCACGAGAAGGTGCGGCGCTGGATCTGGCAGCAGGGGTGGGAGGATCTGCGCGACGTCCAGGAACGCTCCATCCCCATCCTGCTGGCGGGCGAGCGCGACCTGATCATCATGGCGGCCACGGCGGGCGGAAAGACCGAGGCGGCCTTCCTGCCGATCGTGTCCCGGCTGGCCAGCGAACCATCCGCCGCCGACGGCTTCCAGGCCATCTACGTCAGCCCCATGCGGGCGCTGATCAACGACCAGTTCGGCCGCATGGAAAGCCTGTGCGCCGAACTCGACGTCGAGGTCACGAAATGGCACGGCGACGTGTCGGCAAGCGTGAAGGCCAGGGCGCGCAAAAATCCGTCGGGCATCGTCCTCATCACGCCGGAGTCCCTGGAGGCGTTGTTGGTCCGCCGTGGGAAGGAGATCGCGAGGCTGTTTCGCGGCCTGCGATACGTGGTCATCGACGAGATGCACGTTTTCCTGGACGACCCGCGGGGGAAACAACTGCAATCCGTGCTGCACCGCATCGACCTCGCCGCAGGGGTTCGGCCGGTGAGGATCGGCCTGTCCGCCACGCTTGCCGACGAAGAAGCCGCGCGCGTCTTCCTGCGCCCGCTGGAGCCGTCGCGTGTCGACGTCGTCCCGCCCGGACCCGGCGGTCCATCAATCAAGCTGCAGCTCCGAGGCTACATCCGGCAAATCAGCTTCCAGCGGCGGCCGCGCGAGGCGGGCGACGAAACGGCACTGGTGGATCCCGCGGACGTGGCCATCGCGCGGCACCTGTTCGAAACCCATCGCGGCCATCGCAGCCTGATTTTCGCCGGAGCGAGGGGCTTGGTGGAGACGGTGACCGTTCGGCTGTCGGAGATGGGCGAGGCTGCAGGGTTGCCGGAGGAGTTCTTCGCCCACCACGGCAACCTGTCGCGCGAGCACCGCGAGGACGCCGAGCGTCGCATCAAGGACAGGAGCCGCCCGGCGTCCATCGTCTGCACGACAACCTTGGAACTCGGCATCGACGTTGGCGATATCGAGATGGTGGCGCAGATGGGACCCGGCCACACCGTCTCCGGCATGCGGCAACGCCTTGGCCGATCCGGGCGGCGGCCGGGACAGGCCGCCGTCATGCGGGTTTACATCAAGGAGGCGGAGCTTATCGATGCCGAGCATCCGCTGGACGGCCTGCGCACGCAGACGGTCCTGGCGATCGCGATGCTGAACCTGATGCTGAGGAAGTGGAACGAGCCGCCGGAGCCGCGGCGCCTGCACCTTTCCACGCTGCTGCATCAGGTCATGGCGCTGGTGGGCCAGCACGGAGGGGTGACGGCGGGCGAGGCGTGGGACGTCCTGATCCGAAGCGGCATTTTCACCGGCGCCGACGCCTCGCTGTTCAAGCAGCTTTTGCGGCGGATGGGAGATCCGAAGGTTGGGCTTCTCGAGCAGGCTCCCGATGGCACCCTGCTGCCCGGCCCGACGGGCGAGCGCCTTCTGGAGAGCCGTGACATCTTTTCCGTGTTCGTCGCGCCTGAAGAGTACAAGGTCATCGCCGAGGGCGGACGCGCCATCGGACAGGTTCCCGGCGAGAACCCGTTCATGCCAGGGGAAATGCTCATGCTCGCCGGGCGCCGATGGCGGATAGTCGAGGTGGATGCCCAGCGCCGCGAGCTCTCGGTCCGACCTGCCAAAGGCGGCAACCCGCCGCTTTTTGGTGGTGACCAGCGGCCGCCATCGGACGGAGTGGTCCAGGAGATGCGCCGGGTGTGGGAGGACTTGTCCATGCCCGCCTTCTTGGACGCGACGGCCAAGCAACTCCTGGTCGAGGCAAGGACGACCTATGACCGGCTGGGCCTGCGCGGCACGTCGGTCGCCCGCCATGACGGGCAGATCCTGCTCTTCCCGTGGGTCGGCCAACGCAAACAGGAGGCGCTCGTGCTGGCGTTATCCCGGGCTGGACTGGAGCCAGCACGGCTGGGCATAGCGGTCGGCGTATCCTCCGAGAAGGAAGGGGCGTTGGTTGCCGCCCTAACCGACTTGGCGGGCGGGCCGCCACCGGACGCGCTGGAAATGGCGGCGCTGGTTGAGAACAGGGAAATCGAGAAGTTCGATCCCTTCCTCGGCGGAGAGTTGCTCACGATCGCCTGGGCGCTGGACCGCCTGGACGTCGATGGCCTTCCGGCATTGGCGTCGGAGCTGCTGGCATCGTCCAACAAAGCCGAACCACCGCATCGCTCACCGCAGGCCATCGGATGAAAAGTATGCCCGTTCCTTCTCGGGTAAGCGCCTATCTCAAGCAGCACGAGGGGCAGGCTGCAAAGCTCACAGCCGCCCCTCAAGTAGTGTCGGGTTAAGACGCTTTGCGAGACCAAAGACGCTTGAGCCAGCCGCGACGCCCTGCATTCGGGGCTGGCGCCTGATCCGTTCGCACTGGCAAAGCTGGGGCCTCGTCGAAAGGCGCATTTGGCGCTCGCTGCGCAGAGCCGTAGTAGCGCGCCTTTGCCGCATGATCGCGTTGGCGCTCGGCGGCTACCTGCTCATCCGACCAAGGTCCAGCCTCGATCACTTTCCCATCTCTGATCACGTAATGCGATCGGCAGGCCAGATTCCAATTGCCGACCGAGGGATTGAGTGAGATCGACTCGCCGTCGTAGGTCAGCTTCCAGTCTGTTGGCGTAATCGGGGTTGTGACCTCCTCCCCACAACCGCAGCAGCAGCTGTGGGCCGCCATCCCGTATTCCATTGAAACATAGAGGACGCCCGGCTCCAGGATTTCTGGGATGTGCACCACGAACTTATGTCTAAGCAGATGGTGCCGCATCACTCGCGATCCCCGTTTTCCATCTGGTTGCCGTCTGTGGTGTACGTGCAGTGAAACTCGCGTTCGAGGTCGCGGTAGAAGCCGCGCAGTTTTTTCCACTTGATCACCGCCAGGATGGCGTTCAGCGCGTTCAGGTCGGCGACCTGGATGTTGGTCGAGTATATATCGTTCGCACCGCCACCTTGAAACGAGACGCGTCCCTGATGCACGTGCTCGCGCTTGCCGAGCATGCTGGCGGTCACGCGAAGAATGCCGCCTAGCGATCCGTCAACCAACTCCAGTCCCATCCCGACATCAATGAACCCCGCGCCGATGGACTCCAGCTTCGCCACAACCTGGCGCTTGGCTTCGCCCCCGTCCATGCAGACGAAGGCAAAGGTGATGCCATCCAGGAGGGTGAGGTTTGCTGCACCGAGAGCGACGGGATGCGCCACCACCCCACGATGCATCTTCGAGTAGATGCCCTTGAGGTAGTCCACTTTCTTCGGCGCCTCCCGGAGATCGTCCAGGGTGGGCGCCCCGGGTGCGCGGAACGCGTTGTGCTGAAGGAAATCGTCCTCATCGAATAAGTGAATCTGAGGCACCGGCGTCTTCGCCACCAGGTCAAGCACGTAAGAGCCGGTGCCTCCAAGGCCGATGATCGCCACGCGGTCAGCCGTCAGCCGCTCTGTGAGTGTGCTGATTCCCGCCCTCGCGGAGGCCGTTTCCAGGTAGTTGAAGACGGTCTCCTCATCCTGCTCCGGGGCACGGAAGACACGAGCGCTTAGCCCCGGCCGGTGCACCGCCGCGGGCCCGGAGATGATGTTGGCGTAGGTGGACATCTTCTCATGATAGTCGGCGTAGCCGCACTCCGGCTTGCTAGAAAGGAAGTGCCGGGCGGCAAGGCCAGGCGCTAGATTGTGCTGGCCAGAGTTGTTGACCAAGCCTGCCAGCGGTGTGCCGCCTATCCCGCATGGCAGTTCGCCATCGAAATAGGCGACATGGCTTTCCGGCCTGCGTGTAACATCGCCTGCGAGGTCGAGGGAAGAGATAAGCGTTCCAGTCCGAATCTGCCGCTGCCCGTCCACATATGGAACCTCCCGCATTACGAGGAAGCCCGCTTGAACCCGCAAATAGTAGCCCTCCTCGCGGAGGGCCTTCAGGTCGGGGCTAAGACTGAACAGTGCGTGTGACATTGAAGACGCTCCCGTTCTTGACTTCTACAAAACCACCGGCTGCCAGTTCGCCATGGTGCGGGATGGATGCGACGTGGCGATAGGTCGTCGAAAAGATGACGTTGGACGCATGCGCGCCGGGAAATGCCATCTGCACGACCTCCTCGAACGTCACCTTGCGCCCCGTGACAATACGCGGGCGCGAGTTCACGATGATCTCGAACGTCCTGGGAGCCGTGATGAAGTGCTCGATGCCTGGCGCCGCAAGATCGATCACGGCGTCCCGCTCAATGAGGCTATTACCGCTCGGCGCCTCGATGAAGACCGCCTCATGGTCGCCAGCGTTGCCGAGCTGGTAAAGGACGGAACCGCGAATTTCAGGGTTCCCCCACTGCACCAGGTGACCATTCAAGGTCAGCTTGAACAGACGGTCGGTGCGAAACGCCACCAAGTGTTTGGTGCCGCGACCATGGAGGTCGAACGGCTGGTCCAAAAGGACCTCCTCAAACTCACCGTTCGAGAGAATGGCGAGCAAGCTGATGTCGTCCGTAGCCTCCAGGCTCGCGGCGTGCAGGATTTGGCCGCCCGTTGGCACGGCTTCTGGCACATGGACGGCGCGGAAGTCCAAGCCCTCCAGGCCAAATTCAATTCGGTAGCTGCGGGCGGGGTGCAGAGAGCGCCCCTCACGAAGGGCGGCCCCCAGATCATCGTAGTCCAGGATTTCTTGGTCACTCACGGCATTGGTTCCTCGTTCAACTGCCGGGTGACGCCCGGCTACGAGAACCCAATCGGAGGCAAATCGGGCGACCGGTAACGCGACCTAGAATTTTCTGATCAAGGTTCCAGGCGGCGTGGGACCGCAGACGAAGAAGGCCGGGCAGCCTGGGCAAGTCCGCGCCGATGGTTCAGAGGGAAACCGTCCGGCGCGGATGTCAGCCAGCATGACCCCGAGCTTCTCCCGCCGGGCCGTCATCTGCTTGGGCTTCAGGGAGAGCGGAAGAACGGCCTCATCGGCCAGGTGAACTATTTCCACCATAGCGCCGGGGAGAGCCTCGCTCGCAGCCAAAACGAAGGCGGCCGCCGCAGCGTCGGTCTCGTCGTTGGATCTGGAATGTCCGGTCTGAACCCGGCGGAGAATGCGCCTGCCATCCGACCGCACCAGGACGTCGTCCGGGGTGACGACGATCTCCTCGTTCCCGAATGTGACGGAGATGGCTTTAGGCTCCTCGCAGGTATGGCCGTCCCGCGAGGACACGAAATATCGGACCATGGCAATCGCAAACGCTTCGTAGTCCCCGGCGTAACCATGATCCGCGAGCCCATGTGCCGCGAACGCCTCGCCGACTCGGCTTTCCATCTCGGCCGCAGGCACGCCCCGGTTCGCGATGATGTCCTGCACGACCGACCTGACCGCCTCGTGCATCTGCATGAAGGCCGTCGCCTTCCGTCGTCCGCCCAACTCCAACACGTAGCTGTAGAGAAATCTGCGGGGACAGGTCTCGTACACGGCGATCTGCGCGGCTCCGAACCGCAGCCCGCCGTCGACTTCCATCGCAACGTCGTCGTCCTCCGGCGACGGGCCTGGAAGGCGCGCCGGGCTGACCAGATGCCTGTCCAGGCCAATGCCAAGTCGACCCAGGAAAGGCGAGAGGGGACGGTTATGGCCGTTACCTTTTTTGGCCGCGGCATAGAGGAAGAGCCGATCGCGGGCTCGGGATAAAGCGACATAGAACAGGCACTCCTGTTCCTCGGCGTGTCCGGCTCTCAGGATGTCATCAGCGCTTCCGGCGCCTCCATCGACCATACCGTCGGGCGGCGGGCACGGCGGCTTGGTGAATGCGCGAGGCAAGGTGTCAGAGTTCATCCCTGGCAGATGGACAACTGGAAACTCCAGACCCTTCGCGCCGTGGATCGTCATCAATCGGACTGCGTCGATGCCTTGTGCTGCGGCAGGAAGCTGCCGCAGGTCACGATCGTCCCCGAGGCGGATGAGGCGTCGAACCCTGTCCAGAAGACGGGTCGCGGGCAGGCCCTGACCGGAAGGCTGAACCCGCAGGAAGTTCATGAATTGCCACATCGCGATGCCGCGGGACCTGTCCGCCACATCGTCCGAACTCGCGATGTCCGCAGCCCAACGTGTCCGGTCGAGCATCACGGCTGCCAAGGTTATCCAGGGCGACGAGGACTGGTCAAATCCTTCCAGGACCTGCTCCAGCCGAGCCAGCGCCGACCGTCCGCTGATCGAGAGGCCGGAAATTGAATCGACGTCCTTGAACCAGGAGAGCGGCTTACCTTCGTGAACCCGGAGGTGCCGGATAACCGAATCCACGTCGGCCAGCGACATCGCGAACCCGTGCCGACAGGCCATGCGTATTAGTCCCATCGCCCGGCGGTCAACCAGGATGGACAGGAGCGAAAGCAGGTCTTTGACCTCGGGGCGCTCGAACAGGCTGCCCAGGAACAGGACCGGGACTCCCAGTCGCTCCAGCTCCAACCCGATCATGGCGAGTCGTTCGTTGCCCGCGCAAAGAACGGCTTGGTCGCGGTAGGCACGGCCGTTCCGCCGCATCTCCTCAATCGCGTCGGCCAAGGCCGATGCCTGCATCTCGCCAGTTTCGAAGATCCGCAACTCCGGACCACAACCACTGGCGCCCCGGTTCGCGTCGAGACCGTCGCCCGCGCCACCTACGCTCATGCCCGTCGCGAACGCCGAGAAAGCATGCACGACCTCGGACACCGACCGGTAGTTAATCCGGAGCCGTCCTCGCTCCCCGTGCGGAAAGTCCTTGCTCTTGAAAAGGCCCATGTTGAACGACGACGCGCCCCTGAACCGGTAAATGGATTGCTTGGCGTCTCCGACGGCCCAGAGATTGCGGCCGTCACCCCGGAGAGCCTTGAGCAGCCGCACACTTGCACGGTTCACGTCCTGATATTCGTCCACCAGCACGTGCTCATAGAGATCATGAAAGTGCTGACGGATCTGCGGGTGCCCCTCAAGCAACCGGACAGGCATGGACACGAGATCCCCAAAATCGACGCAGTTCGCTTGCCGCTTCAGCGCTTCATAGGCCGTGTAAGCGCGGGCGACCTCGACCGCGCGGTCGGCGGCCTCGCGCTCATCGTCGGAACAAGCTGCCTTCGCCATGACCGCCGCCAGTCCGGCGTATTCGTCCTCGTTCACGACCTCATCCTTGGCCCGCGAGAAGGCGGCAAGGAAGTTGCCGATGATCTGCGTAGGGTCGTATATATTACGATATCGGTTCAGTTCGAGCCTGGGAAACTCGTGTTCGAGGAGCTCCGCAGCCTCAACGCGGTCCATCAAGCGCGGGTTTGCGGGAAGACCAAGTTCCGGGTGGAACCGCCGCAAGATATCAAGGCCAAACGCATGGAAAGTGCCGATCCACATGGCCGCCGCGGCGTCGCCACGCTTGCGCGCTATGCGTTCCGCCATCTCTTCCGCAGCCTTGTTCGAGAAGGTCAACACGAGAATGCGACGCGGATCCACGCCCTCGTCCAACAGGCCCTCGACGCGGGATGTCAGCGTCTGGGTCTTTCCTGTCCCCGGCCCGGCCGCGAGCAGAAATGCCTCCCCCCTGTGTGCTGCGGCGTTCCGCTGTTCATCGTTCAGAGACCGCTCCGGTCCCGGTTCGGCCGCATCAGGCGGAATCTCTGGAAGCAACAGTGCGTCCAGAAGCTGCTGCGCAACGACGTCGATCGGCGCGCCGAACCGAAGTGAGATCGCGGAGGCGGTCATGCCATCCTCAACGTGAAGCCGCCGAACCATTTCCCTCGGCAACAGGAAGTCGCGCGCGAACAAATCCATCTGGACCTCGCGGCGCTGACGCCTCCCGTAATCCACCACCCTTTCCATGCCGACCGGGCACACCTCCGATGGCCGAGCCGGATCGACGTCGTGAACGGGTCCTCCCTCACCGTCGCCGATTACCAGATGGCCGATCTCGTGAGCGACCAGAAAAGCCTGCTCGAAGGCGGTTCCATCGCTGGAGTGGATGATCAGCCCGTCGTCCGGGACAAGCGTTGCCCGGCCGCCGTCGAGCACGGCGGCGCCCGGAGCCGATGCCTCAACATCCAGACCGCGGTTGTTCGCCTCGCCGACGACGAAATCATATGGGCGGCAGGGGTCGAGACCTCGGCCTACGGCCTGCCTATGCAGATCGCTGGCCATCCGGCGGGCGATCTCGATGGCATCCATGTTAATCTGTCTCCGACAGCAGCTCGGCCCTCCTTTCGGGAGGAACTTGAGCATCCAGAAGGATGCGGTCGAAGGGGACTTGAACGACCTCAGCGGGCTTGCCGTCCGATTTGTAGCTCCTTGCGAGCATCGGCATCGACGACGGCTCCAGCCAGTTGCGGAAAGCGTCAACAGTGCTCGCGGCAGCAGCCGCAAGCTGCGTCAGGAACCGGTCTGGCACGGACGCCAATAGGACGCGGCGCTCTCGAAAAGCGGTCAGGACTTGCCGGGGTACTCCCAGCTTCCCGGCGATCTCACGGAGAACGGGCACCGAAAGATGAGCCAACGGGTTCTCCGCCTGGCGCGGAACGGCGGCTTCATGGCGGCGCCACGCGTCCTCGATCAGCCCGACTTCCTCAGCCGATAGCGCGCCGTCGAACGGCTCGCTTGACCGGGCCAAAGTACGCGAGAGGTCGACCAGTTCACTGGCATACTCAGGATAAGCCTGCAGGTAGCGCTCGATCGTCTTGCGCCCGGTGTCCGGCTCCATGGCGAACGCGTCCAGCACGTCCTCCAAGGACGGCCGAGGCTGGGGATTGTTCATCGGTCACCTCCGTCCGCGAGCGTCGTCCGAAGCGCGGCGTATGCCACATCCCTGTGACTTCTGATGGTCTTCTCCGACTTGCCGAGCGCCCTGGCTATCGTGATCTGCCCCTCGTCATTCGAGTCAATGGGGATGCCCTTCCGAATCATCTCGACGATCCTGCCTTGCATGGGTGGTAGGGCATCAATCGCTGCGTCGAACCGCGACCGGAAACCAGGATCGTCGATTTGAGACTGCTCGAACTGGCTGAAGGCGGCGGCTGCCCGCTCGACATCCGGGGAGGGCTCGCCAGTCTCCTCATCGTGGTCGAGTGCCGTTGAGCGGTTCTGTAGACGCCATGCCTTCTCCTGGGCTGTTTGTCGCAGCCGCGCCAGGGCCTGGTCGAAACGGATCTCGAAGAAGTCAAGCTTCTCGCTGTACGAGTTCCGGTCGGAGGCGAGCATCTCCGTAAAACGCCCAAACACGTCGTCCCGTATGGCCTCTGGGGTCAGCGCCGTCGTCGTCCCGTCACGGCGCTCGGGTGCAGGAAGGCGACGCAGAACCCGTTCAGCCAGGACGCTGTAAAGCTCGTTAAAGGTCCGGTCCGAGTTGTGGGAGCGGCATGCGCGCACGAAGTGGATTACGCACTCGGTCGGGATATAATCAGGGTCCTGAGCGCGGGTTACACGCGACCGCCGCACGAGATCTGCCATCGGCAAGGTGGATAACTCGACGAGTTTGGCCTCGATGCCCTGGGTTCGCTCGTAAGGCTTGCCCGACAGCGACGTCTTCCGGAGCGGTTCAATCACGCCCAATATCCTTGATGGTGGCGGCAGGAGGTTGCACCGGATGTCATCCGCATGTTCCGGTGTTCCGGCAGGGCTCGGCTGCCCGGACCGCGAGAGCGACGTCATTCAGCGAACCTTAAGCAGAGACCGATGCACCCACCCGAGCACTTCGCCACTGCCCTCGTCCCGTACTGTTGCCCAGTTTCCTTCGACCTTGACGATCATAAGGTTTGCGCCAACGGGAAGCTGACGTAGGGCTTTTCCCGACATCGACGGAGCGGACCGGACATTCGCCCCAGTCGTGGTAATCACCGCAACTTCCGATGGCCAAGCCGCCAAGGGCGCAGCGGCAGCCGATTGAATCATATCTGATGGAGGCGGGGTTTTGTCCCGTTCCGGAACCGGAGTGGCAGGCGGCGGCGTCCCGATCGAATACCGCGCGGGGGATACCGTGACCGTTGTATTCTGTAAGGCTGCGGTGGCGAACAGCACCAGAATGGCGATGCCGATGCATATGAGCGTTATACGAGCGAAGCGGTTTCCCCTGGCCGCCGAGACAACCAGGAGCAGCAGTCCGGCAAGCGCGATGCCTGGAACAAGGCTCGCCCCCGAACTGACGCGCCGCGAGTAGGAAAGCCCCGATCCGGGAAGCCCGACCGTCGTCCGGATGCCATTCCGTCCCATGTTCAGCGTTGCGCCGCGCTTTCCGAAAGAAACGCTGCTGGCACCGTTTCCGGTTACGTTGAGCCGGGCGCCGGGAGCGATTCTAAGCGACCGGCGATAGCGCCAACCCACGATCCACTCCTTCGAAACTCCCGCCTATCCGTATAGGTCGGATTGCCCGGCTGTGGCGTTCCAGGCTTGATGTGAAGAACCCGGCGCAATGGTCAGCCACGTCGCACCGCGAGCATTCCTCGATGAGAGTCTGCTTGTGATCCGAAATGCTCTGCCTGGCAAACCCCCAGACATCTTGGCGAAGAACGCAGTACGGGAGGTTGTATATCGAGACCGGGATGCCGCGCCTGTGCAGATGGTCAACGGCGTTGGCTAGGATATCCGCATAGTCGATGGGGTCGATCCAAAGCTCTTTCCAGTTCTTCTTCACGTATCCCATGTTCTCCAGGCCCATGAATGCGACCTGGCGCGCGAACGGCAGCTTCCGCCACACAAATTCGGACAGATGGGGAAGGCGCGGAACGCTCTGTCGGTGAAGGACCACCCTGACTTCGGCGGGAATGCCGTGTTCTTCGAGGTTATAGAATCCCGCAATGGTCTCCCTGAAGGCACCCCTGGCCTGGGCGATGTAGTCATGCACGTCCGGAACGTCGGCATGGACCGGGATGCTGAACCTGATGTTCGGATGGGCAACGGAGGCCGCGGCTTTCGCCAAAGCTGGATCGGCAAAGTTCCTGCCGTTGGACAGGCATGTGATCGTCGTGGTCGGCAGGTCAGCCGCAAGCGCGGACAGAAGCTCAATGAAGCCTGCGCCAAGCAGGGTTGGCTCACCTCCGCTGATGCCGAGTCTGGCAGGCGCCGCTGACTTGAGCAGCGACAACACTTTCATGGCGACCTGGATCTGGCCGTCGTCGGTGGACTCCGGTGGCTGGGAGCACATGAGGCAATTGCTGTTGCATCGCCCGGTCACGAACAGGGTGTTGTGCAGCGAGCCAGCCCGATAGAGGGTCCTGGTCCGTCCTGAAGCGCCGTCCACCAGGACGATATCGCCGTCTGCCAGATGATCGAGGCTCTTGTAATGCCCCGCCTTCCATCGGCCCGGCAGGCCGTCCAGGTTTTGATCAGTCAGGATGGCGCCGAACGGTGAAAGATCGCATCCGCTGGGAACCTGTCCACGGGCAATCAGAATGGTGTCTTCGGGAGCGCTTGCAGTCACCGAATGCGATATCCGTCCGACGACGGCGGGGAATGGCGACCTGAACTCGCCGAATGCGGTCATCACAGTTGCCATGGCGGCCTCGGCAGGCTGGCATGCGACGGCTTGAGCCAACTGAGGAAAATACGCATCAGTCCAAGGTCGCCCCGGTCGAGCAGGCTGAAAACATGACGGAAGATGCCCGTTTGCCTGCGGCAGAACGTGCTCGTGGGGCGATGTCCGACCGGGTCACCCTGCGTTCGGTAATTGCGGATCGGGTCTGCGCCGCAATAGGGGACGAAGGCGCAGTCCGCGCAGCCGGGTAGGGATTCCGCCACGCCCGCGGCTGCGATTGTCTGCATGGTTTCACCGAAGAATATGTCCGCGTAGCCGTCGTCCACGCTCCCCAACCTGAATGTCGGGTCCCCCATCTCGCCGAGCATCCGCGCTTCGTCTGACGCGTACACACTTCCGTCGTGGTTGTAGAGGACCACTCCGAAGCCTTCGCCCGTTGGCGACTGCAGATCGACGAACCCGACACCGAACGGCGTCAGGATTTTCCTGAGCAGCATGCTGGTGAAGCTCTCGACAAAATGCATGCCGTCACGGTTCAGGTCGATGATGTAGCCGAGCGCCTCCTTGTAGAAATCCAGGAACCGATCAACGTCGTAGCCGATGGCATGTCCCGTTTTCGCGGCGAAGCCATAGGGGTTCAGGTCACGAAGGAATATGGATCGCTGTCCGGCGGCGACATATTCGTCAATGATGGCCTTCGCATGCGGAAGGCTGTGGACCGTCGTCGTCATCAGCGCCGACGCGTTCCCGCGTCCCAGCGCCTCGTCGCAGCGCTCGATGTTCCTGGCCACGATGTCATGGGCGCTCGAATTGGCAAGCGGACGGTTCCTGTCGTGCAGCGACGCGGGACCGTCCAGCGACGTGGAGACGCAGACGCCGTGCTCTTTGAAGAACGCCATATGCTCGTCGGTCAGCAGCGTCAGGTTCGTGCAGATGACGAACTTGACCGCCTTGCCAAGCTTCGCGGCTCGCCCGGACGCCGTGACCACCATGCTCCTGACGAGATCGAACGCCAGCAGCGGCTCCCCGCCCTGGAATTCCATTGTCACCGACGGCGACGGACAGGAGAGCATCAGGTCGATCGCCTTGGACGCCGTTTCCAGGGTCATATCGACGCCTGGCTGGTCAATGCCAGCCCTGGATGCCTGGCAGTAGCCGCACCCTTGATTGCACCGCAGCGTCGGGACGAAGATGTGGAGTTTGGGGCCGCCCTCGATGAATTCTTTCTTCGTCCGGAACTGGGAGGCGAGAACCCTGATTTCCGATTCGCCGGGTCCGTGGGTCAGGAAGCCCTTGGACTTCAGATCAAGATAGCGGTCCGACCCGGCGGGCATCCGTCCGGATGTGAACGCGTCGAAGCTGTCGCGGTCGAGGAATGCAAATTCGCCGCCCTGGTTGGTCAGCAGAACCCTGTCGTCGGCGAGACGGTGGAACCTGAACGGCATGAAGCGCCAGGGGCCGTTCTCAGCGAACGCAGATCGGTCCCGGAAGGCGGTATTCGCCATGGCTCATCCGGCCAGGTGCCGCGGAGCCATCTCGCTGAAAGCCCGTTTGAGCAACGCTTCACGGATGTCGGCGGTGGTCTCGGTAACCATGGCCCTGAGAGCGGCGTCGATCAGCGCGTTACAAAACTCTCCACAGATCTGGGAGAGGGCCTCGCCGCCCGAGCCGTCTTTGAGTCGAATCTCCGCAGTCAGCGCACCGCCGTCACCACGCCCGACGTGGACGTGGCATCGGTCAGTGAGCAGGTATGCCGCGTTCAGGACGACATCCTCGGGATAAAGGTCAGGATCGATCCCGAGAACCGCACCATGCCCCCGGTCGTCGACTATGATCCCGACGCCGGTGGGGAACATCCGTCAGTAGCGGGAAGACGCGTGGGATGCGTGGGATGCGTGAGATGCATGCGACTCGTGATACTGAGCCATCAGTGTGCCCCCGCTGGGGTCGGTCTTGTCGGCGCGGAGGATAATCGCCCCTGGCTGGACAGGTGCCACCTCAAAGCCGGAGGCGACGCTCGGTGGCGCCGATGTCGTGGATGCCTCAGCGTTTGACGGACTGACCGCTACGCCGACACCCCCAACCATGACGGCACCCGCCGCACACGTCTGGACGTGTCTCAAAATGTTAGCTGGAAGACCGAGCTTCCGTGTTCCGCTGCCCACAGCAACCTCCAAGTGACAGGACTGGTAGCCATCACGCACTTTTGTCTCTTGTAGGGAGGGCGGTATCAGAACGCAACGGATTTTGACCGGTGGCGGAATTGTCCTTGGTCCGCATCCTACTCCAGTCGTCCAAAGGTGTTCGCCGCATGCCTCTTTCCCATCCGGTCACTTGTTGTGGGAATAGCCAGCCATGACAGCCTTTCGTTCGGCGCCGAAGGTTAACGCGATACCGACCGACGGACCTGTGGGCGCCAAGCTGCGGGCAGAGGCGTCGCCGTTCGTCCTCCGATGCCTGGATAGCGTCGCCATCGATCGGTCATTGCCAGCGCTCGATATGCCATGCGGGCGCGGCCGCCATTCCCGCCTGCTGTCCCATCGCGGGTTCGACGTCGTCGGGGCTGATATCGACCCGCTGAGCCTGTCCGTCGTCAGGGCTCCTGGCTCACGTTGGACGATCAGCCCGGTTATCATTGACGCCAGAGCGCCCTTGCCGTTTCGTCGGGAGACGTTCGGATTGGCGATGATCGTGCATTTCGTGGAGGATGGCATCATCCCGGCGGTGGCAGCGCTCGTGGCCCATGGCGGTTATCTGATTTTTGAGACGTTTGGTTTCAACGGCGAAAACTGGCGGGACCTGCCGCAGAGTGGCGAGATCAGAAAGCTGGTGGAACCTGATTTTGAAATCTTGAGCTATCAGGAGCGCCACTCACCGCAGCCGACCATCCGCTCCGTTAGCGTGAAGCTGTGTGCAAAAAAGAGGGCTGCTTAGGGTTCCCTTTGACATCGCGCTGCGTCATCCAACGCTGGCTGGCCGATTGATCAGTCCCGCCTGCGGCGGAGTGGATGATTAGACTCCAGCCATTTCCTGTCTTCTCTTAGCAGGTAGCGATAGGCGTTGAATGCCTCCTTCGGCATTTGCTTTGCCGGAACGACATGTCCTGTGGTTCGGAACCTTGTCCATTGTTCTCGGTGCCGAGCCAGCAGTCGATCTGCCCTGGTTTCGCTTCTTAGCTGAAGTTTTGGACGATCTGTCCATTCTTCCCGCCACAGTCCAAGCCGCCGGGCATGCCGCTGGATGGTCGGAACCCCGACGCCAAGCGCCCTGCTCGCGGCCCTGACGCCGGTTGCCGGGTTGGAAAGCGTCCTGACCAGAAGGTCATCCCAAAGCGGCCCGGTCTCGACCACGCAGATGCCGCCCGGCCGACGCAAATCCCGCAGGTAGGCGAAGGAACAGGCTGGGCAGTTGGCCCGCACCGGCGCGGCCCCCAAATCCACCTGGCGCAACGCTGCCTTCAAACTGCCCTGGAAGCGGTGGCAAGCCGGATTTCCGCATGGAAGGTCATCACGAACTACGGTGATGGAATTCGGCCTCGTCGGCATGCTCGCCTGCGCCGCAGGCGGCTGCCACGTTGGATCGAGCAGGTCTACCACCGAGGCCCCGGCCATCTCAAGCAACATCAGGACCATCAGCGGATGCTTTGTGACCGTTTTGCGGTAAAATAGTCTGTTGATGGCCGTCGCCAGTTGCGCGGAGGACCATTGGATCCCCATAGCGGCCATCAGAGTCCGGATCGCTGGACACGCGCCGAAGTCGCCGACAAGGGCGGATGTATGCATCAGGCTGGGCGCCCGTGTCCAACTATACCCATGCAGGAGATCTCGGAGCCGTCGCTGGAGTTGATCCACGTCGCACGGTTGCGTACGCAGATCGAGCAGGGTCTGGGTCCGGCTTGCGAACTCGATCAGGGTCGCCTGGCTGCCGCGCGGCAGATGGAGCGGCTTCGCGCGGCGCACGATCTCGGCGGTGATGGCGATGAGAGCGCCCTTCCCGACGCGGTTTAGCCTCGGCACGATGCTTTCGCAGAGCGGGCGGCCGTGGTGCGGGCACACGAGCACCCCCGGAAGCTGGTGGATCCGGCGCCAAGTTCCCAAGCCCATGTCGACAGAATCTTCACGCACACATTCCCGGCACAGCATCAGCCGCTCCCGGGTAGGGAACTTAGCCGATGTTACCCCAAGCCGGGCGGGGCGCTCGTCGACATCCCCAACCATGTAAGCGCGCACGGCGGCTGCGACTGCGGGCGGCGCGAAGCGGACCATGTATGGGTAAAGAGTGTGGTCTTCGATCAGGCGGTCCTGGTCAAGGTCGAGACCGCTCGGTAGACGTTCGACCATGCGCTGGATGTGGCGCGGAAGATCGACTGCGGTCACCCCGACGGGGGTGCCGAAGATATCCTGTATAAGCTGGCATGCCACCCGCTGCCCAGCCATGGCCCCGTACCGGGACACAAGGCTGTAGAGAAGTTCGTCCTTGCCGGGCGTGGGGAAGAAACCGATCATGGTTACTATTGTTCCAACGCCTCTGCGCCGAGCTGGCGAATGAACCCAGCCTTCAGCAGCGCTTGGTGCGGCCCGATCTGCTGCACCCCGGCATCCTCCACCACCTGCACCAGCAAGCAGGCCGACGGTTCCCCCTTCTTTCGGCGCCTGCGCCGCGCCTTCACCCCAGAAATAGGAATGACCTCGGGAGAGGGCGGTGAACCCGTGTCGGCCGCCTTCTCGCCGCCGGAGCTTCTCGTGTTGGCTCGGGTTTCCGCAATGGCTTTGTCGAATTCGCGCCCCTTGATCCCTTCGCCGCGGCGAAGTCCTTCCAGGAATGGATGCAGAAGACGAAGATCACGGTCGTAGGCAGCTTGAAACATTGCGGGCTCCATGGTTTCGAGCCCATGTGAAAGCGCATCCATCTGAGCCCCGACAAATACTTTGACGACAACATCCGCGATTCCCTGACTGAGCCAAAAAAGCAGCGCGACGATCGCCTGGGTCAGCTTTAGCGGGTGTCGCAGGAACTGCGCGTCGAACAGGCTCTCGCAGAAGAGACGGAACTCGGCGTCGTTCTTCATCCGCTCCATGTGCTCCAAGCCCGAATTCCGGCGCGCCACTTGAAGGTCGCCGGACAGGATCGCCACAGCCTCCGGTGTCCCTATCGTCAGCAACGGAACCTTGACCACGTCACGCAATAGCTTGAATGTATTCATCATTCTATCGGCTCCGCCGGATTTTGCGACGTTCAAGTTCTGAAGCTCGTCAATGACCAGCAACCCAAGGCCGTGCAGAAAGGCGACTCTGGCGATTACAATAATCAGCTTGTCCAGTGTGTGTCTGGAGTTGACGTATTGGCGCACATAGCCCGTGTCCAGCAAGTCATCGATGGCCTGGAGGAAGTCGATGCAAAGTGCTTTGATTGAGCCATCGTGGGGAATGGACAGCTTCAGCCAGACGATCTGATAAACGGCCGCCCTCTGCCCCTCGATGGCGTTGTGGCAGATAACCTGGTCATAACATTTCAAGACAGCCTCAACCGCAGTCGTCTTTCCGACGCCACTCGTTCCGATCAGGGTGAGACTCGTGCCTACGCCGATGCGCTGACGGGTTCCTGCTTTGATCCGGCCTCGGAAGGGCTGCGCGGTCGTCGCGGAGCGCCGCGTCAGTTCGGACGTTGTGTCCGTCAAGTCGCGGAAAAAATCGGGACCCGTCGGGTTCCGGGCGACGTAGCCTCGCCGCAGACCAACGGAAATCCGATGGAACAGGCTGATGTGGTAATCGAGTGGCTGCATGAAATTATCGATACGCGACAGCAGGTGGATGCGGTGAATCGACGGAAGTTCGCGTTCGGCTTCGGTGACTCGGATCCCGCGCTCCATGGCGCGGATGGCGCCGTCATCATCCAGGATGGGGGGCAGCGCCTCGATATACGGGTTGCCGCGGCATTCCGGGTCCACCTGCTCGATATAGGCCGCGAAAGGCCAATCCGACGTGATGGGGTTTCCTGCGGTCATTCGTCGTCATCCTTACGGTGACGCGCCGCATCACGGGCGGCGCGAATGCGATCAAGGCGGGTCACTGTTACCACTGGATCTGCCAGGGGGGCCTCGGATGGATCCGGCGGCGAAGGACGGTCCTCCTGCTCCGCCTCCGGAGGCGTCGGTGGAGTCGGTGGCGTCGGTGGCATGGCGGTCCACGCGCCGTCGGCCCGGATGCGCCGGTTCTCGTCGGCCCGCTCGCTTCGAATCCCGCCAGCGCTGGCCGGGGTCAACTTTACCCCCTTCGAATCAGCCATCGCCCGACGGTTCAGATCGGCAATGTTAGCCTCGTGTACTGAGTCGAGGCCGCGGCGTTCGTCGGCTGCAAGACGACGTCCGATCCTGGCGGTGGCCCGGTAATCCTCAACCTCGTCCAGGGTCCAGCCCTCGAACTGGCGATCGGCCGGGGTGATATAGAAAATCTCGAATCCAGCGCCTCGGTCAGTGGACACCAGAATGCTCGACACGTCGCGGGGATCGAACCGAATTTCATACTTCTTCCAGTGCCGACCTGGGACGCGCCTGAACATCCGGTGCCGTTCAGGATCGGCTGGCTGATAATGGAGACCGCTGAAGTAGA
>Ga0182012_10000833_pt1 | contig 33789 bp, 23 predicted proteins | sample 612S2SmetaG_FD_120486 | JGI IMG/M metagenome (GOLD analysis project Ga0182012, IMG submission 120486) | Permafrost microbial communities from Stordalen Mire, Sweden - 612S2S metaG | ecosystem: Environmental > Terrestrial > Soil > Wetlands > Permafrost | place: Sweden: Stordalen | collected...
CAGTGTCGAACTCCGCCGCCGCTACGCGCCGGCTCCGTCCGACACTGGCGGCAGCACTACCCTGCAGGAACCAACCAACCACCAGCTCTCACAGCAGGTGGACCGATGAACGGGGTCCGGCCAAGCGTCGTGAAGCTCGCCTCAGCGCCGTAGCGGCGCCCCACGACGGTCGTGGCGACCATGTGGAAGTAGTACGTGGTGCCCGGCGCAAGCCCGGTGAGAGCAGCGGTCTCCGGCACGGGCGCTTCGCCGGCACCGGCGGAGCTCGCACAGGGCGCCCTCTGCCCGAAGGCGGGGGACGGCCCGAACTCGAAGTAGCAAGCCGTGACCTCCTCGCCTCCCGGATCGACGGTGCCGCTGAGCGTCGCGGCGGTTTCGCCAATTGCCCCAGCCGGGCCGGTCAGGACCCGCGCGGAGGGGCCGCTGGTGAAGGTGGCGTCCGAGCCTTCGGCGACGCCCGCGGCGTTGCGGGCGAGGATCCGGTAATGGAAGAGCGTGTGCCTGATCAAGCCGGAGACCGCCACCGAGGCGACGGGCTCCAGTTCGATGCCGCTGCCAAGCCCGGCGATGCCGCTGCAGGAGACGGAGTGTCCGTATCTCTTGGTCTGCCCGTATTCGAAGACGCATGCTTCGAGCGCTTCGCCGTCAGGATCCACCGCGCCGGTCAACACCACCGCTTCGCCTTCAACCACAGCTTCGCCGGTCCGCACGATCGGGGAGCCGGCGATCGCCGGGAGGGCCCCGGCGGCGAGAGGGCCGCGCGGGAGGACAGGACCACCGACGCTCGCTGCCTGGGGCGCGCTCGCCCAGGGCGTCCTCGCCGGCCCGGACGCGAGCGTGATCGGCGCCGGAGCCGCGAGCGTGATCGCCGCCCATGCGGCGAGCGTCGCCGCAGGCAGGCACGCGACCCGGGCGGTCGCGTGGCGCCGGAAAAGCATCCGTGGGGCGCTCATTGTGGACGCATCTAAGCGCGTCCGCCCGGCCGATGCATCGCAGCCCGGCATTGCGCGCCCCGCGCATCCGGCGCCCCGCGCGTCCGTGACGCGTGACGCTAAAGCAGCGCCGCTCCCCTTCCGATGCTAACTGTCACCGGGTGGCGGGCAGGCAGGCTCGTTGACTCGATGCCCACTTCAATGCCCCTCACCGCAGACATGCATCCGAAGCACAGCACCGCCGGAGTGCGCCCGCGGTGACCCTGATCCTGGTGTCCCTCGCGTCCGCGGCGTGGCTCGCGGTGGTCTGCCTGCTGATGCTCATCTGCCGTGCCGCGGCCCGCGGCGACGGATCAGGCGACCCATCAGCACCGGCTCAGTCGGCGATGTGCACGACCGTGCTCTGGAGCCTGGGCCTCGACGAGAAGAGTGCCATCTGCCTGCGCGACGAACACGACCGTTCGGGCACGAGCGGGGGGTCTGCGCAGGATCGTCTGACATTGTCGCTGTAGAGCCGCGGTGTCGGTGCAACGGCCTCGGCCCGCCCCTCCCGGGGCGGGCCGCATGCCGAGTCAGGAGCCGTTCACCGGCGGCTCAGTCTTCGATTTCAGCCGCGCCGTCGCGCGCCTCGGTGATCACTTCGCCTTTGGTCGGGAGCGCGAGGTAGTCGCGGTTTTCCCCGATGTTTTTCTGGCCGCCGGCAGCTTCGAGAACGAAGTTCAAGAAGTTGTTGACGGTGGTCGCCTCGGTCAGCGCGGTTCCCAGGTAGTCGGAGTAGTGGGACAGTGCCAGCACGTAGGTGAACCCGCACAGGGAGTACGTTTTCGAGGTCAGAGCGGAGGTGACTTCGTTCCACGGCGCGTACACCGACGCGGGCGGGAATTCTTTCGTTCCACCGGTTTTGCCTTCGACGTAGACCGTGTCGGCGCAATTGGCTTTCGCCGCCGCTTCCACGTCTTTGTTGCTGGCCGGGTCAGCGTAGGTGTAGGTCGTTTTCAGCGTTTTGCCGCTGCCCGTGGTTTTAGAGGCGTTCTCCAGCTCCACCCAGAATTTGCCGGTGGTGGGGCCGTTTCCGGACCCGCTGAACAGTTTTGTCGTGCGGACTTCGGCGAGGTTGGCATAACCGATGCTGCCCGGCGTCGCCGCGACCTTGTTGGCCTCTTCTTCATCGTCCTTTGCGCCCGGGCGAATCACTTTGGCCGCCGTCGGCCAGTCGACGTTGAGTTTGCCTTCTGAGAGTTCTTCCCAGTTGTTCGTGCCCCCGCCTTCGGCCGGGAACGAGCTGCTGTTGATCAGGTAGAGGAACCGCTTGAGCACGTGTGTGGTGCCCGCCTGGTCAAAGCGCACGACGGGCTGGATCGCGTCCGCGCCACAGCCGCTGCCTTTGAGTTCGTCGCCGTCGTCTTTGATGGCACCCCACGTCGTGATCGAGCCGTCGAAGATGCCCTCGAGGGTCGCGTCATTGAGCACCAGCCGTCCCGTTGCGCCTTTACTGGTCGCGGTGCATCCGGTGGGCAGGTTCACGAGAATCGTCAGCGCGAACTGGGCGTCCGGGATCGTCTCGACCGAGTTCGTGCTCGATGTCGACTGCCACGATTCGATGTTCGCAATCTGCGCCGCGTTCGGCGGTTCGGTGGTGCCGATGAACGCGTTGGTCGCCGAGAAGTTCGTCGGGTTGGGTTTTTTGCTCGTTTCGTTTTCCGACTTCGATTCTTCGGCGCCCCAGGACTTCAGCCCGGTGCCGCTGCCGCTGGAGGTGTATTCGACGCTCGGTTTGAGTTTGTCGCCGTATTTGCCCGAGCAGGCTTTTTTGGCCGTCGAGATGTTGAACTCCGGGTCCCAGACGTTGATGAAGGCGATCTTCTCGACCGATGCCCCCTGTCCGGTGATGTTCGAGCCGGAGCACTGCGTGCCGAGTGCCGCGCTGGCCGAACCGGGCGCGGCGAGCGCGGCGAGCGCTGCTGCCGAGATGATGCTCGCCGGTATCAGCCGGCCAGCTCGCTTGAGAAACATGCTCTAGGTGCCTCCATCGTCCGTGGTTGGATGCTGGCTTTTCCAGCGCCACGGAGTATTTCTCATTGCTTCGGTGCACTTTGTGCAGATCTTGTAACCGCCCACGCCCCTACCGGAAGCAGCATTCCCGCGCGCCGGAGCGCCGATCCGCGCGTCTGCGGCGACGCGCGCAGCTATGTCTTAGCGATCCGCGGCTCTCGTCTACCGGTCGCGGAGCACAAAAAAACGGCCGGGCCGCCCACTTCGGGCGACCCGGCCGCTGACAGCGCGACTCGGTGCTCAGTCGCTGCGTCTACCGCCTGAGCGGCAGCCGCAGTGGCTCAGTAGCCGATTTCTTTGACGCCGGCTTCGGCGTGTTTGAGGACTTCGCCTTTCGGAAGCGCGAGGTAGTCGCGGTTTTCGCCGATGAGTTTCTGACCGCCAGCGGCTTCGTCAACGAAGGCCTGGAAGTTCTGCACGGTCGTCGCCTCTTTTTCGCTCGTCATCGGCAGCAGCGAGTAGTGGCTGAATGCCAAGTCGTACGACAGACCGCACAGTGCGTACGTTTTCGATGTCAGCGCGGACGTCACCGTGTTCCACGCTGCGTACACGCTGGCAGGCGGGAACGTCCCGCCACCTTCGGCTTCGATGTAGTCCGTCGAGGCGCAGTTCGCTTTCGCGGCCGCTTCAACGTCTTTGTCGGAAGACGGGTCAGCGTAGGTGTAGGTCGTTTTCAGCGTTTTGCCGCTGCCCGTGGTTTTCGAGGAGTTCTCCAGCTCCACCCAGAATTTGCTGGTTTTCGCTCCACCGACGCCGGTGTTGGAGAATTCACCGTTTGCGCGTGCGTCCGCGAGGTTGGCGTAGCCGATGCAACCCTGGCATCCCGGCTTTTTTTCGCCCACGTTGGGTTCTTCGGCAACGAACGAGACCAGACCGCCACCACCGGATTTCGTGGAGCGCACGACGTGCGCTTTGGCGGGCCAGAACAGGTTGGGTTTGCCTTCGGAAGCTTCGCCCCAGTTCAGGGTTTCGGTTTCCGCAGCCGGACCTTCGTAGGTCTCCGTGGTGCTGTTGATCAGGCCGAGGAAACGCTTGAAGATGTGCGTTGTCCCGGACTGGTCGAGTCGGACGACCGGCTTGATGGTGTCCGTAGACGGCGTGCAGCCCGCGCCTTTCAGTTCGTCGCCGTCGTCTTTGACTTCACTCCATTTGGTGATGGTGCCGTCGTATATGCCCTGCAGCGTCGACTCGTTCAGCACGAGCCGTCCGGCCGCGCCTTTGCTCGTCGCTTCGGTGCAATTTTCGGGGAGGTGCACGATGATCGCCACAGCTCCCTGCAGCACGGGGATCGTCTCGACCGATTCAGAGTTCGGCGTCGACTCCCAGCTTTCGATGTTTTTGATCTGTGTCGGGTTCGGCGGTTCGTCGGTGCCGATGTAGGCGTTGGTCGCCGCGAAGTTCGTCGGGTTGGCTTTTTTGCTCGTTTCGTTTTCTGATTTGGATTCTTCGGCGCCCCATGAGATGAGCCCGGCGCCGCTTCCCGTCGATTCGTATTCCACCGTCGGTTTGAGTTTGTCGCCGTATTTACCCGAGCAGGCTTTTTTGGCGGTGCCGTCGTTGTTGAACTCGACGTTCCACACTTTCTGCTGGGCGATCTTCTGCAGCGACGAGCCCTGGCCCTTGATGTTGCTGCCGGAGCACTGTTCTCCGACTTTGCCGCCGCCCGCGAGCGCCGTGCCCGGGGCTGCGAGCGCGGCCACCGCGGCCGCTGAGATCAGGCACGCCGGCATCAGCCCGCGTGCGGAAAGAGACTTCATTGCTTGACTACCTCCTGGTTAGCATCATCCATTGCCGACCCTCGGGAGCTCCGCTCCCTCGCCTCGACCATGACCGGGGGTGTGTACCCCCGCAGCGCACTCTGGAGGTCGGTGGCTTTTACAAGGTTGCCAGGTCGTGACGTGGCCGCTGTGCGTGCGGAATCTTCACGCCTCGTTCACAACTCCCCCAGTGCGGGGCCCGCGACGAGCCTGGACGCCGGAGACCGTGGCGCGGCCGGGCTGGGTCGCGCCGTTTGCGCAGCCCAGCCCGGCGGCCCCCGCCGGCGCTAGTGCTTCTTCTTTTTCTTCGAAGGCGCGGGCTTCAGCACCAGCGTCGTTTTGCCCGTGTTGGTCGCGCCTTTGGCGTTGTGGGCGACGATGATCACTCCCGCACGCAGCGAGTGGCTCTGCGAGAGCAGCGAGCGGCCCTCCTTGGAGAGGTGCAGGGCCACCGCCAGCACGTGCCCGCCGACGATCGTGAACGTGCCGGTCGCGACGACCACGATCTTGGACTTGTGCTTCTTCGTCTTCGGCGTGAGCGTCCTGACCGTCAGGCTGCCACTGCAGCTGCTCTCAGCCGCCGGGCAGGAGAGCTTCAGCGTGAAGGCTCCGGTGCTCGCCACCGTGGAGCTCCCGGTGACCGTGACGACCGGTGGCGCTTCTTCAATGCTCGGAAGCACACCGCTGCCACCGGATTGCGTCGTGGTCGTCGTGGTGGTCGTCGTCGTAGTCCCGCCACAGTTGATCACGCACACTTTCGATTCTTCGGGCTTGGTCGTGAACGACTGCACACCCGTGCTCTGCAAAGGTGCACCGTCGCCGTTTTCGACGACCAGCTCATAGTGGTAGCCGCTGTTGGCGCTCAGCCCGCCGGCTTTGGCGGAGACCGCGACTTCCCTGTAGCCGGAGCCCGGTTTCTGTTCGCAGGGCACCGATGATCCGAAGGCTTCGGTCGTCCCGTAGCGGAATTCGCACCTGGTGATTTCCTTGCCGACCGGGTCCACCGAGCCGTTCAGCTCCGCGGTTGTCTGCGATATGAGCGTGGCTGCCAGCGTCTTGCCGGTGGGCTTGCCCGGTTCGAGCTTCTGGGTTTCGAATTTGGCTTCCGCGCCGAGCGCGTGCTTTTCTTTCGAGATCCCATTCGTGGCGGAGATGCGGAAGTCGTACGGGGTGGCGGACGACAGCCCTGCGATTTTGGCCGTCACTTCCACCGCGCTGGTGCCTCCGATCGATTTCTGTTCGCACGGGGCCTTGGAGCCGTAGCTCGGCGTGAGACCGTATTCGAACGTGCATTCGGTCAGTGTCGAGTTTTCGGGGTTGACCGTCGCGCTCAGCTTCGCCGATTCGGGTGTCACTTCGCTTGCCTTCCCCGTGACGACCACGGGCGCCCCCGCGATGGCGATTTTGCGCGTGACCGTCACCGACGGCTCCGCCAGGTCGTTCGTTTCCACCGTCTCCGTCACGGTCAGCTGGCCGGTCCTCGTGAACTTGTGACTGGCGGCGGTTACCTGGGTGCCACGACCCGGCTTCGTCTTTTCGTGGGTGCCGTCACCAAATTCCCATTCGACGCTCTTGCCGTTGGCCTGAGTGAGCGTGGATTCGAGCGCCACTTCATCGCTGATCGGGATCGTTTCGTCTTCCGGCACCGTGACCCCGCCGACTTTGGCAATCGGTGCAGCGACGCTGTCGCCGGGGCAGCCGGTCCCGCCGGGCCCGAACTCGATGATGGTCGGCGATTCTTCAGACGGGCTAAGGACGAACACGTCACCTTCTTTGCCCGCCGCGACCGTGGCGGCGCCGACGGGAATGTCGCATTTGCCGTTGCCCGAGCGTTCGCTCTGCCCGCCGGTGTAGCCGTCTTCTTCCAGGGACGGCTTGAACTCCATGATACCCGGGAAGTGCTGGCAGTCCGCACCGCATGCTTTTTCCTGGAGCTTGATGTTCGCCAGCGAGAACAGCGTGCCTTCTTCGCCGATGGCGAGGCTTCCGCCTTCTTCGGCTCCCCTCGGGAACGTGATCAGCGGCGTGTTGGGGAACGGTTCTATCTTCACCTTCGGCACCGAGTTCTTGCTGAAGGGCGAGGCGATTTCATAGACCCCGGATTCCTGGGAGGCGACGAGCACGCTGCCGGTGCTGGTCACGACTGGGGACTGCACGCAGCCGCATTCCTGGAAGAAGTCTTCCTTGCCGGACCCTGGTTCCTGTTCGATTTCGGGCTCGACATATTTTTCGGCCAGAGCACCTTTTTCGGTGACCCGTTGGAGGGCCACAGTCGATTCTTCGCCCTCCAGACGCTTGATCGTTTTGCCGCCGATTTCTTCTTCGACCGTTTCGCTGTTTTTGCCCTTGTTGACGGCGCCGAGGACGATCAGTTCGTGGGTGGTGGGATCGACCGTGATGCCGGTGGGGTTCAGCAGCGGGACCCCGTAGGAGTCCGACTGCGGTTCGAATTTGCCCTTGCCGGGGCCGATCAGCAGCCCTTTGGTGGTGCCCGCGGCGGGCACCAGTTCGCTGCCGCTCGGTTCGGTGCTGAAGGCGTAGATGGCGCTGGCGGCAAAGAAGTTTTCCTGGTAGAGGAACTTGCATTCCTTTTTGAGGAAGAGTTCTTCTTCGCACGTGGGACGTTCCTCAGCGGCGAGCACGTACACGCGCTTGGCCTCCGGGTCCACCGCCACGCCCTCGATTTTGTCGAACGTCGTCGCGACTTCGCTGTCTTCGGGCTTGAAGCTCGCCGACGCCACACCCGTGTAGTGCCCGGCCGAGCCTGTGAACTCCTGTATGCGGAATTCCCCTTCGTTCTTGGGGTCGTCCACCACGAACACGCTGTTGTTTGCGGGATTCACGCCGATGGCGGTCGTGGGCTCCTCGAGGCTGCCGAGTGCCGTTCCGGCCTTGCCGAAGCGTCCCAGTTCACCGACCGACGCCTGCGCGCCGGCGGCCAGAGATGTCGCTGCGAACAGCGCCACCGCCGCGAGGGCCAGTAGGCATCGGACGGTGTTTGCGCGATGAGGCATCAGGCTCCGATCTTCGTAGCGTGCTTGAAAAAGAGGTGGACCCGCTTTGGGCAGTCCTCGGAGCGAGAGCGGCATGGCTGCGATCCCGTCCGGAGTCGACATCCTGTCGGCCTACGCTGACGTCCTGTCATCGGCCAAGGATGGCGGCTCGCCGGGGGGCATTCGTATTAAACCCGTGAACGGAGCGTGAACGGCGCTATCGCTCAGGGCAGCGGCCCGCTCCGGGAATTGCGCCGCTCAGCGCGCATTGCGGTGATCGTGGCGGGAGCCACCCTCACCTCTCGCCGCCCGCCGCCGCGCCGGCGCAGCGACGCGCCGGCGAACGCTGCCAGCAGGACGAGCCCGAGCAGGTACGCGGGCGAGGGCTCGTGTTCGGTCTGGCGGTATGCAACCGCCTCGTTGCTGACGGACTCGGGTGCCGCCTCCTCCTCTTCTTCGCGCTGGGCGGCCTCCACCGGGGAGGTGACAGCGGAGGTTCCGCTCGGCGGCGTGGGTCGCGCAGGCGTGGGCAGCGGCGGCGGCACGAACGCGGGGATGAAGCTGACCAGCGGTGGCACGATGAAGAAGTTGGTGGTCGGCGGCGCGGGCCGCGGCTTCGCCGCCGGGGTGGTGGCGACTGGAGCCGGCGGGAGCGGCACCACCGGCGGCGCCGAGGCGGGCGCGGGCCCGGTTGGGGTTGGTGAGGGCGCGGGCGCGGGCGGGCCCGCGACTTCGGTGCTGTGGGCGGCGTTTTCGGCCGGGACGGTTTCGCACGGCTTGCGCGCGCTGCCCGCCTGCACGGTGACCGGGAGCGAGTAGGAGAGCCCGCCGGCCTTCACAGTGATGGTGGTGGTACCCGGGTTGAACGCGCAGAACAGGCCCGACTGGGGGTCGGCTTCGGGCTTGCCGTTGGCGCCCACCAGGACGGCGTGCGATTCGGCTGAGGCGGTGTTGCGCTTGACGAAGTTGCCGACCCTGGGGTTGGAGGAGATGAATTCGTACTGCGGCAGCAGCCCTTCGGCGCAGTCCACGCCGACACATTCCGATGGGATCGGGATGTATGGGCTGGTTTCATGTTCACCGGCGCTGCCGGCGTTGTGCTCGCGGTTGCCCGCGCGAGGCCGGCGCGCCAGCGCCGTGAACAGGGCCGCCTCGCTCCGGCGCAGCAGCGTCCCGTCCTGCGCTTCGATCGCAAGTTCGCCGATGCTTGGGATCAGCTTGGCCGTTACCGGCGCGACGGTCGAGTGATCGAGGTTTGCCAGATCGACTTCGATCTGCAGGAAGCCGCTCGCACCGATGAAGTCCTGTTCTTCCTGGTGGCCGTAGTAGATGTAGCCCAGGGTGCCGGTGCCGAACGCCGGGACCGAGCCCGAGCCCGTCTGGATCACGGTCTGGAGGTTCTGTTCCGGAGCGTAGAACAGATAGGCCGAGGCGTGATAGGCGGCCAGCACTTCCGCGACGCGCTGAGCGGCCGCTCCGGCGGCGCCGCCGGCTGCTTTGAGCGCAGGCAGGTCGGCGTTGCCGAGCACGATCGCCGCTTCGTCTTCGCCTTCGGCTCCCTTGAGCTCGCCCGCGAGCCAGACCAGCTGGTTGGCGCCGACTTCGGCGGCGCCGTCGAGCACGATCACGCGCACCTGGCCCCTGCCCTCGGCCTCGGCGTAGTAGTCGGTCTGGCAGCCCGGTTCGGAGGCAAGGCACGCCCCCGGGAAGGGCAGGCCGGTGAACGCGTTTGTGAACCGTTCCTCGCTGTGGTTTTCGTCGAGGTCGGTGGGTGAGCTTGCCGGGAAAACGGTCTCCCCGCCGGACCCCAGGACCTGCGCGTAGCGTTCCTGCTCGAAGCCGTAGGCGATCGGTATCTGTTCGGTGCCCACGACCGCGCCGTCGGTGACGCGCGGCCCGGCGTATAGGAACGCCCTGAGGCCAGGGATTTCTCGGGCGCGCGCGAGCGCCGCCGAGAGCCATACGTCGGGGCCGATCTTGGCGTTGGCGAGCGCCGCGCAGGGCGCGGCGCACTGGGCCCCGCCGCCGAGCGCGAAGACCGCGTTGGTGGAGCTGTCGGACGTCAGCGGCGCCGTGCCGACGCCGTCGGGAACGGCGCCGTCGGCGGGATAGCGGTACACGTCGGCGGTGTCGAGCGCGGCGTGGGCTTCGACGCTGCCGCCGACCGCCCAGCCTTCGCTGCCGGATTCGTTGATGAGCACCGCCGCTACGGGATCGGGCTGATAGACGGTGTCGTAGTAGGCGAACTGCCCGGGCGGTTCGCGGGTGTTGTCGATTTCGTGCTCTTGGTCGCTCCAGCCGGCGGCGGTCTGGCGGAAGACCGTCTGGCTGGAGCTGGTGGGAAGTTCGTAGGGTGGAATCAGCGTCGGCGGGAAACCGGGCGGCGCGGGCTGTTCGCTGTCCTGGAAGTAGGTTTCGGGCGCGACACCGCTGGTGATCACACGCAGCGCCCCTCCTTCGCGGAAGAGCGCGAGCGAGCCGGGCCGGCTGCCGGGGAAGTGCACCGGCGTCGCCTGCCAGGAAGCGGACGCGGATTCGCGCTCGAAGATCTGCGTGATCCCGTCCTGTTCTGATGCGAACGCGGCGCCGCCGTCGGGCAGGCCGGCCACCGCCCACGGCACCCCGGATCCAATCAGCGCCGCCGCTCCCTGGTCGATTTCCCAGCCCGAGCCGCTGTTGACGAGCAGGCCCGCTTCGTAGCTGTTCTGATCCGGGTTGATCAGTTTGCGGTAGGAGACAATCGCCTGCGACCCCGAGAAGGCAATTGCTGTGAAGCTCGCGCCGACGACCGCCGCGGGGAGCGCTTCGGCCGGTTCCTGTGTCCATGTCTTGCCGTAGCTCAGCAGCACCCCGCCCTGGCCGACGGCGTAGCCGCGCGCCGGGTTGTTGGGGTCGAAGGCGATCCCGAGCAGGTTTCCACGGAAGTTCAGCGGCGTCGCCGGATCCGGTTCCCACAGGCCCGTTTCTCCCCGCCAAAGCCACATCTTGCCGAGGTTGCCCACCGCATACGCGCGCTCCGGCGTGGGCCAGGCTACGGCTCGCAGTGTCGGCGTTTCGCGCCTGCCGCCGGGGCCGAGCAGCGTTTCGGGCAGCCAGCCGAGGCCGGGCTTGTAGCGGGCGACCTCGCCGTGGTCTCCGACGGCGAGCGCTTCGCTGCTGAGCGGCCCGACCGGTACGCCGGGCTCGGGCGCTGCAGCGACCAGCGCGTCGCGAAACGCCGTCGGCCAGGGCGCAAGCTCGTTGGACTCGGTTTCCAGGGTGAGGTGGACCGGGAGCTGCTCCTGGCCGAGCCACCCCTCGGTTGCCGTCGAGAAGGCGGCGCCGAGGACCCCGCCAACATCGCGGGCGCCGGGCGAGCCGCCCAGGGCGAGGACGCGCCTGAAGCGGGATCCGGCCAGGCGCAGGCTGACACCCTGGGCGAAACCGGTGATTACGCGTTCGCCGTAGGGATCTGAGCCGTTGCTCCACGCGTAGCTGCGCGAGGGCCCGCTGGGGAGCGCTTCGGGCAGTTCGTGTTCGCCCGCGCACGCTTCCACGCTCGCCCCGAGCGGCGCTCGGCACCAATAGCCGGTCACCTGGCCGGCATCTTCGCCTTCGGGCTTGAAATAAACCGTCGTGGTTGCCTGATCATCGCTGCGCTGACCGTCGATCCAGACGCCTTCGCCGGTGACGGTGAGCACCTGGGCCTCATCCCCGGATGGGACTTCAAGCGGCTTTGATTCGGGCGGCACATCGAGCCCTTCGCCGGGCGTGCCGCCGGTGCTCGGCACCACCCCGCGCCAGGCGGTCGCTTCGCCACCTTCACCGAGATGCCTGCGGAAGAGTCCCACCGCGCCGGAGGAGTAGCGCGCAAGCAGCCAGGCGTTGGCGGGAGAGCTCGCCGCCATCGCGAGCACCTGGAATTCGACCTGCCGGCCTTCTTCCTTTTCCCTCTTGAGAGGTTCCGGGAGTTCGATCGCCTCGCGCGACCATTCGCTTCCGTTCCAGTGCAGCACAGCTTCTTCGGAGCTGCCGCCTTCGTCGACCGGCACGACCAGCGCTCCCGAGTGCGGGCCTTCTCCTGCTTCTTCGAGGGCTGCCACCATCGGCTCGCGGTTCAGCCCGAACAGCTGTTCACCGCTGTTGGGGAGAAGTTCCGCAGGCACCGCGGGCACTTCCTTGAACGCACCCCCCGGTTCGCGCACGAGCAGCAGCCGCTTTACGCCGCCGGCACCCGATTCCGGCACGGATCCGAGCAGTGCGCCGCTCCCGTCGGGTGTGGTTGACCCGGCCAGCGAGCTCGGATCGGGATCCTTGAAGCCGTCGGGGTGTGCGAGTTCGAACTTCGAGAGCGGGTTGCCCGCGGCGTCCTGCAGGGTCGAGGGTACCGTCCAGCCGGTGGAGGTGGTGTAGCGAACGAGCGCCGTTGCGGTTCCTTCTTTGCCGATGCCCCACGTCTCGTTGGGTGCCTCGGCGGGCGAGGCGCCGAACATCGTCACCTGCTTGGCCGCCAGCGTCGGGTCGGCATACGCTTTGACTTCGGCTTCGCCTGCGGACCCGGCGGCGGTGCTCCCGGCGGAGCCGCCGGCGCCACCGAGCCCGGCGAGCAGGCCGCCGATCAGGCTGACGAGCGCAAGCGCGAGCGCGCCTGCGGTGCGCCGGCGTCGCCGCACGAGCCTCAGCCTACGGGCGGGGCTCAAGGGAGGATTCCCGATCCGAGCAGCCCAGCGCGGCCGGGAAAGGCGAGCGACGTGGAGACCGAGTTGACATTGGATTCGCGCGTGGAGGTCTTGGGCAGCGGCGCGAGCGCGTGCGTCTCCAGATCGAGCTTGGTCGGCCAGCGGTGGATGTTGAGCTTCAGCAGCAGCCTGCGGTTGCCCGCCCTCAGCGTCCTCATCGGCGTGCTCGCGACGACCGCGCGCCTGCGCTTGGCGATGAGCCTGATCTTGGCCCTCACCGCGAGGTGGAAGCTCAGTTCGAGCGTCGTGCCTTTGACCAGTCGCGAGCGCACTTTGCTCAGCAGCGGCAGCGCGACTTCGGCGAACTGGTTGACGATCGGCTGGATCACCGAGCCGGTGCCTTCTTTTGTAGACGGAGCCGTGGCTTCTTCGGCCACGGGGCCTTCGTTGGCGGCGACCTGGGGCACGCCTTCATCGGCTGGCCGGATTTCGATCGGCTGCGACAGCGCGAACACAGGGTCGTTGTCTTCCGGGAGCCGTTCCTGACCCGGCTGGGAGAGGTGAAGCAGCCATCCCTTCGCAGTGGTCAGCCAGCAGTCGTGAGCGCCGGGGCAGACCATCGTCTCGGCCGCGCCCAGGGGGCCGTAGCGCTGGCCGGGCTGTTCGATCGCCTGCGGCAGCGTCAGCTTGTCCGACACGGTCCCGTCCGCGGTGATGCGTGCCACGAGCGCCTGCTGGCTTTCAGGGTTTTCGCCCTTGGGCGTCAGGGCGAGCCAGGCCGCGTCGGATTCAGGCTCGGAGGCGATCGAGCCGATCCCCTCCGCGGCGCGTTCTTCTTCGCCGACGGCGTTCCTGACAGTCGTGTTGAAGGTTTCGTAGCCACTCGGATCGGTTTTCGGCCCGAGCACCTGACTCCACGCGGCGGTGGGTTCTTCGGTCGGCACTTCCGAGCCCGGGCTGTAGCGCAGCTTTGAGTAGCGCAGGATCGTCGCGCCGTATTCGGGGCCGGCGGGTGAGTAGGAGGACGGCCCGGCGGCGGCCCACAGCGAGTTTTCCCCCGCGCCGAGGCTGAGGGCTTCCAGGTAGGAGGTGACTTCGCCCGGCGGGTAGAGCAGGTGCTGTTCGTCTGGTTCTTCGACGTTTGCGAACGTCGGCGAGGTGCCTTCGGGGTTGATCGCGCGCAGCGCCGGCGGCGGCAGAACCGTTTTGATCACCTTGTCGCCCGGCTGCAGCTGAACGCTCTCATACAGGCGGCCTTCGAAGGGGGCTAGACCCCGCACGATGTGCCCTTCGGGCAGGTACGGTTCCGCGGCCACGCGTTGCCCGTTCCAGTGCAGCTGGAACGCTCCGATCTGCGGCGCGGGCAGAGTGTCTCCGGCGAACCAGCAGTCATCGGAGCTGATGCACGCCGCCGCGTTCATCGGCTGGTAGGAGCTCGACTCAAAGGCCAGCGAGGCGTAGGAGCCGACGATTTCGAGCGTTCCCCCAGCCCCAGGCGCGAAGTGGCAGAGCGTGTTGTCTTCCAGCGGGGGCTCGACCCCGTTCGCCTCGGCCTGCCCCGGGCGCCCGTCGGAGATCGTCCAGAATTCGTTGGGCCCCGACCACACGATGCGCCCGTCCGTCGCTCCGCACTGCGTCGCCAGCTCGCGCCAGCGCTGACCGTTGTAGAGCCAGACACCCGGCTTCACGGCGGTGCCGTTGCCGGCGGTGATTAGCGCGCCGCGGTTCGGCTGATAGAAGGAGATATCGCCGATTTTGCCCAGGCCGATGGTCGTGCCCGAAGGGCCTTCCGAGCCGGCCCTCGCCGGCGCTTCGGGCTGTTCCACCCGCCATTCGGCGCCGCCGTCGTCGCTCAGCGGCGAGGCATACGCCACCGCGGCGAGCGCACTCATCAGCAGGCCGATCAACGCGAACAGGACAGCGAGCGCTCTGCGCGGCGTCATCGCGACCACGTCCTGCGCTGACGGCGCGAGGCCCTGGCCGACCTCTTCCTTGAGACCCGCCGGAATCTCACCTGGATGCTCTGGCGCAGAGTCGGGTGCCCTGCGGCGGCGAAGGTGAGGTTCACGGTTGAGAACAGCCCGCCGCGTGCGGAGGCCAGCGAGCGGTATGCGGGCGAGAGCGTGAGCGTCAGCGTCTGCAGGCCGCCTTCGCCTTCGAGCTCGCGGCCGGCGGCGCTTGCGACGGTCCGGGTCTGCACGAGTGCCGCGGCGCTGCCGGCCCGCGCGCGGCGCGCCCCGTGCCGGGCGCGCCTGGCACGCGAGACCCGGACGGCGACCCTGCCCTCCGCCTGTGCCTGCAGCGTGCCGGAGCCGGGAACCTCGACGTTCAGGCGAACAGCACCGCTGGCGAGCGATTCGACGCTGGCGCTGAGCTGCCACGCCGGGACCGGGGCGGGGTTGGGCGGGGCGGGCGTGATCGTCTGGCCGGTGGGCGCGGCGGGAAACGTGATGCGGTTGACGACGAACGCGTCGCTGCCGTCGCGGTCGAACCCGCCTTCTTCGCCCACGGGAGCGTTGCCGTCGCCGAACACCAGGTTGGACGCGGTCGAGGAGAACGCGAGCAGTTCGCCGGTGGCGGAGAAGGACGGGCACAGCGCGCCGTCGGTGACCTTGTGCGCTTCGTAGGGGTCTTCGACGTTGGAGGTGTTGGCGCCGGGCTGTTCGCTGAGTTCGCCTTCCTTGTAGCCCTTGCTCACACGCGTCAACGTGTCCTGGGCGAGATCCACGTCATAGAGTTCGGAGAGCCCCGGCTGTGCGGCGGGGGTGCTCACGTACGCGGGCGATCCGAGGGGGAACTCCGTGCGCTCCGTGGTGAACGCCACCTGCGTCCCGTCCGGTGAGATCGCCAGGTCCGAGATCGGGGCGTTGGTGGCGCGAACCGTGTTGCGCGGGCTGGCGAGCTCGGTGAGCTGTCTCAGCGACCGGTCGAGCGTGAGCCCTTCCTGCATGTTGGCCACGTACAGGTCGGCGGGGTGCTCGGGTTCCTGCCCGAAGTCGTTGCCCAGCGAGACCAGCGGGGCGGTGGCCAGGAACGCGACGTACTGCCCGTCTGCGCTGAGCCGCGGAATCTCATCCCCGATGCCGCCCGTCCAGATGCCTTCGGAGCCTGGCCCGGTCCTGAACGGCCCCTGGCATGGATCGGCTTCCGAGGGTGGTTCCGGCAGCGCGGCCTCGGGGTGTTCGATGCATCCCTGGGCGGTCGGGTCGGCACCGCCGGCCACCAGGCGCGTGGGAGCCTGCTCGCCTTCCCCTATGCGCCTCCACAGCGGCGCGCTGTAGCTTCCTCGCAGCGGTTCGCCCGAGAGGGTGGGCACCTGCTCCCCGACCGCCTGCCCTGCCCAGGCCACGGTGGATCCATCGGCGCTGATGGATGCGCCGATTTCGGTGGTCGCTTCGAAGCCCACACCCGTGCCGTAGAGCGGCGCCTCGCCGGAGCCCGTGAACACCGCGCCGAGATGCGAGCCGCGGTCTTCCTGGAGCTGCACGGGCTCGACCTGGCCGGTTTCGGGATCGATGGCGGGTCTGCCGGTGGCCGGATCGATCCTCACGCTGACGAGCTCGGTCTGGTTGGTGTCGATGTTCCGCACCGCCACCTGCAGCCTGGGCGTCGCGGCTCCCGCGAGATCTGATTCGGCGGTGGTGACGAAGGCGACCTCGCTTCCGTCTGCGCTGATGGCCGTGCGCCCCACGGCGGCCGATCCGTAGTTTTCTTCTTCAACTTCGCGCGACGGCCCTGCCGGATAGGTGTAGGTGAGCGGCTGAGGGGGCGCGTCCTCCGGCCCGCTCACCGCGGAGGCGAGCGTGAATGCGCAGCGTTCGCCGCCGCTGCACGGTGTCTGCGGGGCGATTTCCATGTCACGCACGTAGACGTTCGGGGCTTCGTGGTGTTCGTTGACGTCGGGCAGTTCGTCGCTGATCTGTTCCAGCTCAGCACCTTCGCTGGTCGTGAAGCTCACGTACTGTCCGTTTTCGCTGATCGACGGCAGCTCGGCGTCGCCGCCGGCGACCTGGACGAGGCTGCCGCCACGCGTTTCGCCATTGGGACCGCGCAGGATTTCTCTGCGCCAGATACCGGTCACCCCTCCGATCGAGCCCTGGAAGACGATGTAGCGGCCGTCCCCGGAGATGGCGGGCGCGCGAGCGTATTCGGATTGCACCAACGGGCTGGCGGACAGCAGCGAGATCGACCCGAACACGTCAGCGCCGGCCTGCCCCGGCAGCGCAAGGGCGAGCGCCGCGGCAACGGCTGCGCAGCCGCACAGAGCGCGCAAGCGGCTCATCGCGCGCTCACCAGCTCGCTGATGACGCCCGCGTTGCCGAGGTTGTCGCGCACTCTCACGGTGACTCGGTAGACGCCCGGACGCGAGTAGCGGTGGGAGTAGCGAGAGCGCCCGTGGGCTCCGGAGCCGTCGCCGAAGGACACGCTCACCGCAGCGTCATCGACGCCGGACTGCCCGTCGCTGACGCGCACCGCCACCCCGGCGCCGCCCTGGGAGGACGCGATGCTCACGAACGGCGGGCGCCCATCGATTCGCAGCTTGCTCGCGGCTGTCAGCACGGACTGGCCGTAGGCGTCGGTTGCCAGGATCTGCAGGGAGTGGACTCCGTCACCCAGCCTGCGCGGTTCGATGTTGTACTGCAGGCCGGAGGTGCTCCCCGGCAGCCGGTGCCCGTCGAGAACCACCGTGTAGGTGATGGGGGCGTTGGCCGTGGGAGCTGGTTCCCAGCTGACGTGGACCCGTGATGGTTTGATCCAGCCTTTGGGCGCGCTCAGGACGAACGTGTCGGGAGGCGCGGTCACCTGCGACGCGACGATCGCCGCGTCGCCCAGCTGCCCTTGCTGGAATGCCACGAGGCCGTCGCCGAGCCCTGAGCGTCCGACCGCCAGTTCGCCGATCGGCCCGCCCGCGCCGCCGCTGATGAGGCCGGTCTGCACCCCGCCGAGGGGGAAGTCCTCGCGGACTGCGACGGCGGTGCGGCCTTCCGGGGTGGCGCTCGGCCATGCCGAGATTCCCCCACCGGCGGGGTTCATCACACTGGCGCAGGGCAGTTCGGCGGGGCTCGTGAGCGCCGATCCCACGAACGGCGGGCCGAGCGCGAGCGTTCCGGTGAGACCGAGGTCGTTGCCCTCGACGACGCGCGGTTCGCCGTTGGCGTCATACAGGAGCCGGACGTCCTGCTTTTCGTCGATGTCGATGCAGGGGCGCCCGATTTCTGCGGACTTGCCGCCCGGCACATCGGGATCGGCGACCCTGGCGCCTGCGAATTCGGCCCCGTCCTGGGATTCCCCGTCGGGGAGGATGTTCAGGAGCACGCGCGGGCCCGGGAGCGAGGAGCCCGGAGAGATCCTCTGACGGTAGGCCACCTCCGCCTGCCCGAGGCGCGATATGGCCAGGGTGGGCGCTTCGGCGTCTTCGGTGATCGGCACCCCTGCCAGGCTGTCGGCGGTGACGGGCAGCACGTAGTCGAGGCTCTGACCGAAGATGCGCCGGGCCCAGATGCGCGCCACGCCCGTGATTTCGGGCTCCTGCCAGACGACGACGCCGGCGCCGGTGCGGTTGATGGCGATCTGCGGCGCGTTCGCGGCGCTGGGTGAGCGCATCCCGACACCGGGATCGCGGTTCACCGCGCCCAGGCCCGACCAGCGTTCGCCGTCGTAGTGGGCGACGCGGACGCTCTCGGCCACATCGCCGGGCCTCAGCAGCGCGGCGTTGCTTTCAGGGGTCATGACGCGATAGACGACATCGGCCTGCGCGGTCGAGCTCATGGCCAGATCGGGGCTCAGGCCGGTCCCTTCGCCGACGTCCTGATCGACGATCGTGGCTGCGCCGAACACACTCCCGCCGGGTCCCAGCGTGGAGCTGAGCAGCTCCTCGACGGGCTCGCCTTTGGAGGTGGCGAACGGCGTCGCCCACACGACGACCAGCTCGCCGCCGTCGGCGGCGCCGATGCGCGGCCAGCTGGCCGCGTAGTGCTCTTCGGTGTCCACGCGAATCGGCGCGAGCCAGTGTCCTGACACGTAGCGCGAGACGAACACGTGCGCGACCCCTTCCACGCGCTTGAGGTACACGACCCCTCCGGTGCCGTCTTCGGCGATCGCCGCGCCGCCGAACCCGACGATGTCTTCGCTGGGACCGTCGATCGTCACGGCCGGCAGGATCACCGCCGCGGCCGGCTGTGCCGCGAGCCCCAGCGCCGCCAGCGCGGCCGCGAGCAGCGCCGCCCCGGTGCCCACCCACGGCCTAGCCGTGTGCCGTCTCCTGCGGATGCGCGCGCCCATCTGAGCAGCCAAGATCGTCGCCCCCCCGAGCCGGGGCGTCAGGGTTCACCCCGCTGCAGGGCCCCGGGTGACTTGTTGAAGGCGCAGCGGAAGTTCTCCGGTTGGCTGACGGGCTCCGAGCCGGCGAACCCGCCTTTCTGGAAGTTGTCGTAAACGGTGACGTACTGCAGCGATTCGGGCTGCGGGTTGGCGGGCAGCGGGATCGGGTTGGCTTGCCCTTGCCGCGGATTGCCGGTCGCGCCTTCGCTCACGCCCTCCGATCCGGCGGCGGCGGAGCCGGCCTCTGTGGTGACCAGCGTGGAGGTCATCTCGCGTTCGTCTTTGAGCCCGCGGCTCGGGTCGAGGTCGATCGTGGAGGTGAGCTGGGAGTCGTGGATGACCGACTCGAGCTTCACGCGTTCGGCGGCGCCGAGCAGTTCGGAGGCGGACGGCAGCCATCCGCCTTCGGCCTCGCAGGCTTTGCTTGCCCAGATGAAGTTGTTCTTGCCGGCCTCAGCGTTGGTCAGCGGATACGGCGCGGTGTCCAGGCACCAGGTCTGCAGGTCGACGGTGGCGGGCGGGCACGTCCCTTCGAGCTGTTCCGCGGTCTTGCCGTCGATGTGCGATGCGTCACCCACCGCGGGGATCGCCGAGGCGGTGAATTTGCGGTCCTTGCCGAGCAGCAGGATCCCGCCGGGGTATGGCTTGGAGCTGACCGGATGGCCCTCGATCGCGCTGACCACGGCGTGGCGAGCGGCGTCGGCAAGACCGGTGGTGGAGAACACCAGCGCGACGAGCGCTATCACCATCGCGGGCGAGGGCAGCCGGTGTGCGCGCCGAGTGCGCCCTCCCGCTGCGCCCTCGGGTGGTGCTGGTGGGTGTGGGCTGCTCGGCTGCGGGTGCTCCGAGCTCACGACGCCGGCTTGGTGTTGCGTGCAGGTGCCGTGCGCCGGATGTCGCGAAGATCGTCGAGGCTGACGGGCCGCACGGTGGACAGCACTGCCTCGAGGGCCACGCCCGAGAGCGTCTCCTGCTCAAGCAGGGCGGTTGCGGTCTCCTCGACGGTGTTCCAGTTGCGATCGAGGATGAACGCCGCGCGTGCCTCCGCATCGCCCACAAGGCGCTCCATCTCGTTGTCGATCAGGTTGAGCGTCTCCGGGCCGACCGAGCCGAGATCCTGTAGCGACGCGCCGAGGAACACCTCTCCGCCCTTCTCGCCGATTGTCACCAGGCCGAGCGCCTCGGACATGCCGAACGAGGTGACCATGCTGCGCGCCAGCGCCGTGGCGGCGTGCAGGTCGTCGTTGACGCTAGTCGAGGTGTGGCCGAAGGCGATCCGCTCGCCCGCGAGGCCGGAGGTGATCACGATCAGCTGCGTCTGCAGATCGGGCTTGCTCATGATTGTCTGGTCGCGGTCGGAGAGCATGTGCGCCGCGGTGCCGAGCTGGCGGCCGCGCGCGACGATCGAGAGCTTGCGAGTCGAGGTCGTGTGCCCGAGCGACTCGGTCACGACCGCGTGCGAGGCCTCGTGGATGGCTATCAGCCAGCGCTCCTGCTCAGACAGTATGTGGCGCTTGGCGGGCCCTGCGACCACCCGGTCGATCGCCTCCTCGAGCGTCGCCTGGTCGATCAGCTCGCGCCCGTCGCGGACGCTCAGCAGCGCAGCCTCGTTGACCACGTTGGCGAGCTCGGCGCCGCTGAAGCCGGGCGTCTGGCGGGCGACCTCCTCAAGCGAGGCGTCGGGCGCCATCGGGCGCTTGTTGCCGTGCAGGCGCAGGATCTCCAGGCGCCCGTGCACGTCGGGCACGTCGACGACGACCTGCCTGTCGAAGCGTCCCGGGCGCAGCAGCGCTGGGTCGAGGATGTCCGGGCGGTTGGTGGCGCCCATCACCACCAGCCCGCCGTCGCCCGAGAAACCGTCCATCTCGACGAGGATCTGGTTGAGCGTCTGCTCGCGCTCGTCGTTGCCCTGGCCGATGCCCGCTCCGCGCTTGCGCCCGGCGGCATCGAGCTCGTCGATGAAGATGATTGCCGGAGAGTCCTTGCGGGCCTTGCGGAACAGGTCGCGCACACGCGCGGCACCGACGCCCACCAGCGACTCGACGAAGTCCGAGCCGGAGACGGAGAAGAACGAGGCGTCGGCTTCGCCCGCCACGGCCTTGGCGAGCAGCGTCTTGCCCGTGCCCGGAGGGCCCACCAGCAGAACTCCCTTGGGAGCTGCGGCACCCACCGCCAGGTACTTGCTCGGGTCCGCGAGATAGTCGCGGATCTCGCGGAGCTCGGCCAGCGCTTCGCCCGCACCGGCGACATCGGCGAACGTGATCTTGTCGCGCGTGCCCTTGCCCTTCTTGCGGCCTTTGCCGGTGAACTGGGAGAAGCCCGCGATGCCACCGGCGCCGCCATCGGCGCCCATGCGCATGAACAGCGAGAACAGGAAGACCAGCAGCAGGATCGGGATCAGGAACTGCACGATGATTGTGCGCGTCCCCTTGCCGGGCTGCTGATCGATTTCCACCACCGCGCCGCCGTCGGTGAGTTCCTTGAGCAGCTGCTGGGTCTGAGCGCCGGAGGCCGGGTAGGCCGACCACAGCTGCTGGGCTGCTCCGCCGCTCGCCGGTGTCAGGCCGGTCGTCACCGGGGTCTTGCCCTTTTCCGCCGCCGTTTCGGCTTCGGTCGGCGCAGGCACGATGCCGCTGGCCGGGATCACCGGAGCGGCGCCGGTGGTGGTTATCTCAACGCGGGCGTCATGGTCGAGCAGCGTGGCCCTCGCGATGGCGTGGCGGTGCGCCAGCGTCTCGACCGCTGTCAGCGGGACCTCGCGACCGGAGCTGCTCGGTTTGATCGACCCGAGCAGCGTCGCGAAGGCGACCGCCAGGATGATGGCGCAGATCAGCAGCATCAGCGAGATCGGGTCCTTGAAGGCGATCCGTGCGAGGGCTGCGAAGAACGCGTTCACTCTCACGAGAAGCGGGTTGCGCCGCTGTGCGAGCCCGGATTTCACCGTGGCCTTGGTGGCGGGCGCCGGCTTAGCGCCGCCGCCGGACGCCGGCACCGGCGGAGCCGGGGGCGCGACACCATCGGTCTCGGAGGAGTTGGGCTCGGTCGGAGTGGGGTCGTCGGTCATCGCTTTGGAGGTGGCGCTGGTGGTCGGATGTCGAGTCTCACAGCAGCCGCGCGTCCCTCTACCGGTGAGGAACGGCCGCCAGCGTCACATGCCGCCAGCCCAAAAGCAACGCCGTTCACAAAAACAACACACCGATCGGCACCTGTTCACAAGCTCTTCACATCCGCGCCCCTGCTGGGCCGAAAGCGCGGTTGCAGAGCGTTCACAAGAACAAAACACGCGGTGCCGATGCGATCGCCAATCTTCTGCGCGCGGTGGCCTCGGTTGGCCTCGCACCGCATCGATCGTGGCCTTCGGCCTGTTCTCGCGACCGAGCGTTCAGACGCCAACGCCGTACCAACTCTCAAGTGAAAAAGGAGTAGCCACTGTGCGTGCGCACCGCACCCTCATCGTCTCACTGGTTCTCAGCCTGGCACTGGTTGTGCCCGCGGGGGCAGCCGCCAAGCGACTGATCATCGACGGCTCGACATCGATGCTTCCGCTGGTCCAGAAACTGGCGGCCGCCTACCACAAGGAGTACCCGCGGATCCCCGCGCCGAAAGTCGGCGGCGGGCAGACCGCGATCGGGATCTCCGACGCCCACGCCGGGCGCGTGGACATCGGGATGGCCTCGCGTGACCCGATCCCCGGCGTCGACCCGCCTGGCCTCGTCTTCACGAAGGTCGCCCGCGACGGCGTGTGCGTCATCACCAACACCGCCAACCCGCTCCCGAACCTCTCCCAGGAAACGGTGCAGGGAATCTTCAGCGGGGACATCCGTGACTGGAGCAACGTCCCCGGGTCAAAACTGACCGGTCCGATCGACCTGTTCGACCGCGACGGAGCCTCCGGTACCCAGGATGCCTTCCAGAACATCTTCCTGGGCGAAAGCCTGAAGATCTCGCCGAGCGCCACTCAGGAGAGCTCCGAGGGCCTGGAGGTCAACGCGGTTGGCGGCGACACCAGCGCGATCGGCTTCGTCTCGTTCGCTGCCACGCTCAACGGTGGGGTCCACACGGTCGACTACGAGGGCATCCCCTGCACGCTGCCCAACGCGAAGTCCGGCCAGTACGGCGGGGTGCGCAACTTCTGGTTCGTCACCAAGGGCGTGCCCAAGGGCGAAGCGGCGAAGTTCATCGACTGGGTCACCAAGCCCGGTAACCTGACCGCCCGCAAGATCATCAGCTCCGAGTGGATCGCGATCCACTGACAGCGCAACCGGGGGGAGCTCGGCGCCGCAGGCGGCGCTGGGCCACTGCCAGGACCGACCAGCGCGCCGAGCGAACGCTCGGCGCGCTGGCGCTTGCGGTGCTGGTGCTGATCGCGGCGATGGTGGTGACCGTGTTCGTGAAGGCCTGGCCGTCCTTCTCGCACAACGGCCTGTCCTGGTTCGGTCCCGGTGGTGACGTGGACGAACAGCTGCGCGCGATGCAGCGCTCAACGCCGCTGGCGGGGCATTCGATCTATTACTTCCGTGCCTGGCCGCTGATCTGGGGGACGCTGCTGACAACCGGCGTGGCGGTGCTGATCGCTCTGCTCGCCTCCACGCTGGCGGCGATCTTCCTGACCGAGTTCGCCCCGCCCGCGTTGCGGCGGGGCCTGGACCCGGTGATCCGTCTGCTGGCGGGGATCCCGTCGGTGATCTACGGGCTGATCGGGATCCTCGCGATCGCACCGTGGATCAACGAACACCTGATCAGCACGGCGCGCAAGGAGTCGGTTGCCTACGTCGTCCAGCTCAATGGAGCAAACCTGACGACCGCCACCCTGATCCTCACGGTGATGATCCTCCCGATCATGATCGCCATCAGCGCCGACGCGCTGGAATCCGTACCCAGAGCCTGGCATGAAGGCTCGATCGCGCTCGGTGTCAACCGCTGGCGCACGATCTGGCGGGTCTCGCTGCGGACCGCACGCCCGGCGATCACGGCGGCGGCGGTGCTCGCGACCGCACGGGCGCTCGGGGAGGCGGTGATGCTGTTCATGGTCGCCGGCAGCCGTGGCTTCGCGGCCAACCCGCTCGACGGTCTGACATTCCTGTTCGAGCCTGTGCGCCCGCTGGCGGCGACCATCTTCGAGGAGTCCGACGGGCTCACCAACCCGGCGATCGCCCACACGATCTACGCGATCGGAGCCGTGCTGCTTGTCTCCGCGGCGCTGCTGTCGCTGGCCGGCTGGGCATCCAAGCAACAGCTCAAGCGGTTCGGGATCGGCATCTGATGAGTGCCACCGGCACCGCTGCCGCGCCGCCGGACCGGATCCTCGCCGCCGGCCCGCCCGGGCCCGTGATCTCCGGCAGCCGGCGCGAGCGCACCTCCAGCTGGCCGCTGGCGGATCGCCTGGGCTACTGGCTCTGCTGGGTCGCCGGCGTTGGCATCTGCCTGATCGCCCTGGGGATCATGGTCTTCATGTTCGTGAAGGGCCTCTCGTATCTGAAGTTGAAGCTGTTCGTGGAAAACCCTGCGCCCGAAGCGCTTCAGGCCAAGAGCGGCGGGTTCCTGGACCCGATCATCGGGACGTTGATCGTCGCGGCGCTGGGGACCGCGATCGCGGCTCCGCTGGGCGTCGCCGTCGCCACCTGGCTGACCGAGTACCGGCGGCCGTCGTGGCTGGCGCGCGCGGTGGAGTCCGCGATCGAAGTGATCGCCGGCACGCCCAGCGTCGTGCTGGCGCTGTTCGGGCTGCTGATCTTCTCGCAGGGCTTCCTCGCGTTCCTCTCCCAGCGTGCGGCCAACGGCAACGTCTACGGCCGCTCGTTCTTCGCGGCGGGTGCCGTGATGGCCGTGCTGGCGCTGCCGCTGATCGTCGCCTCCACGCGCGAGGCGCTGCTGGCGCTGCCCGGGCGCCTGCGCGAGGCCTCCTACGCTCTGGGTCGCACCCGCGCCACGACGATCCGCCGCGTGCTGCTGCCATCCGTCAGACCCGGCATCGCCACCGGGACCGTGCTCGGGATGGGCCGGATCATCGGCGACACGGCCATCATCAAGATCCTGCTGGGTGTGGCGCTGCTCAACGAAGGCGTCGGGCACATTCCGATCCTGTCGGTGCTGCGCGGCACCGGTGCCACGCTGACCACCTTCGTGTTCGAAAACTCCCCAGCAGGCGAAGGCAACGCGCCCCAGAAGGCCTACGCCGCCGCGTTCGTGCTGATGGTGATGGTGCTGTTGCTGAACGCCCTGGTGACCTGGCTGACGACCAGGTCCGGAGGCCAACGGGAGCGGCGCACGCGCACGTGGCTCGCCGCGCGCATGTCCGGTACAAGGGGATGAGAGCGATCGGAGGCGGGCCATGGATCCGCTGATGCCGCCACCCGTCAGGCGGATTGCCGTCGACCGCGAGCCGACCGTTGCACCGCCACGTCCGGCCGCCAACGGTGCGACCCCCGGACCGGCCTCGGCGACCACGCGCTCGCGCAGCACGCGCCTGGCGCCCGGCCTGGTCCGCGAGCGGATGCGTGTGGAAGGTCTGTGGCTGGCCTATGGCGAGAACTGGGTGGTCAGGGACGTGAGCCTGTCGGTGCGCCAGGGCGAGGTGCTCGCGATGATAGGCGCGTCTGGCTCGGGCAAGACGACGCTGCTGCGCTCGCTGAATCGCCTCACGGAGGTCACCGCCGGGGCCGCGCGCAGCGGCACGATCACCATCGACGCCCAGGACATACACGAGCTGGAGGTGAACGAGCTCAGACGCCGGGTGACGATGGTCTTCCAGCAGCCCAACCCATTCCCCATGAGCATCTTCGACAACGTCGCCTACGCGCTGGCCGAGCGTCCTGGGCGCGGCCGCCGTCGGCGCCGCACGCCGGAGCTGGAGCGCGCGGTGGGCGAAGCCCTGCACCGTGCCGGCCTGTACGACGAGGTGGGCGGCGACCTGGACCGCTCGGCCCTGAGGCTCTCGGGTGGCCAGCAACAGCGCCTGTGCATCGCGCGGGCCCTGGCGGCCGAGCCGGAGGTGCTGCTGCTCGACGAGCCCTGCTCGGCGCTCGACCCGATCTCAACCGCGACGATCGAGGATCTGATCGTCGACCTGCGCGAGAGCGTGGCGATCGTGATCGTCACGCACAACCTGCAACAGGCCTTCCGCGTGGCGGACCACGTTGCGTTCATGCATCTGGGGGAGCTCGTGGAGTACGGCTCCAGCGAGCAGGTGTTCGACCGGCCCGCCAAGCAGCGCACGCGCGACTACATCAGCGGGGCTTTCGGGTGAGGTGGGCGGCGCTCGCCCTGCTCGCGCTAGCGCTCACCGGATGCGAGACCACTGCCGAAAAGAGCGCCAGGCTCGAAAGGGCCGCAAAGGGTCAGGAAGCAGCTGCCAAGAGCCGCGAAGCGGCCGCGCAGCGCGCGCTCGCGCTCGGCCCGCCCAGCAGACGGGTGAGCGTGGTGGCCGCCACGCTGATCCACACGCCCACCGCGACGGCCGCGGTGCTCGAGCTGCGCAACTCCTCCTCGCAGGCCGTCGGGGACGTGCCCGTGGCGATAACGGTGCGCGACGCCCGCGGCGGGATCCTCTACAGCAACCGCACCACCGGGCAGACGCCTGCGCTGCTGTCCGCCGCGCTGCTGCCGCCGCATTCCGAAACCGTCTGGATCGATGACCAGGTGCAGGCGCAGGGAGTGCCGCAGAGCGTGAGGGGCGAGGTCGGCGAAGGCCGCACAGTGTCGGGCGCGATTCCCAGCCTGAGCGTCGAAGGAGTCAAGCAGAGCGAAGAATCGGAAACCGAACACGCTGCCGAAGGCTCCGTGGTCAACCACTCGGCGGACGCTGAGTCGGAAGTCGTGGTGGATGCCTACGTGCGGCGTTCCGGCAGGATCGTCGCCGCCGGCCGCGCGGTCGTGCCGCAGCTGCCCGCGTCGACGAGCACGCGCTTCCAGCTGTTCTTCGTCGGTGACCCCAGGGGCGGGCAGCTGCACGTGAGCGTGCTGCCCGCGGTGCCAGGCTCCGGCTGAGCCCGCCGTGCACGCAACGCCCCGCGGTGCCAGGCTCCGGCTGAGCCCGCCGTGCACGCAACGCTCCGCGGTGCCAGGCTCCGGCTGAGCCCGCCGTGCACGCAACGCCCCGCGGTGCCCGCCGTGCACGCCGTACCCGGTGCGCGGGGGTGGCGAGCGCAGCCGGGAGCGCTTGCTCAGGCGGCGATGCTCGTGAGCGCGGCCTCGGGCGTGCGCACCTCGAGCCTGCTCACGGGCGCCGGTTCGAGCTGCTCGGCGCGAAGCTCATAGCCGACGCCGAAGTGCGTGTGGATGTAGCGCCAGCCCGGAGAGGCCAGTTCGAGCTTGCGGCGGAGCTTGTGCACGAACACGTCCACGGAGCGGTCATTGCGCAGCATCTCATAGCCCCACAGCTCCTCGTAGATGTCCTCGCGGCTCACCGGCTCGCCGGGTGTACGCCCGAGCATCGTGACCAGCTGGTACTCACGGCGCGTGAGCTTCAGGCTGCTGCGATCGACGAATGCCTGGTACTGGTCCGGGCGCACTTCGACCTCGCCGATCAGCATCGGCTCGGCGCTCGGGATCTCCGGACGGCGTCCGATCAGCGTCACCGCTTCGATGCGCGCGATCAGCTCCTCGGCATGGCAGGGCTTCGACAGCCAGTCATCCACGCCCAGGCGCAGCCCGCGAACGCGATCGGCAACCGTGGAAGTGCCCGTCACCACCACCAGCGCGAGGTCGGGACGCAGCGCGCAGATCTCCGCCAGCCAATCCCAGCTGCTCTCGCCCAGCACAGCGGGATCGATGACCAGCGCGTCGATGTCCATCGCCGCCACCGTCTTGGCGTGGCGCCTGGAGCCGAGCGTCCTGTAGGGCCACTCCCGCCGCTCGAGGCGCTTGGCCAGGACCGTCAGGAAGCCTGTGTCGTCATCGAGCACCGCGATGTTGGGCTTGCCATGCGACTGCTGGTCAGCCGCTGTCACGGCCCTTGACGTCTCCATACCGCACTGCTCCGATCTAAATGGCTGACTTTGCGTTCGGAGCCTGTTTTCTACAGGAAGAAAGTCCACAATGCAAGTGCGGATTGTGCGGATTGTGAAGGGGTTGTGAAATCACCGCGCGGGAGTGCGACGGCAAACGCCCCGGCGGCGCTCAGGTCGCCCGCGCCGGTACTCCTTCAGCGCAGGCGCCGGCGCTGCTTGAGCGTGATGCCCTCCAAGACGTGCGCCACGTGCTCGCAGGCGTCCACCGCGGCCTCGAGGGACTCGAAGATGTCCTTCCAGCGGATCACTACCATCGGGTCGATCCCGCCCGCGAACAGCGAGGCCACGGCGTCGCGCTGCAGGCGGTCTCCCTCGTTCTCGAGCCTGTGTATCTCGACCAGGTGGGTGGCGAGGTCGGTGCCGGTGCGCAGGCATCTCAGCGCCTGTGCGATCTGCTCGCCCGCGCCCACCAGCACCTCGGCGAAGGCAACCGCCTGCTCCATCGGCGCCTCGACGCCGTAGAGGCCCAGCTGGGCGGCGACGTGCTCGGAGTGATCGACGATGTCATCGAGCGCCGTTGCCAGCGCGAATCCGTCGCCGGCGTCGAAGGGTGCGCGTACGCGCCCTCGCGCGGCGAGGCGGTGGATGATGTCGTGGGTGATGCGGTCTCCTTCCTGCTCGCAGACCTTCAGATCCTTGGCGAGCGGAGAGCGCTCCGGATACTCCAGGAGCAGGTCGTGGAGCAGCAGCCCGCAGCGCTGGACGTTGCGCCCGGCCTCCTCCACGAGGGACATCAGGACCGCATCGGCGCTGCGCGAGAGGAGAGCCACCCGCTGAGCCTATTGACCGCGCCCGCGCCGCGCGTGCATTTACGGTTTTTTCACGGTCCGATTACGACATTGCAACCTCTGGGGACCGCGACGCTGCCAAGGTTGTCGGCCATGGCGGCCTATGCCGAAAGCGACGAGGTGCTGTTCGCCGGAGAGCTCGAGATACGCGTGCGCGAGGGGCTCGTGCTCGCCACCGGGCGGGCGCTGACGCTGTCGGTTCGCGAGTTCGAACTCCTTGTGGCGCTGGCCAGGCGGATGGGGGCGATAATCACGCGGGAGGACCTCTTCCGAGCGGTCTGGGGTGGCGAGCTTCGCGCGGGCGATAGATCGGTCGACGTTTACGTGAGCAAGGTGCGGGGAAAGCTGGAGGCTGCGCTGCCGGACAGGCGGTTCATCCACACCCACCAGGGGTTCGGATACCGCTTCCAGCCGGAGCTCTCGCGAGAGGCGGGCGTGGGCCAAGCGCCACCTGCTGAGCGAGCCAGGGTGGCCGGCACCGGTGGGTCGAATCTCGACTCCCCTTCACAAGATGTTCACATCGCGGTATCCGAGGCTTAACAGACTCATCCCGCTTCACCGCCGCCTGTCCTGGACGTGACGGGCGGCCCAACCTGCCACCAGTCAGAGGAGACAACGTGATCAAGAACCGGTTCGCCGCGCTCTCGTGCGGCGCCCTGCTCGCAGCGGGTCTTGCGGCCTGCGGCAGCTCGAGCTCATCCACCAGCTCAAGCTCCAGCTCGACCACCACCAGCGCATCGAGTCCCGGCAGCGGAGCCAGCGGCACGATATCCGGCGCCGGCTCGACGTTCGCGGCCCCCGTCTATGAACAGTGGGCGTCCTCGCTCTCGCCGCTGACGGTCAACTACCAGGCCGTCGGCTCGGGCGCGGGCATAACCGCCCTGGAGAGCAAGACCGTCGACTTCGGAGCCAGCGACCCGCCGCTGAAGCCGGCCGACGAAACGGCGATCGCCGGCAACGGCAGCCCGGCTGTGCAGATACCGATGTTCCTGGGCGCGATCACGGTCTCCTACAACCTTCCCGGGGTGAAGACCGGGCTGAAGCTCGAAGGCAAGACCATCGCCAACATCTTCCTCGGCAAGATCACCAAGTGGAACGCCCCTGAAATCGCTGCGCTCAACCCTGGCGTCTCGCTGCCGAGCACCGCCGTCACGGTGATCCACCGCTCAGACTCCTCCGGCACCAGCTCGGGCTTCACCAGCTATCTGTCTGAGGTGGACCCCGAATGGAAGAGCAAGGTTGGCGAAGGCAAGACGGTGCAGTGGCCCACCGGAACAGGCGCCAAGGGCAACGCCGGCGTCGCCGGCGCGGTCGCGCAGACCACGGGCGCCGTGGGATACGTGGAGCAGGCCTACGCGCTGACCCACAACTTCACGGTGGCCTCGGTGAAGAACAAAGCCGGGACCTTCGAGGCGCCGACGCTGGCCTCGACCAGCGCATCGGGCGAAGGCGTCACGGTGCCTGCGAACCTGGGGATCAAAGTGATCAACTCGCCGGCGCCAAGCGCCTACCCGATCACCTCCCAGACGTTCATCGTGCTCAACAAGGATCTCTGCAAGGCCGGCATACCGGGCGGGGAAGCGGCGGCCAAGGGCGTCGTGAAGTTCCTCGACTACGGGCTCGGACAGGGCCAGTCGATCCTCTCCCAGGCCGACTACGCCGCCCTGCCCGCGCCGATTCTGGCCAAGTCCAAGGAAGCGGTGGCGGGCCTTCAGTGCAACGGCGCCGCGCTGGGCGGCTGAGCGCGGATGCGAAGCGGCCCCGTATGCGCTCCGGATGACAGCAAACCCGATAGCTAGGGCCGTGTCGGCGTCTCCAACCACGGGTGGTGGCCGTCTGCTCCTGCAGCGGTCACCACTCGCGCGGCTGCCCGACACTGTTGTGCGCTACGGGCTCACGGCCCTGGCGGCGCTGATCCTCGCGCTGATCGTCTACTTCTTCGTGCGGCTGGTCGGCCAGGCGCGCCCGGCGTTCGCCAAAGAAGGTGTTGTCAGCTTCGTGTTCGGCAACGACTGGAACGTCAACGCCGAACACTTCGGCGCGCTGCCGCTGCTGGTGGGCACCCTGATCACATCGGCGCTGGCGCTGCTGATCGGCGTGCCGGTCGCGGTCGCGGCTGCGATCTATGCCACCGAGCTCTCGCCCAGGCGTCTGCGCGGGCCACTGACGGTGCTCGTGGACCTGCTTGCCGCGGTGCCCTCGGTCGTCTACGGCCTCTGGGGCATCTTCTTCCTGGCCCCGAAGCTACAGGGCACCGAGCAGTGGGTCGCGGACAGGCTGTCGTTCATCCCGTTCGTGGGCGGTGGGCTGGTGACGATTCCCAACTACTTCATCACGGGCCTTGTGCTTGCGGTCATGATCCTTCCGATCGTCAGCGCGATCAGCCGCGAGGTGATGACGACGGTGCCCGCCGACCACAAGGAGGCGGCGCTCGGCCTGGGCGCCACCCGCTGGGAGATGATCAGGCTGGCCGTGCTTCCCTACTGCCGCTCGGGGATCGTGGGCGGCGCGATGCTGGGCCTCGGCCGTGCGATCGGCGAGACGATCGCTGTGACGATCCTGATCGGAGACGCGCCGCAGCTGGGCCATCATCTGTTCAACCAGGGCTACAGCCTGGCCGCGGTGATCGCGAACGAGTTCGGGGAGGCACAGGGGCTCCATCGCTCGGCCCTGTTCGCCGCCGGGCTCGTGCTGTTCGTGCTCACGCTGCTCGTCAACGGTCTCGCCCGGGGCCTTGTCATCAGGGCGGCCCGCGCCCGCGGCCAGAGCGGCCCGGCGGCGGCAGGGCCCGGCGTCGCCGGGGCGGTGGCGGGAGCATGAGCGCCCAGTCGGCCTCGCCCTCCACGCTCGAGCGCTTCGCCGTCAGCTCCGCCCGCCGGCGCCGCGACAGGGTCGCACGCGGCTCGATCCTGGCCGCCACAGCACTCGCGCTGATCCCGCTCGTGCTGATCGTCTACTACCTGCTCGAGAAGGGGCTGGGCTCGTGGAGCACCGGCTTCTTCACCACCGACCCCACCGGCAACACCTTCTTCAAAACATCCAGCATCGGCGGCATCAAGAGCGCGATCCTCGGCACGATCGAGATCGTCGCACTGGCCTCTGCGATCGCGGTGCCGGTGGGCGTGGGAGTCGCGCTGTGGCTGGTGGAGTACGGGCGCGGCAGCGTCTTCGCCCAGCTCGTGCGCTTCTTCGTGGACGTGCTCACCGGCGTGCCCTCGATCGTGTTCGGCCTATTCATATACATAGTGCTGATCGTCGGCACGGGCGGCACCTACGCGGGCTACAAGGGCTCGCTTGCCCTCTCGCTGCTGATGCTGCCGGTGGTGATCCGCTCGGCAGAGGTGGTGCTGCAGCTGGTTCCCTCCGCCCTGAGGGAATCCGCGCTGGCCCTGGGCGCTCCCCGCTGGAAGGTGATCGCGCGGGTGGTGCTGCCGACCGCGCTTCCCGGCATGGTCACCGGAGTGCTGCTCGCGGTGGCTCGCGGCGCCGGCGAGACGGCGCCGCTGTTGTTCACCGCCGCCTACACACACCTCACCACCTTCAACCTGGGCAGCTTCATGAACTCGCTGCCGGTGCAGATCTACAACGATGTAACCTCCCCGACCACCGCGGTCGTCAACCGCGCGTGGGGCGCGGCGCTTACGCTGGTAGTGATGATCCTCCTGCTCAACATCGTGGCGCGCCTGATCTCTCGAAGGAGCAGGGTCGCATGAGGCTGCTGCGCCGCAACCCGGACTCCACGACGGCCGGGCCCGGAGCCCAGGACCGGCCCCTCGGCGAGCGCGAGCCGGCGCAGAGCGAGCCCTCCGCGCAGCGTCGGCAAACCGGACAGGACCCGGACTCGCCCGAGCCCGCGGCGGGTGCGAGCGCTGTTGCAGGCCCCGAGAAGCGTGCACCCGGCACCTCGTCCGCCGGTGCCGTGGCGGTGAAGCTGGAAGGCCTACGCGCCTTCTATGGCTCTGCCGAACAGCTCAAGGGAGTGGACCTCGATTTCCCTGCCAACGAGGTCACCGCGATCATCGGGCCCTCCGGCTGCGGCAAGTCCACGCTGATCCGCTGCATCAACCGCATGCATGAGGAGATCCCCGGTGCCCGCGCCGAGGGTCGCGTGCTGCTCGAGGGCGCCGACGTCTATGGCCCGGGGGTGGACGTCGTCGCCGTGCGCAGGGCTATCGGCATGGTCTTCCAGAAGCCCAACCCGTTCCCGACGATGTCGATCTTCGACAACGTCGCCGCGGGACTGCGTCTGAGCTCGCGCTCTCGTCACGACCTCCCCGCCAAGGTCGAGTCCGCGCTGCGCGGCGCGGGGCTCTGGGATGAGGTCTCCGACCGCCTCGACCAGCCCGGCGCGGGGCTCTCCGGAGGCCAGCAGCAGCGACTGTGCATCGCGCGATCGCTGGCGGTCGACCCCGAGGTGATCCTGATGGACGAGCCCTGCTCGGCGCTCGACCCGATCGCCACGCTGAAGATCGAGGAACTGATAGACGTGCTCAAGCAGCACGTCAGCATCGTGATCGTCACCCACAACATGCAGCAGGCGGCGCGCGTCGCCGACCGCACGGCCTTCATGCTCGACGGCCGGCTGGTCGAGGTCGGCGCCACGCAGCAGATCTTCACCACTCCGGCCGACACCCGAACCGAGGAATATGTCACCGGCAAGTTCGGCTAGCGGCCCTCCCGTGCCGGCTGCGCCCGGCTCCTCGGCGGCGCCACTTCAGGGCCGCGCGCACTTCCAGCATCAGCTCAAAGAGCTCGAAACGCACGCCCTCGGCGGCCTCAACCTGATCGTCGAGCAGCTCGACCGCGTGCTGGAGGCGCTGCAGCATCAGGACGTCGAGCTCGCCCAGATGGTGATCGCAGACGACGACCGCGTCGACGGCCGCTACCTGGAGGTCCACCAGGGGATCCTCTCGCTGCTCGCGCTGCAAGCCCCGGTGGCAGGCGACCTGCGGCTGGTAGCGGCGTTGCTGCACATGATCAAGCACATCGAGCGCATGGGCGACCAGTGCGTGAACATCGCCAAGCTGATCCCGCTCTCCGGCCACGAGCCGCCTGTGCGCCAGGAGGTGCTCGAGGCGCTCGCCAGGATGGGCGCGTTCGCGCGCTCGGAGGTGGTGCAGTCCAAGGCGGCGTTCGCCGGGCGCGACGTGGGTCTGGCCGAGGACCTGGTCCGCCAGGACCGCGAGATCAACCGCCTGAACCGCGAGATCTTCAGGCTGGCGATCGAGATCGGCGATGACCCGGACACGCGTGAGTGGGCGATGCACATGATCCTCGTGG
>Ga0182012_10000837_pt1 | contig 33739 bp, 26 predicted proteins | sample 612S2SmetaG_FD_120486 | JGI IMG/M metagenome (GOLD analysis project Ga0182012, IMG submission 120486) | Permafrost microbial communities from Stordalen Mire, Sweden - 612S2S metaG | ecosystem: Environmental > Terrestrial > Soil > Wetlands > Permafrost | place: Sweden: Stordalen | collected...
CTGGCGCCCATTTCCTGGATCAGAAACCCAATGGCCGAAGCGTGATTCTGGATGCGGGTCAGTTCGGCGAGGATGACGCGAATGTACTCGGCGCGTTCCGGCACTTCTTGTCCAACCAGCTTTTCAACGGCCAGGGCGTAGGCCCAGTTGTTGGTGAGCGAGCAGATATAGTCCAGCCGGTCGGTGTAAGGCATTGAAGCCAGGTAGCTGACGCCCTCGGCAATCTTTTCGTGGTTGCGATGCAAGTAGCCGAACACCGGCTTCAACCGAACGACGCGTTCACCGTCCAGCGCCAGGTCCATGCGAAAGACACCGTGCGTTGAAGGATGATGCGGCCCCATGGCCACTTCAAGCAGTTCGGCTTCGCCGTCCGGCTCCACTATCGGCGGACGGTTCCAGCCTTCCAGCTTTTCCTGGTTGATTGCTGATGGGTTCATTGTCCAGCAACCGTCCCTTCAGGGCCCGGCTGCGCCGCTTTGTGTGCCGCAGCCCTCGCCAGAACGGCATCGTGCGCCGTTGGTTCGTATTCGAAGTCGTCTGGCTCAACGTAATCGCGGCGCATCGGATGGTCCTTGAACCCGTCCCACATCAGCAGGCGGCGCAGATCCGGATGGCCAGTAAAGACAACGCCGTAAAGATCGAAAACTTCCCGCTCCTGAAACTCCGCCGACCGCCAAATGCCCGTCAACGAAGGAAGATCCACCTGGTCGACTCGATTTGCCGTGCGCATGCGGAGGGTGACGGGCCCATGCTTTTTGCTCATCGAAAAAAGGTGGTAGACCGCTTCGAGACAGCCCGGTTCAATGCGCTTGCGAGTCTCGTCGACGGTCTCCTCAACTTGTTGCTCCACGCCGTCAACGGTCTTCGTCACGGTCCGAGTCACCTTCACTTTTTCCGTGATTTCTTTATCAGGCCAATCGACGCCAGTCACGTTCGAAAGAAAGTCGAGAGCAAGTTCCGCATCGTCGCGGAGGAATTGGGCAACCCTGACAGCATGTTCAGGCGCCAGGCGAAGCGAATGCTGCGCGCTTGGGCCGGAGTTGAGAACAATCTCCACTCCCGCTCCCGGCACAGCCGCTTCAATTGCCGCTTTGATCTCCTCCACTGTTTTCATCAGCGAATCACCACCGGCACTGGCCACACGCCCTTGTTCGACGTCGGCTCCAGATCGTGCTCGCCGGGCTCTGGGACAGGAAACTCTCCCTGCGCACTGGCATCCAGGTGACGAGGCCGACCCTCTCCCGTGAGAGGTTGCTCGTCTATTTTTTCCTGCAGAGTGATAAATGCCTGAAGCAGCGCCTCAGGGCGCGGGGGACAACCGGGAATATGTACATCCACCGGGATGTACCGGTCGATGCCCTTGAGCACGTTGTAGCCCTGCTTGAACGGCCCGCCTGAGATGGCGCAGGCGCCCATTGCAATCACATATCTCGGTTCTGCCATCTGGTTATAGAGCCGCACCACCTGCGGCGCCATTTTCTTGGTCACCGTACCAGAGATGATCATCAGGTCGGCTTGTCGAGGGGAGGGGCGAAACACCTCGGCGCCGAAGCGGGCCAGGTCGTATCGCGCCATCGTCGTCGCGATCATTTCGATTGCGCAACACGCCAGCCCGAATTGCATCGGCCACACCGAGTTGCGGCGCCCCCAGTTGTACAGTTCCTCGATGGTCGTAACGAAGACGCCCTGCTTGCCCAGTTCAATCTTCAGTTTTTCCTCTACCGCCATCGTTGCTCCATTCCATTCACTCTCGAGCGTTTTCAGGCCCAGGTCAGGATGCCTTTGGCCCACGCCCATACGAGGCCTTCAATCAACATGAGAACAAACACAAGCATGGCGCCACAGGCCGCTGCGCCCAATCCCGTAAACGCCACCGCAAAAGGTAGCAGAAAGACCGCTTCAACATCGAAAATCAGAAAAATGATGGCATAAAGATAGTAGGCGGACCGATACTGCACCCAGGCATCGCCCTTTGACTCCAAACCGCACTCATAAATGGAGTTCTTGACGGCGTTTGGCTTGGCTGGCGAAAACGCCCTGGCCCACAACCACGCCAGCGCCAATGGAGCCAAGCCAAAACCCAGCGCCCCCAGGAACAATACCGTCAATGAAAAGTATGGATTTGAGGCCATGCGGGATTCAAAGCCCTTCTTCCTTAACGTACCAGTTTTGGGGCTGTATTAGCCAAGCGGATCAGGGCTTCCGGAGCCATTCAAGCCCAGATTTCCACCGTTCATCCCACCCTGTGAACCGTTGGCTACATGGTTTGTCTGCCACGATTCAACTTGTTGATCGGAAATCAGACTTGGGCGCGTGGTCCCGGCATCTGAACCGCCAGCGGACTTCAGCAGACCTGGTGAAAGCCCAGGCCCATGAGCGCTGCGGTCTTGGCGAGCGTTGCGGCCACATGACCGACTCCTACAGCACAATGGTGCGCCGGCCCCTGCTGATTCCAGGCGCTGACAAATCCCTTGGCGCCCAAGGGGAACCGATAGCGGCTGTTGGTGTTCCCAATGTGAAGGATTTCGCCGGCTACGCACTCGCCCTCGGCAACCACTAACTTGAAATGCGATTTGGAATCTTCAACCACTGAGAGCAGTGTGACAGGACCGTACTTCACGCTCATCTCCACTGACAGGCCGCGGCCGACCTTTCCGTGGTACACCATCAAGGGCCGAACCTTTGTTTTGCCCTCGGCAATAGCGATGTGGCCGGGACCGTCGTGGCCCATCAGTACCAGGTCGTCGTTAAAGTCCATGGCGTAGTACTCCGTGAACGACCCTCCCGCACCCAGCAGATCCATGATCTTCATGGCCAAGGCGTTCTTCACTTCGTATTCGCCCGCAACCGGAATGTGCCGTGCGGTCAGGAGCGATGTGCCAAGAATGATCGAGCTCATGGTGTCTTCATTGACGGCGACGCCCGAGCCCTTGTAGTAGTAGGCCATCAAATCAAGATCGTGACGTTCGACGAAGGCGTCAAGAGCGACAGACGTCCGCGCCGCCCGGCGCAATTCATCGTGCGGGCAGTCAGGCTGCACATTGAAGGCCGCTTTAAATCCCTCTATGCCTCTGTTAATGTCATCCTCACTGACACTTCCGCGCAGGGCGCTGAGCTCATCCACTTCGAGCAACTCCACATGAGTGCCGAAGGCAATTGAGACCAGAGTAACATCGGTCATAATGTCGAGCATGCCGCTGTAATAGTGGCCCATTAAGCCGAGGCGCGAAGTAGCGAGCGTTGAACGAACCCTGGCCGCCGCCAGCCACTGTTCGATTTCAGTCCAGGTTGCCTCCTCATCGAGCACGCCCGTGACCTGGTGAAAAGGTATGCCAGCACGCATCAAGAGGTTTGCGATCTCGGGTACCGGGCAGGCTGAACAATAGGCAAGCCATTCGCCGGTCATGGCCGTGCGATCTTCCATGCTGTTGAACGCTTTGTAATCGATTGCGGCGGTAGGTTGCAGATTGAGCGCGACGACCGGCACGCCCGCACGCTGAACAAGGGGGAGGACCGTGTTCGAAAGCGCGTAGGTGGTGACGTAAAGAAACAGTACGTCGATATCTTCGCGACGGCACTGGTGTCCTGCTTCGCTTGAACGAGCCGCGCTATCGATCAGTCCCAGGTTGACCACTTCAACGCCAGGGCGCGCCAGCCGCCCGGCCACATGAGCAACGTAATCCTGCAAACGCGCCTCGAGCCCGGCAAACTGGCTCCAATAGGCATCAAGACCGATGCCGCACAATCCTGTACGCAGAGTTCGTACGTTGCTCATGACAGCTCACAGTCCTTTGTCGGCCCTTACCAGCTGACCACCATAACGGCAAATGGCGGCAACATGACATGCCCGGCTACCGGCGTCACGCTGCGCCCCGGACCATCGCCCGTCTCCACGTCCACCATCACCGCCTGTGCCTTGTCTGCGTCGGGCAACGCAATTTCTAGAGTGCGATTGCGTTTGTTCGTCAGCAGCAACTTGCGCCCGGCGGAGGTCACGAATGCCTGTGCCGCCACGTCGCCGGAGTCGGCAGCGGTATCCACCAGTTGATCACCTGAATGAAAAGAGTCCTTGATGAGCTTGAGCACCCAGTAGCGCGCATTCGGCTTATTCTCGGTCCAATCCATCATGCTGACGCTGGGAAATTGCGTTGGGTACCCGACCATCTGCGACATTCCGATCAGATCGATTTGCAAACGCGACAGCTCGATGAAGAGATAGGCGTAAAGCGAGCCGCAGAGATTCCAATACGCCTTGGGCGGCGCCACATCGTCTCCTGGCTTGTTGTCGGTTGGCAGAATCACGCCTAGTTCATCCAAATCAGTCTTCGTCGCTGGCGACAGGCGCTTCCGTATTGACTCGGCAAACCGGACAGTGTTCAGGAAACCTTCAGCCTGGTCAAAGAATGTGTACTGCCAGTCTTCAAGGTTCTGTTCCTTCGATGGCGAAGCATAAAAGTGATACGAGATGAAATCGAGCGGAATTCCGGCCTTGTGGTTCGCTGGATTCAGGAAATACTCGAAGTACTCCGGGTGTTGGCTGGGAGACGCCAACGCCATGCCCATGAACTTTGTGTCCGGAGACACGGCATGAATCGCACTCACGATCGCATCGTAGCGTGACGTGTACTGCTCCACAGTCATCTTGTGCTCGTACTCCACTTCGTTGAGCACTTCCCAGACCGGAAACCTGTAGTGGTAGCCCGATTCGTGATGAACCCCGTTCTCGTCCGTGAATCCGCCGTTGACGTACCAGCTCACCAGCCGCGCGTAGTAGTCGCCCAACTCCTTGCCCGTCGCGTCGCGCAACTCGGTTCCCTGGGTGTAGTCCCAAACAACCCGATTTGGATCGGCGGGATAAGTCACCGGATTGTCGGTCTTGTAGAGCCAGGTCGGGCTCGTGCTGAAGTTCATCACTGTCGGATGGCCGTCAGTCGCGGCCAGAAAGTCCTTCGTCATGGGATCGATAACCGTGAAGTCCCAGGACGCCTTTTGCTGACTCGGAGTCTCGAGCTCAGCGACCGCGAGCTTCGGATAGGGCAACCAGGGCACATAGCGCACGTAGTCTGCCCCTAGGTCTTGAACAGCCTTGTACGCGGCCTTGCCAAGCGGCTCACCCGGCCGCAGTGGAGGATTGACCACGACCTGCAACGTTGGCGTCGACTTTGAAATGACCGTTGTCTTGTCCCAGTGAATGGTGACCTTGATTGCTTGCTGGCCGTGAAGGGCTGCGACCGCCACCAACCAGGCGAAACCAACCGCAATCAAACGTCTAAAAAGTCGCACGCCCCACATTCGATCGAAAAAAACACTTGCCCATGTCTCGCGCATCGTTCACGCTCCGCACGCCATCTTAGCACCACGCACCACTGCTGGCGCCTGGCTAATCGTCGTCCTTATTGTTCTTCTTCAGGTGTGCTTTGAGCATGGCAGGTACTGGCGCGCTGCCCATCGCATCCTTCCAGAGAATCATATTCAATTTCTCGGTAGGCGCACGATCTTCATGGCTGAAATCCATCTTCGAGCTCTCTCGCGCGCCGACGGCGTTCTTCTTGTTCGCGGTGTAGATAAGGCCGTTGTCGCGGTTCGAGTTGTCGGCGTCAAATGCTGGCTGGTCTCCAGGCCCCGTGAACAGTCGGTAAATGACCGAGCAGAAGGCATCGTTATTATTCATGGGCGGCAGGCCAAGCAGGACCTCGATGGTGCGCAGCGTGCTTACAGTCGAGTAGAACCGGCTGTCGACAAAGGGACCGCCGTCACTCGCGCGCGGAGAATACTTGCTGATGACGAGTCCGATGCTGCGATGCGCATCTACGTGGTCGGCACCGGCCTGGGCATCGTCTTCCAGGACGAAAAACGCAGTGTCATCCCAGAAGGGCGAGTGCGAAATCGCTTCGACTGCGCGACCGACCGCGAGGTCGTTGTCGGCCACTGAAGACTTGGGTGTAGGCCCGCCCGGCCTGGTTCCCGCTGTGTGATCGTTGGGGAGGCGCAGCATCACGAAATTAGGCATGCTGTCTTTGCCCTGCTTCCGTTCTGCAATCCAATCCTTCAAATGCCTCTCGAAGACGGCAAACCGAACCTGGTCTGGAACGAGGAGATTGAAGTCCGGATATTCAGGGGCGAAGTGACCCTCCAACTCGGGCTTGGTGGCAATGTTCGTAGCTATAAGCGGAATCGCCCATGGCCACTTGTTGACGCCGCCACCCCATTCGGCCGGCATCGGTTCGCCCGGTGCGATCGCCTTGTGCGCACAACTCCGGCCCTCAAGCATCGGCCCGAGTTGCGGGTTCGCGGTCTGGGCCTCGTCGCAGAAGGTAGTGGAGATGAACTCGGCGAAGTGATAGTAAGTTTTGCCATGAGAAGCGAGGTCTCCCCAGAGATACCCGCTGCGCGGCTCGTTGATGTCAGGGATCTTTTGGAGCAGAGGATAGCCGTCGGCTACGACACCTTCGTAATCGTAGGTGCGCTGCGAGCCCCGATAGGATTGCTGCCAGGTCTTTTCCAGGTAGTCCGAGCCAATGGCCGCAGTCGACCATACATGACCGTCACCCGACACCTCGCCCGAGTCAAAGAAGTTGTCGAGTACGCCGAATTGGAGAGCCAATCTGTGCAGGTTGGGCGTAATCGATGAGCCAAACATCGTAAGGCGTGGGTCGCCGTTACCAACTGGCTTTCCGTCTTTGCTCAAGTCGCCAAAAATCTGATCGTATGTTCGGTTTTCTTTGATGATATAAATCACGTGCTTAATGCGGCCCTGCGCGCCACCTGCAAAAGTAATCTGTTCCTGTGCCGCCTTCATCCGGTTCGAATCGATGACCACCTTCGTCCATTCCGCCAGGTTCGTTTCGATGTCTGCCTGGTCGAGGGTGGCTAGTGAACCGTAGAGAAGAGTGGCGATGTAAGCGTTGCTCCTGGCGGGCCCGCCAGACTTCATCGAGTCAACCGGGCGCTGGGGGAAGTTGTTGGGCCCGGTTCCCTTCCCTTTGTCTGTAGCGATATAGAGCTTTCCGCCGGATGAAGAGGGGATGAAAGACATTGAAATAGGCATCCATTCGGTGGGCACGAATCCGATGGGCTCGACCATTCCAACTTTCGATGCCTTCATGGTTAACTTCCCGGTGTCGATAACCGCAACCGCATTACTGGCTGAGTTTGCGACGTACAGGCGGCTTCCGTCACCATTGACAGCCAGTGCAACGGGCTCGGCACCGAAATAACTCTGCCCAGGGAGCCGCGTGTCAAAGTAGCCCTTCACTGAGAACTGACCTAGTCCGGGACCGGCGCCAACGTTCACGGCAGCCACGGCATCGCGATTCGCAAGGGCCACATAAAGCACCTTTCCGTCAGGTGTGAAATCGAATGCGCATGGATGCGTTCCGGGAGCGATAGGACTCGACGGCTTGAGCAAGGTCAGCTTTCGACCTACCTGTTTGCGCGCTAGATCGAGCTCAACGATTTCTGATGCATTCCAAAGCGCAACAAATGCACGCGCGCCATCTTTTGATACCGCCAATGCAATTGGATAGGTCGAAGGGACGGCGTCGTTCTCAGCGAGATCAAACCGTTTCTCGATTGCGCCAGTCGTAGCATCGATCAAGAGCACATCATCTGACAGATTCTCGACCACAAGAAGTTTCTCAGAGCCCGCGGTACCGACGGCCCCAATCGCCGCCGGATACGGCACTCCTTTGTCTCCATCTGCATCGCCAATCAGTTTCGTTTTTCTCCCTTGGGCAAGTTGCTGCAGGGACAAGGGGATCATTCGTTCAGGCGAAATCTTTCCGTTTGTGAAGCTATAAACGACCACGCCACTGCCGGTGGCATTCTTGCCGTCGCCTATTGGGTCAGTCAGCGATGCCATGCTCGCGAAGATATGTTGACCGTCGCGGCTGAAAGCCAAACCGGAGTAAAGCGTCTGCTTCCCCGTCTTCGCCAACGTGCGATCGTCAGGGAAATCAGAAAGCACGCCTGACTGCGTGTCGAGCACGGCGAGAGACTGCTCATACTTCGACTCAAAGGTCCCGTAGCCGGCATTCACAGTAACCACGTAGCGCCCATCGGGGCTGACGGCCATAGTCATCGGAAGACTGTTCAACTTCTGCGGGTGCCCGGGGATTTCGCCGATCAATTGCTTGCTGGTGGGCAGATCGATGGTTTGCGAGTCAAGCGCGACCGGTGAAATGAAGAGTGCCACGGTTGAAGCGATAATGAGAAACTTTGCGCGCATTTCGATACCTCGAGGCCTGCTGAATGTCGTCAAAAGAAACCTGTTTTGGCGCAACCTGCGCGAAAGATATTTCCTCAAGACCGGATTGTACATGCGCAATGTAAAGGAAGATGCTGAATGGGGAACTTCAAATGGTCTTCGAAGAAAGGACGCAGTCTATGGGGAATCTAAACTCTCGCTTGACCAGCTTCTCACCTTCACTCTCCCCGGCTTTGCGTAATCCGGGGAGAATGACGGTGGGTCGCGAGATATTTAAAGTGCGGGCTGCGAGATCACGTCTCGTTCTCAGTGCAATCCGGGTGGTTTATGGATAAATGCCGCGAATCTGCACGGCTTCGGCCACACGACCTATTCCGAGCATGTTTGCGGCGATGCGCATCGGCACATTCCGTTCAAGGTGGATCTTGAGCACATCGCGGAAGGCCGTCTTCATCACGCGCTCCAGACGGTTGTAGATGTCCTGAGCCTCCCAGAACAAGTGCTGTTCATCCTGCACCCATTCAAAGTACGACACCGTGACTCCGCCCGCATTGCACAGGATGTCCGGGATCACGAACGCGCCCTTCTTCTCCAGGATTCTGTCAGCCGCGGGTGTCAGCGGTCCGTTGGCCGCCTCGGCGATGATCCTTGCACGCACCGGCGCAGCATTTTCAGCGTGGAGCGTGTTCTCGAGAGCCGCCGGGATCAGGATGTCGCAGTCCAGAGCCAGCAGGTCAGCCGGTGCCATCTCCTCACTTTCCGGGAACCTCTCCACGTGCCCGCAAAGAGTCTTCATGTGGATCAGTTCCGGAATATTGAGGCCATTGCGGTTGTAGATGCAACCTGTGGAATCGCTGACTGCGATGACTTTGGCGCCAGCTTCATGGAGCAGTTGAGCTGCGATGGATCCGGCGTTGCCAAAACCCTGCACGGCGACGGTGGCGCCCTTCAATGGAACGTGCAGGTGCTCACAGGCGCACTCGATTGTGTAGAAAACGCCTCGGCCTGTGGCTTCATTTCGACCCAGCGATCCGCCCAGGCTGATAGGTTTTCCTGTAACGACGCCGGGAATCGGATAGCCTTTGGTCATGCTGTAGGTATCCATAATCCATGCCATGGTCTGCGAATTGGTATAAACATCGGGCGCGGGTATGTCCCGCTCGGGTCCAATCAAAGGGAGAATTGCGCTGGTGTAGCGGCGCGTCATCCGTTCAAGTTCCCCCTGAGACATGTGTTTTGGATCGCAGGTGATTCCGCCCTTTGCTCCACCGAAGGGGATGTTCACAACGGCGCACTTCCACGTCATCCAGGTGGCCAGCGCCTTCACCTCGTCGAGCGATACCTGCGGGTGAAAGCGAATCCCGCCCTTGGCGGGCCCGCGCACCGAGCTATGCTGCACGCGATAGCCCTCGAAGCGGTGAATATGCCCGTCGTCCATGCGGACTGGCACCGTCACCATCAGGATGCGCTCGGGATACTTGATCATCTCCCGCGCATCCGTATTGAGCCCCATGGCGTCGGCCGCTGTATCAAAGTTCTCCATGGCAACGTCATAGGCGTTCCCTTTACTCATTGTCATCAACATTCTGTTTTCCTCCTTGCCTGGACCAAGCCAATGCGCGATGCGCATAAGCCTTGGGTCTAGGCGACACTTGTCTCCGCCAGCAGAACTTCGCTCCTGGGCCACTGCTGTGTTCCGTACACCGGGATCAGCCACTTGCGGTATGCCTGGAGATGTCCGCGCGTTGCATCGAAATACAACTGCTGCAATCGGCGCGTCACAACTCCAATTTCTCCATCCCTCACAGCGCGATGATTCACGCGAACCACGGGGGCAATGCCCACTGCAGTGCCGGTAAGAAACAACTCGTCACAGACGTAGAGTTCGCTGCGATCGATTGGCCGTTCCACAACAGGTATGTTCAGTTCGCGCTGGGCCAATTCCATGATTGAGTCGCGGGTGATTCCTTCAAGCACGTTTTCCGTGATCGGTGGCGTGATCAACGCTCCTTTGCGCACCATAAAAAGGTTGCATGTGGCGCCCTCGGCAACGTGGCCGCTCTCATTCAGGAAGATGGCTTCATCGAACCCGGCGCGCCGTGCTTCGTCACTGGCCAATGCGCTGTTCACATAGGCTCCGCAGATCTTCGCACGCGCCGGAATCGCATTGTCCTCAACGCGCCGCCATGAGCTTATGCACGCATGCAAACCTTTTTCGGCGTGCAGGTAATCGCCATATGGAAGCGCGATCACAGCCCACGCGTCCTGGTCGTCCATGCTCACGCCGATGCGCTCCGCACTCTTATAAGCGATGGGCCTCACATACATATTTGTTCGAAACGCATTGCGACGCATCAGTTCCAGCGTAATTTCGGCCAGTTCCGCGGCTGACGCCGGAATTTCGATGTGCAGAATGCTCCCGTTTTGCTTCCATCGTTCGAAGTGCTCAAGCGGCCGCATGAGGAACAGCTCTTCACTTGCCGCGTCCCAATGCGCCCGCAATCCCTCAAAAACGCCGGTTCCGTAATGGAGTGCGTGCGTTAGGATCCCCACGCGCGCCTCGTGCAGCGGCACATATTGGCCGCCAAAATACACAATGAGGTTTTCGTCAGCGTCAGCTTTCATCTCACGCCTCCTGGCACAATTCCCTGAACAGTTCCCTTCCTCGCGCTAGTGCGCGTTCGTCAAGAGCAAACCACCGAGTGTTCTTCACAAGAAGGCGCAGTGCCTCGTCAATGCTGGCCTGCGGCAATTGCTTCGCGATTTCAAGCAGCGCGCCCAGCATGACCATGTTGCATGCCCGTGGGTCGCCCAGTTCATCCGCAATATGGGTAAACGGGGCCGCAAGCACGCGCACATCATCGCGCATGCAATCTGCGGGGAATGTCTCGCCGTTATAGATGATCCATCCGCCGGGGCGCACACTCTTGTCGAATTTTCTGAGCGAAGGTTCATTCATGGCCACCAGAATGCCGGGGGAGGAGACGAGCGGCGAATCGATCGTCTGATTCGACAAGCGAACGTGGCAGTTCGACGTGCCCGATCGCATCTCCGGTCCATAAGATGGAAGCCATGAAACCTCAAGCCCCGCATCCAATCCGGCTTGCGCCAGCACTTCGCCCAAAAGCAGGACTCCCTGGCCGCCAAAGCCGGCTACCCGCACATGCAAATCGATGGGTGGGACCGGCGTCGTTGGGGCTGTCCGCCCTTCTGACAAACCATCTCCGGCAATGCCGATTCGTTCTGGAATTTCACTTAATGGCGGAGCTGCGGCAGGCAGGCTGCGCGGCTCGGCATCTTTTGTGCGGTCGCAGAACACGCCAAGGGGATAGGTCTTCTCCATCACGTCACGCACCCAGTGCTGCGCATCCACGGCTGACATCTTCCAGATCGTCGGGCACGGAGCGAGCACCTCGATGAGCGAAAAGCCAAGTCCTTTCACCTGGTTCTCCACGGCGCGGCGGACTGCTCGGTTTGCCTGCGCAATCTGCTTGTTGTCGCCAAGCCCAACCCGTTCGATGTAGACAGGCCCCTGCAATGTGGCGAGCAGTTCGCTCACGTGCATCGGATAACCTTCGCTGGCGGTGCTGCGGCCCTTGGGAGTGGTTGTGCTTGTTTGCCCGATGAGAGTTGTAGGTGCCACCTGGCCGCCGGTCATGCTGTAAATGGCGTTATTGACGAAGATCACGGTGATGTTTTCGCCCCGATTGGCTGCGTGCAGAATCTCGGCCGCTCCAATCGCCGAAAGGTCGCCGTCACCCTGATAGCCAATAACGATGCTCTCCGGCCTGCTGCGCTTCATGGCGGTAGCCACCGCCGGAGCGCGACCGTGAGCGGCCTGCACATTGCCTACGTCGAAGTAGTAATAGGTGAAGACCGAACACCCAACCGGACCGACAAGGATTGTTCTATCTTGAATGCCGAGTTCGTCAATGGCGCGGGCCAGCATTTTGTGCACGACACCGTGCCCGCATCCGGGGCAGAAGTGGGTCTGGTGCTGTAGCTCTGGCTTGCGTTCGTAGCTATCGTAGAAAGACTTCGCCTTGCCCCGCACCACCGTATAGTCAGAAACCAGTTCACTCGACATTTGCCATCTGCTCCTCATCGAACTCTCTTGCCGGCCCGGCAGTGCTCGTGCAACGCGCAAGCCCGCGCACCAAGCCAAGCACTTCTTCATGCGAGGGCACATTGCCCCCGGCTCTGCCGAGAAATTCGACTGGCCGAACACCATTCAGCGCCAATCGCACATCTTCAACGAGTTGCCCGTTGCTCATCTCCACAACCACAAAAACCTGCGCACTCTTAGCGATTCGCTGAAATTCAGATTTTGGGAAGGGATAGAGAGTGATTGGCCTGAGAACGCCCACCTTGATACCGTCTGCGCGGGCCTCAGCGGTGACGGCCTTCAAGATGCGGCCGACAATCCCGTAACCAACCAGCACAATTTCAGCATCCTCCACCTGCCACTCTTCGGCACGAGCCTCAAGTTGTTCCGCGCATAGATATTTTTGTTCCAGATTGCGAACGTGCGCCTCAAGATCGTCGATATCCATAAAGAGCGATGTAATCAGGTTGCCGCGAGTAGCTGCCGTTCCCGCCACGGCCCATGCAGGCTGCCTGGGCTCGACAAGTGTTTTAGAAAACTCCACCGGCTCCATCATCTGCCCGATGAATCCATCGGCCATTACCACGACCGGGTTGCGATATCGGTCCGCAAGTTCAAATGCGAGCGTTGTCAGGTCCGCCATCTCTTGCACAGAATGGGGCGCAAGAACGATGGTGCGATAGTTGCCATGGCCGCCGCCCTTCACCACCTGGTGGTAGTCGCTCTGCTCGGCAGCGATGTTGCCCAGCCCCGGGCCGCCGCGGGTAATGTCGGCAATCACGCAAGGCAGTTCTGCGCCAGCCATGTAGCTGATGCCTTCCTGCATTAAGCTGATTCCGGGTCCACTCGATGCAGTCATGCAGCGGACTCCTGCAGACGCTGCGCCGTACAACATATTGATGGCGGCCACTTCACTCTCGGCCTGCAGAAATACACCGCCCGCGCTCGGCATGTGCTCCGCGGCAGCCTCTGCAATCTCGCTGGCCGGCGTTATCGGGTAGCCATAGAACGCACGGCAGCCAGCCAGAATTGCGCTCTTGACGATGGCTTCGTTGCCTTTCATCAGTTGCTTGCGCATGTGGTCGCTCCCCCTGGTCTCAATGCACTGCCCGCTAACCCGCCTGGTTTTTGCTTCGTCGCCAGCAGCACCGTAATCGCGCCAGGCTCGGGGCAGGCCATAAAGCAGATTCCGCACCCGGTACATCCCGTTCCCGCGTACACTGCCGTGCGATAGCCGTAGTGATTCAAGCCATCGCTCATGCCGATCACCTTGGGCGGACACGCTTCGATACACAGTCCACAGCCCTTGCACTCATCCACGTCGATCTGCAACAGCCCTCGATCGCGTTTTGCCTCATCCACCATGTGTTGCTCCCGTCCGGCGAGCCGTCTTCTATGCCAAGGCACCAGCCGTCTTTTCGCGTTCCAGATAATGGGCCCGCACCGCAAAATCTTCCAGCTCCTGTTGAAAATGTGAATCCGCAATAGCTATCAATGCCTTTGCCCGCTCGCGCAGGGACTTGCCATGCAGGTAAGCGATGCCATGCTCGGTCACAACATAGTGCACATCCGCGCGCGACGTGACCACGCCTGCTCCCGGTTCCAGCACCGGCACGATCCGCGACACGTCTCCGTGCATCGCCGTTGACGGTAGCGCAATAATGGGCACTCCGCCTTTCGATCGCGCGGCCCCGCGAATAAAGTCCAATTGACCACCGAATCCGCTATAGGGTCTGGTTCCCAGCGAGTCGGCGCATACCTGCCCGGTCAGGTCTATTTGCAGTGCCGAGTTAATGGCGACCATTCTGTCATTTTGCGCAACCACAAAGGGGTCGTTGGTATAGCTGATGGGCCTGAACTCGAAGCTCGGGTTCTCATGAATGCAGTCAAACAGTCGCTGCGTCCCCAGAACGAAGGCCACCACCGACTTGCCCCGATGCAATGATTTCCGCTCGCCGTTCAAGACGCCCGACTCAATCAGATCCACGACACCGTCAGGGCACATTTCCGTGTGAATGCCCAGGTCCCGTTTGTCACCGAGACACCTGAGCACCGCCTCAGAGATGCCTCCGATGCCAGTCTGCAGCGTTGCCCCATCCGGAATCAGAGAGGCTACATTGCGCGCGACACGCAAGTGCACTTCGGTGCAGGGCTCGGCGTGCAGTTCCAGCAGGGCCCGTGACGTCTCCACGAACGCAGAGATCCGGCTCACATGGATGAAGGTGTCCCCATGTGTGCGCGGCATCCGCCGGTTTACTTCCGCAATCACGGTCTTGGCAGTGCGTGCTGCCGTCAGCGTGCAATCCACCGTCGTGCCCAGGCTGACGAAGCCGTGTGCATCAGGCGGCGAAACCTGCATCAGCACTACGTCGAGCGGCAGAGCGCCGCTCTCAAACAGGCTTTCAATTTCACTTAGAAAGATGGGCGTATAGTCGGCACGGCCAGCTGCGATCGCTTCGCGCACGTTCGCGCCCAGAAACAGCCCGCGGTGGCGAAAATGCCCTTCAAATTCAGGCCGTGTATAGTCCGCGCTGCCCAGCGTCATCATGTGAACGACTTCAACGTCGCGCACACGGGAAGCGATTGCCACCAGTTCATTGACAAGTACAGATGGTGTTCCGCACCCAGACTGAATCCAAACCCGATCTCCGGAATGAACTGCTTCCAAGGCCCTTGAGGCGCTGACGCATTTGCTCCGGTAATCCTCGCTCCAGGACATCTTCAATCGCCTGCCAATTTGATCCCTTTCCCGCTCGAGGCCCGATTTCAAAGCCTTGTGAATATTCCTCAAAGCCCGCGTTATTCTGCGCTTTGCAACAGGGGCAGGCAGTGATGGGTATCACCGTCTCGGCAAGCTGAACTGAAGCAGCCTTCAAGGGCTGCGATCGAGCGAATCCGCACTGATTTGCTCGCCCATCAAGACTGTTTCCGAGCCCCGGTTTACGCCCAGAGACGAGCTCCCCATGGTCGCAAGTTACCCTTTCTTTATCAATGCCTTACAGGTGACTCAACTTCATTGAAGACGAGCTCGCTTAACCCAGTCCTTCCCCGCGAGCCATAGGCCTCCAGGCAAGCAGCCTAAGACGTGTAAGCATTGGTACCTTAGTAATCCTTCGCTGGCGATTCCAGGCAAAAGAACAGGGGCTAAGCATGCTGCGGAAAAACCCGGTCTTGGCACAAAACCTCAAGGCTTTGTAACAAGGGCACGACTTAAGTCGGGCCGCAAATATCGCAAAATAAACGTGGGCTTGAGCCCCTGCAAAACTCCACTTCACACAGAAGTCAAATTCAGGCCTTTTTCCGCAGCCTCTAACGCCCACGTCGATTCCACTCATTCGTTACACAAATCCTAAGAAACACCCGCGTCGCGTCCGCAGATTTTGTCGCTCCATGCCGTCATTCACAAGCCTTGGGCCGACCTTGTCTCACATACCGATTCAATGAAGCCAGTTGTTGGCTCGATCAAGTAAGCTGTTTTCGACAATGCTTCCCCAAAGCCATATTGGCGAGCTGCGCTCGGCTGTCGGCGCCGACGGTCTCATTACCGGCGAGAGCCAGTTGCAAACGTATGAGTGCGACGGACTGACCAATTTCCGCGTCCTTCCCGGAGCTGTGGTCTTGCCTCGAAGCGCCGCTCAGGTCCAGGCAGTCGTCCGCGTTTGCGCACGGCACAAGATCCCTTTTGTAAGCCGTGGCGCTGGAACCGGCCTGAGTGGCGGCGCACTGCCGGCCGCGGGCGGCGTTGTCATCAGCCTGGCCCGCATGAACCGGATTCTCGAAGTGGACATTGCCAACCGGTATGTTGTGGTTGAGCCGGGAGTCATCAACGCGCATGTGACCGCGCGAGTGGCGCCTCAGGGATACTTCTACGCACCCGATCCGTCATCGCAATCGGTGTGCACCATCGGCGGCAACGTGGCCGAGAACTCGGGCGGAGCGCACTGCCTGAAATATGGATTTACCGTAACCCACACTTTGGGGCTTGAAGTGGTGTTGCCCAACGGCGAAATTGTGCAACTCGGCTCTCCCACGTTGGACGCGCCCGGTTACGATCTCACCGGGGTCTTCGTCGGGTCGGAAGGAACGTTGGGCGTTGCCACCAAGGTGATACTCCGCATCGTCAAGCGGCCTGAGGTGGTGCAGACGCTGTTGGCGGCATTCGATTCGCCCCACGCCGCAGGCCAAACCGTCAGCGACATTATTGCTGCGGGAATGTTGCCTTCCGCCCTCGAGATTATGGACGCGCTTGCCATCGAAGCAGCCGAAGCGGCTGTCCACGCAAACTATCCCGTGTGCGGTGGACTGTTGCTGGTGGAATTGGATGGCCCATCGAGCGAAGTTGAGGCCCTGATGAGCGAAGCACGCGCCATTTGCAGCAAAAACGGCGCGCAACAGGTGCGGGTGGCGCAATCGGACCAGGAGCGCGCGCTCGTTTGGAAAGGCCGCAAGGCTGCCTTCGCCGCAATGGGACGCATTTCGCCGAACTACATTGTGCAGGACGGAGTGATTCCGCGAACCGCACTGCCGAGCGTGCTTAGCGAGATTGACCGCATGGCGTCAGCGGCCGGTCTGCGCGTGGCCAACGTCTTTCATGCAGGCGACGGAAATCTTCATCCCCTGGTTCTTTACGATCGCGCCATCGCCGGCCAGGAAGAATTGGCGCTCGATCTCTCCTATCGAATTCTGCATCTTTGCGTGGATAATGGAGGCTCCATTACCGGCGAGCACGGCGTTGGCAAAGAGAAGCAGGAGGCCCTCGGCTACATGTTCTCTGAGCCCGACCTGGCAACCATGCAATTGGTTCGCTGCGCTTTTGATCCGGAAAACATCGCCAACCCCGACAAGGTGTTTCCACGAACGCGACTGTGTGCAGCGGAGATTCCTGGCCCTTACACCCCGCACCCGCTTGAGACGGCCGGCATCGCGGAGATCTTCTGATGACTTCGACGACTGCAATCACAGCACAGGAATGTGCGGCTCAACTGGCTAACATCGCAGGCGAGGCGCATACAGAGGTTGCCGGAGAGACAGTATCCGTTGCGCCTCTTGATGCCGCCCAGATTTCCCAGATCCTCCGATTCGCCGATGCCAACGCCATTTCCGTCACGCCTTTCGGCAGCGGGACAAAGGCAGGCTGGGGCAATCCAGTGGCGCCGGGGATCCGGTTAGCTTTGAAGCGAATGAACAGCCTCCGCGAGCATCCATGGCAGGACATGACCTGCACTGTCGAAGCCGGATGCACCTGGGCCTCCATGCAAGCGGAACTCGCGCAACACGGACAAATGGTGGCGCTTGATCCGCTCTGGCCCGAGCGGGCAACCGTCGGGGGCATAGTCGCTACAAACGATAGTGGTGCCCTCAGGCTCAAGTACGGTGGCCTGCGCGATCTCATTATCGGAATGACCATCGTGTTGCCCGACGGAACGATCGCCAAAACAGGCGGCAAAGTTGTGAAAAATGTGGCCGGTTACGATCTCCACAAGCTCATGACAGGCAGCTTTGGCACGCTGGGCGTCATTACCGAGGTCAACTTCCGTTTGCACCCGGCTGAAACGGATGCGCGCACCTGGACAGCGACTGCGCCTGACGCATTGCAGTTTGCTGAGCCATTACGGATTCTGCTCGATTCGCAGATGACTCCCTCTTCAATTCAGCTGCGCGCTGGCAAACTGCAATCCGCGCTCGATGTGCGCATTGCAACGCGCCCCGAGGCCTTCGACGAACAAGCAGCGCGCCTCAGAAAGATCCTTGGCCAGATTGAATTGAGCGATTCAGTGAACGAAGTCTGGCAGGCCCGCCAGCGACTCTTCGACCATGAAGACAGAGTGATCCTGAAAGCCTCGATGCTGTCGAGTGATATATGTTCCGTGAGTTCCGAGTTGCAGCATCTGGCCGCGAAGCAGGAATTCGAATTTGACCTCACGGCGCAGGCCACGGGATTAATGACCGTGTCGCTGAATATTCCCGCCGATGCTGTGCCGCGGCTTCTGGATCAACTTCGCTCCAGACTGCGTACTTCCGGCGGCAGTGTGATTGCGTTGCGAATTCCAGAGTCGATTCGAGCAGGGCTCGACGTCTGGGGTTGTGATTCAAACGCCTTGGCCCTGATGCGTGAAATCAAACGCCGCTTTGACCCCAACCGCACTCTCAATCCGGGCCGTTTTGTGGGAAACATCTGACGCCTATGCCGCACACGATCGAAATTAAGACGCAGCAACCCTCCAGCTTTGACGCACATCACCCGCCAGAGAAGGAAGACATCGACGACTGCGTTCACTGCGGCTTCTGCCTGCCGGCGTGCCCCACGTACGTGCTGTGGGGCGAGGAGATGGACTCGCCGCGCGGCCGCATTTACATGATCAAGAAGGCCGCTGAAGGCGAGGCGCCTCTCGATAATCGCTTCCGGCAACACATGGATCGCTGCCTGGGCTGCATGGCTTGCATGACTGCCTGTCCATCAGGTGTCGAATACAACAAGCTCATTGAGCCTGTGCGCGCGCAGATCGAGCGCAACTTGCCGCGCAGCGTGGGCGAAAACATCTTCCGAGAACTGATTTTTGCTACCTTCCCCCATCCGGCTCGCTTGCGCCTGCTATCGTTCCCACTCCTCATGTATCAGAAAAGTGGATTGCGCTCGCTCGTGCGGTCCGTCGGAATTTCGAAACTCCTGCCAAAACGTCTTCGAGCAATGGAGTCGTTGTTGCCTGATGTACCGTCAGACCGCCACAAATTGCCACCCGTCATACGGCCTGAAGGCGTACAACGCAAGCGGGTAGGCCTTTTGAGCGGATGCGTGCAGCAGGTCTTCTTTGCGCACGTCAACGCGGCCACAGCGCGTGTGCTTGCGGCGGAAGGATGCGAGGTGCTCGTCCCGCGCGGACAGGGTTGTTGCGGAGCGCTCATGGTTCACTCCGGACTGGAAGACGAGGCCATCGCCCTCGCGAAGAAGATGATTGCTGCGTTCGAGGCCGCCGAGGTCGATACGGTTGTCATCAACTCCGCCGGATGCGGGTCCACCATGAAGGAATACGGGCATTTGCTTCGCGACGATCCGGATTGGCATGCCCGCGCCACGGCATTCTCGGCAAAGTGCAAAGACATTTCCGAAGTGCTCTGCGATTTGGAGCCGCGCTCACCTCGCCATCCATTAAAGCTGCGCGTCGCCTATCACGATGCCTGTCACCTCCAGCATGCGCAAGGTGTTCACGCGCAACCGCGCAAACTGCTGGGCGGTATTCCGGAGCTTGATGTAGCCGAGATTCCCGAAGGATCGCTTTGCTGTGGTTCCGCTGGTGTCTACAATCTTCTGCAACCAGACACGGCGAATCAGCTTGGCGACCGCAAAGTTGAGAATCTACTGGCCACTGGAGCGGAAGCCGTGCTTTCGGCGAACCCCGGCTGCCTGCTGCAATTGATGAGTGGCCTCCGCCGTCGCGGACTCAAGGAGATGCCCACATTTCATATGGTTGAGTTGCTCGACGCATCCATCCGAGGGGTCGCGGCCAGGGATTTGCTCGCGGGAAGACAAAACGCCGGGCGTTGATGCACACTGGGAAGCATGATTTCAGACGCTCGTAAAACCGACCTGCATTCTGCCGCTGAGCTTTTTCTTGAAGCTCGCCGCACGGCTACGCCAATTGCTGATCTTCCCGCCTCTCTTCAGCCGGCCTCACTTGAAGAAGCCTACTTTGTCGCGGACACCATGGCTCATGCCCTTCAACCGGAAGGCACAACTGCATGGAAGGTGGGAGCGCCCGCGCCAGATGCCGTGCCTCTGTTTGGGCCCATGATCTCGGCCTGGATTGCTGACTCCGGCACTCTACTTGGCGATCGTCGCCATCGTTGGCGCGGCCTTGAAGCGGAGATTTCGTTCTTGATCGGGAAAGATTTACCGCCGCGCACAACTCCCTATACACGCGAGGAGATTGTTGGCGCAATCGCGAGTTGCCATCCTGCCATTGAAGAATTGGAAGCCGGGCTCACTGAACCCGGAAAGGTTGCGCGGTTCACCATGATCGCCGATATGCAAATGCATGGCGGATTTATTCACGGTCCTGCCGTTTCAGAATGGCAGAAGATTGATTTCGCCAAGGAGAAAGTCACACTCGCAATTGATGGCAGCGTTCAGGTGGAACGCACGGCCTCAAACACTGCGGGCACCGATCTTCTGCGCCTTGTGCTTTATCTTGCAAACGAGGGCGCGGCTCGTACCGGCGGCCTCAAACGGGGTAGTTGGGTCACCACAGGAAGCTGGACCGGAAATACGTTCGCAAAAGCAGGTTCGACGGTCAACGTGGAGTTCTCGACCGCAGGCGATGTTTCCCTCCGCTTTGCGTGAATACAAGGTTCATTTTGTGCGATTCGTCGAATTGCGACCAATTATTCTCAAAAGGTAGGACCACCCGACCACGGAGTTTTTTACTATGCCCGGTTCCATCCAGATTCCCCATGTTGAGTTCCTCGCTCCCATCACTGAAAGCTACGCCGAGATTTTGACGCCAGAAGCAGTTGAATTCATCGTTGACCTGCAGCGCACCTTCAATGCGCGCCGCAAGGCGCTGCTCGAAGCCCGCCACGAGAGGCAGAAGAGGCTCGATGCCGGCGAAAAGCCCAACTTCCTCGCGGAGACCAAGGCGATTCGCGAAGCCGAGTGGTCCGTGGCGCCCCTTCCAAACGATATTCTCGACCGCCGCGTAGAGATCACGGGGCCGGTTGATCGCAAGATGATCATCAACGCGCTGAACTCCGGCGCGAAGGTCTTTATGGCTGATTTTGAAGACTCAAACACACCCACCTGGAATAACCTGCTCGACGGTCAGATCAATCTTAAAGATGCGATCCGCCGCACAATCACTTTTTCTGATCCTGCAACTGGAAAGCAATACAAACTTATTGAAAATCCGGCCGTGCTGTTTGTGCGTGCACGCGGCTGGCACCTTGAAGAACGCCATCTGCGCGTGGATGGCGAGCCGATGTCCGGCTCGATCTTCGACTTTGGCCTTTACTTCTTTCACAATGCGAAAGAACTGTTGGCGCGCGGCAGCGGTCCCTACTTTTACCTGCCCAAAATGGAGAGCCATCTAGAAGCGCGCCTCTGGAATGACATCTTTGTCCGCGCGCAACAGAAGATTGGCCTGCCGCAAGGCTCCATCAAGGGCACTGTCCTGATCGAAACCATCCTTGCCAGCTTTGAAATGGACGAGATTCTCTACGAACTGCGCGATCACTCCGCTGGATTGAATTGCGGGCGTTGGGACTACATCTTCAGCTTCATCAAAAAATTCTCAAACGATCCTCATGCCGTTTTGCCCGATCGCGCACAGGTCACCATGACCACTCACTTTATGCGCAGCTATTCAAAGCTGGCCATCCAGACCTGCCACAGGCGCAATGTCCATGCAATGGGTGGAATGTCCGCGTACATCCCCATCAAGAGTGATCCCGCGGCGAACGATAAGGCAATCGCCCAGGTGCAGGCCGACAAAGAGCGCGAGGCCAGCGATGGTCACGACGGCACCTGGGTGGCGCATCCCGGACTGGTTCCGGTGGCCCTTGAGATCTTCAATCGCTTGATGCCGCAGCCTAATCAGATTTCAAAGCAGCTGCCTGACTATCACTGCACCGCTGCGGATCTGATCCAAATTCCCGATGGACAAATTACCGATGCGGGACTGAAACAGAACGTGGCTGTTGGTCTGGGTTATGTTGAGGCGTGGCTGCGCGGCATCGGATGCGTTCCACTCTTCAACCTGATGGAAGACGCCGCCACGGCAGAGATCAGCAGAGCGCAGCTTTGGCAGTGGATTCACCAGAAGTCGAAACTCAGTGACGGCAGGACCGTTGATATTGCGCTTGTCGAAAGCCTGATCGCCGCCGAGCTCGAAAAGCAGAGGGCCGCGGTGGACCCTGTTCGCTACACCGCGTACGTGAAGGCGGCAGACCTGATGCGGGAACTGGTGCGCGCACCACAATTCATCGAGTTCCTTACGGTACCCGCATACCAGCGTGTGCTGAAAGAAGAGAATCTCGGCGCAGATTAGCGCATTTTTGCACTTACTGTAGACCAGCTTTGAAAGGGCCCGGCTTTAGCCGTGCCGCACAACATCAACAAAGACCGTTGCGCTTTACAGGTTGCGGAAAGACTCCGAGGGCGAGATGGTTTGTATCAGGGCACGAGTTTACTCGTGCCGAAAGGCCGCAAAATCAAAGTCGGGCTTTAGCCCCGGGCCTTCTTCTAAAATGCCAGATCATCCCTGTCAGCAGCATGAATGGCCGGCCTCTAGCCGGCCAATTTGATTTTGTCCGCCCTCAACCAGCCGAGCTGGTCAACAACCAATAATGAAATCCGTCCACGATTGCCATGAGCGCTGCCTGGTTCAGGTCGCTGCTCACGCCTGCGGTGACCCAGGGCTCGTGACCGTCTGCATTGAAGCTCACGGTGACGCGCACATGTGCCGCCGTATCCTGCGCAGATACATCAATCGCAGTTACGGTGAATGTGCCCAGCCGCATATGCGTCAGGGCTGGGTACCATTTCTCCAGTTCATGCCGCATGGCCTTTGTAAGTCCGTCAACAGGTCCTGCACCCTCAGCACGCGTCGTTACCACGGTCGAATCACCGATCGACAACTGCATTGAGGCCTGAACGTACCTGTTTCCAGTCTCGTCCGACTCGTCAAGAACGCGCCAGCTTTTTACGCTGAAACGCTCCTTGAGCGTCCCAAGAACCTTCATGCACGCGAGTCTGAAGCTGATCTCGCTCACGGTAAACGCGCCACCGTCAATCATCCCCTGGTTGGCGTCGATCAGAGCCTGAGCCTGGGCGGAATTAAGCGCTACGCCGAGCGCTTCAGAAAGCAGCACGATGTTGGCTCTACCCGATTGAGCGTTGACACCGATGACCGGGTTGGCGCCCACTCTCGCTGGCTCGCACCATAAATAGGCTCCCGGATTCTTTCGCTCACTGCTGCCATGCATGCCCGCCCAGGTGCCAAATGCTCCCGGTCCTACGATGGGCGTGCCGTGCGGCGCCTCGAGTCCAAAAGCGGCGTACGCAGAATTCGCAAGCGCGGTAAGTCCGGTGAGTGATTCGGGAGTTACAAATTCAGCTTCGCTCCTAAGCTGCATTCCGCCAATCACAGTGGTCAGGTTAACGTTGCCGCATCGCTCGCCGGTTCCCAGCAACGTGCCTTGCACCTGAATGGCGCCGGCAAGAATTGCAGCGCGGCTATTGGCAACTCCAAGTCCGCGATCGGTGTGCCCGTGAAACCCAAAAGCGGCTTGCGGATGAATTTCCCTTAATCGCGTGAACACATGCGCCACTTCTTCCGGGCTCGCTCCGCCATTGGTATCGCACACCACCAACCGGCTCACTCCATCACCGATGCATTGTTCAACCATCTGGTGGAAGTAATCCTGACCTCGCTTCCTGGAGTCGGCGTCACAGGGAATTCCGTTTTCACGTCTGCCGCAGGCGGCGTCCATGGCGTGCTCAAAATCCACCAGGACTTCCAGACCGTTGTCTTGCAGACAATGAACTGTCTCAGCCACCATGAGCAGGTTTTCTTCTGGCGTAGTTTCAAGCGACTTGGCAATATCGAGAAGCCTCGATTTGACCACGATCACCGCAACCGGGACGCGCTTCCGCTTGGCGATGATAAATTTCACATCGGGCCATTCCTCCACCTTTGTGCCGCGGCCGCGCGATCTCCCAAACAAGGCCAGCTTCATCGCGCCCGTATCGGCTCCACTCAGTGCGCCCGTCAGGTCTGAGACAAACTGGTTTGCCCCTGCGAAGCCGATCTCGGCATAGTGCACCCCGAAGGCGCCCATCCGCTGCAATAACATCACGGCGTTCGGCACCGAGATATCCAGGTTTGGCTGTTGCATCCCGTCGCGTAAGCTGGTATCGAACAGCTCAACTTTTCTGTGTATGGATTCTGTCATCTGTCCCTGGTCGCGATCGCAAGAAGACTTCCCTCAGGCGGGATTGTCGCGGAAGTGGTATTCAAGCTTCCATCATATCTTGGCGGGGACTTCGAAAGCACCATGGCGACCCTAGCGGGAACAAATTGGAGGCCGCCGGTGTCAAATTCAGCAAGCATTCAACCCGCTGCGCACCACCTGGCCCCGCACAGCGTGGCTCGCTCAGGCCAACCTTGATCAACTGGCAGCGATCAATTTCCGGAGTTCCACGCACTCGATGAATCTCCGCAACCGCACGTTTCAAAACCGGGCTCTATTGGCACGCATGATTTTCCTTGACCTCCAGGCGCATCCGCATGTTACCGTACGTAACATTCAAGATCAAGGCGCTAACTTCTTCGGTGATTTGGATGGAACGGACTCAAGGAATCGAACGTACATAGTTGTGTAATCACCGCTCGAACCTGAATCCAGTTCGTGCACAAAAAGCCGGCGCCGCAGGAAACAAATGGAAAGTACATCCGTCTTACCGGTGTATTCTTCTCAGGATCAAGCAAATAGCTTTGGTTTGCGTCTTTCTTGGCTGAGGATGCAGGCCGCAGAAGAGGAGTATTTCGCGTGAAGAGTGAAACACTAGCGTGCAAGCCTGTTCGTGGTAGAAACGCCCTGCTGGGCCTGGTATGTCTGACCGCCGGATTGATTCCGATTGTTTCCAGGGCGCAAGCTCCAGCCACGCCCCCCGCGCCGGCCACGGCAGATCCTCATCGGATCGACGACTCCTGGCAAGGGACACTGCACATACCGCAGGCCAACCGCGACCTTCGCCTTGTGGTCAAAATAACCAAAACAGATAAAGGCGCCCTGCAAGTGGTGAATTACAGCATTGACCAGGGCGGCGGGGAAATGACCGCGTCTTCCGCCAGTTTTCAGGATTCGGTTCTCAAGTTCGAGATCCAGGCAATCGATGGCAGCTATGAGGGCAAAATGTCTGCCGATGGCAAGTCGATCGCCGGCCAGTGGACGCAGGGGCCGAACCCGCTTCCCCTGTTGTTGGAGCGAGCTACTCCTGAAACGGCATGGACCATTCCGACACCTCCGCCGACACTGCCTCCAATGGCCGCGGACGCCGATCCGAGCTTCGAAGTGGCGACCATCAAGCCCAGTGAGCCTGACAAGCCGGGCAAGGCTTTCAGGGTGCAAGGCAGCCACTTCAGCACGTTCAACACGACCCTGACCGATCTCTTGACTTTTGCGTACGGAGTACAGCAAAAGCAAATTATCAATGCGCCCGAGTGGATGGATAAGGATAAGTGGGACATCGAGGCACAACCCGATGTTCCCGGAGCACCAAACGATCGCCAGGTGAAGAGCATGGTGCAGAAGCTGCTTGCCGAGCGCTTCCAACTCAAGTTCAGCAAAGATTCAAAAGAGATGCCGGCCTATGTTCTGACCGTGTCGAAGACTGGGCAAAAAATGACGAAGAACGATTCGGGCGGCGAGTTGCCCGGCCTGTTCTTCACCAGTATTTCTCCCGTCAGGCTGACTGTACAGAACGCCACCATGACAGACTTCACGGGACTACTTCAGTCCGCAGTGTTGGACCGCCCTGTAGTCGACCAGACATCGCTCGGCGGTAAATGGAATTTTCTTCTGAAGTGGACGGCGGATGATTCGCAATTCAGCGGCATGGGCATCAAGCCGCCCCCTGCCAGCGATGCCCCAGACGCACCTCCGCCACTTTACACCGCCATCCAGGAACAGATTGGATTGAAACTCGACGCCGGAAAGGCGCAAGTTCCGGTCCTCGTGATTAGCTCGGTGCAAAAACCGTCGGCCAACTAGCTTCGGGTCTGTCGAGAGACCATCGGAAAACCAGCACGACCCTGGAGTCAACGGATGGCGCAGGTGCGCTTCGCCAAGATCCAAGTCCTCTGCGCCCTGCTCGGGCTCTGCGCCTCCGTTTCAGCTTGGGCGTCGGAGTACCACGGACAGGTATTTTTCAACGGCATCCCTATTCCTGGAGCTACGGTAACGGTTTCGCAAGGCTCAAAGCGTGAGACCACCGTTACCGATCGCCAGGGTCTTTATCAATTCCCTGACCTTGCTGATGGTCAATGGAAAATTGAAATCGAGATGAGCGGCTTCTCAACGCTCGACGCAGCAGTGAATGTAGCTCCCGATGCTCCGCAAGCAAAATGGGATTTGAAGTTGCTCGGAATTGAACAAATGCTTGCCAGCGTACACCCGAGCAAGCCCCTGAAGGCACGAACCAGGAGCGAATCAGAATCTAAGCCCACCGAAAAACCTGCAAAGGGCGTCGATGCCAATGTTCCTCAAGCGCCTCCGCCCCCACCAGACGATGCCCAGCAGAAGGCCGCGGATGGGATGTTGATTAACGGCAGCGAGAGCAATGCGGCCACGTCGCAGTATTCCATGCCGCCTGCCTTCGGCAACCATCGACCTGGGGCGAAAGGCCTCTACAACGGCAGTTTTAGCGCCATTGTTGACAACTCCGTCTTTGACGCGCGCCCGTACTCGCTCACTGGCCAACAGACTCCAAAGGATTTCTACAGCCGCATTACCTCCGGGGTCTCATTGGGTGGTCCGCTGCGCATTCCGCGCCTCATGCTCATCGGACCAGATTTCTTTGTCAGCTATCAGTGGACGCGCAGCGCGGATGCCTCAGACGAAACCGGCCTTGTTCCTGACGCTCTGGAAAGAACCGGCAATCTCTCCGGACTGCTGAACTCGCTAGGACAACCGCTAACTATTTACAACCCTGCCACGGGCCTCCCATTCATCGGAAACATACCTGTAAGTCCGCAGGCGGCGGCGCTCCTCAATCTTTATCCGCAGCCTAACCTGGCGGGAAGTACAAGTTATAACTACCAGGCTGAAGTCCTCAATGACACGCATGCCGACTCATTGCAATCTCGCATGAACAAGTCCATAGGCAGGCGAGACCAGTTGTATGGAGGTTTCGGCTTTCGAAGCTCGCGCGCAAACAGCACCAACATTTTTGGTTTTGTTGATACCACCGACTCGCTGGGCATCGATACCAACGTCAACTGGTCGCACCGTTATCTTCATCAAACGTTTGTATTGCTCGGCTATCACTTGACGCGGCTGCGCACGGATGTGCGTCCTGAGTTTGAAAGCCGCTTGAATGTTTCAGGAAACGCCGGCATTGGCGGCAACGATCAGGATCCTGCAGATTATGGTCCGCCTGGACTCACCTTCTCGAGCGGGATTGCCGGGCTGAACGACGCGAACAGCGCCTATAACAGAAATCGCACGGATGCACTCTCCGCAAATGTCTCAACCAACTATCGGCACCACAACTTTATCTTTGGCGGAGATTTCCGCCGCCAGGAATTCAATGAATACGGGCAGCAGAACCCGCGAGGATCGTTCGCGTTTACCGGAGTCGCAACGCAGGAGCCAGCTACTGCGTCGGCCGGAGCCTCCACAACCACCGGCTCAGATCTCGCCGACTTCCTCCTTGGCATTCCAGACACCAGCGCACTTTCATTCGGCAATCCCGATAAGTATCTGAGGCAGTCGGTCTACGACCTTTATTTCACCGACGACTGGAGAATGCTGCCGCAGTTCACCGTCAACGCAGGAATGCGATGGGACTACGGCGCTCCCATCACTGAACTCTTCGGCAGGCTGGCAAATCTCGATGTCTCTCCCGGTTTTACATCGGTCGCACCTGTGGTGGGCAACAGCCCGAAGGGCTCCGTGACTGGCGCGACCTATCCAACTTCGTTGGTGCGGCCAGACAAACATGGATTTGAGCCGCGCATTGGCATTTCGTGGCGGCCGATTCCCGCTTCGACGCTGGTCGTAAACGCTGGGTACGGAATTTACGACGACACTTCAGTCTACGTATCGGCAGCTGAAAGCATGGCGGAACAGGCGCCCTTCGCAACAAGTGTCAGTGAGGCCAACAGCAGCGCATGCAAGCTGACGCTTGCGAGTGGATTCGCGCAATGCTCAGGCGCTGCCGCGGACACCTTCGCAATCGACCCGAACCTGCGCGTTGGTTACGCACAGAACTGGAATTTGGGGGTGCAGCGTGACTTCCCCGGCGCTCTCGTGATGACTGCAACGTATCTCGGCACCAAGGGCACACACGGGATGCAGGAGTTTCTTCCCAACTCCTATCCCATTGGAGCAACGAATCCATGTCCGGCTTGCCAATCGGGATTCGTCTACCGAACCTCAAAAGGAAACTCGACGCGTGAAGCCGGGCAAATCCAGCTGCGCCGCAGGTTGCGGAGCGGTTTCACTGCGAGTGTTGATTACACATGGGCCAAGGCGATAGATGACGACGCACAGATAGGCGCGCAAGGCCATGTGACTGCAACCTCGGCCGCCACCACCAGCCAGTCATCAGCGGGACCAGCCATCGCGCAGAACTGGCTTGATCTGCGCGCAGAACGAGAGCTGTCGAGCTTCGATCAGCGCCAACTGCTGAACGCACAGATTCAGTACACCACTGGAATGGGCATGGGCGGTAGGACCCTGATGAGTGGATGGCGAGGAAGAATTATGAAGGAATGGACCATCATGAGCCAGTTCTCGGCAGGTACCGGTCTGCCGGAAACACCCGTCTTCCTCGCGACCGCTCCCGGCACTGGCTTTACTGGGACCATCCGTCCGGATATGACAGGCGCTTCGATTTATAGTGCACCTGCGGGCTACCATCTGAACGCAAACGCATTCTCCGCCCCGGCCGCTGGCGCATGGGGAACCGCGCGTCGCGACTCCATCACCGGCCCCGATACCTTCACCTTGAACGGTGCAATGTCACGGACATTTCGGCTCCGCAACCCATTCAATCTTGACGTGCGCGTGGACGGTACAAACGTCTTGAATCATGCTGTCTTCACCGGCTGGAACACGGTTGTCAACAGCACCACCTTTGGACTTCCAGCGGCTACAGATGCCATGCGCAGCCTGCAATTGACTGCGCGATTGAGGTTTTAGTGATGCAAAGGGAGACCGCATCTCTGCTGCTGATGGCGCTCATGATGAGCGCAGGCACTCGCGCGCAGCAAATCGGCTCAAACACCGATCCTGCGCAGTCGCAGGTCTTCAAGCTCACGCTGAACTCCCAGTTGGTCATCGAACAAGTCGTGGTGAAAGACAAGCAGGGAAATTTCGTCAGCGGACTCACGGCCAGGAACTTCACGGTGACCGAAGACGGCGTACCGCAAACAATCAAGTTCTGTGAGCACCAGAAATTCTCTGAGGCAGTTGAGCCCTTGCCGCCAGCGCAGCGCGACGACGAAAACATAACGATCTACAAGAGACTGACGCGCACACAATTTTCACCCGAGGTCCCCGACAGGAACAAATACAAGGATCATCGCTTGCTTGCGCTCTACTTTGACATGAGCGCCATGCCGCCGCAGGACCAGATGCGTGCCTTGGCCGCCGCGGAACACTTTGTGCGTACGCAAATGACGGCTGCCGACCTCATCTCGATTCTGCGCTTTAACGGCGGAGCGGTGGACGTGCTGCAGGATTTTACGGCCGACCGCAACAGGCTGCTCAGTATCCTCGAAACTCTTGTCGTGGGCGAGGGGCAAGGCTCAGCTGACTCAATTGATGACGCCAGCAGCGCGGACACGGGCGCAGCATTCGGGCAGGACGACAGCGAGTTCAACATCTTCAATACAGACCGGCAGCTCTCTGCCCTGCAGACGACCGCCAGAATGCTGGAACAAATGAGCGAGAAGAAGTCGCTCATTTACTTCGCAAGCGGCCTGCGGCTCAACGGCGTTGACAATATCGCACAACTGCACGCAACTATCGATGCAGCCGTGCGCGCTGGGGTTACTTTTTGGCCCGTCGATGCTCGTGGATTGGTGGCGAGCGCGCCCCTTGGAGATGCAACGCAGGCGAATTCCGGGAATGCCGGTATGTACAACGGCTCGGCTGGGCAGGCCTCCGCTGATCGATTCCAGCAGTCGCAGGATACGATGTATTCGCTGGCTGCCGACACGGGCGGCAAGGCTTTATTCGACAACAACGATCTCACGCGGGGCATTGTGCAGGCGCAGCGCGCCATCTCCGACTATTACATTGTCGGCTACTACACAACGGACACAGCGCAGAATGGGCGCTTCAGGAAGGTGAAGATCACCGTTGACGCCCCGTCTGATGCCTCTCTCGCTTATCGAGAGGGCTACTACGCAAACAAGGAGTTCACCAAATTCACTGAGGTCGATAAGGAACGCCAGCTTGAAGATGCACTCATGCTCGGCGATCCCATTACCGACCTCACCATCGCCATGGAGATCGATTACTTCCAGCTGAACCGCGCCGAGTACTACGTCCCCATCATCGTGAAGATCCCCGGCCGGGAACTGTCGCTGGCCAAGAAATTTGGAGCCGAGCACACGGTCATCGACTTCGTTTGTGAAATCAAGGATGAAGTGGGCGGCTATACCGTCAGCAACGTTCGAGACAACGTCGACATCAAATTGAGCGATGCCACTGCTCTTGAACTTGCAAAGCGCCCAATTGAGTACGACTCGGGATTCACGCTCCTGCCTGGGCGGTACTCCATCAAGTTCCTCGCACGTGACGACGAAACCGGGCGCATCGGCACGTATCAGTCCGAATTCATCATTCCAAATTTAAACAAGGAAACAACGCGTTTGCCCATCAGCTCAGTTGTACTGAGCAGTCAGCGCGTAAACACCAGGGATGCACTGTACAACACCACCAGAGGAAAGAAACAGGTCGAGGATGACGCAAAGAATCCACTCGTGCAGGAAGGACTGAAGCTGATCCCCAGCGTGACCCGCGTCTTTAATACTGGGCGTGAGATGTATGTTTTTTTGCAGGCCTACGCTGGAGCGCCTTCCAGCACTGCTTCGGCACCAACTCCTGCATCGGCCCCTTCACCCCTCTTTGCGATCGTGAGTCTCTACCAGGGAAACCGGAAGGCATTTGAATCGACGCCGGTCTCCGCATCGCCAGCGGCCGGTAGTCGACTTGGGACTGTTCCGCTTAGTTTTCAGATCGGCCTTGGTGACTTGGCGCCTGGTGAATACCAGTGCCAGATCACTGTTCTTGATCCCACCGGAAATCGCGTTGCGTTCTGGGTGAATCCGATCATGTTGGTGAAGTGAGTCGTTGTTGATTGCATGGGCCGCGCTGCTGTCGTAGAAAACAGGGTCTCGTCCGCACTTTTCAGTCATAATTTGAGTGTGTTTATGAGGGAGAATTCATGAGAACCGGGCTCTGCGCGATATGTCTCGCCGCTTTCCTGGCGCCTTTTGCGTCGGATAACTTTATCTTTGCGCAAAGCGCGGCCCAGCCCGCAGCCGGATCTCCGACCCACCAATGGGCCATTGCCATTCACGGAGGCGCAGGAGAATCCGAGTGGGAGCATATGGACACCGACACCGCTGCCGCGTATCACGATTCTTTGGCGAAAGCGCTCGCAGCTGGGACGGCCGTGCTTAAAAACAATGGCAAGGCCCTGGACGCAGTTGAAGCGGCAGTTGAAGTGCTTGAAGATGATCCGCTCTTCAATGCCGGCCGCGGATCGGCCTTCGCTGCCGACGGCGCCAATGAAATGGACGCGGCTCTCATGGATGGAGCGACTCTCGCTGCCGGCTCCGTCGCCGCAGTCTCAGCAACACGACATCCCATCGCGCTGGCGCGCGCTGTCATGGATCACACACCATATGTCATGATGGTCGGACCCGGGGCGGATGCCTTCGCGCGCACACAGGGACTGGAGCAGGAACCTCCGGTCTTCTTTTTTACCGAGATGCGCTGGAAGGAGTTTGTCTCCATCATGCGCGCAAACGGCAAGCCCATTCCTCCGCGGCCTGCGGGAGTGCCGCCTGAAGCAAAGCCCATCGCCATGCCGTCGCTTGTGCCGCATATCTTCGCTCATCGATTTGGAACCGTCGGCGCGGTCGCCCGTGACAGTGACGGCCATTTGGCGGCGGCAACCTCAACAGGTGGCATGCAAGGCAAGCTCCCGGGTCGAGTAGGCGATTCGCCTCTCATCGGCGCCGGCACCTACGCAAGCGATCATTCGTGCGCGGTATCAGGCACCGGCGTCGGCGAATATTTCATCCGCCTGACTTTGGCGCGCGAAGTATGCACCCTCGTTCAAGAAGGGCGTACACCGCAGCAGGCTGCCGACACCATGATTCACTCGGAATTGCCTGCACTCAAGGGAGGCGAAGGAGGCGTCATTGTGCTTGCGCCTTCCGGTGATGCGGTGTGGAGTTCAAACACACTCGGCATGTTTCGCGCCCGCCAGGCAGCGGGCCACGCGCCTGAGATCTTCGTCAAATGACATCCGCGCAAATGCCGGACCCGAATCCCGACGCCCCGAATGCAAAGCCGGTTGAGTCAGCCCGGCCAAAACCACCATCATTCCTGCGCAAACTTCAGATCGAATGTAGTCGAAGGATCCAGCGGTCCATCTAGAATATTCAGCGACTTTAGCTGTTCATAGCTGGCAGTCCAGCGTGCCGCGGACATGCGGCCCGTCTGCGCGCCGCTCGCATCTCCCCCAATCACGAATCCTCCATCCCGAAGGGCTTGAGCTGTGTACGCCTCCTGCGACGGGTTAAGAGCCGGGTTCAACTGTAGCAGCAGAGCATTGGTTGCGGCGGGATTGCGCAGGTACTCATTCCACCCGCGAATACTGGCACGGACAAACTTGGCCACAGTATCTGGATGTTCTGAGGCGAAAGCGTGCGTGGTGAACTGGACACGATACGGGTCGTAACCTGAGGAGCTGATCAGAAATGTGCGAACCTCTGCTCCAGCCTGCTTGGCAAAAAACGGCTCACTGGTAATAAAAATCTGCTGCACATAACTTGGATCGGCAAGAAAGCTGGCAATGGAGAGCGTGCTTGGAACAGCACTAACGTTTTTCAACCCATATTTGCTGATCACAAACTTCAGCCAGACCGCTCCGGGCTGGGCCGCGACTGCATGACCGTCCAGATCTTTGAATCCTTGGATCGGAGAGTCTTTGTGAACCATGATTGCCTGCGGATCGTGCTGCATCGTGGCCGCTACGGCAACCATGGGCAAGCCGCTCGAATCCCAGGAAATAATCTGGTCGCTCGAGGCCAGTCCAACATCAGCCTTACCCGTAGCCACAAGTTGTCCAACGCTGCCGTATTGGGGCAACGGCAGGATCGTGACTTCGAGGCCTTCAGCCTTGTAGTAGCCAAGATTGAGTGCAGTATAAAATCCGCCATGTTCTGGTTGCGGATACCAATCAAGCTGAAGCCGGACCGGAGTAAGACCATTTTCACTGGTTGCTTGGGGTCTGCGGCAACCAGACACGACGAGTGCCGCGAGGGCCACGAGCACTGCAAAGGATTTGAATGCCTTCATGGTCGACCTCTTGTTTATCGGGTAAAGCCGGGGAAGCGTTCTTATGTGCAAACTTATCACGCAAGAGTCTTCAGGGCCACATTGCGTTGCGCCCCGATTTGGCTGGC
>Ga0182012_10000838_pt1 | contig 33735 bp, 24 predicted proteins | sample 612S2SmetaG_FD_120486 | JGI IMG/M metagenome (GOLD analysis project Ga0182012, IMG submission 120486) | Permafrost microbial communities from Stordalen Mire, Sweden - 612S2S metaG | ecosystem: Environmental > Terrestrial > Soil > Wetlands > Permafrost | place: Sweden: Stordalen | collected...
CGCCCCTCCGCCACCAGGTCTTCGGCGGCCCCTGCCCGGTATTCAAGCGGCAGGCCCGCATCCGCCGCATGAGCGCGTCCTGCCTCGATCGCCTCGCCGGCGGCATCCAGGCCCAGCACGGTGTAGCCGCGGCGCGCCAGCGCCTCTGCCGCGAGGCCGGCGCCGCAGCCCAGGTCGAGCACGCGCAGCCCGGCGGGATCGGGGAATCGCCGTGCGATCCGCTCGGCGATCCAGCCGATCCGCGCCGGGTTCATCCGGTGCAGCGCCCGCATCGGTCCGTGCGGATCCCACCAGCGTCCCGCGAGCGCGTCGAACCGCGCGACCTCCTCCGCCGAGAACGACGCGTCCTGCATGGTTGCCCCTCCTGCCTGCGGCCAGTATGACGCTGGTCACTGAGCACTGATCATCGATCACTGACAATGGCCCGAATCGTTATGAAGTTCGGCGGCACCTCCGTCGCCGACCTCGACCGCATCCGCAACGTCGCCCTTCGCGTCAAGCGCGAGGTGGCGGCGGGGCACGAGGTTGCCGTGGTGGTATCCGCCATGGCCGGCACCACCAACCAGCTCGTCGGCTGGTGCCAGAGCCTCTCTCCGCTGCACGATGCGCGGGAGTACGACGCCGTGGTGGCCACGGGCGAACAGATCACCACCGGCCTGCTGTCGATCGCCCTGCAGGAGATCGGCGTCGAGGCGCGGTCCTGGCAAGGCTGGCAGATCCCGGTCCGCACCGACGGCGCCCACGGCAAGGCGCGCATCGACTCGATCGACGCCGAGCTGCTGCTCCGCCGTATGCATGGGCTGGACGGACGATCGCCTCAGGTCGCGGTGGTGGCGGGGTTCCAGGGGGTGGGGCCGGACAACCGCCTCACCACCCTCGGCCGCGGCGGCTCCGACACCTCAGCGGTGGCGCTGGCCGCGGCGCTGAAGGCCGATCGCTGCGATATCTACACCGACGTGGACGGGGTCTACACCACCGACCCGCGGATCGTGCCGAAGGCCCGCAGGCTCGCCAAAATCAGCTATGAAGAGATGTTGGAGCTTGCCTCGGTGGGCGCCAAGGTGCTGCAGACGCGCAGCGTCGAGCTGGCGATGAACAAGCGGGTGCGCGTCCGTGTGCTGTCCAGCTTCAAAGACGCACCTGACGGCGAAGAGGCCGGCACGCTGGTCGTGGACGAGGACGAGATCGTGGAAAAAGAGATCGTGTCGGGGATCGCCTACTCCCGCGACGAGGCGAAGATCACCATACGCCGGGTGCCCGACCGGCCAGGCATCGCCGCCGCCATCTTCGGCGCGATGGCGGAGCACGGGGTCAATGTCGACATGATCGTGCAGAACATCTCGGCCGACGGCACGACGGACGTGACCTTCACCGTCGGCAACGCCGATCTGGCGCGCGCGCGGGCGTCGTTGGCCGAGGCGCAGCCGCAGATCGGCTATGCCGAAATCCTCACCGATCCGAATGTCGCCAAGATCAGCGTGGTCGGCGTCGGGATGCGAAGCCACGCCGGCGTCGCCAACACCATGTTCCGGACGCTCGCCGACAAGGCCATCAACATCCAGGTCATTTCGACCAGCGAGATCAAAGTCAGCGTCCTGATTTCAGCGGAGTACACCGAGCTTGCCGTACGAGCCCTCCACACTGCCTACGCCCTCGATGCCTGACCTTCCCGCCGCGAGTCTTCCTGCCCCTGGCATGGTCGAGGCGCACGCCCGCACCGAGCTTGACCGGCTGTGGCAGCGCGGCACCGCGTTCCTCGGCTGCCGCTACGCGATCCTGGGCGGCGCCATGAGCTGGGTGAGCGAGCGGCACCTGGTCTCCGCGATCTCCAACGCCGGCGGGTTCGGTGTGATCGCCTGCGGCTCGATGGGTCCGGATCTGCTGGCGGCCGAGATTGCCGCCACCCAGGCGCTGACCGACCGGCCGTTCGGCGTCAACCTGATCACCATGCACCCGCAGCTCAACGACCTGGTTCGCGTCTGCCTGGAGGCGCATGTCACCCACGTCGTGCTGGCCGGCGGCATCCCGCCTGGCCCGGCCGTGCGGGCGGTGAAGGACGGCGGCGCCAAATTGATCGCGTTCTCCCCTGCCCTGGTGCTGGCCAAGCGTCTGGTGCGCTCCGGCGTGGACGCGCTGGTGATCGAGGGGTCGGAGGCGGGCGGTCACATCGGGCCGGTGACGCTGACCGTGCTGGCGCAGGAGGTTCTGCCGCATATCCGTGATGTGCCGGTGTTCGTCGCCGGCGGCATCGGCCGCGGCGAGGCGGTTCTCGCCTACCTCGAAATGGGTGCGTCGGGCGCACAGCTTGGCACCCGCTTCGCGGCGGCACAGGAGTCGATCGCCCATCCGCGCTTCAAGCAGGCTTTCATCCGCGCCGCCGCGCGCGATGCGCTGCCGTCGATCCAGCTCGACGAGCGCTTTCCGGTGATCCCGGTCCGCGGTCTGGTCAACAACGGCACCAAGCGCTTCCTGCAGCACCAGGCGGAGACGATCCGCCGGTTTCAGTCCGGCGAACTCAATCGCGAGCAGGCGCAACTCGAGATCGAACATTTCTGGGCAGGCGCCCTGCGCCGCGCGGTGATCGACGGTGACATCGAGGAGGGGTCGGTGATGGCCGGGCAGTCGGTGGGCATGGTGACCGCCGACCAGTCGATCAGCGAGGTCATCACGGAGTTGGTGGAGCAGGCGGTCGCGGCGCTCGCCGCTCGCGACCGGATCGCCGCCGGCCCTGCCTCCGTGGCGTAACCCCGGATGGTTGCGTCCCGCCGCCTTCTGGTCCGGCTGCGGGAGATGATGGCGCACGGGCCGGCGCCGCTGGCCGAATTGGTCCGTCTGGTCTCCGCCGAAATGGTCAGCGAGGTCTGCTCGATCTACGCGGCACGTCCGGGCGACATCCTGGAGCTGGTGGCGACCGAGGGCCTGCGGATGGACGCCATCGGGCGGACCAGGCTGCGGGTCGGCGAAGGCATCGTTGGGCTGTGCGCCGCGACCGGCGACGTGATGAACCTGCCGGACGCACAGAACCATCCGGCCTTCGTCTACCGCCCGGAGACCGGCGAGGAACCCTATGCCTCGATGCTGGTCGTTCCGGTGCGCCGGGCCGGGCGCATCCACGGCGTTCTGGTGGCGCAGAATCGCTCCCCCCGTCTCTACACCGAGGACGAGGTGGACGTGATGGAGACGGTGGCCATGCTGCTGGCCGAGGCGCTGACCGCCTCGGGCATCGATGATGCCGGCACCGAGGGCCTGGGGGGCACGGTTCCGCGCACCTTCGAGGGGTCTTCGCTGGCGGCGGGCATCGCCATCGGTCCGGTGGTGCTGCGCGAAGCGCGGCGGCGGATGATCAAGCCGCTGGCCGATGACCCGGTCGCCGAGCTGAAGCGGCTGCACGAGGCCGCCGAACAGATGCAGCGGGGTCTCGACGAGCTGATCGCCGGCGCGCCCAGCGAGATCGACGACCAGGCCTCGCGAGAGGTGCTGGAAGCCTACCGCCTGGTTGCCGCGGACGCCGGCTGGATGCGCCGGGTCGAAGAGGCGGTGCGCGGCGGGCTGTCGGCCGCGGCTGCGGTACAGCGGGTCGCCGGCGAGGTCCACGACCGCATGCGCCGCATCGCCGACCCGTATCTAAGGGAGCGGCTGTCCGACCTCGAGGACATGGCCGGCCGGCTGTTGTCCGAGCTGGTCGGCGAGGAATCCCGCGCCGTGGTGCCGCAAGGTGCCATCCTGCTCGCCCGCCGGCTTGGGCCGGCGGAGTTGCTCGACTGGCACGCGGCCGGCATCGCCGCGGTGGCGATCGAGGAGGCAAGCCCCTCCGGGCATGCCGCGATACTGGCCCGTGCGCTCGGGCTGCCGGCGCTCGGCGGGGTGCGCGGCGCGCTGGACGCGGCCGATCCGGGCGACATGGCCGTGGTCGACGCCGACGAGGGGCAACTCGTGCTGCGGCCGGAGCTTGAGGTGCGGTCCGCCTATGAACGGGCGCTGGAGGCCCGCACCGCCCAGCTTGCCGGGTGGGCATCGCTGCGCGACAAGCCCGCGGTCACGGCCGACGGCACGCCCGTGACCCTGATGCTGAATGTCGGCCTCAGCCTGGAACTGGCGCAGCTTGAGCGCACCGGCGCGGATGGCATCGGACTGTTCCGCACCGAGATTGCCATGCTGGCGCGCGGCTCGATCGCCGATACCGCCGAGCAGGCAGCCATTTACGGGCGCGTGCTGGATGCTGCGGCCGGCCGCCCGGTGGTGTTTCGCACGCTCGATCTCGGGGCCGACAAAATGCTGCCGGGCGAGACGCCGGAGGAGGAGAATCCGGCCATGGGCTGGCGTTCCCTGCGCGTCGGCCTGGACCGCCCGGCGCTGCTCCGCCGGCAGCTTCACGCCCTGTTGATCGCGGCCGCCGGGCGCCCCCTGTCGATCATGTTTCCCATGGTTGCGACCGTGGCGGAGTTCCGCACCGCCCGCGCGCTGCTGCTGGCAGAAGCGAAGCGGGTGCAGCCGGCACCGGAACGCCTGTCGATCGGCACCATGCTGGAAGTGCCCTCCCTTCTTTGGCAGGTCGAGGAGCTTTTCCAGGAGGTCGATTTCGTTTCGGTTGGCTCCAACGACCTCATGCAGTTCCTGTTCGCGGCCGATCGCGGCGCGCCGCTGCTGTTCGAACGCTACGACTTCCTCTCCCAGCCCATGCTCGACCTGCTGGATGAATTGCTGACCCTCTCACGCGTCGCCAAGGGTGGTGCGGGTGTCCCGGTGTCGCTGTGCGGCGAGGCGGCGTCCAATCCGCTCGATGCCATGACGCTGGTGGCGCTCGGCCTTACCACGCTGTCAATGTCGGCTGGCGGCATTCTGCCGGTGAAGGCGCTGCTGGCGCAGCTCGATCTGGCGGCCTTCCGCCCCGTGCTGGCATCGATCCGGCGCGGATCATCCGGCGGGACGAGCCTGCGCGAGGCGATCGAGAGCTGGGCGCGGGAACATGGCCTCCCGGTCTGAGTCCGGCACCCGATGCCACGGTTATTTCACCGGTCGGACGCGATAACGTTCGGCGAGCCGGACGTTGGAATGGGCTGGCGGCCATCGACGGGTGTGGCCCCGATGCGACAGCGTTGCACGTCAGAGCTGCACATCATTGCTCTATGGTAATAAACCCCTCGACGGCGGCCTCAATCCGGGGCAAGTTAGGCCAGTTGGCAAAGGACATCGTTCTGGGTTAGACGCCGCCGGCCGTCGGGATGCGGTCAAGGTGTCCCCGGGCAGTCTCTGGTCGCGGGACGGGCCCCAAGTGCTTCAGGATCTTAGTTCGAAACTGGCGGAAGGTCGGACATTGATGTCCTCCGTCGAACAGATGCAAGAGCCGGAGGCCGCCGCTCCGCGCGCCGGTGCGGATCTTCGTGCCGCGCGCGAGCGTCTCGGCTGGTCGCTCGCCGAGGTAGCCGACGGCCTGCGTATCCGGCGCGTTTATTTGCAGGCGCTGGAGGAAGGACGGCTCGATGAGCTGCCCGGCAACGCCTACGCAGTCGGCTTTGCACGGGCCTACGCCGCGACGCTCGGCCTCGATCCGGATGAAATCGGCCGCAGGTTCAAGACCGAGGCGGCCACTGTCACCCGGAAGACGAAGCTCGCGTTCCCCGTGCCGGTCCCGGATCGGGGCGTACCCGCCGGGGCGGTGGTGCTGCTCGGCGTGTTGGTGGCGGTCGGCGCCTATGCCGGATGGTACCGCCTGTCGGGCGAAGGCAGGTTGCCGGCGGAGGCTACGGTGGTACCGGCGCGGCTTGCCCCGCTGGCTGAGCAGGCGTTACCGCCGCGGCCAGTGCCGCCTTCTGCTGTCGCCGAGCAGCCGCCTGCGCCAACCGACCCGCACGTCGCCGCCGCACCGGCCCAGGCGCCCTCGCCGACCGCCGCGGTCGCCGCCCCGGTGCCGCCGGTGGCGGTCCCGGACGCCGCCGCACCGGCCGCCGCCATGCCGGCGGATGCCGCAGCCGGGGCGCCCGACGCCGCCCCGGGTCAGTCCCGCATCGTGGTGCGCGCCAGCGCCGATGCGTGGTTGCAGGTGCGCGAGCGCGGCGGCGGTCCGGTGCTGTTGAACCGCATCCTGAAGTCGGGTGAGAGCTGGCCGGTACCGGCACGGGCCAACCTGGTGATGACCACCGGCAATGCCGGCGGCACGGCGCTGCTGGTCGACGGGGCAGCGACCCCGTCTCTCGGCAAGAATGGCGCGGTCCGGCGCGATCTGCCGCTGGACGCGGATCTGATCAAGGACGGAAAACTGGCGCCAGCCACGGGGGCCGCCATGCAGCCGGCCGCGCCGCATCCCACGCCGCCGGACGCGGCTCCGATCAAGGAAAGCAAACTGGCCCCGGCCGTGGGTGGTGCGACGCAACCAGCCGCGCCGCAACCCGCTTCGCTGGACGCGGGTGTGCTCCAGGACGGGAAGCTGGCGCCAGCCGAGGGCGCCAAAACGCAGGCGGTCGCGCCCCACCCCGCTTCGCAGTAGCGTCGCGCAGCGATCCAAGCCATTTTAGCGGCCAGCCACATTTGGGCTGACCTTATCGAGATCCGGCGGCGGCCGGGACGCCCGACGCAAACAGAGAGCGAGCCGCAATGAACTACCGCCCGTACCAGCAGATCGCCCGGCGCAAGTCCCGCCAGATCCATGTCGGCCGGGTGCCGGTGGGCGGCGATGCGCCGATCAGCGTGCAGACAATGACCAACTCGCTGACCACCGACGTGGCCGGCACCGTCGCGCAGATCCGGCGGGCCGAGGCTGCCGGCGTGGACATCGTCCGCGTCTCCTGCCCCGACCAGGAAAGCGCGCTCGCGCTCAAGGACATCGTCCGCCAGGTGGACGTGCCGATCGTCGCGGACATCCATTTCCACTACCGGCGGGCGATCGAGGCGGCCGAAAGCGGCGCCGCCTGCCTGCGCATCAACCCGGGCAATATCGGCAGCGCCGATCGGGTGCGGGAGGTGATCAAGGCCGCCCGCGACCATGGCTGCTCCATGCGCATCGGGGTCAATGCCGGTTCGCTGGAGAAGCATCTGCTGGAGAAGCACGGCGAGCCCAACCCGGAGGCGCTGGTCGAGAGTGCGCTGGAGCACGCCAAGATCCTGCAGGACCACGATTTTCACGAATTCAAGATCAGCGTGAAGGCGTCGGACGTGTTCCTCGCGGTCGCGGCGTACAAGCAATTGGCCGAGGCCTGCGATCATCCGCTGCACATCGGCATCACCGAGGCCGGCGGGCGCCGGATGGGCACGGTGAAGTCGGCGATCGGGCTCGGCTCCCTGTTGTGGTCGGGCATCGGCGACACGATGCGCGTGTCGCTGTCGGCCGAGCCGGACGAGGAGGTGCGGGTCGGCTGGGACATCCTGAAGTCGCTCGGTGTGCGGTATCGCGGGGTCAAGATCGTCTCCTGCCCGTCCTGCGCACGCCAGGGATTCAATGTGATCAAGACCGTGGAGACCCTGGAGGAGCGGCTTTCCCATATCGAGACGCCGCTGACGCTGTCGATCATCGGCTGCGTGGTGAACGGGCCGGGCGAGGCGCTGATGACCGATATCGGCGTGACCGGCGGCGGCGGCGGCCGCCACATGGTGTTCCGCGCCGGCAAGACCGACCACACGATGGACGGCGCCGGGATGATCGACCACATCGTCGATCTGGTGGAGGCCAAGGCAGCGGAGCTGAAGGCGGCGGAGTCTGCCAAGGTGGCGGCGGAGTAAGACGCGGCCGGCTTCTCGGCTGCGACGCTGCGGCAAGGCGAGGTACGGCCGAGCAGAGTCCGAAAGCCGGGCGCTCGCCGAGCGTTAAATCAAGGATCGTTCGTGAGTGAACTTCAGCCCGTCCGCGGCACGCGTGACCTGATCGGCGAGGACATCCGGCGCCACCGGCACGTGACCGAGACCGCGCGGCGCATCGCCTCGAGCTACGCCTTCGACGAGTGGATCACGCCCATTTTCGAAGACACGCGCGTCTTCTCCCGCACGCTGGGCGAGACGTCCGACGTCGTCACCAAGGAGATGTACAGCTTCTCGGATCGTGGCGGCGACCCTGTGACGCTGCGCCCGGAAGGCACCGCCGGCGTCTGCCGGGCGCTGGTGAGCAACGGGCTGACCCAGTCGCTGCCGCAGAAGGTGTTCTACGCCGGACCGATGTTCCGCTACGAGCGCCCGCAGAAGGGCCGTTACCGGCAGTTCCACCAGATCGGCGTCGAGCTGATCGGCCCGGCCGAGCCCCTGGCGGACGCCGAAGCGATCGCCTGCGGCTGGGACATCCTGCAGGCGCTGGGTGTCGCCGGCGACACCGTGCTGGAGGTCAACACCCTCGGTGACAAGGACAGCCGCCAGGGCTATCGCGATGCGCTGGTGGCATATTTCACCGAGCACAAGGCGGCGTTGTCGCCCGACAGCCTGGACCGGCTCGATCGCAACCCGATGCGCATCCTGGACAGCAAGGACGAGGGCGACAAACGCTTCGCCGCCGCGGCGCCGACGATCATGCCGTATCTCACCGAGCCGGCCGCCGCGTTCTACGACGCGCTGAAGCGCCACCTGGACCGCTTCGGCGTGCCGTTCGTGGAAAACCCGCGGATCGTCCGGGGACTGGACTATTACGGCCACACCGCCTTCGAGTTCGTGACCAGCAAGCTCGGCGCGCAGGGCACGGTGATGGCCGGAGGCCGCTATGACGGGCTGGTCGCCGAGATGGGCGGGCCGCCCACGCCGGCCGTCGGCTGGGCCGCCGGAATCGAGCGTCTGGCGATGTTGCTGGAGGACCCGCCCGGGCCTGCCGTGCCGGTGGCGGTGGTGCCGATCGGCGAGGCGGCGGAGGCCGCCGCCATCGACGTGTTGCAGTCGCTGCGCCGCGCCGGCATCCGCGCCGAAATGGCGTATCGCGGCAATCTGCGCCGCCGGATGGAGCGCGCGAACCGGATCGGCGCCCGTGCCGCTGTGATCATTGGCGAGGACGACCTCGCCAAGGGCGTGGCGCAGGTGAAGGACCTGGCGAGCGGCGCACAGGAGGCGGTGGTCCTCGCGGACATCGCGGCAAGGCTGGCATGAGCCTGGCGTTCAAGCTCGATCGGATCGCCGCCCGCGCCGAGGAACTAAGGGCGTTGCTGACCGAAGGCATCTCCGGCGAGGCTTATGTGCGTGCGTCCCGGGAATTGTCCGAGATCGAGCCCGTGGTGGCGCGTATCGGCGACCTGCGCGCCGCGGAGCAGTCCCGGCAGGAAGCCGAGACGCTGCTGGCCGACCCCGAGATGCGGGATCTCGCCGAGGCGGAGCTGCGCGATCTGAAGGAGCGCATTCCCTCGCTGCAGCATGAAATTCGCATTGCGCTGCTGCCGAAAGACGCGGCCGACGAACGTTCCGCGATCCTGGAAGTGCGCCCCGCCGCCGGCGGGGACGAGGCGGCGCTGTTCGCCTCGCAGCTCTTCACCATGTATCAGAAATACGCCGAAGTGCGAGGCTGGCGGTTCGAGATCCTGGAATACGGGGACACCGAGCTGGGCGGTCTGAAGGAAGGCATTGCCGAGATCACCGGCCGCGGCGTGTTTGCCCGCCTGAAGTTCGAGTCCGGCGTGCACCGGGTGCAGCGCGTGCCGGCGACGGAGAACCAGGGGCGCATTCATACGTCGACCGTCACCGTCGCCGTTTTGCCCGAGGCGGAGGAGGTGGACGTGCAGATCGAGGAAACCGATCTGCGCATCGACGTCTACCGCGCTTCCGGTGCTGGCGGGCAGCACGTCAACAAGACCGAAAGTGCGGTACGCATCACCCACATGCCGAGCGGGATCGTGGTGACGATGCAGGAGGAGAAGAGCCAGCACAAGAATCGCGCCAAGGCGATGAAGATTCTGCGCGCCAGGCTATACGAGCAGCAACGCGCCTCGTTGCACGCAACGCGTGCCGCCGACCGAAAGGCGCAGGTAGGCACCGGCGACCGCAGCGAGCGCATTCGCACCTACAATTTCCCCCAGGGCCGCGTGTCGGATCACCGGATCAACATGACGCTGTACAAGATCGACAGGGTCGTACAGGGTGAACTGGACGAGTTCATCGATGCGCTGATCGCCGAGGACCAGGCCGCGCGCCTGTCCGCCGAGGAGTAAGGACAAGTGGATGCGGGTCCAAGGGAAGCTGGCTCCTGGCGGGGTGCAGGGGCAGCGCCTGCCGGGGTCTGGGGCGGAGCCCCGGTCTACCATTCGAGAAATTCTGACCGATGGAGCCCATCATCTGGCGTCCGCGGGCCTAGACAATCCCCGCCTGGAGGCCCGTCTGCTGCTGGCAGAAGCGCTGGGCATCACCACAGAGGCTATACTGCGGGACCCATCCAGGTCGGTGGACGCATCGCGGTTTGCCGCGCTGTTGGCTCGCCGCTGTGCGCGCGAGCCGCTGGCGCTGATCCTGGGCCGTCGCGAGTTCTGGAGCCTGGACTTCGCGGTCTCGACCGACACGTTGGTCCCGCGCCCGGAATCGGAGACGCTGATCGAGGCAGCCGTGGCGGCCTTCCCCGATAGGCATGTGCCGCGCATGATTCTGGACCTCGGCACTGGCACCGGCTGCTTGCTGCTGGCGGCGTTGCATGAGTTTCCCGGCGCGTTTGGTGTCGGGGTGGACCGCTCGGCCGCGGCGGCGGGTTTGGCGGCGCGCAATGCGACGGCGTTGGGGCTGGCGGCGCGGGCCGGGTTCTTATGTGCCCACTGGGACACAGCTCTGACGGGGCGGTTCGACCTGGTCTTGTGTAATCCGCCGTATGTTCCCACGTGGACGATCGATGGTCTGATGCCAGAGGTGGCTCGGTATGAGCCCCGGTCGGCATTGGATGGCGGGGCGGACGGGTTGGACGCCTACCGGGCCATTGTAACGATTTTGTCATGCCTGTTGACGGAAGGCGGCGTCGCTATCCTGGAGGTTGGGCACGGGCAGGCCGGGCGCGTGGCTGGCCGGGCGCAGAAGGCGGGTCTGGTCGCGGAGGCGCGCGCAGATTTGTTGGGGATAACCCGGGCTTTGGTGCTCCGTCGCAGACCGGCATGAAAAAACCGTTTGGCACAATGGCCTGGGCGGTCTAGCTTGCCCCAGTGGCAGGGACCGCCGGGAATCGACGGGTCCCAGGCACTTTGATCTGTCTGATCGTTGTTCGTCTCTTTCGGGGGACGTGGGTCGGCGGACAGGGTGCCAGCCGGAACCAACGTTGATGGATCTTAGTTGGCCGCCGGGCTCTCCCGGGTCGCGACACGGTAAACCTGCGTCGCAGCAAACATTCGACGGGTCCGCATGATGGAAAGCGTGACGGAAAAATCATGAACATTAAGCGCATGCGCGGACGCAATCATCGTCCTGGTGGGGGCGGTGGCGGTGGCGGCGGGTTTCGCCAGCAGGGTGGCGGGGGTGGCGGAAATATTCCGCTCAACCGCAACCACGTGTTCGACAGCAACGGGCCGGACGTTCGCGTTCGCGGCACGTCGCAGCAATTGTTTGAGAAATATCTCCAGCTTGGCCGTGACGCGACCGGCAGTGGCGACCGGGTGATGGCGGAGAGTTACTTCCAGCACGCCGAGCACTATTTCCGCATTCTCAATGCGATGAACCAGGCCGCGCAGCAGGGCCAGCTAAACGGCCAGCAGCGCCGGCCCGCTCAGGGCGACGATGGCGGGCAGGTGGACTCGGGCGATGGCGACGACTCCGATGGGCGCGCGGCGGGCACCGGCGACCAGCCCGATCCGCGGGACATGCCGGTTGCGGCGGGGGCGTCGGAGGGCTGAGGCGGGCCGCCTTGAGTTGGTTCGACGGGTCTGTGCAAGGGAGCGCGCGGGCGACGCGCAACGTTAACCATTGCTTCCTCGGGACGTGCCGGTGATAGAGCATTCATCGGGAGCCTGGCCCTTCAGTGGGGGCGCTCCGGCAGTGGGCCGGACGAGTCGGCCGGAGGCACTCACTCTGCCGGCCGCTTTGGGTGCCGTCCAGCCGACTCGGCCTCTGCCCCGCCGGTCTGGATGAGGCGGTTGGCGGCGCGATCGAGCGACGTCAGCCAAGCCCCCAGCGTCACAGCCCCATCGCCTGTCGCATGAACATCCGCTTCAGCATCGGCGTCCGATGCACAGCGGCGATCCCCACATCGCGGGCCAGCCGCACCAACGGGTTGTCGGTGCTGAACAGCCGGTCCAGCGCATCGGTCGCCGCCAGCATCACCATGTTGGCGGGCCGGGTCCGCCGCTGGTAGCGTTCCAGCAGCATCGGTGCCCCAAGGTCCCGCCCGTCCCTCGCCGCCTCGATCAGCAGGTCCGCCAGCGCGATCGCATCGCGGAACCCCAGGTTCAGTCCCTGCCCGGCGATCGGGTGAATCCCGTGCGCCGCGTCCCCCGCCAGAGCCAGGCGCGTGTCCACATACCGGTGCACCAGCATCGCCGACAGCGGGTAGGACCAGCGGCGCCCGACCGTGCGCACCGCCCCCAGATGGTCGCCCAGCCGGCGCGAGACCTCCCGCGTGAAAGCCTCGTCCGGCAGCGCCATCATCTGCGCGGCGACCGCGGTGCGCTCGGTCCAGACGATGGCGGAGACATTCGGCGCGCCGCCCGCCTCGGCATCCGGGCTGGGGCTCATCGGCAATTGTGCGAACGGACCGGCGGGCAGGAAGTGCTCCAACGCGGAGCCATGATGCGGCTTTTCGTGGCTGATGGCGCAGACGATGCCGGTCTGGTGGTACGGCAGGTGGGTCACCGGAATACCGGCGGCGCGGCGCAGCGGCGAGTGGCGCCCCTCGGCGGCGACCACCAACTGGCAGTCGATCACCGTGCCGTTCTCCGGGCCGCCGGTGATCGTCACCGTGGCCCCGTCGTCGTAGCGCTCGACCTCCGCCACCGCGGGGGCGAGCACGGTCAGCTCGGGGAGCGTGTGCATATACGCATTCAGCGCCACGCGCAGGGCGCGCGCCTCCAGCATCCAGCCGAACGGGCCGGCGTCGGCGCCCAGCTCGTTATGGTCGAAATGCAGGAACAGCGGCGAGGCCGGCCGCCCGACGCGCCCGTCGCTGACGCGGATTTCCAGGATCGGGCAGGCGGGCTCGGGCAGCGTGTCCCAGACCCCGGACTCCTCCAGCAGGCGGCGCGAGCCGGCGGCGATCGCGTAGGCACGGCCGTCGAAGTCCGGGTGCTCCATCGGCGGCAGGGCAGCGCGGTCCACCACCACGGTGCGAATGCCCGCCAGAGCCAGGCGGCAGGCCAGCGTGCCGCCGACCGGACCCGCTCCCACGATACAGACGTCTGCGCTCAGTCGTTCGTCCTTCGCACGCTTCGGCATTCTTAACCCTCGGTCTGGTCCCTAGCGGGGCGACGTTGCGGCCACCCTCTCAACCAAGGGAGCATAGCAGGCGAACGCATCGCGACCATGACCTCGCCTTTGCTCATCATGACGGCGGCGACGGTCCACCCGCCCCAGCATTGTGTCAGTCCGATGACGTTTCGCGTCGCGACCCCGAATCGGCGCCGCAGACCGGCCTTCCATAGGCCGGACAACCTTGTGGCCATACGGCCGCCGCCGCATAAGCGGGCGCGCACACCGATGGATTGCCTCTGGATGCTTGCCAACCGCTTCGTCCCCACGAAGGCGGCTTTCGTCGTCGCCGTTCTTCTCGCCCTGGCCGGCCACGCCGTGGCGAAGGACCTCGGCCCCACGCCCGAGCAGGGCAACAGCCCGCCGCCGGCGAGCAACGAGCCGCCCCCGCCGGCCGCCGAACCGGCCACGTCCGACCAGACCACGCCGCAGGCCTGGGCAGTCCACGGCCAGAGCACCCTGGTCTGGCAACTTCAGCCGGCATTCCACTCGCCCTACCAGGGCGCGCAAAGCCTGCCGCCACCGGCGAATGGCCGCGAAACCTTCGACGCCACGATCTACGCCGGGTTCCGGCCGTGGCCGGGCGCCGAGATCTGGATCAACCCGGAGATCGACCAGGGTTTCGGGCTGGGCAACACCTTCGGTGTCGCCGGCTACCTCAGCGGCGAGGCGTACAAGCTCGGCAACAAAGACCCCTACTACCGAATGGCCCGCGCCTTGATCCGCCAAAGCATCGACCTTGGCGGCGAGAGCGAGAAAGTCGATGCGGACCTCAACCAGCTTGCCGGCACGCAGACGGCGAACCGCATCGTGCTCACGGCCGGCAAGATCTCCGTTGTCGATATCTTCGATACCAACAAATACGCGCACGATCCGCGGGTCGATTTCCTGAACTGGGCGATCATCGACCTGGGGTCGTTCGACTACGCGGCGGATGCGTGGGGCTCGACCTATGGCGCGGCCGCCGAGTGGTATCAGGGTCGTTTTGCTGCCAGGGTCGGTGTGTTCGACATGTCGAGCGTGCCGAACGGCACCGCCCTGAACCTGCCGCTGTTCCAGCAAACCCAGTTCGTTGCGGAACTGGAAGAGCGGCATACGTTGTGGGACCAGCCTGGCAAGCTGAAGGTTCTGTATTGGCTGTCGCGTGGCAATCTTGGCACTTACATGGACGCACTCGCCCAGGCCGCGGCGACCGGCCAGACGCCCTCGGTCGACAGCGTTCGCACGTATCGGAGCAAGTACGGCGTCGGCCTCAACCTGGAGCAGCCGCTCACCGCCGATCTTGGCCTGTTTGCGCGTGCCGGCTGGTCGCAAGGCGGCGTGCAGGAGGATGCGTTCACCGACATCAACCAGGCGGTGTCGATGGGCCTGTCGCTGGCCGGCACGCGCTGGGGGCGCCCGGACGATACGGTTGGACTCGCCGGCGCGATCAGTGAGATTTCCGCGGGCGGCCGGCAGTATCTGGCAGCGGGCGGCCTCGGCGGGATCATCGGCGATGGCAAGTTGCCGAAGGCGGGACCAGAGGAAATCCTTGAGACGTATTACAGCCTGGCGGCCTTCCGCTATGCCCATGTCACGGCCGACTATCAGTTCGTCAACAACCCGGCGTACAACCTGCAGCGCGGACCGGTCTCGGTGTTCGCGTTTCGTCTGCATGCCGAGTTCTGAGGGTGATCGCCCGTGACGAGCGACCTGGTATGGCGTTTCGCGGTGACGCGTTGCCGGTCATGACCGAAATCGGTCACGCGTCCGACTGATATGCGCGCAGAGGGGAGCCTCAGTGGTGGATGAAGTGACGGAGCCGACCGTTCGCCGAAAGAAAGACAAAAAAAACAAACGGGCGGTTGACCAGCAAGGCCCCGAACAGCACGCTGACCAGCACGACGCGGCCATCCCGCCGATGCCACCGCCGCGGCGCCTGTCGCGCAGGACGCAGTTCGGGCTGCTGCTGGTGCTAGGCGCAATCCTGCTGGCCGGAATCCTCCTGGGTCCAGCGCTGTTCCAGCAAACCACCACGACCACAACCGAGCAGGCGAGCCAAATCTCGCCCGACAATGGCTTCAAGGCGACCCCGCAGCAATGGGCCGGCTTCGCGATCGCGCCGGTCAAGGACATGGCGTTCCACCCGGTCCAGGAGACCGACGGCCGGATCGCGTTTGATGACGATTCGACGACACCGGTATTCTCGCCATTCACCGGCCGGGTGACCAGGCTGTTCGCCAAGGCGGGCGACCAGGTCAAACGGGGCGACCCGTTGCTCGCCGTGCAGGCCGCCGAGTTCGTGCAGGGCCAGAACGACCTGATCACCGCCGCGGCGACGCTGAAGACCGCCCGCGCCCAGCTCAACCTGGCGCAGACCAACGAGAAGCGGCAGCACGCGCTGTACCAGGCGCAAGGCGGGGCGCTGAAGGATTGGCAACAAAGCCAGGTCGATCTGGCGACCGCCGAGGGCAACGTGCACAGCGCCGAGATCGCGCTCGGCGCGGTGCGCAACCGGCTGCGCATTCTGGGCAAGACCGACCAGGAGATCGACGCGATCCAGGCGGCGCCCGGCGCGGTGAGCTTCAGTCCGGAGGCGCTGATCCTGGCGCCGATCGATGGCGTGGTGACGCAGCGCCAGATCGGCCTCGGCCAGAATATCGTCAGCCAGAGCAATGGCGGCACGAACCCGGTGTTCTCGATCGGCGACTTGTCGAAGGTCTGGCTGCTTGCCAATGCGCGCGAGGCGGATGCGCGGCTGATCCATATCGGCGATCCCGTTGAGGTGCGCGTGCCGGCCTATCCCGGCCGGCTGTTCAACGCGCACATCTCGTTCGTGGCGCCGTCGATCGATCCCACCACGCACCGTCTCCCGGTCCGCGCCGAAGTGGAGAACCCGGACCGCGTGCTCAAGCCGGAGATGCTGGCAAGCTTCAGGATCACCACAGGCGGGGCCATGCGCTCACCCGGCGTACCGGAAAGCGCACTCGTCTACGAAGGCGACACGGTTCATGTCTGGGTCGCCAACGAAGCCGACAAGACCATCACCATCCGTGAGATCAAGCTCGGCCGAATCAACGACGGCATGGCACAGGTGCTGGCTGGCCTCAAGCCTGGCGAGAACGTGGTCACGGCGGGATCGCTGTTCCTCGATCGCGCCGTGACGGGAGACTGACGTGAACGGCGTCGTCACCGTTGCGCTGAAACAGCGCGTGCTGATCATCGTGCTGATGCTGTGCGTGCTCGGCGCCGGCATCGCCGGCTTCATGAAGCTGAACATCGAAGCCTATCCCGATCCGGTGCCGCCGCTGGTCGATATCGTCACGCAGAGCACCGGCCAATCCGCCGAGGAGATGGAGCGCTACATCACCATCCCGATCGAGGTGCAGATGGCGGGCATCCCGCATGTCACCTCGGTGCGGACCATCTCGCTGTTCGGCCTGTCCGACGTGAAGATCCAGTTCACCTACGACTTCACCTATGAAGAGGCGGAGCAGTGGGTGATCAACCGGCTGGCGCAGATGCCGCCGCTGCCGAATGGCGTCACGCCGCAAATCTCGCCGGAAAGCCCGATCGGCGAAATCCTGCGGTACCGGGTTGTGGCCCCCGCGGGCTACTCGGTGACCGACCTCAAGACGATCCAGGACTGGATGCTGGAGCGCCGCTTCAAGGCGGTGCCCGGCGTGGTCGACGTCAATGGCTGGGGTGGCAAGACCAAGACCTTCGAGGTGCAGATCGACCAGGCCAAACTCGCTCATTATGGCCTGACGGTGCCGCAGGTGCTGGCGGCGCTCAACAATGCGAACATCAACGTCGGCGGCCAGACGGTGAACTTTGGCCCGCAGGCGGCGGTGGTGCGCGGCATCGGGCTGATCCACTCGATGGACGACATCCGCAACACGATGCTGAGCGCCAACAGCGGATCACCGGTGCTGGTCAGCGACGTCGCCACGGTGACCGTCGGCCATCAGCCGCGGCTTGGCATCGCGGGGCAGGACAACGACGACGACATCGTGCAGGGCATCGTGCTGATGCGGCGCGGCGCGGAGAGCCTGCCGACCATCCAGCGCGTCGAAGCGGAGATGCAGAAGATCAACAGCTCGGGCATCCTGCCGCCCGGCGTGCGGATCGAGCGCATCTACGACCGGTCGGAGCTGATCCAGCTCACCACGCACACTGTGCTGCACAACATGCTGGTCGGCATGTGCCTGATCTTCGTGCTGCAATGGCTGTTCCTCGGCAATTTGCGCACCGCGATCATCGTCTCGGCCACGATTCCGTTCGCGCTGTCGTTCGCGATCGGGGTGATGCTGTTGCGCGGTGAATCCGCCAACCTGCTGTCGGTCGGCGCCATCGATTTCGGACTGATCGTCGACGCCACCGTGATCATGGTGGAGAACATCTTCCGGCGGCTATCGCAGCCGCCGAAGGACCGGTTCACCTATTCGGGCGACGTGCACCGCGCGGGATTCGCCGTCGAGCTGCACGGCAAGTACCGGCTGATCGCCGTCGCGGCGAGCGAGGTGAACAAGAGCATCTTCTTCTCCGCGGCGATCATCATCGCCGGCTTCGTGCCGCTGTTCACCATGAGCGGGATCGAGGGCCACATCTTCGGCCCGATGGCCAAGACCTACGCCTACGCCATCGCCGGCGGCCTGTTGGCCACGTTCACCGTCACGCCGGCCCTGAGCGCGATGCTGCTGCCTGCCTACGTGGAGGAGAAGGAAACCATCGTCGTCCGTGCCCTGCGGTGGGCTTACCGCCCGGTCCTGGGCTTCGTGCTGTCCAACCGCATCCTCGTGCTCGGCACCTTGGTGCTTTTGCTGGTGTTCACGGGATTCTCGGTCCGCACGCTCGGGCTGGAGTTCCTTCCGAAGCTGGAGGAGGGCAATTTTTGGGTGCGCGCAACGATGCCGACCTCGATCTCGCTGGAGGAGGGCAACGGCTACGTCAACGAGATGCGCAAGGTGCTGCGCGGCTTCCCGGAGGTGGTCACCGTCGTCTCGCAGCACGGACGGCCGGATGACGGCACCGACGCGACCGGGTTTTTCAATGCCGAGTTCTTCGTGCCGCTGCGCCCGTTCGACAAGTGGCCTGCCGGCGTGGACAAGGAGGCGCTCGCCGTCCAGATGAACGTGGCGCTGCAGGAGAAATTCCCCGGCGTCGATTTCAATTTTTCCCAATACATCGAGGACAACGTCGAAGAGGCGGCGTCCGGCGTGAAGGGCGAGAACTCGGTCAAGCTGTACGGTAACGATCTGGCAACTTTGGAAAAGACTGCCAACAAGATCAAGGATGTGCTGGCAACGGTGCCGGGCATCGCCGATCTGGCGGTGTTGACCTCGCTCGGCCAGCCGACGGTGCGCATCGACGTCGATCGCGGCAAGGCGGCGCGGTACGGCCTGGCGCCAGGGGATATCAATGCGACGGTGCAGGCGTCGATCGGCGGCCAGGCTGCGGGCAACCTGTATGAGAATGGCAGCGACCGGAATTTTCCGATCATCGTCCGCCTGGCGCCCGAGTATCGCCAAAGCCTGGAAGCAATTCGTCGCATCAACATCGGCGCGCCAACCGCCAGCGGCGGGACGACGCCGATCCCGCTGACCGACGTGGCGAGCGTGCAGCTCCTCTCCGGTGCGGCCTTCATCTATCGCGAGCAGCAGGAGCGCTATATCCCGATCAAGTTCTCGGTGCGCGGCCGTGACCTTGGCACTGTCGTCCTTGAAGCGCAGCAGAAGGTCGCCGAGCAAGTGCTGTTGCCCGGCGGCTATCATCTCGAATGGGTCGGGGAGTTCGGCAACCTGGAGGAGGCATTGTCCCGTCTCGAGGTGGTGGTGCCGCTGTCTATCGTGCTGATCTGCCTGTTGCTGTACGTCAATTTCGGCTCGGTCGTGGACATGCTGCTGGCTGCCAGCGTGATTCCGATGGCGTTGATCGGCGGCGTCTTTGCGCTGTACGTCACCGGAACGCCGTTCAGCGTCTCGGCTGCGATCGGCTTCGTCGCCCTGTTCGGCATCTCGGCGATGGATGGCATCATCGTGCTGACCTACTTCAATCGGGTGGTCGAAGCCGGGCTGGGTCGCGTCCCGGCGGTCTGGCGCACCTGCCAGACCCAGTTGCGGCCCGTGGTGATGACCTGTGTCGTGGCGGCGGTCGGGCTGATGCCGGCGGCGCTGTCCACCGGCATCGGATCGCAGGTGCAGCGGCCGCTGGCGCTGGTGGTGGTGGGCGGGGCGCTGATGTTGCCGGTGCTGATCCTGCTCGCGTTGCCAGTCCTGGTCGAGGTGTTCTCTCGTCGCACCGCACCGGACGAGGGGCAGTCCGATGCGGTGGCAAAGCCGGCGGAGTAGCAACGATGCGCCCGTTCAGCCTCGTCATCCTGGTTCTGGCGGGCGGCTGCGCCGTCGGGCCGAACTTCCGGCGGCCGGCCCCGCCCGCGGCAAGCGGCTACACCCCGGACCCGCTGCCGGTCGAAACCGGCTCGGCCCCCGGTCCCGGCGGCGCAGCGCAGCGCTTCATCGCCGGCCGCGACATCCCCGGCCAGTGGTGGACGCTGTTCCATTCCAGGCCGCTGAACACGCTGATCGAGCAGTCGCTGAAAGCCAATCCGACCCTCACCGCCGCCCAGGCGGCCCTGCGGCAGGCGCGGGAAAACGTCTACGCCCAGCAAGGCGCCTACTATCCCCAGATCGGCGCCGGGTTCACCGCCAGCCGCAACCTGACCCCGCTCGGCGCCCTGTCGCCCGCGTCGGCCTCCGGCAGTCCATACTACAGCCTGATCACGCCGCAGTTGAACGTGTCGTTCGTGCCGGACATCTTCGGTGCCAACTACCGCGCGGTGGAATCGCTCAAGGCGCAGGAGGAAAACCAGCGCTTCATGCTGGAGGCGACCTATCTGACGCTGACGTCGAACGTGGTCGCGGCGGCGGTGCAGGAGGCCTCGCTGCGCGGGCAGATCGCGGCGACCGAGCAGACCATCCAGATCGAGACCAACCTGCTCGGCATCCTGCACAAGCAACTGGACCTCGGCCAGGTGGCCGGCGCGGATGTGGCGGCGCAGGAGGCGGCGCTGGCGCAGGCCCAGCAGGCGCTGCCGCCGCTGCAGAAACAGTTGGCGCAGCAGCGCGACCTGCTGACCGAGCTGGCGGGACGGGTGCCGAGCGACGAGGTGGCGGAGCGCTTCGAGCTTGCCATGCTTGACCTGCCGCTCGATCTGCCGGTCAGCCTGCCGGCCAAGCTGGTGGATCAGCGGCCGGACGTGCGGGCCGCGGAAGCGGCGATGCACGCGGCCAGCGCGGAGATCGGCGTCGCGGTCGCCGCCAGGCTGCCGCAGATCAGCCTGACCGGGCAGGTCGGCGGCAGCTCTAATGAATTCTCCCGCCTGTTCACGCCTGGAAACAACTTCTGGACCATCGCCGCCGGGGTGACGCAGCCGATCTTCCAGGGGGGCACCCTACTGCACAAGCAGCGCGCCGCGGAGGCGGGGTTCGAGCAGGCCGCGGCGCAGTATCGGAACACCGTGCTGACCGCGATGCAGAACGTGGCGGATGCGCTGCATGCGCTGCAATCCGACGCCGACGCGCTGCGCGCCGCGGTCGCGGCGGAGCAGGCCGCTGGCCGCAGTCTGGCGATCACGCGCAGCCAGCTTCAGCTCGGCCAGATTGCCTACCTGGCACTGCTGAACGCCGAACAGACGTACCAGCAAGCGCGGCTTGCCCTGGTGCAGGCACAGGCGAATCGGCTCGCCGACACGGCGGCATTGTTCCAGGCGCTGGGCGGCGGGTGGTGGAACCGGCCGGATGTCGCCACGCGGTGAGGCGGTTGCCACGGCGTTGCGCCCCGCCGTTGGGGCGGCGCGGAATGCGGAATGGTGGATGGCGCTTCGCCGATCCACCCTACGAAACAGCTACCGTTCCGCTACTCCTTGCGGTACGGCCGATAGCTGAGTTTGTACTTGTCCATCCGCAGGCCCAGCGTGCGGCGGCTCAGCCCCAATTCCTCGGCCGCCTTGGTCATGTTGCCCTTGTGGGTTTTCAACGCCTCCACGATCATCTCGAATTCCACCGCCTGGATCTTGGCATCCAGCCCGCAGCCGAACGACGTTCCGGTGGCGTCGGAGGTCTGCAACGACGGCGGCAGGTCGTAGCCGTGGATGACGCCGTCGGCCGAGAGAATCATGGCGCGTTCGATCACGTTCTCCAATTCACGCACGTTGCCGGGCCAGTGGTAGCTCATCAGCATGTTCAGCGCCGGCGTGGAGATCCGGCTGACCTGCTTGCCCGTCTCTCGCGCGGACCGGGCGACGAAGTGGTCGGCCAGCGTGATCACGTCGCTGCCGCGGTCGCGCAGCGGCGGGATGGTGATCGGAAAGACGTGCAGCCGGTAATACAGGTCCTCGCGAAACAGTCCCTTCCCGACCATCTCCGGCAGGTTGCGGTTGGTCGCGGCGATGATCCGCAGGTCCACCTTGACCGAATGATTGCCGCCGACCCGCTCGAACGTCTTCTCCTGCAGAACGCGCAGCAGCTTCGCCTGCATGGACAGGCTCAGCTCGCCGACTTCGTCCAGGAAGATCGACCCGCCATCGGCCAGTTCGAACCGGCCCTTGCGCAGCCCCGCAGCGCCGGTGAACGACCCCTTCTCGTGGCCGAACAGCTCGCTTTCCACGATGCTTTCCGGCAGCGCCGCGCAGTTGAACTTGATGAACGGTCCGTCGGCGGACGCGCCCTTGTAGTGGATCGCGTTGGCGACCAGCTCCTTGCCGACCCCGCTTTCGCCAAGCACCAGCACCGTCGCCTTGGCGGTCGCGACCTTCTCGATCAGCTCATAGACTTCCAGCATCGGCTTGGAGTTGCCGATGATGTTGGACGGATGAAACCGCTCCTTCAGCGCGCTGCGCAGCCGGCGGTTCTCGTTTTCTAGGCGGACTTTCTCGACATTCTCCAACAGGTAGAGTTCGACCGCCGGCGCGACCATGGAGGCGATGGTGGCCAGCAGCTCGACGTCCTGCCGGAGCAGGCGCCGGTTGGCATAGAAACGCTCCGCGCTGATGGTGCCGAGCACCTTCTTGGCGTGGATGATCGGCACGCAGAAGAACGTGCCATCGCTCGACGCGGTGCCGCGGCTGCGCGTTCGGTCGAGGAAGATCGGGTCGCTGCCGATATGCGGCACGACGACCGGCTTTCCCGACTCGACCACGCGGCCGGTGACGCCTTCACCCACCGAGTAGATGCCGCGCTGCTTCTGCTCTTCGGTCAGGCCAAAGCTGGCATGGACGAAGATCGTTTCCGACTGGCGGTCGTACAGGCTGACCATGCCGCGGATGATCTTCATGCGCTCTTCCATCACGCCGAGGATCAGCGTGAGCGCGCTGGTCAGGTCCTCGCTTTCGGTGATGATCTGGCTGATCTTGAACAGGATCGGCAACACGTTGACCCGGCATTCGCCGGTGGCGCACCCGGTGAAGTCTTCCTGGATGTCGTCGATCTCGACGGTGACGCTGTCGTCCAATGCCATGTCAGCGAGTACCTTGCAGAACGTGATGAGCCGAATGCCGGAAATGAGAGCGGCCGAGAACCGATGGCGGGGAGATCGGGACGGCCCGTGGCCGGGCGCAGGATGGATAAGCGAAGCGCCATCCGCCAATGCCGCCCGCCGCACCGCAGCGGCGGAAGGCGCTTCGCTTTTCCGCCCTACGCGTTCGAACGGTCAGCATTGTCCTGCCCCGCATAAGGTCCGAGCCCTCAAACGGAGGTTCGCAGATGCAGCAGTAAGCACACTGCGTGCCACCCGCGTGAAAGCCGACCCCGTGCCCGAAGTCATCCGTCGCATTGCACGAAACTGGACGAAATCCGGTCCGGATGTTCCGCCGCGTACGAAACGCAGATATGAATGTTCGGTCGGGCAAGGTTCCTGCCGTCAAGCGCTATGTTAGCCTATATATAGCGCAAAGCCGTGCCAAGGAGTATCTTTACCTGCCGGGCGCCGAGATCGGGCGTAACCGTATCGGTCGCCGGCGTCGGGCGGCCTCATCAGCCTCCGGCGTGGCCATACCGGATACCGGAGCGCCAGCCGTCATGCCGCGCGCAGCCTCCGTGCAGCCGGGGTTTCCGCATGACATAATCGCACGACCCTATGGCCATGCCCGGCTCGGCTTCTCGAACACCACCGCGAGGCAGGACGATGCGATCTCCGACTCTGCTCTGGCCCGCCGCCCCACGGCAAACCCGGATCCTGTTTCTCGCGCGCTTCGCACCCGACGACCCGGTCTACCAGATGAAGCCGGAGGACGCGGTATCCGGCTACGCCGAGTATCATTACCGGATCTACGAGGCGCTTCTTGCCATCGGCTATTCCATCGCATCCGGCTCGAAGCCGTATTCCGCCCTGGTTGCCGGCGGCAACGTCGATCTCGTGTTTTCCCTGCTCAACCGTATGCCGTTCCGCAATCCGGAAGTTTTCGTCCCGTCGCTTTGCTCCTATCTCCGGCTGCCTTGCGTCGGGGCCCCGCCCAATATCCGCGCCCTGGCCGAAGACAAGTATCTCAGCAAGCTGGCTTTTGCCTCGCTTGGCCTGCCTGTGGCGCCGGGCCGCCCCTACCTGCCCGGCGCGAAGCTGGACCCGCCCGGCTTCACGGGCCCCTACTTTGTGAAAGACCGGTTCGGCGCCGCCTCGGAAGGCGTGACCGAGGATTGCCTGCAGGACACCTGGAGCGGCGCGTCCCGTGTCATCGGCGACTTTCATGCCCGCGGCAAGGAGGTCCTGGTGGAGCGCTTCTGCCCGGGGATCGACGTCACCGTGCCTGTCATCGGGCATTCGCCTTACCTCGTTCTCGGCACTGTCTCGCCGCGCTCCGACAAGGTCGGGAACATTCTCACCGCGGATCTGAAGACCAACGACCCGCTCGGCAACGAACTGGTCGATGTCGGTGACGGCACTGCGGCGGCCATTCGGGAAGATGTCCAAACGTTTTGGGGGGCGCTGGGTCCGATCGACTACTTCCGCCTGGATTACCGGTGGGATCCGCAGACCGGCCAGCGTGCCGTGCTGGAGGCGAACATCTGCTGCTATCTGGGGGTTCGCGGCGCACTGAGCCTCGCCGGCGCCCAGTGGGGCTATGACCGTACCCGGTTGCTGGCCCACGTCATCGAGTACAGCCTGGTCCGCCAGCAAGGATCGCAGGCGCATACAAGCTGGGTGGTCTGAGCCGCGGCGGCGGCGGAACCTCCAGCTTCTGGCCGACGACGCTCAAAACGGCCGCCTTGTGCTAATCGGTCCGGCTGCCCGGGACCGGAACATCGAACGTGTCGAGTGTCACCGAGGGCTCGCCGAAGCCATAATTCAGACCAGACCAACCCGCCGGTCATAATCGTGGAGGCATGGTAACTACCACCCTTGGGCCTCGTTCCCCGCCATCGACCCGGTCAGAGCGGCACGCGTGCGAACAGCGTGGTACCTTGCATGGTGGCCGATTCGACCTCCAGCGAGCCACGGACCAGCGCAAGCCGCTCGCGCATGCCGAGCATGCCAAGCCGCCGCGACGGAATGCCAGCGAGGCTGGCGTCGTCCGCCGGCAAGCCGCACCCGTCGTCCTCGACGATCAGGCGCACTTCGCTCGCCGTGCTTTCGAGAATGATCCCGATCCGGTGCGCGCGGGCGTGCCTGACGACGTTGGTAATGGCCTCCTGCAGCACGCGATAAAGCGTGGTCTCGACCGCCGGCGGCAGGCGGCGATCGTCGAGCGCCAGATGCAGGTCGAAGATCAGTTCGCAGCGTCGCCCCCAATCCTCCGGCATCTGTCGAATCGCGGCCTGCAGGCCAAGATCGTCGAGCGCCGTCGGGCGGATTTCCCAGGCCAGCCGGTTGAGCTCGCCGCTCATGCGTCCGGTCAGGTCCTTCAGCGAAGCGACCTGCCCCTGGATGTCGCCTCCGGCGCGAGAACCGCGGCACAGGCCCTCCAGGCCGAGCTGCAACAGGGTGAGGGATTGACCCAGGCTGTCGTGCAATTCACGCGCGATGCGCTGGCGCTCCGCCTCCTGGTCGACCACGGTGCGGCGCAAGACCTGCGAGAGTTCCGCCTCGGCAACGGCACGCCGCGCGGTCTGCAGCTTCAGTTCGCGCGCCGTCGCCTCGCTCTCGGCCAGGCGCCGGTCCAGTTCCGCCAGTGCCTCGGCGTTGCGCGTGGCATAGCGGATGGTGCGTTCCAGCAGAACGTGGTCGAATTCCCCCTTCACTAGGTAGTCGTTCGCGCCCGCTGCCGTGGCGGCCTGGTCGACCGTCTCGCTGCCGTGCCCCGTCAGCATGATGATCGGCTTCAGGACGCCGTGGCGCCTGGCGTGACGGATGAGATCGAGCCCGCTGTCGGGACCAAGCCGGAAATCCACGAAGTAGACGTCATGCTGGTTGCGCTCGAATGCCGCAAGCGCGTCTGCATACCGAGCAACCCAATCAAGCGCGCGCCGCGACCCGGGTTCCCGCTGCAGCATCCGTTCGAGCCAAAGAAACTCCACCTCGGCATCGTCGACCAGAAGCGCACGGATAACCGCCGCGCTCAAGGCCGGGCCGACTCCACCGCCGGCAGCGCGGCGGTTACCATCCAGAACGTCCACAGCGAGGAGATCTTGGCGACGTAGTCCGGGATGCTGGCGGGTTTGACGAGGTAGGCGTTGATGCCGATCGAGTAGGCTTCGTTGATATGCTTCGCGCTTTCGGACGTGGAGAGCGCGATCACCGGGAGGTGGCGCAGCGACTCGTCGTCGCGCAGAATCCGGATGACCTTTCGCCCGTCCAGCCTCGGCATGTTGAGGTCCAACAGGATGAGCGCCGGCGTCGGGGCAAGTCCTGCCCCGGCGAACGTCCCGCGGCGATTGAGGTAGTCGAGCATTTGCTCGCCATCACCGACGAAGCGCAGATCGGCCCGGATGCCCGCCCGTGAGAAAACTTCCCGCAGGATAAACTTGTCGTGATTATGATCTTCGGCGACCAGCACGGTCGGGGGCGGGACGTCGCGTTCCATGGCTGTCGCCTCCTAGCCGTCGAGGCTGCGCAACGGCAGCGTGAACACGAAGCTTGAACCCACGCCAACGCGACTGGTCGCGGAGATCGAACCGCCATGGCGTTGCACGATCTTGCGGCATATCGCCAGACCGATTCCGGTCCCTTCGTATTCGTCGGGACCATGCAGCCGCTGGAACGGCTCGAAGATCTGATCGCGGTACTGATCCTCGAAGCCGATGCCGTTGTCCGCAATGACGATTCGCACATGACGCCAACGCTCGCCGCTGCGGCGGTCGAACGCGGCCGGAGCGCCGCCCTCCAGCGTGGCGCTGACCGCTATCTGGGGCGCCCGCGCCGGATCGCGATACTTCAGAGCGTTCGAGACCAGGTTCTGCAACAACTGTCGCATCTGGCTGCGGTCGCACAGCACCACCGGCAGGGGCTGTGATACCACCGACGCGCCCGCCTCCTGCAACACCGGTTTCAGATCGTCAAGCACTTCGGCCAGCACGTCATCCAGCGGTTCCGGCGCCAGCGGCCGCGCCTGCCGGCCGACCCGCGAGTACTCGGCGAGGTCGTTGATCAGCGCGCGCAGCCGGCGCGACGAGGCCTCGATGCCGTCCACCATGGTGCCAAGCCGCCCTTCGGGGTCGGGCGGAAGCAGTTCCTTCAACAGGCCGGCGAAAGCCTCAATATGGCGCAACGGCTCCTTAAGGTCATGCGAGGCGACATAAGCGAACGATTCCAACTCGTCATTGCTGCTCGCGAGCTGGCGGTTGACCCGCTCCAGTTCTTCCGCCTTGCCCAGAATCAAGTCGAGCATCAGGTCGCGGATCTCGATCGCGGCGACCACCTCGTGGCCGTGCCAGGGACGCGATCGCCCGCGCACATCCTCGCGCCAGGCCTCGAACGAGGCGCGGGTCTGGAGGCGCGCGCCAAGCGGCCCGATCCGCACCGGCTTGTGCGGATCGCCACCCCAGGTGACCGTCTGCGCCACCTCCGGCCGGAACCAAAGCAGGTAGTTGGTCGAGGCACGGCCGAGCGGAACGGCAAGCACGCCGCTGGCCACGGCGGCGTAGCGCGCCGCGCCCGGATGCATCGTCGGAAGCCGGTCGGTCTCGAACACGTCCCGTGCCTCGCCGCGCGCGAGCCAGTTCACCAGGGCGAGGATGTCCGATTCGGGCGGCGTTTGGCCGAACGAGGTAAGGCCGTCGAATCCGGACAGCGCGAATCCCGACGCGCCCATCAGCGACAGCAGTTCGTCGCCGCTGCGGATAAGGCCGGCGCGGAGGTCCTTCTCGCCCCCCAGTTCGTGCAAGAGGCGGTTCTGGATCGCGCGCCCTCGGACGCTGTGGCGGATGATCGCGGCCTCCTCCAGCACGCCGATCTGCCACGTCAGCACCTGCGCGATCAGCTCGCAGGCCTGGCGCACTTCGAAAGAAACGAACCGCGGCAGCGCGTTATGGCAGGAGATCATGCCCCACAGCCGCCCGTCGCGGAGGATCGAGACTGACATCGCACCGAATACCGCCATGTTGACCATGTATTCGATGTGGACCGGCGAGACGCTGCGCAACACGGCGAAGCTGAGGTCGATCGGCCCGCCGGTGAGCGGGTTGCGGTCAGGTATGAGCGGCGATGGACGGTAGCCGATGTCAGGGATGATGCGGACCGGGTTGCTGGCGTACAGCGACCGGGACTGCGCCGGAATATCGGAGGCCGGGAAATGGAAGTCGCGCAGGGAAGGAATGCTGCCGACCTTGTCCTCGGCGATCACCTGGCCGCTCCAGTCTGCGGCGAACCGGTAGATCTTCACGCGATCGAAGCCGGTGATGCGCCGCACCTCGCTGGCGGCGATGTCGCAGGCGGCGGCCAGGTCGGCGGACATCTGCAGCCGCCGGATCGCGGCCCGGACGCTGCGGAAAAACGCGCTGGACGGGCGCTCGGTCTCAACGCGGGGCTCGAGTTCCAGGAACGTGAGCCCGTCGTGGCGATGCAGGATGCCGTCGCAGCCGCGCTTGCCTGTTGGCGTGAGCAGGTCGATGTGGATCGGGTTGGCGGCAGCGGCATCGTGGTTGGCGAGCGCGACGGCAAGCTGCGTGAAGCTCGCCTCGGTCAGCAAGGCCGACACCGGCTGACCCAACACCGCTTCGGGCGAGCGTCCGGTAAACGTCGCGATGTTGGCGCTGACGGAAACCGGAACCAGCGCCGGCTGGACGAACGCGAGCAGCACGCCGTGCGGCTGGATACTGCCCGGGATGTGGATTGGCTCCCGGTCGCAGGTGGTCAGATCCACGTCGATGCGGTCAGGTGGCGCGGGCGAGACGCCCACTGACGTGCCTGGCGCGTTTTCGTCCGGGTTGGCGCGTGTCACTGGGTCGCCTCACTTGGGCCGCCGGCTTCTTTCGTTCCAGACACCGGCACCGAGAACCAGAACGTCGAGCCGATCCCTGGCTCGGTCTCGACGCCGACCTTGCCGCCATGGCGCTGGACGATTTTCCGGCAGATCGCGAGCCCGATCCCGCTGCCTTCATATTCGTCCGGACCGTACAGGCGCTGGAACGGCTCGAACACCTGCTCGGCATATTTCTTGTCGAAGCCCATGCCGTTGTCGCGGACGCAGATCCGCACGAAAGGTTCGTGCGCAGCATCAGGGCGGTGTGCCTTCTCTTCGGTGATCGCAACGAAGATGCGGATATGGCATTGGCGATCGGGACGGCGGTACTTGATCGCATTGGACAGCAGGTTCTGCAGCACCTGGCGCATTTGGTTCCGATCGCAGAGCACCTGGGGCAGAGCGTCGCATTCGACGATCGCCTGTGCTTCGTCCAGGCGCTGGCGCAGATTGGCCAGTGCCTCGTCGAGAATGTCGTGGAGGGAGACACGGGCGAGCGGCTGGGCCTCGCGGCCGAGGCGGGAGAACTCGGCGAGATCGTTGATCAGGTTGCGCAGCCGCCGTGACGACGTCTCGATGCCGCCGACCATGGCGCGCAGCCGCTCGTCACCCGTCGGCCGGATCGATTCGGCGAGCAGGCCGGCGAAGGCTTCGATGTGGCGCAGCGGTTCCTTTAGGTCGTGCGAGGCCACGTAGGCGAAGGATTCCAGCTCCTCGTTGCTGCGCGTGAGCTGCGTGTTCGCCCGCTCCAGCTCTTCGGCTTTGCGCAGGATCACGTCGATGACAAGGTCGCGGATCTCGACAGCCGCGACAATCTCGTGGTTCTGCCACGGAATGGCGCGGCCACGGGCCTCCTCGGTCCAGGCGGCAAACGATTGGCGGGGCTGCAGCCGCTCAGGGTCCGGTGCGGGACTGGCGGGCTTGTTCGGGTTGCCGCCCCAGGTGACGGTCTGTGCCACTTCAGGCCGGAACCACAGCATCACGCGGCGCGGCGGCGATCGCGACAGCGGCACCGCCAGCACACCGCTGGCAACGTCGGCATAGGCCTCGGCCTCGGGCAGCAGGGTGGAAAGCCGGTCGGTCTGGAACAGTTCGGCGCCATCGCGTCGGCTGGCCCAATCCACGATCCGCTCAATCGCGGCGTGCGGCGGGGTGCGGCCAAGGGTTGTGATGGCGTCGCGGCCATACAGGCACAGGCCGGAGGCGCCCATCAGGTCGAGCAGTGCATCGCTGTTGCGGATCAGGCCATCCCGGTGGTCGCGAAGCTGTTCGATGTCGCCCAGCAGGCGACGCTGGATCGCCTTTCCTTTCAGGCTGTGACGGGTGACCGCTTCCTCCTCCATGACCCCGATCTGCCAGGCGAGCACCTGCGCGATCATCTCGCAGGCCTGGCGGGCGTCGTGACCGACATGCTTCGGCTGTCGATTGTGGCACGCGATCAAACCCCATAGCCGGTCGTTGCGCAGGATCGACACCGACATTGTACCAAGGATGCCCATATTCTCCATGTATTGAAGGTGGATCGGCGAGACACTTCGCAACACCGCAAAGCTGAGGTCGATCGCCCGGCCGGTGACCGGATGCCGGTGCGGGATGATGGGCACGGGGCGGTAGTGGACGTCAGGGATGATGCGGATGGGGTTGATTGTGTAGAGCGCACGCGCTTGTGCGGGAATGTCGGAGGGCGGGAAGTGAAGCCCCAGGAAAGACTCCATGGAGTCATTCCGGCTCTCGGCGATCACCTCGCCGCTGAAGTCGGTGGCGAAACGGTAGATCTTGACACGATCGAAGCCAGTGATGAGACGGGCTTCGCGCGCTGCCGCGGCGCAGGCGTCGTCCAGCGTCCGGGCTGCCTGCAGGCGCCTGACGGCGCCGCTGGTGTGGCGGAAGAAGGCGTGGGAGTCGGCGCTTTCCTCGGCATGGGGCTCCAGTTCCAGGAACACCAGGCCATCGTGGCGGTGCAGTACGCCGTCCAGACCGGCCACGGCAGCACGGGCGAATCGCATGGCAATCGGCGCTCCTGCAGGCCCTTCGACCTGGCTCAGCAGCGTGCCCAGTCGGGCATGGCTGGTCCGGTCGAAGATGCCGTCCAGCCGCGCGCCGAGCACGTCCTGCGGCCGAAGGCCGGCAAGTTCGAGAAGATTGGCGCTGACACTGACCGTTCGCAGATCGCTTTCGGTGAAAGCGAACAGCAGTCCATGAGGCTGGATGCAGCCCGGAATGTGGATAGGCTCGAGATCGCAACTGGTAAGATCGAGGACTGCGGGCCGGATAACGTCGTTGTCGCCGGCGCCGTTTTTCATGGTGAATGGCCGACCCTTGTCGCTGTGTCTCTGGCCGCCGTATCGGCGCAGCTTCACGGAACGCATAGCAGGATGTCACGGCTGCAGCAATTTTGCGAGCGCGCAGCGCGAACCGGCTGGGATCATCACCCCCCGAAACCGGCGACAGCGATCCTGCCGTAGGGCTGGGCGGTGGGTCAGAATGTCCCGCGGGGCCGCAAAGGCCTCCGAATTACAGAAGACAAACGTTTGAGATCCACACCCTACAGCCATGACATCCTGACAGCATGTCCTGGATGTAAGGCAAATCACTACACACGGATTGTCAATCAAGGTTTACGCCACGCTCTGTCAATGCTACATTATATCCAGTCAATATGGTCATTCGCTGCTTCGGTGTTCTGGCTGAAAACGCTTCTCTTGATGTTGGTCATGATCGAAGAAGCAGTCATCGCGGCGATTGTTGTCAGATTATCCTCGCCGCGCGGGATGTCGCGGTAAGTACTGATAATGGTATGTAAATGGCCGATATCTGGTGGTTATCAATCCGGCAATGTGGCTGCCCGTGATCTGGATCGCGGTGCTCGTCGTTGCGGTCGCGGTTCACTCTTTCGTGCTCGCCACACCGAAGTATAACTTCCTGTCGGCTCCGGCCAAGACCGCGCAGCTTCCGTAACGCGCGGCCCTCCGACGACAAAGACAAGTCAGCTATCGATCGGCGGACGGGGCCAGCCGTCCCTTCCGCCGGCGGCGCCTCGAACGGCGTCCGTGCCAACGCTCGTCAGGCCTCGGCAAGCCAGCCCTTGGACAAAGCGTAGCGGACCACTTCGACTCTGGTGCGAAAGCCGAGCTTGGCCATGGCGCGGGCCTTGTAGGTCTCCACCGACTTGACCCCGATGCGGAGATTGCCAGCGATGGTCTTGTTGCTGTGGCCAAGCGAGGTAAGCCGCAGCACGTCGAGTTCGCGCTCGCTGAGTTCGGCGGCGCGCGGGAGTGCGGGTTCCTGCGGCTTCTGCTGGCCGTAGCCGACCAGGCGGCCGGCGATCGCGGGGTCAAGATAGAATCCGCCGGCGGCAACCGCATGGATCGCCCGTATCAGCTCGTCGGTGGCGGAGCGCTTCAAGACATAACCGACGCCGCCAGCCTCCAGCACCTGTCGCAGATAGGCGCCGTCTTCGTGAACGGTCAGCGCCAGCACCTTGCAGTTCGGGCAGTCGGTGCGCAACTGGCGCGCCACCTCCACGCCGTTGAGTCCCGGCAAGGACAGGTCCAAAACCAATACGTCGGGCTTAAGCTCGGCCGCGAGGCGGAGCGCGGTTCGCCCCTCGCGCGCCTCCCCGATCACTTCCACCCCGGCGTCGGCGCCGACCAGCGCCCGAACCCCGGCGAGGATGACGGGATGGTCGTCCACCAGGAAGACGCGAACCGGCGGGACGGTCGCGCTCATGGCCACCCGTGGTACTGCTTCGGACGCATAGGCCGGCCGTGCCCGCAGCGCGCTGATGCACGGACGGCCTGGCATCGGTCGATCATCAGACGTGCTCCCGCCAGCCGGTTTTGATCACCACGACCAAATCATAGCGAGACTCGATCGCTCATGTCGATCCGGGTCCCTGCGGCTCAGGCGTGGCGCGGACGCCCGCCGCATTTCTGGCCATGGCGGCCGGCGTTAACGGCCGCCATCAGGTCGCGGCCCTCGCTTGGCGAAGCGGCCCCTCCCCGGCGGGTCCTGTCAGTGAACACCCGTGTCTGCCCGCAGAAATACGGACACAACGGCTTGCGTCGTCCAGGATTACCCTTTCACAAACCAAGAAACGTCAGCAATGTTCCGTACAATTTAGCAAGATGTCAGGTAAGATCCTTACAAATAAACCGTCAATGAGGCTTTACACCCAGCGCCGTCAATGGCACATTACATCCAGGCAATGCGGATCGCCCGCTGTATCAGGATTTATGACGAAAGGCTCGGCAGGTCGTTCGACAAAAGTCCGCACAGCAGTGGTTTCAGTATAGCCAGTCACCGATCAGATGATGTCCAGTTAAAGCTTGGTGAATACTATCCCCGCCGCGCGGGATGCCGCGGCAATCGACCGAATACACTGTGGAGTCATGTAAATGGCTGATCCTAAGTCGCTGTCTGGCCTGACCGACGCCGAAGCTCGCGAGTTTCATAGCCAGTTCCAGACCACGTTCTCGACGTTCATCCTGATCGCCGCCGTGGCGCACGTTCTGGTCTACGTTTGGAAGCCCTGGTTCTAATCTGGTCAAGGAGTTACTCTGATGGCAAATCCCGCTGACGACTATAAGATCTGGTTGGTTATTAATCCCTCGACCTGGCTCCCGGTGATCTGGATTGCGGCACTCTTCGTCGCAGTCGGTGTCCACTCTGTCGTGCTCAGCAGCCCCAAGTATAACTTCATTGGGGCGCCCGCCAAGATTGCCGTTGTGAAGTAAGACTGCTCGCCCTGTCCGGGCGGGCGAAGCCGTCGCCGGGGTAAGTTCCGGCGAAATGATCCCCGCCGCGCGGGTTGTCGTGGCACTATCGAAATGTTCCCTTTGGAGGGTATGTCAATGGCCGATCCTACTCTGTCGGGTCTGAGCGAAGCGGAAGCCCGTGAATTCCACAGCCAGTTCACCACCACGTTCTCCACGTTCCTGCTGATCGCAGCCGTGGCGCATGCGCTGGTTTGGGCCTGGAAGCCCTGGTTCTGATCTCTGGTTAAGGAGTTATTCTGATGGCAAATCCCGCTGACGACTACA